>Ga0182027_10001121_pt1 | contig 44995 bp, 37 predicted proteins | sample 712E1DmetaG_FD_121300 | JGI IMG/M metagenome (GOLD analysis project Ga0182027, IMG submission 121300) | Permafrost microbial communities from Stordalen Mire, Sweden - 712E1D metaG (Illumina Assembly) | ecosystem: Environmental > Terrestrial > Soil > Wetlands > Permafrost | place: Sweden...
ACTTATCATCGTCAGGATCATCGCAAATTTGAGGATGCAAGGCGAGAGCAAGAGTAAGATGGGCTTTCAGGGTGATCATTTCGAAAAGATTGGAAATATCGATGTGCGGAAAATGAGTACTGACGTCCTGAATAACCCGTCGGTATTCCGCAAGAATTTCATGACTGATTACAATCTCAATTTGCCCTTTTTTCCAAATTTGAAAAATTCGATAGGGTGGACCTTTGAAAAATATTCCGGAAACCAGCACATTGGTATCAAGGATTACCTTCATTTATTCTTTCTGACCCTTTTAATGGCTTTGCCAATATCGGATAGTTTTAACCCCGCCTTACGTGCCTGTTTCCTGGCGTCGCTGAGCAAATCTTCAAATTCGTCAAACGATGGGGGAGAAATGGTTTTGAAAATAACGGAATCTCCCTTGCCGATTACAACGAACTGAACCCCTGTTTTCAATCCCAAGGAATCTCTGATTTCCTCCGGAATAACGACCTGTCCTTTTGACGACAGCCGGGTTGTTGCTAAATTGGTGCTCATAAGGTACTCCTTACTGATTTGTGTCTTACCAGTAAGAATATAATACTTTCCGGATGAGTTCAATTACTTTATCTGGCGCGTCCCTAAACCGTTTGCTAATGGACACCAACTAGGCGCATGATATACTTCGTTAAAAACTATTAAACCATATTTCGAAGTATATCATGCGCCCCAAAATGGCATGTATGTTATACTTTTTAGCCTTTTAAAGTGTATCATATGCTTTTGCCTTTTTTAAGGTTTAAATGGGCTACCGGGCTTCTAATCCTGCTTATTGCCAATGAGCTGACATGGGAATAGATTTCGGTTGTTTTGCTGGAGGCGTGGCCTAATAGTTCCTGGATATAGCGCAGGTCAGTGCCGTGCTCGATCAGGTGAGTGGCAAAGGAATGGCGCAGGGTATGAATGCCGCCTTGGGGTTCTATTCCTGCTTTTTTGCACGCGTGATGATAAATTTTTGATATTGTAATCGGGGCAAGCGAATGGCCCGGCTCATAACCTTCAAATAGAAAGGTTTTTCCTTTTCCGGATCTGAGATATGCAGTAACTTCCGGTTTAATTGCCTCATCAAGCATCACCCCACGGTCTTTTGCCCCCTTTCCGCGGCGTACCCAAACGATGTTCCGGTGAAGGTCAATGTCAGCGGGTTTCAAAAAACGCAATTCGGACAGCCTTAGACCACATGCATAGGCAAGAGTGAGCATCAGTCTGTGTTTGTAGTTTTTCTCACTCAGGATGATCTTTTCTACCTCCTGCTGCGAATACACATTCGGCAGCGGCCTTCCGGTTTTCATGCGGGGCAGGGAAGACGGGACAATCGGGATGCCAAGCACCTCGTTATACAGAAACAGGATAGCCGCCGTGTTCAGGTTCACGGTCTTGGGTGCGTAGTTCTTTTGTTCCTTCAGGAACAATTGATACCGCTTGATTGCGTTCGAATCGTCTGCAGAGGGTGCTTTTTTGAGCCAGGTGAGATAGTTGTACGATATGGCGCCGTAGTTTTCCACGGTGCGGCGGCTGTAATTGCGGGCCTTGAATTCCAGATCGAGCATTTTCAGGATGGATGATATTCTGTCCGTTGTCTGCGGTTGGGGCTTTGCCCCAGCATCTGGAACAGATGGCGGCTGCTGCGGAGGTGGGGTTCCTGTAAGCGCGGTTACGTGCCTTGATGATGGAGCCACGGTCTGATACAGCAGGACAAGCGGAGGCGCCACGTCGGCATATTGCCTGGACATGAAATCCTTGAGCCTGTCTGCGTCCACCTTTGCCGGATCGCCAGGATGCTCTTCCAGGAACTGCCGCACAACTGCATAGTGAAAACGTGCTTTTTTCGTGGGATAATGGCGCTTCTTCAGCTCTGTGGAATATTTATCGAGCAGAGCAGGGGTATAGTTCAGAACGGCAATCGCGGTTTCTGGTTCCATGCTATCAAAATAAGAATGCCCTTTGCCGAAAGCAAATGCCGGGAGGCCAAACACTCCAGCAGGTGTTCTTATCGTCATGACAAACAAGAATAGTATGCTTACCGGAGCCTCCCGGGGGAGGTTGGTGGGGGATACAATAGGCATTTTCCCTGCCAGGTCTAAGGACCGGCGAGGTCCTTCCATGACTTACTTTGTATTTGTTTTTAATGATTAATTAGCCCCGCAATACCCCAAGTTATTCCACAACCACTCTTTTTCTATCCCTTGATTTTTCTAAAAGATAAACTCCATGCCCCGTCATTTTGCCGTTTCTCCTTATCAAATCCGATGAGGTTGTTTTTCCTATAAGTCTTCCCCGGATATCATAAACTTTCACCGGTTCCCGCGCCTGTTGCGCGAGAAACCCCTGCAAGGTTGCCGGACGCGACACCGAAGCCACTGTTGCGCGCACGTAAAGCGTATGGTTGAGCGAATTGTAGCCTGTTGAATCTTCCCACACGCCTTTGTTGGCAAGCCTTATGGAATAGACCGGCCTGCTGTACAGAGCGGAAATTGTGTCCGGCAAGTTAAGATAAAGCGCGTAATCACCGTTTGGCAGGGAAGCGGGAAGCACGGTGTCTAATGACACCGTTGCGGTGTCGGGATTAAGCCAGCGCCTCGGGTCTGCATTCATTTTAAAAATGGTTTTCTTTTTTGACATGGCTTCCCGCAGCACAAGTTCGAGCCCGCGCGGGTTGTAGCATTTTCCCCAGCCGATGTTGGTGACGCGGATGTCGGCGCGGAATCTGCTGCCTGCCCTTGCGCTGTCCTGGATTACCGCATTCACCAGCACGAACCGGTAGCCGAGCCTGCGGCTGATGTCGCCGAAGCACCCGTCTGTTTTCCAGCTCGCGAGCACGGTCTGGTGATAATCGATGTTGAGCGCGTCCCAGCGCATGCGTTTCATTTCGGCGGGCATGGTCGCGCACGTGGAAAAGGCGCTCGGGTTGCAGGTTTCTCCCTCCATGGGCACATAGCGGTTGTCAAGGTTCAGGTAGGTTTTCATTATGTCGATAGAGTCGGTGGGGTAGGTGCCCCAGTCCTCGATGGACGCGCCAAGGCAGTCGTTGTGCTGGCCTGTGCGGGCAATGTCGGCGCCGGAAAAAGCCTGGGCTGAATCGAGCGGGGTTTTGGTTGCGAAAACTTCCTGCTTGTAATCGGGCGTACGCACTACCACCATGCGCTCTTTGGGCAGGGCCGAAAGCAGTTTGAGGAGAACGGCCTTGCGGCCGGCCGGCGTGGCGATGTTGTTGCTTGACGTATGCCATTCACCCCACGCGCCGATGAATCCGGCCTCGAGCAAGGCTATAACGTCGTAGTTTCTGGCAAGCAGGGGCTTGAGCTGGTCTATGTGCTTGAGCACGGTGTCGAGCGGCGCGTCGAGCCCGGAAGCGTCGTAGTTGTAGGCGAAGCGCGCGATAATTTTCGACCCGGCCCTGCGCGCTTGCGCGAACCCGCTGTCGGTCTGCGCCAGAAACGCGGCGGAGAGCGGCCCGTTGCGGAACTGGTCCATAACAATGGGCCAGCGGAACAGGGTGGTATGATCCTGGCTGCGCGCCTGCAGAAACTGGTTGTAGTCGGGGTTCGTCTGCCAGAAAAACCCCCGCTCCGGGTTGGCGAAGTCGGTGGTGTCGTATTCGTACGTTATCGTTGCCGGGGAAACGGAGATGGAGGCGATAACAGTAATGATAAATAGTTTGACAATTGTTTTGGAACATTTTGTCATAATGTTTTATCCTTTTTGCAATAAATTAAACATTTACTCTGGGCGTTCCCCTCGCTTCGCTCGGGTCGGCCTCCTTACGGGCTCGGCCATAGGCCTCGGTGCCGCACTGCCATGATTGCCCTTCGGGCCATGGTCAGGCGGCCCTGCGCTCAAGCGCACCACTCCAGTCCGCCTAACGCAAAGAAAAGACATTCAACTGCCAACTGTCAACTTCTCTCCGCGGGTGCGCCCAACAAAAGGCTGAAACTTGCAACGACTGTACCCGGCCGCACCCAGGAGGGGGTGTGGGTGCAGACATCCGGCATTGAAAAAATAAAAAGGGCGTACGATAATACGCCCATATATTCTTGTGCCGGTTGGCTGCACCCCAGGGATTGCGCCCGCCCAACTGGAAGGGCGGAGAGCGCGCTTCCCCCACCAATAAAAAATAATTTTTATCTTCCCATCCCTGAAATCATCCTGACCACCGCCCCGAACGTCTCACCCTTCACCTGTACGATGCAAACACCGTTTCCAACCTTGAGTGGAATGCGATGGCTTCCGGCGTCCAGGACCTGTCTGAAAGAGGCCCCGGAAATAATGCGGCCGTCGGGCGTGAATGCTTTTATGATCACCATCTGCCGCGACGGGACTGACGCGATAATCGTGCCACCTGTTGCGAAACAGGAAAACGCATGCCCGCCCTGGGCCGTAAAAGAAGCGGCGGCAATCGGCTGCCTCTTGACCGTGATGTCGACGCTTGCTTTTGAAGAATCGTACTGTGTGCCCCAGAACTGGGCCGACACGGTGAGGACCACCGAATCAAGGGCGGCGACGTAGGCGTCGACGCCCGCGGGATATCCGAATTTAGGGAAATCGTGTGCGACCGTGGCGCCGGGGTCCACCGCGACCGTCACGGCGCTCTTGTCACATGTGGCGCCGGTTGACAGGCGGTAAAGCTCAGGCCCGCCCTTGAGCGAAACGATAAGGTCGTATTCGCAGTTGCCGCCGAACGTGCCGAAAGACAATAGTTCGGCGGTGTTGTTGGTGACGGTGTACCGCACGCTAAGGCTGTCTGTTGGATAATACACGGCCTTGTCTGTCGCAACGGTAAAGGTCGCGCCGTTCCACGAGATGCTGTTGTTGTTCGACAGCGCTTGCGCAGCCACGGTGAATGCCCCGTCCACCCTGCCGGAATCACTGATGGTATACACCCCGGCAAAGAGTTGTCCGAGGGTGAAAACAGGGCCGTATTGCACAGGATCGTAAATCATGCTGCAGGCCGTTCCCGGCGGCACCGGTATCGTTGTATAGGTGACGGTCACGTCGAACCGCGGAGGGTATATAGAAAGCAGGCTTGGTATAATGGTGAATTTTTCATCGGTGAATGTCGGGGCCATGCACGAGTTGCCGGCTGTGCCAAGGACCACTTTCACCTTTACAAGGTCTTTGCCCGCGGCAGGAAAGGCGGGTGTGACGACAAGGTAGGGATATACGGGCGCAACAGGCTGTGCAAACGCCTGCGATGTCAGCAAAATAGTCAAAATTGTAATAATGGCGGCCATGGTTGGATTTCTGTTCATAGATGCTCCTTTTATATCAAAGGGTTAGTGGCTATTCTAATTTTAATTGGTACAATGAGACGTTGTTGACAAGTAATATCAGTAATATAATAATTTTATTATAAAATATTACTTCTATTTAATATAATAGATCTGGTGGGGGAAGTTTCCCCCTGACCTTCGGCTTCCGGCGCGTTGCGCCGGTGATCCGGAGGCACACCCCCTCCTGGGTGGCCCCAACGATACATTTCATGCAAGAATCATGCTTCATTGACAAGGGGCACCCACGGAGAGCAGTTAAAATGTTGAGGAAGGTGTCTTGTTTTACTCTCCCATCAGCGCCGGCCCCGAGGCCGGAAGAGCAGCCGCTCGCGTTGTCCAAGCCAGGTTAAAAAAATAACAATCAGGGCGTTTCCCTCGCTTTACTCGGGTCGGTTCTTCTTCCAGCTCGGCCAAATGGCCTCGTTACCGGACCGCCCTTAAGCCTATCGGCGCGGGGGCTGCCGGAAATAAGGCAAACGACATGATTAACTGCGCGAAGCGCAACTACCATACCTTAGGGAACGAAGTGACAATGTACTCCAGCACGCTTTCAGTCGTCCCTAACGCGAAAACCAAAAATGCAAATGATATTCTGTATTTTCCCCATCAGTGGCGCAGTCGCGCGCGGCGGATTTTGGGGCGAGGACGAGTCCGCATTTTCCGAAGGGAAATGCTTTACAATATAGTTTCCATTGTTCCGCAGCCCCCCGACGTGCGCGGCGGACAAGCGCCACTGCAGGGCGGCGCGGGGTTCCAAGGGGTGCTCGCTGCAGAGCACCCTTTGGTCGGGGTTCGGGGGTGAAGCCCCCGAAAGAAGAAAGGGAGAATGTCCAATTTTTTATTTTGGTGATTTTTTTAGCCCCGAAGCTGAAATAGCGCCAGCCAATGCAACTCCGGCAGCAAGAATAAAGGCCGGTGAAAAAGACCCTAATTTATCAGCCAGGGCGCCCGCGACACTCGGGGCCGTTGCTTGACCTATGCCGAAAAAAAGCGTTATAAACCCCAATCCCGCCGGTGCAAGTTTTGGCCCGAGCACATCGCCGCAGGTGGCTGCCATGATGGCCGGAATGCTCCATGCGGTGAGGCCGAACAGGACCGCGGACAGCGCAAGCCCGACGTGGGTGTGCCATAGGCCGAAAATGGCGAACGCGGTGCACTGGACAAGGTAGATAATCACAAGCGTCTGCTTCCTGCCGATCCTGTCCGACAGGCCTCCCCACAAAAGCCCGCATGCGAGACTGCATATTCCCATGAGCATGAAAAGGTTTCCCGCGGCCTGCCGCGTATATCCCTGCTCCGCCGCAAGGTACTTGACAAAAAAGGTCATGTAGATGATGTACGAAAACCCGAACGCGATGTACACGAGCCCCAGGTGCCACACGGGCCACGAGCCGTATACGCCTGCCCAGCCTCTGCCTGATTGCCCCTCACTTTTTTCCACGGTAGGAACCGCAGTCGCGGGGCGGTTTTTAAGCGCAACGGCGCACAGCGCGGCAAGCGCCAGGGTGATTGCGCCGAACACATACCAGCAGGCGCGCCATCCATTTCTGCCGATTGAGTTGATAAGGTAGGGTGCCATGGGCCCGGTAAATATAAGCGCGAACGATGACCCGGTGACCGCTATGCCCGCTGCCATGCCGCGTCTTTTGGAATCGAACCATGTTGCCCACATGCCCATTGCGCCGATGTTGGCGGCGCCGCTGCCGAACCCGGTAATCACACGCCAGAAAACAGCGGTGGTGAATGCGCCGGACATTCCCGTAAGGAGCATTCCGGCGCCGCACACGAGAAGACCCAGGCTTACGACAAGCCGCGCCCCGAACCGGGAGGCGAGCGCTCCGCCGACAACGGACAAAACAAGATAGCCTGCCAGATTGGCAGTGGCCATGATGCCCGCCTGGGTGTTGCTCATGTCAAGGCCCCGCTGCATGGCGGGCAGCATGGCGCTGTAGCCGAAACGGGCAAGTCCGAGCGCGCCGAACACGGCAGCAGTCCCCAGAATTAGAATTGTCCAGCGATAAGGATCTTTAGGGTTTTGGCCGTTCATGAAGGTTCTTTCTTCTCTGTGCTCTCTGTGGTGAGTCTTTTTTTACCGATCATCAAGCAATCGCTTTAAGGTTTCCTTACAATCGCCCTTCTTTCTTGAAAGGGCCTTTACGGCCGCAACCGTTTTCCTCAGGTCCCTGTTTTCTTTTTCGTAAAGTCTGTAAAACAGGTCGAGGTCGAGCGTATAGGTCATGTCGAGGCTGATGAACGCGTTGTTGATGTCCGTTTTTTCGATGCCCCGGTACTCAGACGTCAGAAAAATGGCGTTATAGTTCCGGGCGATCGAGTCTTTGAAGCCTGCGATTATCTCAAGCTTTTTTTGCAGCTTTTCTTTCTGCGGAATTGTGCCGGTGTACAATGCCGAAAGAGCGCGGTATAACGACCGGATGCTCCGGTAATAGGTGTCGATGTCCTTCGACTCCTTCATTGCATTCTGATACTGCCCCGACGTGTCGCCGTATTTTGACCATATGAACCCCAGCGCGCCTTCGCTGCCCACAAAGGTCGCGAGCTCCTCGTTGAAATCCACCTGGTTTTTAACGTAGACGGTCGTGTGCGTCTGCTCGTGGATGATGAGATTGGCGATCCGGTATACGGAATATTTTTTCATGAACGAATACACGGGATCGGAAAGAAAACCGAGCGTGCTGAACGCCTCGGCCCGGCCCAGGGAAACGTCGAGGTCGAGCTTTTTAAGCCTTTTTGCCTCCCGTAGTGCGTCGGCGCTGTCGAAATAGCCGCGAAGCGGCCAGCACCCGAAAAACGGATAGCACCAGGTATACGGGACAAAATCCGTTTTTCCCGCTGCCGAAACCAGGTCGATGAGATACGGCCTGTCGATCGAAACGAACGTGGTGAAGTTGCTGTTTTTCGCAAGGCCTATCGAATCCGCCGCATAGGCCCTGATCTCGTTGACAAGAAGAAAAAACCGCCTGAGGGAATCCTGCGTGTCGGGCCGCTTCATGAGCCTGGAAATCGGCACCGAACGCGAGGTGTAGGAGAGCACCCGGGTGCCCTGCTTCCATAAATAACACCCGCTCAGGAGCAGTATGCAGCAGGCGAGCAGGGGGAAGAGAAAATATTTTATTTTTTGCATGCAACCACCCCGAACGCTTTGGGCTCCAATACCACTTTTATAAATCCTGCCCCGGATAAACGTCTTACAACGCCTTTTGTGGTCCGCGCCCCGCTAAGGCTTTCCGGATCTCCAATATAATGGAATGCGCGGCCGCCCGGCTTGAGCACGCGATAGAGCTGCCGGTAAAATACGCCGGCATACAGGTCGCCCGCCAGGTTTACAACGGGCGGGTCGTGCAGTATACGGTCGAAATGCCTGTCCGGAAATTTTTTGATTTCCTCTGCCGTGTCGCCCATAATCAGGGTGATTTTCGGATTGTCGAACAGGTCCCGCGACCACGGGTTGAGCCGCGCCATGTCCTGCGCAACAGGATCGAGCTCAATCGTCGTCACTTTTTGGGCTGTTTGGGCGGCACAAATGGCCGTGTATCCGAGCCCGGTCGCGGTGTCGAGCACCTGCCCGCAAACAGGCGCGATCGCATTTGTCATTGCCTGCGCGGCGCGGCAGGGATCAATGTCCTTGATACGGTGCATGGGAAATCCCGCGACGATCAATGCCGGGGCGGTTTTTGTCGGCATCAGGCTGAACGAGCGGCCGGAAAAATCGGAGTATCCTTTGATCGGAAAAAGAGTATTGTCCTTGACATAATAGCATGCATTCGGGTGTGTGGTGATATTTTCAATCGTGTCCCACGGCAGGGATGTTTGGCCGGGAAACGTGACCCCCAGGTCATCGAGGAGCGCTTCACAGGAGGTGTTCCCGAGGTCCGTTGTTGTGGACAGGGAGGTTTTTCCCTGCCGGTGTGCCGCGAGCAGGTCGCCTGCCTGGAAGTGGGAGAGGACCGGAATGTGTTGTATTGTCAAGGCGTCGTGTCCTGATAAAATGAAGCAACAATGCCTGAAAAAGGCATAGATCAAACTATTTTGTGCATCCGCCTGATGTCAAAGGGAATGGCTTGCGGGATTGGTGGTCATCTATATTTTGACCGGACTGCCTGCTCATGAAACATAAGCAATTCTTTATTTTATTCATCCTGCTGCTTTGCCTTCCCCTGTCCGCGCGCGTCCATTTCAAGGTGCTCCCCATTGTCGACTACAACTCTGATGTCGGCGTGGGGCTCGGGGCGCACGCCGCCGTTACCGTCATCTCTTCCGATTCGACAAGGGACCTGTGCCGCCTCGAAGGCGAATTTTACGCGACCACCGGCGGCGTGTTCGAGCCGTACCTTGAATGCGAGCTGCCTGCCGCGGGGCCCGGGCGGCTCAGGGCCCATGTCTCGTATGACAAAACATTGTACAACGGGTATTACGGGTTCGGAAATTCGGACAGCCAGACGGGCTATCTCGCATCGAAAGACCGGGACTATTCGTATGTCTACGAGAAAAGTTTCCCGGAATTCATGCTGCTGTACGATTTTCCCGTTGGAAAGCCGCTGTGGCCGTGGCTGTCGAGATTGAAACTGGCCGCAGGGGTGATGATGGAGGATGTTTCCATAGGAAAATCCCCCAAAACGCCCGGCGACGGTTCAGAACCTTTGCTTTTTACGCAGCGGCCAACGGGGATTGACGGCGGATTTGTCCACGAGGAGATCGCGGGCCTTATCCTTGATAACCGCGACGACAGGATGGACCCTTCGCGCGGCGTATATTGCGATATGTACTGCGCGGGAAGCAGCAGGGCCCTTGCAAGCTCGTATTCCTACCTGCACGCCACCGGCACCCTTGCCGTGTACGGCCGGCCTGTTAAAAAGTTTGACCGCCTGGTACTAGCGTCGCGGCTGCTTGCCGATTACATCCGCGGGGACGCCCCGTTTTTCGTCTATGAACATACTGCGGGTTTTGACCAGAAGGAGCTTTTTGGCGGCCGGGGAAGCATGCGGGGCATTCCGCAATACCGGTACAAAGACCGGTTTTCCATTGTGCTGACTCCCGAATGCAGGCTGAGAGTTTTTTCCTTCCGCCTGTTCGGCGATGATTTCATGCTCGGCCCCGCGGTGTTTTCGGACATCGGGAACACGTTTGCGTCCCCGCTTTTAATGGGGCCTGTTTTGCAGGTGACCTATGGCGGCGGGCTGCGCCTCAGGTGGGCAAACGATTTCGTCGCTTCGTTCGACCTCGGGTTCTGGAGGAATTCGCTGAGCGGGATCTACCTGTATTTCGGCCACCAGTTTTAGTTTCCTCAGGATAATTACCTTTATTTGTTATAACCTCTTCCCCCGCCCCCTTCTCCTGCCAGAGAAGGGGAGAATAAACTTGTATTCTGTAAAGCCCCTCTCTGACAGGAGAGGGGCTGGGGAGAGGTTAATAGAAAAGAAGCCCCGGCCTTTGCCCCGTCTACAACGTGAGCACTTGATATTCGACAATTTTAATGTTCCCGCTTGACGTTGTGCATTTGATCACGACCGAGGCGCTGCCGCCGTTCAGCCGGGCCTTGTCGTTGTCCGGGCAGTCAATGTTCCCGCTCTTTGTCGAAAGTTCCAGGTTCGCCTTGAGGTCGCTGGGCACCTTCACCTTGATGTTGCCGCTTGTCGTTGTAAGCGTGGCCAGCTTTAAATCGGCGTCCGGGTTAAGGGTGACCTCGATGTTGCCGCTCTCGACGGATATGTCGCACCCGCTCACGACGTCGGCCGTAATATTGCCGCTGGTCGTTTTGAGCGTGACGGGCCCGTAGATGCCGGCCAGCGTGATGTTGCCCGAACTTGTTTTTGCCGATACGCCAAGCATATTGTTGCAGTCGAGGGCCACGCTTTCGAGCCTAAGCAACTCCCAGAGGTCCTGGTTCTCCGCATATGAAAAGCCCACGGTGCCGACGCCTGAGTCATTGGTGACCGAGACCGTGAGCTTGTCCGCCGCGGGTCCGCCGGTGGTTCCTTTGGTCGCCAGTTCGCTCACCGTGGCGGTCGCCTTGATGATCGTGTCCAGGGTGCCGTTTACCGAGATATTGCCTGAATAACCGCTTATGTCAATCGATGCGGCTGATAATCCGGCGCTGTTGATTTGCCCGCTTTTCTCCGTGGTGACGCGGTCAACGTTAAAAGCGCAGCCGCCAAGCGCCACTGCGGCGGCGATGGCCGTCAACCTGAGCCCGGTTGTTAAGAGATTTTTTTTCATTGGAATGCCTTTCTTTCGGTTGTTACCAATAATTTCCGGTTAGAAGTTGAAATTGTAACCGATCCCGAGGTCGAGCCACAGGGCACCTTGGGGCAAAGCGCCCGAATGCTGGCTCAGGGCCACGGTATAATAGGGCCCGTACGCCGCATAATTAAGGCGGATCGTGGGGTTGATTGAAAAATGGTTGCGAACCCATATTTCGTTGAACACGGCGAGAAATGGAGCGACGCCCGCGTTTGCCGGCCGTTCGCACCCCACGCGGCCCTGCACCGACACGCCCGCGACGGCGCCCAGCTGCAGCCGCTTTATAGGGAAAAAGGCGAACCTCACCGAGGGCGCGCCCGTGATTGCGTAGCGCGTACCGAAAAGCGTCTGCTCCGAATACAGCATGATGTCCTGCAGGCCCACGTCGAGATGCGGGGTTATGGAATAGGAGGCGAACAGGCCATGCAAAAACAGAAGGTCGGGCTGCTTGTCGGACGACGACCCGACATCGGTAAGGCGCAGCTGGAACCCGAAATGAAAAGGGAACCGCCGGGAAAGCGGCAGAGGGTTCTGCTCTTCGGCAAGCTTGTCCGCTTTTCCCGCCAGGTCTTCGGCAAGGTCTTCGCGTTTGTCGGCGGCCTCTTCCAGTTCGCGCGCCTTCGACGACATTTCGCGTGATTTTTCCAACAGCGCGTTGGAATTGTCATGGATCTGCGCCACCAGCTGTTTCTGTTTTTCGAGGCTCTGCCCCGTGTCGGCCGACAGGTGCGTCAGCACCGAATCGAGGCTGTCGGCCTGCATGGCGTAATTGGTATCGTTCAGCGTTTTTACGCCGTGGAGCCGCTTGAGCCGCTCGACGTCGGCCTGGATGATCCGCTTGATTTTCTCTATTTCCATTTTGACATGCTGCGCCATGTGCTGCGCGTCGGTTTGGCGGAGCTCGTCTTCGATTGTTGCCGCCTTTTCCTTTGCCTCGCCGGCCTTTTTTTCCGCGTCGTCCGACGAATGGTTGAGCGTGTCGGCCATGTCGCGCAGGGCCTTTGCCTCCGCCTTCAAACGGGCCGCTTCCTGGCGCATTTTTTCAACGGAGGCGCCGTTTCCTGTCTGCAAAGCAGGAGCGGTGTTTTCGGGTTTAGCTGTTTTCGTGTTGGTGTCGGCCGGCATGGCAGCGGTGGACGGCCCGGCAATTTCCTTTGCAGGTGATTTTACCGTAGAGGTTTTTTTGGGGGCCTGCACGGAATCCTGTGCCGCCTGAAGGGGGATGATCAGGGCGGCAAGCACGACCGGCATCACCCGGAAGATGAATGGGGATGGTTTCATAAGCGCCTCTTTCGTAAATGGTTGGATGTCTGGATTTGCGTCACACCGCAATAAAAACTTTGCATAAGGCATCTTCTGCCTCGAAATAAAATTTACCTTCAAAATAAAGCTCCGGCAATGATGAATCCGTGAATTGCACGGAGTGTCGGTAAAGTGCATCTAAGATGGTAGAATTTTAATTTTGATAATAAATTTGGTGGGGGATGGTTCCCCCTAGGGTGCAATCAACCGGCAAATGGGTTGCATACTTTCTAAGGACGCCGGTTGTTCGCACCCATACCCCCTCCTGGGTGGCCCCGGGGTAGCACCCGTTGCAAGATTCATGTTTAATTGACAAGGGGCACCCATGAGCTGCAGTTGATAACCTCACCCCGCCCTTCGGGCACCCCTCTCCCACAGGGAGAAGGGGAATGCAATTTTTATTTTATTTCTTTCACCCCTCTCCTTGTGGGAGAGGGGCCGGGGGTGAGGTGCTGCTTGGCGCAAAAAACCACGAAATATTTTTGTTATAGTTATCGCCGCGAAGCGGCATACCAATGTGGTTGCGTTGCGAAGGTGCGACACCGCGCGAGCGAAGTCGAGCGCACCAGGCGCGCACCTTTGCTGGAGGGGGTGTGGGTGCAGATCGCCGACCGCCATTTTTATTTGGCGGGCGGAAGCTGCACCCCAGGGGGAAACGCGAAGCGGTTCCCCCACCAGAGAATCTTATATTGTCAACTTGTCTTGTATTACCTGGTACTGGGTCCTGCTCACCGGAATTTTTGTCCCGTCCAGCAGTTCGAGCTCGTATTTCCCGCCGCCGTGCACGTGGATCCGATGAACCGTGCGGAAATCGGCTATGTACGACTTGTGCGTCCGGCAATACTGCGGGGGAAGCAGCTGCATGAGCGCGTCGAGCGACTTGCCGTAGAGCTCGAAGGTGCCGTCGCTCAGGTGGATTTCAACGTAATCGTCGGCGCCCTTGAAAAACCGCACCGATTGGAGGGGGATGAGCCGCACCGATCCATGGCTCTTGACAGACAGGTATTTAAGCCCCGAAGGATTGGCCGCCTTTGCAGCGCCGAGCCTGTCGAAAGCCTTTTTAAGGCGTTCTTTGTCAAAAGGCTTTGCGACAAAATCCAGAACGCCATACTCGAACGCGGTCACGGCCTGGTCGAGGCTCGCTGAGACAATGATGGTATGGAACGCGCCCGCGGCAAGGCGCTTGAGCAGCTCAAACCCGCTTTCCCCGTTGAGGTTGAGGTCGAGAAGCACAACGTCGACCTGGTTTTGGGTCAGATATTCTTCCGCGTCGCCGAGGGTGTTTTTTACCGTAACAGCGGCGGCTTTTGCGGCGGGCAGCTCCTCCACCATGCGCTTGAGGCGCCGGGCGGCAAGTGCTTCGTCTTCCACGATGAGGATGTTCATAGGGTTGTTCCTGGTTGCCGTTATTTTCCATTTGTTGACAAGCGGATGTTCACTTCCCACCCGTCTTTCACCGGCCCGCTTTCCAGCTTCCAGGCGCCGGGAAAGGCCTCCTCGAGCCGGGTCTTTACATAGCGGAGCCCGGTCCCCTCGCAAGGCCTGCCGGGTGGCTTGCCGACATCAACCGCGCCGTCGTTGAAAAGCGAATACCGGATGGCGCCTGAAAGCGCTTCGCGGCGGAACACGAATATTCCGCCGTTCTTTTTTGCGTAACCGTGGGTGAGCCCGTTCTCCACAAGGGTATGAAAAACAAGCGGCGGAATTGTTTCGCCGTCCGGCACGGCATCGGCCGAAAGCGCATACTGTTTGTCCTGACGAAGTCCCATCACCTCGAGATGCAGGCGGCACAACCGGAGCTCTTCATTGACGGGGACCATTTTTTCCTTTGAAAACTGCAGTATAAGGCGCAGCTCTTCCGCCAGCGCGGTAACGAGCTTCACCGCGGTCTGCGGGTTTTCTTCGAGCCAGGCAATGATGGAGTTGAGAGAATTAAGGAGGAAATGCGGCTGAATGTGTTTTTTAAGCAGCTCAAGCTCGAGCCGCGCGCTGCGGAGTTCGCTTTCCTGTCGCTTCCTGTTCTGCTCGGCCATCTGGCGCGACAGTGAAACCGTAAGGAGGATGATAAGCCCGCAAAATCCGAGCGCCCATGCGTATTCCACCTGCTTTTGAAAGGAAATGAAAATCCCGGCAAAAAGCACGAAGCACCCGATAAGGGCCAGAAGGCTGCCGCTTTTTTTTCGGAAAAGTTTCACCAACGAAATCGCGGCTGAAAAAAGCGCCATCGCATACATATAGAACCGGTTGAGCTCGACAAACGCGCCGAGCCACGAAAGCGGCAGCATGCCGAACATGATAAGCCGGGGCGGTATAATGAGCACGAGCGCGAGCGCGGCAATGGCGCCGGACAGCCCCAGGCGGCGCGGCACGGCAAACTCGTATAAAAAGAACACGGGCAACAGCGCCATCATGCCGAACCACGGAATATCGTTGACAAGCGCTATGGTGTAATAATGCTGCAGGCCGAAGGGGAAGTAATGCACCCCCGTTTCAATAAGCAGGTAAACGGCGCTCGACAGGCAAAGCACGCTGAAGATGGCATAGGGAAGGCCCTTGGTGCGTCCCCACAGCACCGCGGCGTGGAAAATCGCGGCGATGAGGAATATGCCCGCGCACAGGAGCAGAAGCGCCTCGGTGGTGTGCAGGCGGCCGGAGAGCTGCACCAAATACCCTATTTGCAAAGGCGTTTCCATGAGCCCCGAAAACGTGTGGGCGTTGGAGACGCGCAGCGCCACAACGTGCCTGCCCGGCGCGGCACGGTGCGGCGGCACCAGGGTGAATTGCGCGGAGCGGCCCGGTATCTCATCGCTGGGCGTTGCGCCGATCCTGCCGTTTTGCGCGAGAAGCGCGCCGTCCCAATACAACTCGCTTGCGCAGACCACGGCGCGCTGGTACATCGCAAGCGCCTGCAGCGAATCGAGCGGCTCCGGAATGAACAGGGTCTGGCGGTACCACATGATGCCTTTGCCTGGGGCGCCGTCGCGCGCCCACAGGGTGCCTGCGGCGCTGAGGCCCCACCGGGAATCGTCGTAGCCGGGAAGGCTCCAGGCGCTGCTGTCGCCCTGCCTGGTTTTCCATATTGCGAGATGCGTAACGGGATTTTCGCCCGGAAAAAGATACACGGCCGTGGAATCGGCGGACTGGGCATTCACGCATAAAATCATTCCGGGGACAAGAACTGCCAGCATGGCAAGCAAGCGGATTGAAAAGAGGTTATTATTCATAGATGAAGAGAAACGGAATTATAAATTATTCAATTATATTTTATCCAGAATATGTTATCTAGGTGGGGGAAGCATTCCCCTGATAAAATAAATTGCCGGTAGCGCCAGAAAAGCATGGATGTGAATTTGCTATGATGAATGATTTGAAGAAATGCTGCATCATTCTGGGCATGCTCGCCCTCATGGTGCCGCTCCTGTTTCAGCCCTCATCCGTTCAGGCCCAGGTCTTTCGCGGGTATTACCCGGGCGGCGCCGTGGAGGTGCGCTCAAACACGCAGGACAAAAAGAAAATCATCAAGGGGTATTATCCCGGCGGCAGGCTCGAAGTGGTGTACGAATACGAAAACGGGAAACTCAACGGCACCACCCGGCAGTATTACGGGAACGGGGTATTAAAGGCGGAGGTCAATTACAAAAACGACAAGCGCGACGGCCCGGCAAAGTATTACTATTCCAGCGGCAGGCTCATGGCGAGGCTCGAGTTCAAGGACGACGCGGAAACAGACACCTCAAAGTACTACGACGAAAACGGGAACCTGCTGCCTTCACAAAAGAAATAAAAAAAAAGATTTCTTGTGGGGGGCGTATCCCCCTCGCTTCGGTCTCCTCGGCCTTCGGCCTGCGGTGTCCTTCGCTACCCCCTCCTGGGTGCGGCCGGGTACCATTTGCTGCAAGATTCATCCACCCGTTGGGCGCACCCACGAACGTTGACTGATATCGATTTTATTGGTTTTTTTTCTCCCCCTTAACAAGGGATACGGCCCGCCCAACAGGAAGGGCGGAAGGCCGGTGCCGAAGGCGGAGGGGGATAAACCTATGAGGTTGCGTTGCGAAGGCGCGACGCGCCCAATTGGAAGGGCGCAAATTGTCGCGTTAGCCGCACGAGCGTAAGTCGAGCGCCCTAGGCGCGCACCTTTGCAGGAAGGGGTGTGCCCCCGGATCGCCGGCGCATAGCGCCGGAAGCTGGGGGCCAGGGGAAACCGGATACGGTTTCCCCACCAGGTAAGTATTAAAATGCTTTAATGGGCCGACCCGAGCGAAGCGAGGGAAACGCCCGGATCTTCTTGTTACGTTGCTATCTTATTCAATAACCGACTTCTAAGGATTTGTGCTGATCGTCCCGAGGGTGATGTTCTTCATTGTTAAAGTACCTGCGCCGCCCCAGGCTTTGAATGAGAAACCGGCGGTGAAGTCCGTGTCTGCGGCCGGATACGTGAAGGAATTGACGCTGATCGTGGCGCTGCCAACGGAATCTGCGCTGGTGGACCATGTCACAATGTTCCCTTCGCTGTAGGTGCCGGTAAACTGGGCCTGGGCGATGTTTTTTGGAAATGTCGAATTGGTCGGGAAAATGAAAAGAAGTTCCAGACTTCTGTCTCCCGAGGCTGTGCTTTTAACGTCAACATAGTAATTTGAAGCAATTTGCGACACCGTCATTGACGCCCCTGCGTTAAAGGAACTGCCGTCCACTTTGGCGTCAAGGGTAAAAGGAAAGGCGCTCGGGTTGTTGCCCGGAGGGGGTGTTGTCGGGTGGCTGCATGAAACCATGAGAGCGCATGCGCTGAAAGCGGAAATGATTGCAGAAAAGGTTTTCATCGGGGCCTCCTGTATTAAACTTGTTGCTTCTGTTATAAATATATTAGCAACGCTTTGCTGTGTCAAGTAAGAGAACAACATCCCGCTTTTCACGGAATCATTGATTTCCCGTGCCATGCCACATATTTTGATGGCACGCATCTGTCATAATGGAATAGGAACGCCACAATGCCTTTCAAACTCAATTTTCCAGAACGCCAGATTTTTCTGCACCGCGCCTGGGGCCCCGGCCCGCTCCTCGACATGTTCGCGCCGCTCGCATTCAAGGCGGTCGCCGCGGCGGTAAAGCTCGGCGTTTTTGAGACGCTGGAGGCAAGCGGGCCTCTGAGCGCCGCGGAGCTTTGCAGTAAACTGCAGGCAGACGGCCGCGGCATGCTGCTGCTTGTAAATGCTCTTGCCGGTCTGGGTTACCTGCGGCGGACCAAGGCGTCCCGCTTTGCGAACTCGGCCATGACGCGCGCCTGGATGCTCAAAAAATCCGTTGCCAATCTCGCGGCCACGGCCGGGTATTTCGAGGATGCGGCCGACCGCTGGACCTATCTTGACAAATCAATTCGCAACGGCCGTCCGGCGCAGGAGTGCGACGACTGGCTGAGCGGCCGCCCCGGCGCCTGGGAGCGGTACCACGACGGCATGTACGGCATTGCCCGGCTCATGGCAGACGAAATCGTATCGCGCGCAAAGGTCCCTTCCGGGGCAAAACGTCTGATCGATATCGGCGGGAGCCACGGGCTCTACAGCGTGAAATTCTGCGAGCGTCATGCCGGGCTTTCAGCAACGGTGTTCGACATGGAACAGGCGCGCGCCTTTGCGGAGAACACCATAAGGGAGCACGGCATGCAGGGACGGATCAGTTTTACAGAAGGCGATTTTCTCAAGGACGACCTCGGTTCAGGCTGGGACGTCGCGCTGCTCTTCAGCGTGATACGCATTTACCCCAAAGACAAGGCACTTTCGCTCCTTAAAAAGGTCCGGCTGGCGCTCACCGGCAACGGCAGGCTTTTCATTGCCGATCAGTTCTGCACGAAAAAGGCCAGGGGATTTTCCCTTGTCAACGAGTCCCTCATTCTGCTGGAACTGTACAACAGCTGCAGCGGCGCCACGCGTTCCTCGGCCGAGGTCATGGCCATGCTGCAGGAGGCGGGCTTCGCACATGCGCGCGAGATATTTATCCGGCGGGCGCCCGGAATAAGCTTGATAGAAGCGTTATGCGGATAAAGTTTAAAGTTGACAGTTTGAAGTTGACAGCAAATTCAAAAACAGACAAGTGGCCGGAGATTTTCTTGGCTTTCGCGTTAGGCAGGACTGGAGGTCGTGCTGGAGCGCGATGCCGCCCGGACCCACCGCGAAGCGGTATAGGGCCGTGGCGGCCCGAGGCCAGTGGCCGAGACCGGAAGGAGGGCCGACCCTTTGTAGTATCGCACGGCCGTGCGATACTACAAGGGGGAACGCCCAGATCCTTTTATTTTCTTGCAACCTGGAACCTGTAATTATTGTCTTACTACTTTAACAAGAACCTGCCCGAATAATTATTTCCCCCCTGTGTCAACCTCAGCAGATAGATCCCCTGCGCCTGTCCTTTCCACACGAGAAACTGGCTCTGGCCCGGAACCGCATTTTTCACAATCTTTGCAACCTGTTTCCCGGATATATCGAAAATTGCCGCGACCACATCACCCCTGTCCGGTGTGCAGAACCTGATGGAAACACCGAGGCCCCTGCCTTGCGACGCAAGCGACACCGTCATGGGCGTCCGGTGCTGCGCACCCACGGCAGTAATAACAGGGCTGCCGCTCTCGGGACGCGGGCCGTACCAGGGGAGCGGCGCGCCGCTCTCATAGGCGCCGAGGTCCGGACCGCTGCCTTTATAGTCCTGGTTGATGCCGGCAAGCACCTGGCCTTTGTCAACAGCGCCGCACCCGGGCCTGAGTGTGAGGCAATGGCGCGCATACAGACTGTCGGCCCCCAGGGCGAACAGGCTGTCGAACAGGTCCGCTTTTGTCACATTCATGGCGTGTGTTTCGATGCCCGTTGCCGTCGCAAAGGCGCCGAGCGTGGCGAACCGCTGTGCAGGATCGAACCATTTGAATACGGGGTTGCTCGCGCCGACGTCGAACCCGTCGTAATCCACGCTGGTGCGCCAGTCGGGCGTCCAGCGCTCGGGCTGCGTGCACCCGCCCGCGTCGGTGCAGGGCATGGCCTCCCAGATGTAGCCCGTGCCGCCGGCCTGTATCCAAAGGTTGTTCCTTGACATTCCGTACAAAATGTTCTGGTCGAATATGTTGAGCGTGTTCCATCCCACGAACGTGTTGTGTGCGAGCAGGAACCTGTCCACCACGCGGTATTTGAGCATGTAGTTTCCTTCGCCCATGATCTGGTTGCGGACAAAATACCACGGTCCGCAATACATGGGCTGCAGACTGAGCCCGTGGTTGCGGGGGTTGGTAATGCGGTTCTGCCAGATGCGTATGTTGGCGTAGCCGTAATCCGGCTCGATGCCGTCGTCCACCACGTCGAAAATGTCGTTGCCGTAAATGTCGCAGTTGCGGTTCATATACGATGTGCCGTCGGCCACGCGCGAAATGCTGTTGAAGCACACGGTGTGGCCGTTCGTGTGCTCGAGCTCAATGCCTTCGCCTGCAAAGTCGCCCGTCACGCGCGGGTCTGTTTTGTCACCCACGATGACGTTGTCGGCGATGTACCAGTCGTCGGAACCGCTCTGCATGGTGATGCTGTAATTGAACCCGGTAAACGAGCACCGCGTCACGACGTTCAACGGCGACCCGCTCTGGCCCACCAGCGCATAGGTCTGGGCCGCGCTGTTGACAAACTTCAAACCGTACAGCCAGACATGATGGCCGATGATCCGGCCGTAATCGATGACCGCGTCGCCGTCGCCCGCCGCTTTCCATATTATATAGGCGGCGGCAGTGCCCGACTTGCTGAAGTTGAAATTGCCGTAATTGCCCGCGTGCACCAGCACGATGTCGCCCGCCTGCGCCGCCGCCTGGGCCGCGGCAAGGCCTTTATAGGGGTTTCCCGCGGACCCGTCGCCTGCGCCGGTCCCCGGCGCAACGTGGATCGTTCTGCCGCCCGAAGGCAGCGCCGGCACCGGCCTTGTTGCAATTGTCAATGTCGTGTCCCTGCCGCCGCCCTCGGGGTCGGAAAGGGACAGCTTCACGTCGTACGCGGTTGCCGAATCGAGGAACATGACGCTTCCGGCAAGCATGTTGTAGCGCCGGTCCGCTGTGTCAGTGCCCATCCATCCCCGAAAATCAATGCGGAAAAGCGGCACAAAGTCCTTCCACGCCGCGTCGCCCTGTTTGCGGTACTGTACGGTGCAAGCGGCGTTGTGGTTGGTGTCGCCGGTTATGTCCCATTCAATGCCGATGGATGTGATGGTTGAATAATACCTGATGGGGCCGGGCACGGTGGGGTCGGCAAAAAGCAGGGAAGGGACAAGGAAAACGCAGAAGACGGCAGGACGGATCCAGGAATTGTTTACCAGCATGGTTCCTCCTCGGGTACAGGATTTTTCAATTATAATATACACAATTCAGCTCTGCAATGTTTGTTGGCGAAAGTATTAAAATGGTTATCTGGTGGGGGAACCACTCACGTGGTTTCCCCTGGGGTGCAGCTTCCGCCCGCCTAAAAAAGGCGGACGGCGATCTGCACCCACACCCCTTCCAGCAAAGGGCCGCGCCGAAGTCGCTCGCTTGACGCTCGCGAGGCGCTGGCCCCTTGCAACGAACCCATCAAGGTATGCCGCTTCGCGGCGATAAAAAACACAAAATATTTCCAATGTCAACTTGAGGGTGGACAACTATTACCTGCACTTTGTCTTTCGCGTTAGGCCGGACTGGAGGCCGAGCAAGAGCGCGGTGCTGCCCGGACCCGCCGCGGTCGTCGAGTGCCGCTCCTGAGAGCGGCGTATCGAGACGCAAGGCATAAGGCCGTGGCAGCCCGAGGCGATAGCCGAGACCGCAAGGAGGGCCGACCCGAACGAAGCGAGGGGAACGCCCGTATCATTTTGTTTAATTACGAATACTCGTTATTGGCCAAGACCATAGGAGATACTTCTCCCCCGGAATTATATATTTTTATTATCAATAAATCCCATTTTGGAACTTATCCACCCCAGGATTGTCTAATGTCCGTAGCAGCCATATCTTTATTTGCTCCATGCTCGAATGAAAATGGCATTTCGTTGATTGTCTGGAAATGGCTGACGAAATTTCTGTATTTCATCGGGAATGAAATTTTCGGGCAGCTTTTTTCGGTAGGAACAGCAGATGACACTCAACAGCAGGCAATTGCGGCGAAAGCAGGGGAAGACAATCGCTACGTCGAGCTGAGCAAATCGGGCGACAGGCGGGCGTTTGAAGAACTGGTGTACCGCTACCAGGACATGGTGTTCAGCCTGTGCGTGCGCATGCTGGGCAACAGGGCCGACGGCGAAGACGCGGCGCAGGAGACATTTGTCAAGGCCTATGAGGCGATGCAGGGGTTCAAGGGGGAATCGGCGTTTTCGACATGGCTGTACCGCATCGCGGTGAATGTATGCAGGAACCTTTTGTCGTCGTTCTGGACAAGGCTCGCCAGGAAAGTGGTAAGGCTTGACAAACCGGTGGACGACGACGAGGGCGGATCGCGGGAAAGGGATTTGCCGTCAAACGGGTTAACACCGGAAGAGGTGCTGTACAGGCGGAGAAATGCCGGGAACGTGCGAGACGCCATTGCGCGGCTTCCTGCAAAACACCGGGAGATTATTGTGCTGGCCGACATCCAGGAATTGTCGAATGAGGAAATCCGGGCGATTACCGGTTTGAATGAGGGGACCATCAAGTCAAGACTAAATCGGGGCCGCGAGGCATTGAAAAGACTTCTGGTAAAGGCCTGCTGATATGGAAAAAATGGATACCAATAAAATCCGCGAACTGCTTCCCGATTATATACGCGGGAAACTTTCTCCCGAAAAGCAGGAGAGCGTTCGCCGTGCATTGGAATCGGACCCGAAGCTGGCTTCAGAATACCGTGAGCTTGAAAAATATTTCAAAACGCTCGGTTCCCTCCCCGAGCTCAAGGCGCCCGTGGGCTTTGCACTTAAGGTAATGCGCCGCATTGACGGGAAACAGGAGAAAAAGTCGCTTGCGTCAATACTGTTCAGGCCGTTTCATATAAAACTGCCCATCGAAACCGCAGGGGTGCTGGTCACCGCCATTCTTCTCGTAATACTTTATCATCCCTTTGAGAGAATGAAAGGACCAGTTATCGACGAAAGAATGCGGGAAACAAACGCGGCGCCTCCTGCCGACGAAGAGCTTAAAAAGGCCGGTGCTCGGGAATCCGCCGTTACTGCGGATGAATCCCGGAAGAAGGAAAGGGGTGCAGTTTCCAGGAAAAAAGAATTTCGTTATAAACCGGAAAACCCCCGCGGACCGGCTTCTTTTACGGAAAAGACTTCTCAAAAAGAAATTCCTGTGGAGCGCAAGCAACCTTCATTTGCCGAAGCGCCACCCGAAAAATCAATGGCAATGGGGCAGGCAGCGGCAGGCGCAGCTCAGGCAAATGAACCCGAAGTTCAGGCTATGCGGCCCGCGGTCCCGGCTGAAAATGCCGGAATGGGAATGAAGGACGAAGAAGTTATTAATCAAAGCGAAAAAAGGATGACGATGCAAAGCAGGAGCAAGGCGGCCGCAAAGGAGATTGTGTCTGAACCAATCCAATTGGCTTTGTCAGTTAAGGGCAATTCGCTTGATGACGTGGCGCAGGACAAGCTGAAGAAAAGCCTTTCCCCCGAAGCGGACAGGGAGGTGACGCAGGCGAACGAAAAACGTGATACGGGTATGCCGGAAAAAATTGAAAAGGTGATCCGTTCGTGCGGCGCCGGCATTATAAGGATCGAGAGGGACAAACCTGAAAAAGGCAAAATGCGGTATAAGATCGAAATCCAGGCATCATCGTACGACAGCCTTGCCTCGGCGCTTTCGAAATACGGCAGGCTGGAAGTGAAATCGGAAAAACCGGCAGGGGTGCAGCGCGGGAGGGTAAAGGTCATTCTTGTGGTTGAGGGATTGTAGTTAAAAAAGTTGACAGTTGGCGGTTGACGGCAAACCTGACGGATAATTGTTTCTATTATTCTTTTTTTCCAAGCAGCAAAATCACTTTTTTCCGGAACCTGGTGTCCTTGTTGTCTCTGCCGAATGTCCAGTAATCGCCCAGACACGCGATGTCCCGTGCCCGCAGCAGCAGAGCGTCAAGTTCCAGCAGGTTTTCTTCGGTCTGCACCGCATGGGTGAGATACTCCGCGACGGAATGTTCGATTTCAACCTCGATTGACTTTTCAAGCGAAACGCCGCACGAATTGAATAACCCGGTGAATTCGCCGCGGCCAAGCGTTTTGCAATGGCTTGCATCAACGCATTTTTCAAATTGCTCAAAAAAGCCGTCCACATCAGGGTCCTCAAAAGCAAGAATGTCGCAGACGGCGACTTTCCCGCCGGGACTGCAACAGCGGGCCATTTCCCTGAAGACCTTTTTATATTCGGGCATGTGATGAAACGCAGATTTGCTCGAAACAACGGTGAAACTGCCGGCGGGAAACGGGAGCTTCTCAACGTCGCCCGCCCTGAATTCGACGTTGGCTGCCGCGCCCTTTGCCTTCTTCGCGTTTGCCATGTCTATCATTTTGTCGGCAATATCAATGCCAACGGCGCGCCTGATGCGTGGCGCCACAAACAGCGGAAAATCACCGGTGCCCGTGGCGACATCGAGCAGCGTGTCGTCCGCTGCAAACGAGATGAATTCGGCAATGGCTTTCAAATACTCCAGATTTTTGGTGACCGCCCAATTGTCAAACTCCGCGGCCTGGCGGTTGAATTGCTGTTTTACGAATTCGTTGTGGTTCATAGAATGTTATTTGGGAGCAACGTCCAAAAAATGATTGCATAATAAAAATTAAAGATACTATGGGCCCTATAAGGATAAAAAAGCTTCATCTTCACTCAGAGAGTTTTAATCGCAAACTGTGTCACCTCGCATATTTGATTCATAAGTGCCTTATAATCGCAATTTGTTCTATTGTTAAGGTAGAACATTAAAATGCCATGGAGCGCCAATTTATGGAACTCCCGTGCTTGGGAATATCCTTTATTTGCTCCTTTCTTTTGGTCCAAGATAACTTTCCATTTCTGTTCAACAATAGAATCGAAAAACGCGTCAATCGCATTCAAGTTTGACTTTGCCGTGGATATTTTATTGGCTCTCTCCTGAAAAAACAGGTCAAAAATTCCCGGGTATTGGACAAAAAATTTAGCATACCCATTACTTACGGCAATAAGCGCTTTTTCTCCAGAAACAGCGCTCGGTACCTCCTTTGCCACGAATACTCTGCATTCAGCCATGAAATCTTCAACGCAACTGAAAATCAGATCTCTAATATCTTTGAAATAATTGTAAAGCGTCGCATAGGAGTATCCCGCACGCTCCGCAACATTTCTCGTACTAACGACCTCAAGCCCCTCGCCGCGTATTAACTCTTTCGCGGCGTTAAGGAAATAGCTTTTCATGCGCTCCTCTTGGATTGCTTTCATTATAACTCCGCTTCTGTTAATAGTGTTCTTTAAATTAACACTATTAATTTAATGAATAGCGGTTAAAATGGCAAGGTATTTACGCAAATGTATTGAATACCACAGCCCGCGGATTGTCATTTCATTAATAAAGGTATGGTAATTGTGCTTCGCACCTTTTATTATGTCTTTTGCCCTTTCCCCGCGACTTGGCGCGGGGTTCTTCAATGCCGGTAAAGCTCAATTTTCGGGGAGGCGCGTATGACCTGCTTTCGTAATTTTACCCTCCCGCTTTGGGAGATTTTTGGCGGGAACCTGCTGATGTTTGTTACGCTCGTGTTCTACATCGCCTGGTGGACGGTGTCCTTCGGGCCGAACGGGGGAGACAAAACCGCGGGCGCGGGGATTTTTCTCGGTGTCGCCCTTTTCACCGGAGTAGCCGCGATCATGACCATGTATCTCGGCATCAACTCACTGTCCCGGCCGGGAAAAGGAATCCCGGTGATGTACATCCTGCTTGGCGCGGCCGCTTTTTTCATCATTCTTCTCGCGGTGACGAAAATCGCCTTCCAGCGCGCCGTGACTTCGGAACTGCTGCTGATAATTGTCTGGGCCGCGCTGGAATGGTCGGCGATTGCCGTTTTGCAAGGCTGCGGCCGGTTCAACATGTGGCAGGCCTTGACGCTTGCGGCCCTTGTGGCGCTTGCCACCGGCGCAGGCATGGTCTGCTATGTTCTGCACTACCGCCTTAACGAACCCTCGCGCTTCTTAAACGGACTCATTCCGCTGATAGCGGATGCGGGAGTGGTGGCGGTGTTTCTGGCAGTCCTGGCGGTTTCCTGTAATGACAAGACCTGAAAAGGTTTTGATAATGCCCTGAATATTGCAATGAAAAAGCCCCGCAGCAAGCTGCGGGGCTCTTCAATAATTACATCCTGTCAAACCTGTTGGCCGCCCTGGCCCTCCTGCTGGCGGTTGTTCTGCTTCATGCCGCGGAGATAGTCTTCAAAGTCCTTTTTACCCCGCTCCCGCCAGTACTGACGATAATACCGCCAGTTCCGGTGGTCGCCTTCGGGCGACCAATCGTCGCCCCGGTGCCAATGCCCTTTTCCCCAGCCGTGGTGACGTCCGTGGCCTCGGTGGAAACCGGACCTGCAGCCGAAAATGAGCTTGCCCAGAATAAGGATTCCGAGCGCCATCCAGAACGTGATGGTCTTGAGCCCGAACAGCGCAGGCATAAGCCAGTTCCACAGAAGCATGGTGATGGACCCGAAGGCAAATATGAGCAGCGGGACGATGACAAGCACCGCGATCACCACCGCAACAATCCGCCAGGGTCCCCAATGATGTCCTCTGTTCCAATTGTCCTCATGATTTTCCATAAGCATCCCCTTTCTCAGGATAAACGTGAATAATGAACCGGATCGATCGCAAGCAGCGCCTCGCGCAGTTTTTTTATCGCCCGCGATTTCCGGGCCAGGAGCGTGCCGATGGGCACTTCCCAGTCGTCGCTCAGGTCCTGAAACGTTTGGCCATGGATCTCTGTCGCTAAAAAGATCTCCCGGTATTTCTCATCAAGCGTGTCCATGGCCCGGCTCAGATCCTCATTAATCTCCTTCCGCTCCACTTCTCCGGACGCGTCGTAGCCGATGTCCGCCAGAATGTCGGCCAGAACAAGTCCCGTATCGCCCGGCAACTCTTCGTCCAGGCTTTCGTCGCTCCGGCGCGAACGCAGCCTGTCAACCACGCGGTTGCGCAGCGCCCGGTACACATAGGCAGAGATATTCTCTATCGGCGCAAGAACATTGGCACGGTCGAACAACCCGGCAATCACGTCCTGGACAATGTCCTCGCCCTCGCGGTCGCCTGCATCGTCGATGAGGTTGCGGACAAACCCCACCAGCCGCTTGCGCTCGCGGGAGAAGAATTCGGTCCAGGAAGCACGCTGGGTTTCGGTCATGGTAGTTATGACGGAGAAAGAAGGAATTTATTGCATTGATGCATGGCAAACCGTTTCTGACGGCGAATGAAGGATGAGACAGCGGAACGGCGGCGACAAAGGGAGCTGATTTTGGTTTTCTGTCTTCATGCCACGCAATAATCCAGCAAATAGTGCGTCTTAGTTAACATAAAACAAAATGATGTGCAGAATCAACCCGAAACAAAGGAGAATTGCGATGGCTGCACCACGTAATCCCGTGGACTTTTTTAATCGCGCCTATCGTCTTCCCGTCACATTCTGGGGCGATATCCGAATCCCTCCGGAACTTACGTCGCTGATACAGCAGGGAACTCCCCGGAGTTCCCTGGAGCTGGGATGTGGAATCGGAAGGTTCACGCGCTATTTGGCGCAGCAGGGATTGCATGCAACAGGAGTCGATTTTTCCCCGGTCGCCATCGCAAAAGCGCGTAAGAGAGTCGCCCAAGACATTGTTCAACCTGAATTCCTCATAGGGGACGTTACCCACCTGGATGCATTTAAAGGTCCGTTTGACATTACCTTTGATATCGGATGCTTCCATTGCATTACTTCAAACGCGCAGCGGAGTTATGTATCTGAAGTGTTTCGCCTTCTCAAGCCCGGCAGCGTTCACTTGATTTGGGCGATGGATTCCGCTCCCAGCGGCATAAAGCTTTCTCCTGAGGCTGTACGGGCAATATTCATCCCCGGATTCCGTCTGCAGAATGCGCAGAAGAGCAGGCGACGCCTGGTTCGGTCCCATTGGTACTGGCTTGTGCGCTCCTTGAACGATGAGCAAATGAAATAACAGGCGCCCGCGCGTCAAAACGTCTGGATAACTGATAAATCAAGAAAGGGGTAAAAAAGATGCAGAACAAAGAATCGTTGGAGAACCAACCATCAGCCAATGTTGGCTTTGCGAAGATTTACGCTGAAGGCAACCCGCCTTGGGAGATCGGCAAACCACAGCCAGCGTTCGTGGCGGCCGCGGACCAGGTGACGAGTCCGGTGCTTGATGCGGGGTGCGGAACGGGCAACACCGCTCTTTTTTTCGCGGCCCGGGGCCTGCGGGTGACGGGCATTGATTTTGTGGAAGAAGCGATCCGGCAAGCCCGGGCCAAGGCCGCAAAGCGTGGTCTTCCTGCGGAATTCCTGGTCAAGGATGCCATGACGCTGGGCGACTGGGACGAGCGCTTTGCAAGCGTGATCGACAGTGGTCTGTTTCACATCTATCGCGGAGACGACCAGCGACGCTACATCCGGGGGCTGGCGCATGTGCTTAAGCCCGGTGGGCGGCTTTTCTTGTTTTCTTTTAGCGACCATGTGCCGTCATCCGTGCCTGGGGGCGGGGTGTCTCGACAGGAAATTTACGATGCCTTCGCTGATGGCTGGGACATCGAATCTTTGCAGTTGGTGGGGGGCGAGGTGAATCCAGCATACGCCGGGGAGTATGCAGATGTGAAGATGTGGTTTGCAATAATACGTAGAAAGTAGTGAGTCAAACAACATGCGCCGTGTTACGACGTGGCCGCCTTTAAATTCTGCCTTGTGATGGAGCCCTATGGGCGACATGACACAAGGAAGCTACTAAAATTTACAAGCGGCCATGTGCCCGAAGGACATTGCGTAACACGGCTGTTGTGCGAAATGTAAAACAGGCAAACTACCATATATCAATTTCTTGCGCGCGCATTTCTTTACTATTCTCCTACCGCAAAAATCACCAATCCCCAATAGTTTTGAAGAGTTTTGTATCAAATATAAGTTTCACTTTTTGACCGCCTTTACAATCCCGCGGAGTGAACCGTCAAAAGAAGGACGAAAAAACTCCACGGCTAACCCTTCCATCGCGAAAATTTCACCGTATTCTTTTGTGTGTGACTTGTCGGTAATGATCGCTGTTCCATTCGGTTTCAAGACTCTCGCTATTTCCCGGCAGGCTTTCTCTCGTCCATCTTTGGTAGGGATGTTGTGGATACAAAGGTTCGAAAGAACCACGTCAAAGGTATCATTGGGAAAGGACATGCTTCGCACATCCTCATTTCTCACTTCAACTTTATCAAGGACCCCCTCAAGCTCGGCATTTCTCAAGGTATTTTGATACGTATTGCCGTGCATGTCTCCCGAATTCCAAATATCAATGCCGATGCTCCTTCCCAGGGTCAATTTTTTGGCAGCACCAATCATTAAAAGACCCCGTCCGGTGCCGATATCAAGGACTTTTTCATTTCCTTTCCAATCAATCATGGAAATCATCTTGTCCCTGCGGTGTAGTTTGCCGAGCTTAATGTAATAAAGATATGAACCACAAACAAGAACCATTAACAAACCGCAAAGCATGAGAACAAAGGCCACAATCTTCAGGCTGAGACCGGGAAAAGTGATTAAAGCAACACCCCCGCCAAAACAAACTACTCCCGCAAAACAAACAATGGTGACGCCGAAAGGCGAACCATCAAAACCATAATCCGGTTTGGATTTCAGTACGCTATTTATCATGATTCCCTCCTGACAATCAAACAGTACACCGTGACTGCCGCACCTTCTTCGCCATAGCACATAACGTGCGAAAGAGATGTCTTTCTTATATTCCCACGTTCATAGTCTCCAAAAGAGGAGGGTTAAATTTTCATGATCACAAAGACGGCAGTCCCGATAAGCCCCAGCACAATTAGCCCGGACGAAAGCTGGTGAATCTTCACCCGCTTAGTATTCACTGCCTTCGCCGCCACCATCAGGGGCCCCACGACCAGATTGCAAAGCACTCCCAGGGCGACAAGCGAAATCGCAACGAGGGAAAAGACGGGAAGAGGGCTGACTGCAAGGAGTCCAATGAGACAGGACGCCGTGCCGGCAGCGATAAAAAGAGCAATAAACCCATGCACGACAGGTTTCCAAACCCCGTAAGGTTTACCGCTCCTCTTCATAAGAAAACCGATCGTGGCAGATACGAGGACCCAAAAGCCGGTGACAATGACGAAGGTCAAAATCTTATCCATATTCTCCTCCTTTATTGATAGAGTAGATCACCTGTTACGGGAAGTCTTGCGGCTTGACTTATTTAACGCTACGGCTGCCAGAATAAGCGCCTTTAGAGATTTCTCATTCAACTTATCGCTTTCGTGAAAGTCGATAGCGCGCCTGACTGTTCCCTCCTGGGTGAACAGACCGTCAGGGTCCGTCAATGAAGCTCCCTTAGCGAAAGTAATCTTTACATGATCCTTGTACGTTTCGCCGGTGCAGATCATCCCGTCGTGCGACCAGACTGGAACTCCTCTCCATTTCCACTCCTCGGATACTTCGGGGACTGCCTCCTTGATAAGTTTGCGGATACGGGCGAGCATCTCGCCTCTCCAGTCACCAAGTTCCACAATTCTCTCATCGATGAGCTGGGAAGGGGTTTTCGTGCCTTTCGTGGCCTCTTTCGGTGTCTCTATCATAGAAAACCCTCCTTGAAAAGTATTTTAAGATATCATCTTCCTATTATTACATTATGTTTTAAGCTGCAATTATTACGCCAATTAAGTTTGGAAATTGCCTTTTAACCTATTTGCTTTTGGAGGCGCAGGACGCGCCGAATTTCGTCTTGGTGCGGCATTGAATTTTCCTTTCTTTTGTCTTGTTGTCTTGCGCGCGCTCTTGGTTTTAGGGCCAAAACATTGCAAACAACTACAAGTATGTCGCTATCATCAAACATACCATTTCAGCCTGCATGACCCTACCTACCTGCGACATACCTGCCGTTTCTCCCTATTTTCCGCAGGTCCAGATACACAGCTCCTCGCTCTTCCCTATAAATCAATTCATGCCCTTTACCAAAACAAGTGCAAAGGGCAAATGAAAAAGGCCTTCGGCAGCCTCTAACTGATTGCTGTTTGTTTTTGCCTTTCGCGTTAGGTGGACCGGAACGGCGCGCTAGAACGCATTGCCGGCCGACCCTGCCGAAGGCATTAGGGCGGTCCGGGCAACGAGGCCGAACGGCCGAGCCTGGAGGGAGACCGACCCGAGCGCTGCGAGGGTAACGCCCAGAGTTATATTTTCTTGTGACCTTACACATGGAGAAAATAAAACCATATGATTCCCTTCAAAACATCCCGCCTCTTTTTCCCGCGCGCATGGCTTTTCTTATGGTGTGCTGCACTTTTCTTTCTTGTCGGTTGTACTGCCAATCAAATCGCCACGTTTCCGCCCGGGTCGAACATCAACGACGTCCGGAAAAACCTGGGACGGGAAAAAACATCCGTCTGCTATCCCGAGTATATTCTTTTTGTTTATGAGACATTGGACCCCGACAACTATACGGTGTTGAAATTCATTAACGGCGAGCTTGCGTTTCAGGGGACCTTACCGAAATGGGTGGTACAATCCATAGGGCAATTCGGCCCCCGGGTAAAGATGAACGCAAATGATTATTACAGCATGGCGCTGCGGCTCCAGAAACAGAAATTGAACAAAGACGCTTATGCATTGATGAGGCGGTATGTCGAGGCCAATCCCGACTCCGGAACGCCGGTGGCCTTTCTGTCGCATCTTTACATGCTCGATTCCCTTTTAGACAGCGCAACGTTCGTGTTTGAAAATGCGCTCAAGACGCCGAAAAAACCAAACGTCATATCTTCGCTGCAGACCAACATGCTTGCCCTGTTCATTCAAGGCAGGCGGTACGAAAAGGCCGAGGAATTCGGCAAGGCCCTGCTTGCCGATTCGACGGTGCTTTTCAAATACGGCATCCACTACAATATGGCATGCCTGTATTCCCTGCAAAACAAAAAACCCGAGGCCATTCTGCACCTCAGGGAGATTGTCAATTTCGGCGACAAGGGCCTTACAAAAAAGAAACTTGATAACGACAAAGACTTGGACAATATCAGAAAGGAACCGGAATATCTGGAGATTTACAAGCAATTGCCTAAGGGGAAATAATAAAAAGGAGATTTAAACACCTTGGTGGGGGAGATATCCCCAAGAAGAAGTTGACAGTTGACGGTTGTCGGTTGACAGCAAATTGAAAAATAAATAAAATTATCGAATGGTTTCTTGATTTTTGCGTTAGGCAGGACTGGAGGTCGCGCTGGAGCGCGATGCCGCCCGGACCCGCCGCGAAAGCGGCATAGGGCCGTGGCGGCCCGAGGCTAGCGGCCGAGACCGGAAGGAGGGCCGACCCGGCTTCAGCCGGGGAACGCCCGGAATTATCCAATTAATTATTGAAGCATGTATTTATACTTACTCGCCAAATACTGATACACCGCAAGAAATTCCTCCGAATAAAATAATAACGAAAATTTGACAATAAAGACGGAAAAATCTTTTCATTACCCTTTTTGCATCTTTTTCGCCATGCGCTGAAGTTCGGAAATCGCTTTTTTATTGTATTCGTGGTCGGGTGTGGCGCGGAGCGCTGTCCTGAGCTGCCACCAGGAATCAAGCGCCTCCTTGTAATTCTGTTCTGTTGGAGATGCATCAAACTGGGCGGTGACGCACAGCGCGGTATAATAGTAGACCTCCTGCTTGAGCTGGTCGTAGTCAATAAAGGCGTGCGGGAGGTTCATGCATTGCGCGAGCAGTTTTTTGCACTCGTCGTACCTCTGGTTTCTAAACGAAAACTTGGCCTTTGCAAGGAGAAATTCGCCGTCGCTGATTGCGTTGCTTTCGAGGAACTGGGCCAGGCGTCCCGTGTTCTGGGTTTTTTCCAGCGCCCTCATCTTGTAAATGAGCGCCTGCGCCGTGCGCGCCTGCTCCTTGGGGAGCATGTCGTAAAGGCCGAGAATGTTCTGATAGCTCTTCGCCTTGAGCTCTTTTTCCATTATGACAAGAAAATCATCGGTGCCGTATTTTTCCTGCAAAAGTTCGGCAAGCGAGGATGGCCTCGGCGGCCTGGCCGCCGGCTTTTCCTCCGCGGGCCCGGGCGCAAGCTTGACAGAGGAGGTTCCTCTTTTGTGGACAGGCGCGGCCGTTGGCTCGGCCGCGGGCGTTGCGGCAGGGGCTTTTGCCGCGGCAGTCGTTTCCGCCGGCGCCGCCAATGCAGGCTGTGCAGCAGGAACAAGAGCGGGCGCGACAAGCACGGCGGCCCTGCGCGCTGCAAAAAGTTTATAGCGGGGCCACAGATACAGGTAGGCGCCCGCAACAATCGCGGCCCCGGCAAAAACGGCCGCGATCGGCCGCCACGGGACGCGCCGCCGCCGTGCAAGCACGACTTTTCTGCCCGCGCTCGCCGCCGTAAAGGCGGCCATGATCTCCTCGGGACTTTTACCCGTGAGCATGGCATGGATCCTGTGCAGTTCGTCGAGCAGGGCCGCGGCCGAGGGCAGCCGCCGGTCCGGGTCCTGCTCCATGCATTTGTAAATGGCCCGCCTCAGCCGCGGCGGCAGTTTGATGTGGAAATCCTCGAGCGGCTTGAACTTGTTTTTCGTCTTGTCGCCGATGAGCTGGGCAAAGCTGGTCTGCGGGAACGCGACCGTGCCGGTCACGATCTCATACATGGTGACGCCGAGAGCGTAAAGGTCGGTGCGCACGTCGAGCGCTTTCTTTTCGAGCTGTTCGGGCGCGAGGTACTGGAGCGTGCCCGCCACGAGCCCGTCCATGGTATGGAACGAGACCTCGGCGGGCCGCGCAATGCCGAAATCCATGAGCTTGACAATACCGTTTTTGCACACCATGATATTGCCGGGCTTGAGGTCGCGGTGGATCACGCCGTGATAGTTTTTGCCGTAAATGGAACAGTCCTGGTTGTGCGCGTAGTTGAGCGCGCGGCATATCATGATGCCGATGGCGGTGCAGACGACCGGCGGCAGCGCGCCGCGCGCGGCGATAAGATTGTCGAGGCCGATGCCCTCGATTTTTTCCATTTCGATGAAGGCCAGGCCGTTCCATTCCCCCACGCCGTGGATCTCCACGATGTTGGGGTGGCTCAGTTTTGCGCTTATTTTGATTTCAGTCTGGAACCGTTGCTGCACCGTTTCGGTTGAGCCCGGATTGATGAGCTTTACGGCGCGGAACATTTCAAGCTGCGCGTTCCATATTTCGTAGACCGCGGCCATGCCCCCCTGGCCCAACAGTTTTGTAATGACCCCGGAACCCATCGGGATCCGCTGTTTCCCGTCGGGCAAGGGGATGGGCGCGGCGGAACCCGGGGCCGTGGCCATGTTTTTAACGATAATGTGGTTTTCTTGAGGGTCCATAGAAAAAGGCCGACCACAAACAACAGGGTGCGGAATTGCCCCTTTTCGCCGCCTGCGGTGAGAAGTACATGCTTCTGTATATAAACTATTATATAGTGCCGGACATTTTATTACCCTGATTTTTTTTGGGAATGGATTGCGTGGAGAAGCGATTCTTGACTATGTGCCATGGTCGTTTATATGCGGAGCGGAGATTGCCCTTTTATCGAATCACCACGACTTTGCTTGCGTAGGTCCGTCCTTCCCTGCAAAGCTGCGCCAGATATTTCCCGGCTTTATACGGCATGCTGTTCCACACTACTTCGCGGGCTCCGGCCGTAATGGCCTGCCGAAAAACGCATTGACCTCTCATGTTGTAAACAGAAAACAAGGCCGGAGCGTGGTTAGCGGCGTGCGCAACGTCCCCGGCGTCCGACAGCATGAACCGCGCAACGGTCCTCACTGTGTTTGGCCAGCATACAAGAAAATACCGCTGGCTGTTTTGGCGGGAATACGGAGCAGCCACGGGGCTGGCAAGCGGCCTCGGCAGACGGTCGGCAAACGGATATTTACAATATGCGACGAGATCGTTTCTCTGCTGCGCGGTGAACCCGAGCACCGCGTTTTTCGCCTTTTCCGCCTCCCCGCCGTGCCACAATACCGCCTCCATGATGCTTTGCGCCCTGCCGTCGTGGAGATAGCTTTCCCTGCCGCCTGCGTCGGCGATAAAACCGATGCCCCACAGCGGCGCGGTGCGCCATTCACTACCGAGCGCGTTTTCCTGGCTGTAATTGTCGGCAAGGCCTGCGCCCATGTCGTGGAGCAGAAGGTCGGTAAAAGGCTGTATCTCAAGATTGTTGAGTTCTGTAAATTGACTGGTGCTTCCCGTGCGCATCGCGGGGAGGTGGCATTTGACGCACCCTGCGCCCTCGAACAGGGCTTTTCCCCGCAGGGCGGACGAGTCCTGCCAGTTGTTCCGGGGCGGCGGCGCGCACAGGGCCGCATACGACAGGAGGAGGCCGAGGCCGCTGTCGGACAGCTCGGCGCCCGTACCGCCGCCGTCGACGGGAAAATAGCGGCTGGTGAGTCCGAGGCACCGGTTGGCGACAAACGCGATTTCGCCTTTCAGGCTCGGCAGGGACGCCTTCCACCCGAACCTGCCGAGCCTTCGCACGCCGTCAACCGGATCGACGGCGAAATTGGCCCGGCCCGAAATGCCGTCGTTGTCTCTGTCGCTTGAGTCCGCATGGAGCAGGATGCTGTCTTCGGGGACCGCTTCAAGAAGGCCTTCGCCGCACAAAAACGGGCTGATGCGGCAGGAGGATACGGCGGTGCTGTCGAGAGGCCCTTTGGAAAGATTTACAAAAGCAATTTCAGGCTTGCGAATGGTGTAAGAGGCGCCGTCGTTAAAGGTGCCGCTTATCAGGGTATACGACACCTGAATCCGGCCGTCCGGCGGCCCGCTGCCGGTTGTTTTGCAGCGCAGAACGTCACCGTAGACGGGGTGCGGCGCAACGGCGTTTTGCTGCGGTACCCCCAGAAACACCATGGCCTGCAGCGAATCGCCCGTGCTGTCGGCAGTGTGCCCGGCCCCCGCCTGAACGTGGCATTGGTAGCAGCTCGCCTGAAGATAGCCCGGCCCGAGGGCGCCGGCGGCGAAAAAAGGGCTCTTGTCAATGGGGAATGGAACCGTGCTCCCGTTGCAGTCGGGGCCTGCCGGGGGGGTCCGCAGGAACCCTGAGTTCCAGTCGGTGTCGAACAGCGACTTGCCCGCAAGAAAGTCTTGCGTCCTGCCCCATGCGGCGTTGACGCAATGCTGGGTAAAACTGTACCTGGGCTCGGTGATCGAGCTGACCGACGCGTCCCCAGCGGCGTTGGCCCAGGGATGCTGGAAGCGCTGGCCGAGTTTCCCGGTTCCGACATAGTAACGGTACACTACCGACGTGTAGGTGCGGGTCCCGCTCGAATCGGTCAATAGAAGCTCGAAATCGACCAGCTCGCCAAGCGAAACGGCGGCGACCGTTGCCGAATACCATTGGACGGCAGGCCCGAACGGCGACCCCGAGGGGAACTTCGGGTCGGGGCCAGTATGCTGTTTGACAAGAAAATTCGTTGCGCTCCCCATATTAAGGGCGAACTCGGCGTGAGCGCAGACCGAGTCCGCAACGATATGGTTGAACGCGTGCAATTCGAGCTTGGTGCTGCTGATGCCGGGGAACACCCCGAATTCGATACTGTCGCCATAGTCCTTGAACGATAGCATATAAACGGTGTTGCTGAAGTCTGCGCCGGGAAAAATGTCCGACCTGTATTCGTTTTCATGGCGGTCCCTGAACCTTCCGCTCGAAAGGACCGTGAGCGGGAATTTCTGCGAGGGGTCGAACTGCTGTCCCATGATTTTGGTGAACCATTTCGTGTCGTCTGAAAATTTTCCCGTTCCGGTAAGCGGCGCGCACACCAGCGTGTAATAATAATCGATCGGGGACGCGGTGGCCGCGGCCAGGGCCGCGCTGTAATAGTCGCCTGTTTTGGTCATGACCACCGTAGCGAGCGGCTCGTTGTTTTTAATGTAATGAAGCAATACTCCGGCGATAACCGCCTTTTCGTCTGCGGATTTGAACGGGAAGTATTTGAAAACCGCGCCGGCGCCGTTCTCAACAACGTCCTGAGTGAAAAAATTGATATGCACGAAATTATAGGTGACGCCCGCAACATTTCCCAGGAGGATGCCAACGAGAATACAGGAAGGGATAATTAATTTATTTACATTCAGCATGTGCAATACCGGTTAAAACGATAAAACCAGATAACAGTGAAAGGCCGCTCATAAATATAAGCTATTATAAATGTGTTTACCAAAATTCATGAAAGGAGCATTTCGCACTAAAAAATCCGGGCGTTCCCCTCGCCTTCGTACCTCAGGCTCGGGTCGGTTCTCGTTCACGCTTCGCGCCCTTCGGGCCGCCTGCGGCGGTGGTCTCCGCGCCTCCGGCGCTCCGGCTCCGGTCTCGGGCTTGCCCTCGGGCTGCCACGGCCCGAGGGCGGAGGCCCGCCTGTGGGTCCGGGCAGCACCGCGCTCCAGCGCGGCCTCCAGTCGCCCCTAACGCGCGGCAAAAAGTAAATCGCCGTATTCTTCAACAGGTGATGGATAGCGGGAGCCTGCTGGCTAAAAAGAAATATTTGACTTATAAGAATTCTGTTGCAGCGCGTTAGGTGGACCGGAGTGGTGTGCTAGAGCATATTGCCGGCCGACCCGGCCGACAGGCATAGGGCGGTCCGGCAACGAGGTGAATAGCCGAGCCCGGAGGGAGACCGACCCGGCCACAGGCCGGGGAACGCCCGGATAAATATTAAACTATACGAATATGAAATTGAAAGGAAATTATAAAAAAAGCGGGCATTCTCCGCAAACGGGAAGAGGTTTGCTGCCGGCGCCAGACACAGGATGGTGTTTTGACGCAGGCAATTTGCGTTATAAGAATACCCGCCTTATAGTTATAATAGCCAGGTGCCTGGAGCCTGTATGCGCAATCTGCAGGAGACCCCCCTCTCTGCAAAAAACGGCATTTACAACGGAAAGTTCCGTGTGCGGCCCCAGGCGGCCTGGTTAATGTGTTCTGTAAAAGAACGCCTGTGCGAAAGCGGTACGACCCTCATTTCACCATTGAAACAAGGTTCTGGCCTGTCTTCTGGTTTTCGTAGGACAGTTTTACCCAGTCTTCGGAGCGGGTTGCTCCTGATATGTGTATTTCGTCGCAATACCCGAACAGATAAGTTCCGTCGTACCCGATGGTGATCCTGTCTTTGGGATTGTCCGGGCATGCCGCGGAAAACGTGTTCGTCTGCATGGCTGTTTTCACCCCGTCAACAAAAAAAGAAGCTGTTTTTGAGGCCTGGTTCCAGGAAAAAACGATATATTGCCATGTGTTGAGCGATACCGCCGCGTCCGACACGGTAACGCCGCTGCCTTTTCCGCCAAACGAAGGATGCAGTCCGTTTAAATCGCCTGCTGCGTCGCCGAGGTACAATCGTTTGGCGCAAGAATCCTGGGCAAGGGCTGTGTCCTTCGAAACAATATCGCCGCGCGCCTGGCGCGGATTGAGCCACAGCGCAATGGTAAAGTCATTCGCGGACATATTCATGATCGGTTTGCTCACGAGGATGTAGTCCGTGCCGTTGATGTCGCGGCCGGTGCCCGCGATCCCGTTACGGTCAACGGACGTTATGAAATTCTGGCCGTTGGCTCTGTTCTGCGTGGCGTCTTTAAAGGCGGCGGTTCCGCCTTCTTCGAGGTGCCATACGCCAGAAAAGCCGAAGGCCGTGTCGAACACGCCGGCGCTGTTCGACGCGCTCGGGATGCCGGAATATCCCCATGTCATTTTGATGAACTGGGTGGACGAGTTCCCGAGAATCGTGTCCACCGAGACCCAGACCGCGGCCTGTTTGAGCGCCGTGTCCCATTGCGTGATTTCGTAGTTGACCGGCGTGCCGTCCGCTTTTACAAACCGGACATCGCCGCCGTCGGAACGGAATTGCGTAAAATTGATGTCCGCCGCGGTGAGCCTCACCAGCAAAGGAAAATGTATCACCGGATTCTGGATATTCGCGCCTGTTGCGGAGGTGTTGATGAACAGTTTTGCCGACAGCGGAAGAAGGGTCGTGTCGGCCGGGGATACGCTGACGTTATTACCCAGCGAGACAGCCGTTGCGCCTCCCTGCTCTTCCATCAGGATGGAGGGAATGCTCCCCCAGGGAACGGAATCAAGGGTGACGGAGGTGGCGGCAGCAGGGACGTTCTCAAAGGCGGTCGTTCCAGGGATATACACCTTTGCACCGGCAGAGACGGTGGCGTTTGCAAGTACGATGATGACGGTGCCGGGTTGTTTGAGGGTGTCGGTCGACACGGTGATGGAGTCTTTTTTCTTAAGTTCGATTCCGGTAATGAGCAGGGACGTCCCGTTGGCGGGGTTGTTTGCCTGGATGTTGTAGAAGCCGGGCGCAACGCGGTCGAACGAATAGGCGCCAAATGTGTCGGTCGTGTCGCGGGTGATGTATTTGGCGGCGGTGTCTTCGGCGGGATTGAACGCGGCGGGAATGAGCAGCACGCGGGCCCCCGGCGCCGGCGCACCCGCCGAATTCAAGATGGTGCCCTTGACTTTTGCGTTTTCCGACGAACTCGTGCCGCCAGCGTAGTTGGGGCTGCCGCACAGGCAGAACACGGCGCAGGCACCTGCGCACAGGGCAAGAAAAAGCGCTCTCATACCTTTTTCCCCTTGTCCTGCGTGCTGATGGCCGCGGTGTCTTCGCTTAACGGAAAGAGCTGGAAGTTGAACTGGTAAACCCGGCTGCTTCCCTCGTCACGGTTTACAATGGAGATGAGCCGCTCCTTGAATGCCGCGAGCTCCGCCAGGAGCACGTCGTAGCACGCCCTGGAGATCCCCATGGTGATGCCCGAAATGTTCCTTGTGTCGGGCGGCAGCGATTCGTTCGAATCGCGGGCAAGCATGAGCATGGTGCTGTTGAACGACCGGCGCGCGAGCGAAACAACGTCGCTGCCGCTCGTGATTGCCGGATTGGCCTGGCGGTAGGAGCCGGTCTTCTGTTTTTTTATCATATTCAGGCGCAGCAGCAATTGGACCGCCTGTTTCGCGTCACGCGGGGAAATGGCCGGCCGCACGCTTCTCCCGAGCAGTTCCCACTTGTCGTGGAAATCGTACAGGCACACGAGTTCCCGCACCGCGCTGTTGTACCACTTGTCGAAATAAATATACTGGTCGGCGGTGAGGCGGTGCTCGTTTACGTAATCCATCATCGAGAGCATGACGCTGTAGTGTTCCTGCTTTTCATACGCCGTTGTCGCCTGGTTGAACTGCACCAGGTGCCGGAAAAACATGGCTTCTTTTTTGTTAAGGTTGAGCGCGACAACGAATTTGTCGATGGTCTGCAGGGTAAGGTTGCGTTCGCCCTCTATGATTTGTTTGAGAAACACCGGGGACTTTATGCCGGCCTTGTTGGAAAAGTACCGGAACGAGAAGAACCGCGTGGTGCTTTTTTTCTCGTTGTAGTAATCGAGGAGGTATTTTCTGTAGTCAATATATTTGAAAATTTTTTCCATATATGATAAATTTAACATATAATAAAGAATAAAAACACGGAAAAATATCGGGAACCTGCAGTATTTGTACTCATTTTGTATACAAGAATTATTATAAGTTATTGATTTTTAATGCATAAAAAACAGTGGTGGAAAAATAAATAATTGGATGAGTACACCGGCGCGGAGTTCCCGCAGTTGCCTTCGCGGAACTGTTCGGCAAACAAAACAGATTCGGCGAGTCGAGGAAAAATCATTATATTTAAGATATTAGGGGGAATGATGAGACCCGACACTCGCCTTGGCATAATCTTTCTGGCAGCCATCTTTTTTACCCAGTCCTCTTTTCCCGACGAATTCTCACCCGATTCAATCACCTCCATCATGCGCAAGGTGACCGATTACCGCCTCAAGGGCGGCATCCAGAAACTTGGCGACGGCTTCACCTCGCACTGGGATTGGGACGACGGCGCCTACATGACAGGTGTCATGGCAGCGTACCGCCGTACCGGAGACCAGAAATACCTCGACAGCGTCAAGGCATGGGCGCAGGCCAAGAACTGGCAAACGCCGAACAACGCCGGCCTTTCGCGCAACCCGGACAATCAGTGCATCTACCAAAGTATGTGCGAAGCATTCATGGTGAACCCGGTCCTGGCAAACGAGTATATGGTCGCGATGTGGAAGGCGAATTACCACCTCAATTACGATAATCCCTACAGCCAGTGGTACTGGTGCGACGCTCTCTATATGGCGCCGCCCGCGGTCTCAATGCTCGGCGCCATTACCGACAGTGCAAAATACTTTGACACGCTTTCGGTTCAGTGGTGGTACTGGGCAGGACAGCTCTATTCTTCCCAGTACCATCTTTACTGGCGCGACGCGGGGTACAAGACCCAGGCAAGCCCCAACGGCAAGCCGGTGTTCTGGGGACCGGGCGAGGCATGGGTGCTGGGCGGGCTGGCGCGGGTGCTCAAATACATGCCCGTAACGTACGCCAAACGGGACACGCTTGCCGGGCATCTGCGGGAACAGTGCGCGGCAATTGTTCCGCTTCAGCAGGGCGACGGCCTGTGGACCACGAGCCTGCTCGACTCGGTGTCATTTCCCGACCACGAAACGAGCTGCACCGCGTTTTTCTGTTTTGCCTTGGCATGGGGAATCAACAACGGTGTGCTTGACAAAGCAACATTCGAGCAGCCCATGAGAAAGGCCTGGAGCGGGCTTGTGCGCAACGTGAGTGCGGCGGACGGCCGCCTGCAACGGTGCCAGGGCGTCACCTCGGCGCCGGGAACCGTTGGGGTGAGCAACTCAAGCGCCGAGGGCGAGGGCGGTTTTCTACTGGCAGGAGAGGAAATGTATAAGTATGTTACGGGGCAGGTGGGGATTAAAAATTCAGATTTGTTTGATAAGAGAAAAGATATGGCGATGTCACCTTGTCATACTATAATTTGGTTTAATGGGATCGCCGGGACTCTGGTTAAGCTTCCGAATAATGCGAGCCATATTGAGGTGTATGACATTTCCGGACGTTGCATTGTGCGGGAACGCGTGGCAGGGGGAGGGAAATATAACCTTGCCAAGGTAATGCATAAACAGTCTGCTGCTGGTGTGGCGTATGTAAAGGTAGAATAAATGGAAAGTTGAGATAAACATGAATCGGTTGATATGTATCGCAACTTTTGGAGCAGTTCTCTTTCTGACAGGCGCCGGATACGGCGACGAGTTCAGCCCGGACAGCATTAAAAGCATTATGCGCAAGGTGGCGCTGTATTCTTTCAAGGAGTTTGGCGCAGGAAGCGCGATTGGGATAAATCTTACCTGGAGCGGCGGCACCATCATGACGGGCATCATGGGGCTATACCGAACCACAAAAGAACAGCAATGGCTTGATAGCATCGATAAGTGGGGCAACCATTGCGGGTGGAATTGGACCGGCGGTGGCGGGGATGCCTTCTGCCCCATTCAAACGTTTTGCGAAAGATATATCGATGATCCAAAATCCGAGAATGTCGCCAAATATCAGCCATCAAAAACAGCTCTCGACGGGGTACTAAAATCTCCGGTTAACCACCTTTTCGGATGGCAGGACGCGGTGTACATGGGGCTACCCGATTTTTCCATGATGGGATACATCACCGGCAATCCCATGTATTACGATTCCCTCAATGCAATGTTCCGCGGCGCGGAAAAGGACTTTCAGGACCCTGTGTACAAACTATGGTACTGGAATACTTCAGCAAGTTTCAAGAAAACGCCAGCCGGATACCCTATGTTTTGGGGCCCGGGAAACGCGTGGGTGATAGGCGGAGTGGTTCGCGCACTGAAATATATGCCCAAGGATTCGAAATACCGACCTGCATGGGAAGCAACCTTTAAAACCTTTTGCGACACTCTTCGGATCAAACAGCAGCCAGACGGATTTTGGCGGACAAGTCTTTTCGAGCCTACCGAGTATCCTGATCCAGAGTCGAGCTGCACCGCTTTTTTTATTTACGCAATGTCCCTCGGGGTTTATTGGGGCATTCTTGATTCTGCTACGTATATTCCTGTTATTCGAAAGGGATGGTCCGCGTTAGTCAAGGTGGTAAGTCCAAATGGCAAGGTTGGATATGGTCAACCGACTAGCAACCATCCCGCGCCTGTATCCTTGAACAATGAACTCCCTGAAGGCCACGGATCCTTCCTGCTTGCGGGTGAAGGAGTCTATTTGATTTCAAATGGGCAAGCCGTCACAAGTGCCCCGGCAATGCTCACAGAAAGAAAGATATGTGGTCTGGGAAAAGTACGTGAGGTTTTTCTGAAGGGAAGCTTGACCTTTCAGGTGCCGGAAAATGCCAAGAACCTCTCAATATTTGATTTCTCCGGGAAAGAATGGTGGCGGCAGGCAATCCCGCAAATGTCAAGAGGGAAGCTTATTGTTTTACCAAAAAGCGCCTTGAGAAATAATGTCGCCCTCTTGAGGTTTTTCTGATCCTCACGAGGATTGCCGACATTAATCGCCCGGATCACGCAATACCAACCGGAATCCCTGTGGATATCTGCCTGGACTTACCACCCGTGCCGAGGATTTCAATAATGTCGGTTCACTTGAATAATCCGCACCTTTAAAAATTCTTGTTTGGCCTGATCCTGGCCCACGGTAGTCAGTCCTTGTTGTAGGCCTGTATCCGATATAGCCTGCAATATCGTAATCGTAACCATCCCAACACCATTCATCAAGATTCCCGGCCATATCATATAATCCCCAGGCATTTGGTTTCTTCGTTGCGACTTCATGGGTGTTCCCGAGAGACGAGAATTTATACCAAGCATAATCATCAGCAACAAGATACCAATTGTCTCCCCAAAAATAGGTGGTCGTGGATCCTGCCCTGCAAGAATATTCCCATTCGTCCTCTGTTGGCAATCTGTAGCCAACAGCATTCCAATTGCATTGTACATTGACTAACGAGTCTCCTACCCATCCATCATAGGTATAGACAGTATCGAGACCGCGAAGTTTGCTGAGTGAATTACAGAAAATAATCACGGAATCCCAGGGAGAACGTTGCGGCAAGAGTAAGTTGGTATCGTTTTTGGTGGTGATTTCATTCCATTCCGCCTTCGTTACCTCGGTCGTATCCATAAAAAAGTCGTGGGTGATTGCTCCTAAATATCCTAGGCTGTCCCTGTAGCTTCCCTTGGGAATCAATCGCATCCCTCTAGCAGTAAATTGGGCCTTAATTATTCCTGGATTTGTGATTGGCCCGATTTGCGTCGAAGCATGGAGAGAATCCGGCATCTCAACATTGCCCGATACCCTAGTCCATTTCAAGAACATAAAAGCAGCGCCACACGAGGCCGAAATACTTAAATACTCGTTTTCCTTCACAAATACATCGCCGGACGGTACGGTTACACCACGTTTATCCGATTGCACTGTGATCTTTAGCATTCTCACAAAATGCGCTGTTACCGTCCCGGGCCCCTGTACGTTGAGTATTTTTGTCGCCGAATCCTTCGGGTTTGCAATAGTCAAACCGCCGGTAACGGTCCATTCTGAAAAACCGTAGCCTGCTGCGGGTTGCCCTGTAATGGACAAATCGCCACCTGTCGATATTTTTTGAGTTCCGGACGGGGCAACGGTACCATTCCCTGCTGTGGTAACAGCTATGTCAAAAGTCGGCTTGCTCACAGTAATTGTTACGGTGTCGTACACCTGGTCGATTCCATCACTCGCGCCGAGCACAAGCAGGAAGCTTCCGGTATCCGCTGGGTGTGATTGCCATGTTACGGTCTGCCCCGTTATCGTGCAATCGGTTTTGTGAGGTAGTGTTGTTCCGGAAAGTTTTAAAAGGTATGAAACAGAGTCGTTGTTTTGGTCTGTTGCCTTAATGGTAAACGAGAGTAGTTGCCCTGTGAAGTGCGCCCCTTACGTTGGAGACTTTCCTGAGATTTTTAGGTTGATCTGGCCGAGTTGTTTTCTTCGTTTCTCATCAGCCAATATAGCTTCGAACTGGACGGGCGACAAATACTTTA
>Ga0182027_10001124_pt1 | contig 44929 bp, 42 predicted proteins | sample 712E1DmetaG_FD_121300 | JGI IMG/M metagenome (GOLD analysis project Ga0182027, IMG submission 121300) | Permafrost microbial communities from Stordalen Mire, Sweden - 712E1D metaG (Illumina Assembly) | ecosystem: Environmental > Terrestrial > Soil > Wetlands > Permafrost | place: Sweden...
AACAAATCTCTAAAAAGTTTCGTATCGCCGACTGGAGATACGGCAAGTCAACAATGAATCAGGACTTGCCGAGCAAGGAGGCGAAAAGGGGTCATAGGGGACGATCCCCTATTTCATATTCTTTCCATTCAATTCAACTTCTATCTCTGCATCTGTTGCGTTAGTCGATGAATTTCCTACATCAATTCTGTCTGCGCGTATCTTTATATCTTGAGCAATCTGCGATATCTCGTTATAGTTTATTTTCTTCTTCTCTTCGACGAGATTCTTGATTGTTTCATCAATCTCTCGTCTAACCTCTCTTATTGTAGCATTAGTATTGTTGTCTTCCATCGCCTGTTTAATACGCTCTTTATAGTATAGAGTAAGATTATTGCCAGATATTTTCTCCTTGATTTCCAGCGCCTTATTTAGACGGGCATTTATAGGAACTATATTGGAACCTGTTGGTCTAACAACTTCTCGAGGCTTGTTTGAATCGCTTGTAGGACCTTCGTTTGATGAAAGGTTAGCAGGCGGCAGAGATACAGAATCAGCAGATGGAGCATTTTCAGCAGAACCGACCATAGTAGTAGTCTGCGCGATATTATCTTCTGCATAAACCACGCCTATAGCTATAAGCAACAGACAGGCGACAAACATCGATAACAAAGTTTTCATGAATTCGACCTCTAAAAATAATTACTATTAAACTGAAATACCATCGGAGTGTAGAAGTTTAAATATTTAGCGATTATACATCACACAAACAGAAATATGTCTATGATCTTGATAATCTTACTATTTCTGTCCTTAACTTCTCCCCGAATATTTCGCGTTTTGCATCATCGGATGCGCCGATGTAATACATCGGTTTTCCAAAATTAACTTCTATAGTTTTGTCTACGTGCGGAGTATCAAGACCAGTATATATCAATCCTACAGGGATTATAGGAATAGGACTGCCTATAGATTTTTGAGCTAATTCTATCATTCTTACAAGTCCGGGTTTTAGAGGTAGTATTCCCTCGGGAAGTTTTTTCGGAGTACGGTGACTATCTATATTAGGCCACCCTTCTGGAAACATCAGAACAGCCTGATTAAGATGCAATGCAGAAACAACTTTTCTTACAGCCTCAGACATGGATGCATTAGGATAATCTTCTCTCTTAGTTGGAGCATCAGGTCTATTCATCGCTATTTCGCCAATTTTTGGGAAAGTAAATTTTGCAGCTGCTAACATAAATTTATTAGGAATCCAGTCTACATTAGCTAATATGAAAGTTCTACGCGGCAATACATTAATCAATAATCCTCCATCGACATCACCATGATAATGCCTCGATGCTATGACAACTGGTCCTGTCATAGGAATATTTTCTAAGCCTGTAACTATTACAGCATAAGGTCGTAGGACGAAGAGTTTTGCAGCTCTTTTTATGATTTTAGCCCAACCTTTGTTATATTCAAGTTCCTGAACCATCCTTATATGTTCATTTATGTTCTTTTCAAGGTCAGAATTTTTAGCCAACAGCGTGTTCAGAGTGTTGATTGCTATAGATTCCTTATCGAAGTATTCTTTGTATGTGGATACGCTCTGCTTGTCAGGTATCTTATTGTCGTGAGTCAAAAGTGAAGCTTGCGTCATATAGATATCCTGCAATGATTTGCATACTTCGATTATCTTTTTCAAATCCATCTCTAAAGAATCTAATAGTATCAACTCACGGGTCTTATTTAATTTCCCTAATTTTTCCAGTATGTCAAGCTGCTGCGCCGCAAGATGTTTTGCCGCTTGGTCGAGCAGATATATGAATTGACTTGAAGAATCATTATAAAGAAATTTTATTAGTTGAAGCTGTTTTTTGTCTATCATGGACAGCAGCTCTTTTTTCAGACCAAGTCTTGTCTTGTCATCTTGAGCCTGCATGAATCTGTTTGTCGTCTCACGTTTCTTTGCGAAAAGAGCATTCATATCTGCAAGCATCGACTTGTCTTTTGATAGATTAAATGAGTTAGAATCTGACATAGGGTTATTTCCGGCATGGTGATATTTATAGTTTACTAAATTGTAAAATACAAGACCACAATCTCATCTCTTCACAAAAAAACAACCTTTAAATACCTCTGTTTAATCTCGATTATTGTATACTATGGATATTATAATCACATTATATCCGAAGCGTCAAAAATCGCGGATTTTTGATCGTGCTCAAAAATTGCACGATTATTATCTCAGGGTAATTTTTGACATGTATGCGGAGTTAAAATGGTTTTGTCTGAAAAGAATTGGTCTAAAGATATTGAGAAGGAAGTTTATTCTGAGTGGAAGGACACTAAAAGGTACGCGTTCAATAGGAATTCTAAAAAGAAGGTTTATTCAATAGATACTCCTCCGCCATACATCAATACTCCAGTGCATATCGGTCAAGCAACAACTTACGTATTCATGGACATGTTTGCAAGATTTCACAGGATGAACGGGCGCGAGATATTGTTCCCATTAGGTCTTGACAATAATGGTCTGCCTATAGAGATGGCTGTCGAGAAAAGGTTTGATATAAAGCTTACGACAACGCCCAGAGTAGTCTTCATAGAAAAATGCAAACAGATGCTTGAAGAGTGTTCGCTAGAATCGATGAGTTCATTTCTAAGACTAGGCATAGGATTTAATTCTTGGGAGAAGAGCAGTGATGTTGGAGCAGTATACGAGACGGATAGTCCAGAATACAGATCGCTCACACAGGATACATTCATAGAATTGTGGAACAAGGGATTGATATATGAAGACGATAGGACTAATAATTGGTGTCCTGGATGCCAGACGACGATTGCTGATTCAGAGATAGATTATGCTGAACTTCCATCATTCTTCAACGATATAAAATTCAAGGTCAAAGAGACTGGCGAAGATATAATCATCGGAACAACACGTCCAGAATTGATATGCACTTGTGAAATGATATGCTACAATCCAATGGATGAAAGATACATGCATCTCGAGGGAAAAAATGCAGTTACGCCTATATTTGGAAAAATAGTTCCGATAAAAGCTGATCCAGTTGCACAGATGGATAAAGGAACTGGTCTGATGATGATGTGTTCATTCGGTGATGTTACTGATATAAGATTTTTCAGGGATAATGGTTTGAAAGCAACAATTGCAATAAATAAAGACGGCACAATGAATGAACATGCAAAGCAATTCAATGGATTAAAAGCAAAGGATGCTCAGCGCGCAATTATTGACGAGATAAAGAGCAAGGATTTGCTTGTAAAACAGACTAGAATAAAACATAGGACTCCTATATGTGAGAGAAGTAAGGATCCTATAGAATTTATTGGAATGAAGGAGTTCTATCTTAAGCAGCTTGACTACAGGAATGATATGTTGAAGATTGCGATGCAACCAAAATTCTTTTCTGAAGATTCAAGAAAGATACTTATAGACTGGATAAACAGCGTGAGCATCGATTGGCCAATCTCTCGTCGAAGATATTATGCTACAGAAATACCGTTGTGGTATTGTCAGGAATGCAAATTTGCATACGTCCCAGAGAAAGGCACTGGAAAATATTTCAAGCCATGGATGGAGCCGTGCCCATTAAAAGAGTGTCCGCAGTGCGGTTCAAGCGGTTTTATAGGCGAAGTTAGGGTGTTTGATACATGGTTTGATTCATCTATAAGCCCATTGTATATACTAAAATATTGCCGTGATGAAGAATTCTTCAAGCATAATCCGACATGTTCGTTGCGACCGCAGGGAAAAGAGATAACAAGAACATGGCTGTATTATACGCTGCTTAAAGATTATCTATTGACGGGAAAATGTATCTTCGACAATGTATGGATAAACTATCATATTGTTGACGAGAATGGCAAGAAGATGTCAAAGTCTGCAGGCAACGGGATTGATCCGAAAGATGTTCTTGACAAGTTCGGCGCTGAACCGTTCAGATTATGGGCTGCGCTCGAGGGAAATCTAGAGAAGACAGACTTCAGGTGCTCTTTTGAGAGGATTGAAGGCAGCGGAAAGACCATAAGCAAGTTATGGAATGTTGCAAAGTTCATCTCGATGTTCAAGGAGTCGGAATTTAAGAGTATGCATGAAGCAGAACCGCACTTGACTGAACTCGATAAGTGGGCGCTAAATGAAGCAAACATACTCGTCATGAAATGTCATGAACAGTATCCAAATTATGACTTCCACAATCCAGTCGTTATGATAAGACACTATATCTGGGAAGAATTCGCATCACAATACCTCGAATTGGTAAAGAACAGGGCATACAACCAGAACAACGAATATCCTCGCGAGCAGCAGCATGCAGCGATATTCACATTGAATTATATACTAGATGCTCTTCTAAAGATGTTAGCGCCAGTGTTGCCACTCATAACATACAAGGTCTACAAGGAACTTCGTGGAAAAGATATACACTTCGAACCATTCGTTCAGCAGTGGAAGATTCATGAAGACGTCAAATTGACTGCTGAAGACATATCAAGCCTCAACAGCTTCATATGGAAGAGCAAGAAAGAGAATGGAAAGAGTTTGAAGGATGAAATAAAGAAGCTTGTTATTGACGAGAAATATAAATCGATACAGCACGACATAATATCAGCGCACAACGTCAAACAGTTATTGTTCGGAGAACAAAAGATAGAATTGTAAAAAACGTTTTAGTTTTTGGCGCCTACAGGAATACTGCGACCATCATGCTTATAGACAACATTACCTATATTCTGTGTAGAATTATAATGAGCATTAGGTTCGAAAGACTTATTCTGAAGCGATGTATCATATAAAGAGTTGACAGTATCGCTAAGTCCCTTCTTTGAAGTATCTGCGACGTGAACATTAGGATTATTGTGTTTAGTGTAATTCTCATCAAGAGATGTATTTCTGGTAAGATATGCTACTAGAGTAATTACAGTAGCTGAAGCGAGAGCAATGAGTGTGTATTTCATGATTTTCTTATGAGGATAAGCATCAATTATAGATTTAGGTAATCCCTCTGTATTAGCGGTTCTCGATGTTTTATGATTAGTGTGTGTCATAGTTTTTAGGAATTATTAATCATTTATAAAAATTGTGGAGATTACTATGTGGAAGTGGGTAATATTGATATATATTGAAACTTTAGCAAGCTATTTTTGTGAAAAAAAGCGTGTTTTTGGTAAAGGATTCATATTCACTTTCTAGTAGCCAAACATTTATATATCTCTCTTGTTGCACCAACGTATGCTAATTAATCCCAGAGTTAACGAAGTAACAGGATTTGAGAGTCCTGTATGTCTTGAGATGATCATATCATTGATGGTTGGAATGATTGAAAATGACAAGATACCTCCTGTACAAGTATACACTTTCGACAATGGAAGAACATTTCACCTTCCTTACGATGGATACAAATATTTTCATAACACCGAGGGAGGGCATCACAGAGTGATGGCGGCATACCTTCTGGGAGGAAAATGTCTTGAAATAGAGATAATAGAGAACCTAAACGGCATGTCAAAGATGGAAACACCTTCTTCAAAAGCAATAACATTCAACCGAATATCCATAAAATCAAATCCTAAAGAAAAATACAATTTTGAAAGAGAAGTGACGAAAAAATATTATAGGGATCTACCAAGCGTTGAAGACTTCTTTGGCAAATACCGCAAAATAAATATGGCATTAAAATATGGAGCACACGAGGATTATTCATTGACACGACAGGAATTTGAGAAAATATTGTTTCAAATAGGACAAGAAGTACTCAAATCTATTTAGTTCTGATATTACCGTTCCAAAAACCAATATAGAAAGGTTTATATATATCCTTGATTATAATAGATTTCATGGGTGTGACTGATATAAATACGACGTATTTAGCCGATACTAGTAAGCGTCGTCTAAATGATTATTTTGCGCAGCCCGTTTCTCCAAATCAAAAACTTCATTCTTCTATAGGACCGCATCAAGTTCCAAACATATATAGTCTAAATCTGGAATTTATTATTAATGGCAGAAATATCTCTCCAATACTTGAGGAGGACTGTACAAAACCTTGCGAATATTGGAACTTCAATTTAAAGACTGGCGAATTTGTTGTGGGAAACGTTAAAGGACAAAAAGAATTGAATAATATAAAGATTGCCTGCTGGACGTATCTGCACGACAATAAATATGTTTAGAAACTATGCTATTGTCTAAATATTCTATTTCATTTCTTCTTATAGAATCCCAAGTTTCGCAATGCCTTGCCTGTATATTTATATTTAGGATCATACTGGTTATTTGCATATCGATTTGGAAGATCGGGAATAGTCCTATTGACTGTATTTGTCCTGTATACAGGAGCATTGTGCATGTTGTTCGTATTAGTGTTATGCATGTTAGCCATTCTAGGTTCCTGAGCCTTGAATAATACATTCGCTTCCTGTTTCAATGTTATCTTGTCTATCTTCTCGAATCCTTTTTCTTCGTCAATAAATTCTCTGTTAGTCTCTTTTATCAATTCCTTGCCGTAGCGTTTTATAGACTTCTGTCTCACTACAAGTCCTATTATGGCGACGATTATGAATATGCTGAATAATGCAAGCGCAATCCATTCCTGCGAGCGCGCATTGGATAATTTATTGATAATTCCTGCATATATTCCTTGAATGTTGCTGCGAGTACTCGTTGAATTTTCGCCTGATACAACGTGAGGTGTTGAATCCTTTGTTATATTCGATTCATTAAGCCTTACTACTGGTCCAGAAGCATACTCTGTTATGTTCTCGTGAGCTATTGCAAATAGTCCAAGTTCTGTACTGTACGCAACATAATATACTTTGTCATAATCCTGCGTCAATAATTCTGGAGATAATATCTTCCATCCATATATTGGATCGTATTTCACAAGTTCCACGCCTTCAATTGACAAATTATTGTTCTTTAACCAATCTTTTGATATTTCAAAATATATCTTCGCGCCTTTAAGCGATGCAGGAGCAATGTTATCATAGTCGACGGTGAAGTATTCATACACTATGCCGTCATCGTATGTTATGTCTGTGTTATTATCATTGTTCATATTTGCTGTGTTAGAATTGTATGAATCATTTATCTTGCCAGAATAATTCATCTTCGTTACAATTACTCTTACATTATAGAATGTGCCGTTCACATCAAGCCCTATCCTGTTTACAGGAATTGCATCTTTTGATATGCTTATATTCGTTTCGCCGGAACTTAATTTGTCGACTGTATTAGTCGCTACATTATCGCTTCCAACACCATTATCGTTGCCTTCATCTCCAATAATCACTCCGCCTCCAGTTCCTCCTCCGGAACTCGAGCCTCCACTATTTCCTCCGTTTCCACCATTTCCGCCTCCTCCGCCAGGATTCTGGACAGCGTCGATGCTGAAAGTCATCATCGTAGACACATTGTCAGTGTTGTTTGACATATCAGAACATCTTGCATACAAAGTATATGTTGTTCCGGAATTCACATTATACGTTGAAGTATGGTTGAAGACATTATCAGTAAAAGTATAAATCATCGAATCATATGCAATATCAGAATCAGAATACCTGCATGTTGCGTTCTCGTCAGTAAATAATGATACTGTCACGCTTGCAGTTCCTGAACCGAATGATGATCCGTATGGAACAGCGCCAGTGATATTTGGCGCAGTCGAATCATTGACTCTAAACGGCACGTTTGAATAGCCTATATTGTCTACTGTATCGCTTGAATAGACATTTAATGTATATACTCCATTCGCAATGTTGAGAGTTGTATTCGAGCATGACTGCAGCGTGACGTTTGCCGCTGAAACATTCGCTGTGCTATTTCCTATAATTGCCGTGCCATTGATTGAATACCAGCAATCATTCGTGCCTGAATTCACGCTTGAAGCATTGTCTCTTGCAGTATAGTTTAGATTTACTCTCGAATAATTTTGTATTGATGATGCGGCTGGGTTCTGGATATTTATAACAGGCGCCGCACCATCAATATTTACATTCCATGATAATGATTCGTTCGTTGAATTGTTTGAAGCATTGTTTGATATGAGCAAGCTTATGTTGCACGTAGATAAATTATAATTGGTCGTGTTGAATGAGAAATTCTGCGTCGTGGAATTCAATGCATTATTGACGCTCCAATAATAGTATAGTGATTTGTTTCCCAGATCTATTGCGTCAACAGTGAAATTTTGGGTGTCATTCTTTCTTGCAAATATAGTGCTGTTCGTCGGAGAATATGACAATATGCTTATGGATGTACGCATAAATATGTTTATCGCTTGGCTAGTTGCTGCGCCGTAAGGATCAGTTGACGTTGCGAATATCGAACCCGTATTTGGAATAGTATAATTATATGTCATCTTGTATACAGTATTGCCGTATAATCCAGCGCCATATTGCCCGCTAGTCAGCAAGCTGCTTGAAGAATTAATCAATTGGTAGCGTGAATCATTGACGCTGATTATTACTGAATCGTTGTCATAATCATAGTATGAGATGTTCACAATCACATCGCTTGGACGATAGAATAATAATGCATACGCGCTCGATGTTGAAATGTTTGTTCCATTATTTGCGCCGTTAGCGTCAGTCACATTTATTATAATTGGCGCGTGGTTGCCCAATTCTGCAATGTTCATATTGAACGTTACTGTCGTGTTGAAATCGTAGCCGTCAATTCTTATCCATTTAAAAGAATCTTGTTTAGTTGTGGATACAGTCTGTATATTGACTCCTGAACCCTTCGACGACACGTCAAAATCTCCAGTAGAATTGTATAGATATAAACTAAGCCAGTCAGAAACCAACGGCCATGTTATTGTCGCCTGTACATTTCTTGAATTATTATTATAATATGCATAGAAGTACACATCTTCATGCACTGGATTAGTATTCGTGTATGAACCATCTATTGAATCAGTATCAAGTGTCCTATTAAAGGATGCATAAGTGTTTAGTGGCGCATAATTCATTATCGGAATCGTTATGACTACAGGTATCCTAATTGTCTTTGAAACTGAAGCGTTTGAAGCATTGTCGAATCCCGAGCCATTAAGATATATCACTCCACCGTATGTCGTAGCGTATGTCGAACTGAAATTTGCAAGTGTAAAATTCACATTCAATGTATAATTGGAATTGTTCGCGATAGTCATATTAGGCAATATACTCAGCTGTGATGTGTTGAGTGTTATGCTATTCTCCATATTGTCGAGTGTTTCAATAATCGTCGAGAAGGTTACGTTGTATGGATTATCGTTTATTATTGTAATATTCGCGTAGCTTGTCGTGTACGGTGTGACTACAAATTCCCATCTGTCATTTATCACGTTTCGTCCATAACTGTCAGAGTGTGTGATTAATGCATAAACTTTTCCTGTCAATACACGTCGTATGTCTAATTCTCCGACGCCCCTATCGAAAAGTTTTCCTGATATAGAATCTGTAGATTGTATGAGTATCGCTCTTATCTGCAACGGAGTCAATGAAGGATTCTGGTTCAAAAGCAATGCAGAAGCTCCGCTCACAAAGGGAGACGCCATGCTTGTTCCTGTAAGAGATATGTATGATCCATTTAACGATGTTGATTGTATCTGGTATCCTGGAGCACATATCTCAGGGTCAAGTCTTCCAAAAGCTCCAGGACCGCGGCTGCTCTCAAGCCATATTGAATCATCAGTTATGCCTGGAGTGTTTTTGTCTTCGACTGCCCCTACTGTTATCGCGCTCTCGCTCGCACCCGGAGCGCCTATTGTAGAAGCTCCTGGACCATTGTTGCTTGCGCTTATGACAACGACAATGCCTTGACTAACCATATTATCTACTGCAATAGAGAATGGATCCTTCCCGCTGTTTCCATAATCTTCGTATGATACATACGATCCTATTGACATTCCTATTATCTGCGCGCCATGATCCTTCGCCCAACCCATCGCCGTAATCACTGTAGATGTAAGGCATGAACCGCTGCTGCTGCAAGCTTTAAGAGCATAGATTGTGGCATTCGGAGCAACACCCCTTATCGTGCCGTTGGCGCCAAATATTCCTGCGACATGCGTTCCATGACCGAATGTATGATCATCCATAGGATTATTGTCATTATTATAAAAATCGTAGCCGTCAAATACTTTGCAATTAGTGTTAGTGCCGTACCCGAAGCATCCTCCCAAATCAGGATGAGTATAATCTATTCCTGTATCTATGAGAGCAACCTTCACTCCAGAGCCGGTTATATTGAGGACGTTCCATGAATAGTTTGCATTGACTGACGCAGTAGCGACATTAAGATTGGAATTTATCGAAGGCTCGTCTGTTATTGATGACTCACCAGAAGTGTTGATTTCAGAAACATTTAATTCGGAAGCATTGACGCCAGAAATGTTTACATTAGAAACATTAATGCTCGAGTCATTCAGTGTTTCTGGAGTAACATTATCAACATTATCCATAACTGCATCATCGACAATATATAACATCTTGTCTTCATATACCCTGACATTAAGACCGCTGTTTTTCAAGTCTATAAGCCCTTGTCTCGTCAATCTTCCTGAATAGCCGTTGATTATCCCAAGCTTTCTGTGCTCTTCAAATCCTGCAACTGTTGAGAGTCTTCTTTCATCGCTGCTCTCGACAGAAGTGGTAGTCTTAATAGAACTCTTTCTCGCAACAGACGAATTATCCTCGATAATGATTATTACATCCAGCGAACCTTCGGAATTTATCTTGTCAGCCACATTCCTGTAATGTACGGAACGATCAAGAGATATCCCATGCTGTGAATTAGAACTTCCGATATTTGCAGGTCTTGCATAAGCATATGAAATGAATATAGGAATAGATAACGCGACTATAAGAATTACTGCTAACACTAGTAAAAACTGTATTCTCCCTGACTTATTACTCACCATCCAGAACCCAAACCCCTTTAATTTATGTTATAGTCGAATATTAGAGTCAAACATATAAAAAGTTTACTATAAGATCCTTGTTTCGAACTTCAGGATGGAACAATGTCCCGTAATGCTTGAAATGCTTATGTTTTATTGCCTGGACAAATTGCTTTCCGTCACTTGAAGTTGTCGTAGAATAAATGTTAAAATTCTTTTTTAAAATAGCATCATTCTTTACAGCCATGTTATGCAAACAATACACGTCGCGACTTATATCGAGGTTGTTATTTTCCGATTCTCTCGACTGTGTAACTCCCAAGAATTCTGCATTGAATTTTATAGGCTTAAGACCTATCTCTCGGAATTTTTCAAGCTTGCATCCGTGAATCATGCACAACAATTGCATCCCACCGCATATCGCAAGTACGGGCTTATCGAAAGATTTCAGGAAATTGAATTTTGATAGATGCTTTGCATAGTCGAAATCCTTAAGTGAAGTTCCTGTGATGATTATCCTGTGGCATGAATCAAGATCCTTTTTGTCGAACTTCGAGAAATGTTTTGTCGTGAAGGGAGTTTCCGATCTTGACAATATATCTTCTATAGGCTTCACAAACTCAAGACGATGCAGTTCTTGTTTACAGATATTTATTATGAGTATCATTTTAGTGTTGATTTATTTGAAATATATTTATCATATGATTTAATTATTGTGCTGTTCAAGCTTCGACTTCACGAAATTGTATACTTGAGGGTATTCATTAATGTTAAGCATCTCGTTATGAAGTAATGTTGTGCCGCTGCATTTGCCGTTAACATACAGTATGTGATTTACAGGAAGGAATGTTATCACCGAATTATTTAATGTCACGACACCATCTCCGTCCTTGCCGTCGGTATTGCATCCTTTGCCGACTACAAGATATACATTGCTCATGTCGGGCTGGTTTGACAAGTCGTTAAGCTTTTTTATGAATAGTCCGTCGCTGCGCATATCATCGCATTCATTGGATGCTCCGAATATCTTGCATAGATTGTAAGTCTGGTCGCTTATGCCATCATTAGGCGAAGCTATCAATATGACTGTTCCCAGATGGTCTGTACCGAACACCTGCATGTATCTTCTTACAACAAGACCTCCCATCGAATGCGCTACTATATCGACCTTGTCCTTGCCGCTTAAGTATCTTGTATAATCTATCGATTCCTTCAATCGCAATACATAAGTGTCTATATTGCTCGTCTTTGATTCGCTGACTGTAAGTCCCAGCAGATCATAATATGTCTCAATATAGTATGTTGGTCTGCTGACTATAGGAACCATGTATCTTCCAAGTATTCCCTGTGTAGAATTCTCTTCATAGACTAGCATCCCTGTAGGATAATAGATTTCTTCGTTAGTTAGAGCATCTTCGAATCTGTTGAATATCTCTATAGATTCGTATGCATTGTTGGCTTTGTTGAATGAGTGACCGTGAAGCAATATCAGAGGATTTTTCGAGGATAAACTTTTCGAAGAATTATTGTCGCATGATTGGCACTTATCATACACGCAGCATCTAGGCTTTGTTTCAGGAGGATTAATAGGATATGATGGAATAAAAGAGTTGCTGTCTTGAGGCATCGAGTAATATTGCACAGTTATGGTTTTCAATTGCGAAAGATGCGATGCACTCGATGTATTGATTGTCGATGTGCTCGATGAATTGCTCGAGTTAACGCTGCCGCATGACTCTCTCATTGAACGTATGTCTGAAAGCATTGCATCATTAGTATTATAATATATCAATGACGCGTCAGACATGTTGAAAGTGTGTCCTAAAATTCTCGAACTTGCATCGGATGCAGATATATTGTATTCGCTTGCGAGTAATGTGAGAACATTATTAATATACTTATTAAAATAATTATTTCTAGCAACAGAATCCTTGTTGTTCATCGACTCATAATCCAAAAGAAGCTTGTACTGCAAGAGCAAGAATTCAGAAGAATCGTTTGAAGATATAGAACCAGAAGGGAAAGAAGCGGATGAAGGGATTAATTCCAGATGATCGAGAATTACTGAAGAGCGATCGCAAATATTGCCGAGCCTGAATGATGCGCTTGAAACGTCAGGAATATCTATACTATAATCATTGCTGCAAAGATACGTCTTTACATTGCTATTATTGATCACAATACCCGCGCTTACATTAGAACTACCAGGAGTGACATCAGGATAAGCCATGCAAAGCGCATTAGAATACACGTACAATGCAGGATAATCATCGGACAATTTATCCCTTGTAGAATTGATGAATACATTATTTAGATTGTTCGTCGATTCGCGCAGGTTTGATATATCAACGTACATTAAGGTCTGGTTATAGTTTCCGCTGTTGAATGCTGGAACTATATTGTTCCATACCCTGACAGAATTTGACGCAGTTCTTTGCGTCTCGTCAGTTATGTAAGAGCTAGAATTATCATAAGACAACAAAGATAATATATTGTCATAATAATATATCGAATTGTGAACAAGCCAGAATTCTGAAAGCAGATTGTTATGCTCTGCAATAGTATCATTTAGATAAGATTTGTACGACGCTGCATTCGCGGAAAGCGCAGCTGCCCTTTGACTCAAATTATTATTTGAGATGAATGATTGCACCAAAATAAAATCCTGAGAATCCCAGAGAGACAAAACTTTATGCAGGCTGGAATCAAGCGAATCATAATCTGATTTCAAAGCGTAATATCTATCAGTATCGAATGATAGATTTACCTTGCTTATTATATCTCCGGAATCTTTAATTAGTATTGAAGCATTCGCGAGACTTCTTGAAATCAATGAATAGCTCTCCTTCGAGGAGAATAATGCAGCAAGCTCTTCATTTGAAGGCTTATATGATACGACAAGCAAGGATTTTCTTACGATAGGATCATCGCTTGAAGGGCAAAGTGTTGTCGGTATGTTGCTGCATTCCACTCTGTAAAGATAAAGATTTGTTCCATAGCCATGTTCGGAAAGGGCGATATTTGCCGAATATTTCTTGTCCTTATATATTTTGGAATTGAAAGTTCCGTTATCAAGAGTGGAATTATCCGAGAGGTCTATAAACGAATACTTGCACGACATATCACAAACGAATTTATTGTACAATTTTATATCGACGTCAAAAGAGATGTTTCCGGGACTTACAGTCGTAGTCTCTAAATATTCCGGAGCGATAGTCATTCGAAGCTGTTCTCCGACGAGGAAATTCAATTTCAATAATATGAATCCTATAATTACGATGAAGAGCAGTATGCTAACTATGATAATTATTTTCTTCTTGTTGGTCTTCCAAAAATCCTTGTGAGACTTTTTGCCGTCAGTTCTATTTTCTGATATTTTGTTTTCAGGTTTTGCCATTATGACAACTCCTCGATATCAAGTACTATTCCGCCTGAATCATCCTTGAATATCCTGCTTTTCGATATGTTCAATGATTTATTGAAATAAGGAGCATTGAGAATAAAACTCTCATATTCCCCGCCCTCACCTGCAGGATTGATTTTAAGTTTCTCTCTGAGAGACTTGACGTCGTCAATGAATTTCCTGTCGATTCTTTTTCCGATAAGCTTATCCATGCCGTAGCCGAACACTCCTATGATAATGATTTCAAACTTCTTATCGATTAATTCTTCAAGAAGTTCTATCTGGTCTTTTTGCCATAATGGATTGAAGCATTCCATGCCAAGAGCGTTCGTTATAGTCTGTACTCTCGACGCCTGATATGCTGATTCGATGGCGCCAGTCACGACTGCTTGAACCTTGTATCTCTTCTTTGCAGCCTTTATTGCAAGTTCAAGATCCTTCAATTCTTTTTCCTTTTCGCCGTTTGTCTTCTGTATTATGCACGGAATTCCAGAAGCTTTTGCCTGAAGAACTGCCCAGCGGATGTTCGGCGTGTGAAACATGTAGCTTTCAGGATTCTTTGACTCGATGATAATGAGGCATTTCACCTTCGTGTATTCAAGGGAGTAGTTCAATGCGAGACCAGAATCCTTGCCTCCTGAGAATAGAATAGCAGAACGGAGTTTGACGGATTTGATTGAAGAATTTTTATTGATAGAATGAGGCTTCATACTCTTATTCAACTTCGCCCCTTTACTCGACTTTACACCCTTTACACCCCGAGACCTCACCATGATTCATATAATGAGCGGGCATTTATAAAATTTTAGGAAAAATTTTGTGAAGAGAGTGTGAAAAATTATATACATATATTAGACGAAGAGCATATTATATACCGTTTGTAACCATCGTTGGATAGCAAAATATTTAAAACATTAGGTTTTTCTCAGGTTATGAAAGACATTGTTATCAGCAATCTCACTGAGATACTATTAAAAGAAATATCTATTGAAGATACTTACAGATGTGTACATAATTTTGGGCATTTATCGATGGCAAAATATTTTAATCAGAGATGGGATAAGCCTCTGGATTCTGACCTTCACGACTTCAATTTTAAGACCGTAAAAGACGCTTCTTCAAAAAATCATAAATATGAAAAAGATATTACTGCAATAATGATATATTGCGCAGGATATGCTGCCGAGGGTTTATTTGAATTTGATGCGGATATCTGCAGAGAATCTACAGCCATAAGGTTTGCAAACGATATGAAATTGATGCTGCCATATATAAAAAACGATTTAAAACAAGGATCAAGACAACACCAAGATTCAGCGCAAGACTTAATATCTAAAGATAGCATAATGCAAGCATATACAGAACATATAAATATAGCAACCTTGCATCTGATGAATATCGCGAAAGCGAATAATATGGCTCCAACACAATATTTACAGAATGGAGCAGTAAAACTATGGGCATTGATGAAAAAAGATAGCAACTAGAATACCAATATACGAAAAATTTCTACACTCTCTTCAATCTTGGTCCATCAGGCGTATCATCGACTGAGAATCCCATCATCTTTATTACGTCGCGCAGTTGGTCGCTCTTCTTGAAGTCCTTGTTTCTTCTGCTCCTTTCACGCTCGCGAACAACGCTCATGACTTCTTCGGGAACGATGACATCTTCATGCTGCAAGTGTTCCAAGTCCATTCCCAATACACGATCGAAATCTAGGAGCATCAAATATTTCTCTCTCTCATTTAATTCCTTATCCTTTACTACAGCCCACATTATAGCTAGAGCCTTTGGAGTGTTCAAGTCATCATTTATCGCTTCCAAGAATTCTGCCTTGTACTTGTCGAGTAATCCAGTATTCACTATCTCCTTATCGGATTTTCTGAAATCGAGAACTTTCTCTTTCAATGTCTCGAATGTATTCTTTGCGGAAGTCATCGCTTCAAACGTGAATGATATTGGGGTCTTGTAATGTGTATTAAGGCATAAATACCTGTAATCCTTTGCGCAGTAGCCGTGCTTCTCGAGAGCCGCTATAGTCATTATCTCTCCTGAACTCTTAGACATCTTCTCTTTGCCGACTATAAGAAACTCGCTATGCATCCAATAATTTACCCACTTGTGCCCAGTCACTCCTTCAGACTGCGCAATCTCGTTAGTGTGATGAACAGGAACATGATCAACACCACCGCAATGAATATCGAAGTGATCTCCCAAATATTTCATGCTCATAGCGCTGCATTCAATATGCCATCCAGGATAGCCCATGCCCCATGGACTTGGCCATTTCATCTCTTGATCTAGGAATTTGCTTCGTGTAAACCATAATACGAAATCGTGAGGATTGCGCTTATGCTCGTCGACGTTTATTCTCGCCCCAGCCTTCAATTCATCAAGCTTCAAGCGAGCAAGCTTTCCATAAGCCTTGAACTTTCCAATATCATAATATACGTTGCCATTTGCAATGTACGTCATGTTGTTTTTTTCAAGCTGTTCAATAAGTTTAATCATGTCCTTAATGTGATCTGTCGCCCTGCATACGATGTCAGGAGGGAGTATATTCAATTTTCTTGCATCCGTAAAGAATGCCTGTTCATAGAATTTTGCAACTTCCCAGACAGTCTTGCCCTCGCGCCTTGCGCCTATAAGCATCTTATCTTCGCCCTGGTCAGAATCATTTGTCAAGTGACCTACGTCAGTAACGTTCATTACATGCTTGACTTTATAATCATTATACAAAAACATCCTCTTCAAGATATCCTCGAATATGTAAGTTCGGAAATTTCCAACATGAGGGAACCAGTAGACTGTAGGACCGCAAGTGTATAATCCTACGTGACCTTCCTTGATTGGAATGAATTCCTCCTTCTTTCGCGTCAAAGTATTATAGAGTTTGACCATAATAAACAAACATAATGATACGCTTTTAAAAAGTTTAATGTTTTGGTGGCGTCTTTTACAAAACACAAAGAAATTCCGCAGAATTTTTTGTTTTAGAATTATCTTCTTACACTCTTCTCATCTTTATTGCTTAATGCAGAATCATCCTTCTTCTTCACAACAAACATCGCATGGTCCATCTCGAACGGATCCAACTCGCGATAGTCGACAACTGAGAATTCCTTCTCAAGCTTCGTTCGTATCTCACGGAATATTTCTTTAGGATTTCTCGACACATCGACGCTTCGAGCCTTCAATGCCAATAGTCCAAAGCCTCCTGGTTTAAGGAATGCCTTGCAGTTCTTTATGAATATCTCCGCCTGATTCTTCTGCGCAATATCCATGAATACTGTATCGACTTCGCAAATCAGATGAGCGTAGCTTTCAATCTTGTTAGCGTCGCTCATTATCGGAGCGATATTATTCCTGTCCTCGGCGACAAACACCATGTCGCGCAATACTCTTGGAGCAAAATCGAGAGCAAACACCAGACCATTTGGTCCTATGATATCCGAAACATGACTTACAGTAGTTCCAGTGGAACAACCCAAATATAGTATGTAATCATTCTCTTTCATTCCAATCTGCGAGACATCCTTCATCAATGCTGCTCCGAGCTTTGAACGCTTAGGATTCCACTCGCGATATTCAATGCCGTCAGCATCTTTGTATGTGAATTCAGCGTATACGACTTTTCCAGGAGTCATATTCCTAGTCAACAGAATCGTTCTGCCGCCTATCTTGGCTTCATACACTCCCTTGAAATGCTTGAATTGTTTTATATCGACCATGAATTTTTTACGAAAAAATCCAGTAAAAGTGATGTCCTCACGAAAACGTGAGTCCATCGATTTTCCGTATACCTCATTATGTTTTTTATCTTTAAATCATAAACCAGTTAGGGTTTCACATTATATTGATCATTCTGAAATAATTTTTTAATATCCTTGTTTATTAAAAGGAAATATGCTACTATTATAGCAAAGATTGCTATCAATACAACATAAGGACTTAATGGAGTAGGAGCAGAACTATCACTAAAACCTCCAAATCCTGATAAATTTAATAAAAGTAAAAGAAGTGCAAACACTATAGACACACTTGTAAGCCAAATTCTAGCCCAATTTTTAAATCTAAATACAAATACTATCGGAATCATAAATACTAATATGAATATAATTTTTGTAATAAACATGAGTCTCCATGCCAATAATATAACTGAAACTGCTATCAAACTGTTCAATATATACACTATCCATTTTGCAGTCTTCTCTTCCATTTTACCCTTTCGCCTTCTTTTCCATGTCTTCCTTCAGTTTATCGCCTATGAATTCTCCCTTGAAATAGTCCACGCGCGCAGCTATCGATATTTTTGCTGCCAATTTCCTTGCAGCTTGACCCTTGCCTGAGCGCTTTGCGTTCATGACGAATGAATGGCTTAATATTAGTCCATGCTTTGGAGGTCTTATTCTCTTGTTGCGTAGGTGTCTAAAGAGCGCCTTTTCAGCGCCAAGCAATTGTATGGTTGATGATGGAAGGAATGCCAGATGCTTGAGAGACTTCGCTTTCTCAATAAGCTTTGCGCCGACGAGTCCTCCAGTGATAGTATACATGTTAGGACAGTAAGCCATCATTGTATTATCGATATAATTTATCAAATTAGAACGCTGTAAATATAGATCATCAACCTGTCTTGCAAAACCTAATATCATATTCAAGTCAGTCTCGCTTATGGAGGGACCCATAGAATATGTTTCTCCGCGTTCCATCATGTATTCTTCCTTTGATTTCTGCAATATTCTCTTGATGAAAATTTCATTGTCAGGAATAGAATGCGAGAGTTCAGGATAATAATAACCGTACCATTCACGGATGCGTTTCACCAGAGTATTGCATACCTTGTCAAGCTCCCCGACTGCATTTATAGACTGTATAATATGATTGTCAGTGCTGACGGATTCAGAAACGACCCTTTTTACAAACAAAAGGTTTGCATGGATGAGTTTCTCTCTGTATTGCGGCCAGCGCAGTTCCTTGAGCATAAGATTGCTTATGCCTCGAGGATTGGCAGATAAAGTTCTCGCTACATCTATAGATTCCTCATCATCAAAGTATCGCACTACATTGACCTTCTTGTCAGAATAATTGAATAATCCAATAGCGTGCTGCAAATCCATTGAATACAGGTATGCTGGGGTGTTTATAAAATTTATGGGAGAAATAGTGCCGGCAAATTACTTGATTCTACCTGATCTTCTTGAAAACATGCTTTGGAGGCAATTGACCTGTCTCAATGAATGAGCTATACCTGTGGTCTATGTTTCGAACATGCGTCAAGAGCCAGTCAGCCATAAATTTTGATATGTCATTTGCAAGCTTCAATGTTGCTCCGGTAGAATTCAGTTCTGCCTTCATAGCAGACACTGCATGAAGGAATTTGGCGTGCTCCTCTTTATGCTGCGTGCTTTCAGGAAAATTATGGTTGATGAAATAGGTTTCCTCGTAAGCGAAATGTGTCCGCGCATATTCTTCAAGAAAAGATATGGCATCAATGACGTCACGTGTAACGGATCCACGACCAGACGTCAATTCGTCGAGTTCGTTTAGCATCTTGATAAATTTCTTGTGTTGGTTATCAAGCATGTCATTATGCACTGAAATGCTTTCATCCCATTGAACAATCATTGAAACACCTCGAATATTGAAGATAACAATAATGATGATAAAGCAGTAAATATCTCTTGAGGAATCTAAACACTAACTTTAAAAACTATTCTCATGTTCTAATATATATAATTTATGATATTTTATGGTATTTAAACATACTCGAGGCATCTAATGGCGAATAATATCAATCCGAATGAAGGAAAGGGAAAGATAACACCGCAGCAGCGACAGCGCTTAAAACACTTCGTCAAGGAACTCGAAAATTTCAAGGGAAGACATACTGAGCTAGTTACGGTATATGTTCCTCAAGGATACGATCTTAATGGAGTAATAAACCAGCTGCAGCAGGAGCAGGGAACAGCAACAAACATCAAAAGCAAGAGCACGAGAGACAATGTCATCGCAGCGCTTGAGAAGATGGTGCAGCACTTAAAACAGATAGGACGAACGCCGCCTTATGGTCTTGCAGCATTCGCAGGAAACGTCGCTGAACGCGAAGGGTCGCAGGATTATCGCGTATGGTCGATAGAACCACCAAGCCCAATAAACATAAGAACATACAGGTGCGACAAGGAATTCATACTCGACCCGTTAAAAGAGATGGCGTCAGACAAGACTACATACGGGCTCGTCGTCATGGACAAGAGGGATGCAATCATCGCAATACTCAAGGGAAAGACAATCATACCATTAGTCAAGGAAGATTCAATGGTTCCAGGAAAGATGAAAGCAGGAGGCCAATCCTCAGTACGTTTCGCGCAGAATAGGGAACTTGCCGCAAAGGCATTCTATAAGAAGATTGGCGATATGATGAAAGACCAATTCTTAAACATGGGCGATGAACTCAAGGGAATAATAATCGGAGGACCTGGTCCTACAAAATACGAATTTGCAGACGGACAATTCATAACGAATGAAGTCAAGAAAAAAATAATAGGAATAAAGGATTTGTCATACACAGAAGAATTCGGTCTGCAGGAATTAGTCGAGAAATCAGACGACTTGCTCGCTGAAGAAGAGATAAATGAAGAAAAGAAGATAATGCAGAGATTCTTCGACACGTTAGGAAAACAGCCAGGCAAAGCAAGCTACGGAAAGGACGAAGTCATGCAGCACATAAAATTCGGCGCAGTAGACATATTATTATTAAGCGAATCGCTAGAAGATGAAGTGATAGACGAATACACGCTCGAAGCAGAAAAGATGGGCGGAACAGTATATCTCATATCGACAGATACAAGAGAAGGCGTGCAGCTAAGAGAGATAGGAAAGATAGCAGCGATACTCAGATACGAAATGAATAAGGAGTAAAGGAAATTTCTTAACATTTTCAAAGAAACATTTATATATCTCCATTCCAGTATTGTATCATGAGGGAGAGGAATTCTATAACCATATTATGCATCACATTATTAGTCGTAGGAGGATTATCCTATTATTTTAGCGAGGTCAATGCTCTCCAGTTCACATTCAAGAGCGCAGCAATAAACAGTACGGACATCCATGAGAACAACGTCGATGAATTATTGATATACGAGCCATCATCCAGAGAATACCATACATTGTACAGGAATTTTCTCACACCAATAACTATCAAGAACGATTTATCAAAAGACAACATAATAATTCTTGACGTCAAGTGCAGCGCAGGAACAGCATACTATAAGGACAGTTCAGGGACATTCTATTCTGAATATTCTAAAAGCGATATAGGATACACTGAAAGGAATGAGTATGGATGCGGATTCGGAGAAACTACCGGCTTTAAGAAAAATACTGACTATGAATTATATTCTGAATATTCATTGAATGCAAAGACTCTCACGGAATTTAATGGCAGGCACTACATAAAATTTGTCGCATATGGCAGGGATAACCATCCACTGCTCATCGCCGGAGATAACCTAGCCATACCTGATAAATTCATCTCAAAGAGGATGTATATGGCGTCAGAAGACGTAATAATATATGTGCCTTATGAACCTGCATATATCGAAGAATATAATATATTGACCGTAAATAAGCTAGATTTCGGGAATTCTGACTTAAGAATATTCAAGATATTGTTCTTCATAATACCAGTGATAGCATGTTTCATCATATGGAAGATATTTGGAGAGGAAACTGTCGAGGGAAACTATCCTGAAGAATTGAGCCAGCCTCCAAAGGAGAGAAAGGCATGGGAAGTTGCAGCATATTTCACACCTCCATTCGGAAAAATAGACAAGAACTTCAATTCGACGATGCTCATGGACTTCTATAACAGGAAGATAATCGATATAAAGACTGAAAAGAAGACGAGCAAGATAAAGATATTGAAGGGATCAGAAGGACTTGATGAAGTAGAGAGAGGGTTCTATGGACTGCTCCTTGAAGCAAGGAAGATGTCGAAAAAGTTTTCAGATACTAAGCAGGAATACTTCGACATAGCGGATATCGGACAGAACCTTGCGTTATCGCCTGACTCCATATCGAAACAGTTATCGATAGAGAAACTTGTCGAGGATAAATCAAAAGAGTATTATGATACTAAAGGAGTCAAGATATTGTTCGGAGTATCCATACCATTGCTATTGATAAGTTTAACCATACTCAAGTACTGGATAATATATGTAATAATAATATTGATAATATTCGGCATAGTATCAAGCCGTTCATCATTATTCATAAGATACAAGAAAGAATATTATCCAGAATACCAGAAATGGCAGGGATTCAAGAATTATCTTTCAACACTTGATTCTATGAAGCGATCGCCTCCGCAGGGAGCGATACTCTGGGAAAAATATCTTGTATACGCAACAGCCCTTGGCGTCGGAAGAAAAGTTTTGGATACATTAAAGAAGTGGAAGGCGATAAATGTCAAGACGTACGAACATTACAATACAGTATACGCGACGCCTATGATGTTCAGTGGTACTGGCGCTGGTGGAGGAACAGGAGGATTTAGTGGAGGCATGGGTGGCGGCGGAGGATTCTCAGGCGGAGGAATGGGTGGAGGAGGAGGTGGGGGGAGATGAGTTCCTCGAGCTATCAATTCATTAATATTTTATTATTCTATAATTTTTAGTAAACTATATCAACCGTTGATAAATCCTATGGTCTATGATATATGATATTATATTCGTCACAGGAGAAGCATTCTTTGACCATCCACTCTCTGGCATTGCAATACTTAAGAGACTTCTCGAGAAGAACGGCTACAGCGTAGGAATCATAGAGATGCCGTATTCTGATTCCGACATATTGAAACTCGGAAAGCCTCGACTGTTTTTTGGAGTAAGTTCCGGAAGTATTGATTCAATGCTCAGAAACTATAATGCCCTGAAAAGATTAAGGATTGACGACCCATTTGATGATGGAGTCGAGGGGCACGTGCCTGACAGGGCAGTCATCGTATATAGCAACTGGATAAGAAAACATTTCAAGGACTCACTAATAGTTCTTGGAGGCACCGAAGCGACATTGAGAAGATTCACGCACTACGATTATTGGGACAACAAATTGAGAAAGCCTATACTTGCAGATTCACGCGCTGACATATTATGCTACGGAAATTCTGAAAAGCAGATACTTGAAGTTGCAAAGAGGATTGATGAAGCATACAAGGACGGCAAGAATATAGTCGACACAAGAACAGCGCTTCAGGGAATTTTGGGAACTTGCATAATGTCAAAACATATTCCAAACGCGCAGAATGGAAAATCAGAAGATGAATTCATTGAACTTCCGACATTTGATGAAGTAGAACAGTTCAAAGAAAAATTCTGCGACATGCAAAATTTGTTTTCAAACAACAAAAATCTTGCGCAGAAAATAATAGACAGATACGTATTACAGTACAAGTCTCCAAAATACACGCCGGAAGATCTCGACGAATATTATGAACTGGGATTCACAAGAGAGATACCTGACGATATAAGGCACTTGAGAGGATTTGAATTCAGCGTAGTCACGCATCGCGGATGCATTGGAGAATGCAATTTCTGTTCATTAAATTTGACGCAGGGAAACAAGATAATATCAAGAAGCGAAGAATCAATACTTAGAGAGATTGAAGCGATGACACGTTTGCCATACTTCAAGGGCAGCATAGACGATCTAGGCGGTCCTGCTGCAAACATGTACGGGATGGACTGCATAGAATGCAGCAATTCATGCATAGGATGCAATAAACTAGTGCGCGACAATAAAAGGCTGATAGAATTGTTGAAGAGGGCGCGAAACATACCGGGCGTGCAGGATATTTATGTTAGAAGCGGCGTAAGATTCGATTTATGTACTGTTGAGTACCTGAAAGAATTAGTGATGCACCATACAGCGCACACATTAAGGATAGCGCCGGAACATGTATGCGAGGATGTATTGAAACTCATGAACAAGGACAGAGGAAACCTCAAATTATTCATGAAAACATTCGACGATATAAACAAGGAAATATTAAATGCTGATGACAGGAAAGAATTATCATTCTATTTCATGACAGCGCATCCAGGATCGACGATGGAACATGCAAATAGGCTCGCAAGATTCATAAGGGATGTGAACAATGCAGAGACCGTACAGATATTCACTCCAACACCCATGACTGTATCAACATGCATGTATTATACGGGAATGGATCCAAAGACGAAAAAGAAAATATATGTACCCTATACATACGTCGAGAAGAAAGACCAGAAGAGGGTAATCAGGGAAAGCTTCAAGAAATAGAGAAAATTATCCGATAATTCTTCAAATATCCGAAAATTTTTCGGAAAAAACCGCAAATCTTTCGGCTTTCTCGTCGATAGTTTTAATAAGGACTGAATATTTCCTGAATTGATGAAAGTCTACATCGACACTAATGTATATTTGGATTATTTTCTTGAACGTAGAAATGCTAAAAAATCTTTCAGGATATTTAGAAAAGCTCTAAGATGTGATTTTTTTATAATAATATCCGACCATGCCTTAAATGAATTGATAAGATATATTGAACCAAAGAATGTGCGGTTCTTCTTTGCTACGTTGAATCATAAATTGATAAAGGTGTATGCTTCAGAAGAAGATAAATTGGAAGCGAAAAATATATCAACACATTATGAGGATGCTTTGCATATAGTGCTTGCCAAAAAATCTGAGGCAGATATAATAATAACCAATAATATCAAGGACTTCAAAGGATTATTCAATTCCAAAATCCCTGAAGATGTCTGAGGAAGATTTAATCTTCTTGCGCGTCTGAGGTACGGAATTTTTGAAAGAATGAAGTATTGCAAGCTTCCGATAATACTCAAGATTACTTCGTATAGATTCCTTGATAAATTCAGTCTCATTGCTGAAAGTGTTCTCCTTAACAATGCGTTTAATCTCCGAACGCATCTTCGGATCAAGCCTTAAATGAACCATCTCATTGACCATAATAATCACCTGTGAATGTATGTATCATTTGTATATACAATTGATATATAAAGTTTATGGTCTGAATTCCACAAAATTATTAAAACAGTACACTGAACCTTGAATATGGATAACCTTTCAGACAAGATTGCGCTTAAAGCAATGCTCAATGTAGAATTTCTTTCGAGTAAGGACTTGGTGCAGAACCGTAGAGTCATACTGAATTATTCAGGTCACTTCAATAATTATAATGCCAATGTGAGATATACACGGTCGCATATTGAATTCAACCTTTCAACTCTTTGGAAGAATGTTGATGAAGAGATACAGTCAGGACTCATAGAAAGTTTAGTTGTTCGAATGTTCAAGCTTCGAGGAATAAGTACTGACAAGATGAAGATGTATGAAAGCTTCATGAAGGGACTATCAAAATATGCTCGAAAGCATACTCAGGAACCGCAATTGCTTGAGAGTTTTAACCGCGTGAATGAACAATTCTTTAATGGAGGAATGGAAAAACCCAACCTGATATTTGCGAGCGAAAGTTTCAGAAAGCTTGGAAGCTACGAATACGGAACAGATACAGTGAACATCAGCACAATATTCAAGGATTTGCCAGTCGATGAACAGAAATATCTAGATTATGTAGTCTATCATGAACTGTTGCACAAGAAGCACACATTCAACGTCAAGAACGGAAGACATCAGGCGCATACGACGATCTTTCGTCAGGATGAAAAGAAATTTGGTGTGAATGCCGAAGAAGAACTGAACAAGTGGCTTAGAAAGAAGAAGTATTCATTGAAGAGAATGTTTAAGCTGTGGTAATAACAGCAAAAGCCAACAATAACCTTTTTTCACTTTATTCAAATATATTTTGCAAAGCAAAATGTCCCTTCATGCTATTCAGGTCTGTTGCGCATACGCGCAACATTTATAAATCCTCTAAAACTCCTATTCTTATATTACGATTTTAGGATTTAGTTCGAGTGCTAAAATTCATCAGAATTTTACACTCACTTTTACTAAATTCACAAAAAAGTTCAGCTTTTTGTGCGCAAGAATTTTCAATTCTTTGCGTTTTCGTAAAAAATTTAGGTGATTTTATGGGCGAAACTGTACCAAAGAGTGTTGGAACACTGCAGAAAGGAAATTATGTTATAATTGATGGCGTTGCATCCATCGTATCTGATACACAGACTTCAAGACCTGGAAAGCACGGCCACGCTAAGGTAAGATTAGTCGCTGTCGGCATGATTGACGGCAAGAAGCGTGAACTCGTCATGCCTGGTCACGATAATATTGACGTTCCTATAATTGAGAAGAAGACTGCGCAGGTTCTAAGCATAAACAATGGCAGCGCCAATGTAATGGATGCAGAGACTTTCGAGACTTTCGATTTGAAAATTCCTGAAGACTTGGAAGGAGTCGTTGAAGGAAGCAATATATTATATTGGGTCATATTGAATGATAGAGTAATGAAGCAGGTAAAGCCTGACAATTAAGATTATATTTAATGAGGTAATACTATGGTCAAATTCCCTGAAGCTCAAGCAAGATTATACAAGAATGTATTCGTATGCCGAAGATGCAAGACTAAGATAAGGTCTGACAACATGAAGATTATTGCAAAAGAAGTCACATGCAGAAAGTGCAACGGCAGAGCATTAAGACCAGTCAGAAAGAAGTAGATCTATTAAATATAGTAAAAGACATAAATGATTGTACATTTATTGTCTTTTAGCATAGATTTATATATTTCTTATCACTTTTTTCATTACCATGGCATTCATTCAAGAATTATTGGCGTTTTTGTCTTCTTGGAAGTTTGTAGTAGTATTCTATGTAATATTGGGCATAATAATCTATATTCATAGAAAGAAGTTTGCCGTAGAGAATGGATTCATACTTCTATACAGGACTGATTTCGGAATAAAATTCATCAACAGGATTGCAGATAAATATAGAGAGTTCATAAAAGTTCTAGGATACAGTGCTATAGGCATAGGATTCGCCGGAATGCTCGCAATAAGCGTATTATTATTGAAAGGAGTATACGACCTAATATTTGTTCCAAGCGCTCCACCGACATTATCATTAGTTATTCCGGGAGTTCAAATTCCGGGAAGTCCAATATTCATCCCATTCTGGTATGGAGTGATAGCATTATTCATTGTAGTTGTAGTGCATGAATTCGGTCACGGGATAATCGCAAGGTCGCACGGTTTAAAGATAAAGAATACTGGCTTTGGATTCATGGGACCATTGCCACTAGCATTCGTTGAGCCTGATGAGAAGGAAGTTATAAAAAAAGATGCAGTCGTGCAGCATTCGATATTTGCAGCAGGACCATTCTTTAATGTACTATTAGTAGCTGTGGTGCTAGTACTATCGCTTCTTATAATCAGTCCAATAATTTCATTGATGGTAATTCCTAACGGTGTAACATTCGATACTATACAGGACAAGTATCCTGCAGCGCAATACGGTGTAGAGAAGGGAGTCACATATACACAGGTCAATGGAGTGAGTGTAAAAGATTCTGATCATTTCGTTACAGCATTATCGTGCGTGAAGCCGAATGATACTGTTGTTCTTGCAAACAGCAACAAGACTGTGACAGTCATTGCAGGAGTAAGCCCTACAGATTCAAGCAAGGGATATCTTGGAGTGAGCGGCATTAAGACAGACTATAAATTAAAGAATGAAATATGGTGGTATAAAGGAACGTATTACATACTATATATGTTCAGTACACTGCTTGAATGGGTGGCAACATTAAGTCTTGGAATTGGTCTTGCGAACTTATTGCCTCTTGGACCAGTCGATGGCGGAAGAATGATTGGAAAAGCCACAATAGACATCAACGGAAAGAAGAAGGGAATGAAGATATGGGCAACAATCACAGTAATAACGATAGTAGTCATGCTGGTACTAATACTCGTGCCGATAATAAAGAGTGTGTTCTTTAAGGTTTAGATAATTTATTTTTATAGTAATCTATAGAGCTATTCTGTCGACCGTAAACTTTATACTAGTTACCTATTAGGTAACTATGACTATCGAATTGCCCAATATGAATTAAAAGTCGATTCGTTAAAAGAGACGATGAAATACGCACAATCAAACGACATCTATGAATACGCATCGGAATACATGAAGAAAAAGTATGGAGAAAAACAATTACAAACCATTCAAAAAAGAATTATAACGAGTCTACAAAAACATAGATAATAAACTCTTCGAGAAGCATAGGAAGGCAGTTGAGAGGCTGAAAGAGTTATAAATATCACTCAAATCATCAATCTCGCTCCACCACTCAAAGCAATATATCCTATACTGATGTCCTATTGCAGAAATAGAATATTATTGCTGCTATTATGGCAAGTATCAATGACAAGATGAATCCTATCTTGAATGAAAGATATGTTATCGCTATCCCTGTCAATAGCGGACCGATTGTCTGACCGACATCCATTATTGAACTTAGCCCGCCTAAACTTGCTCCAAGCTTGTCCTTTTTTGTAACCTCTACAGCATATGTGCTTGTCGCTATAGTCGAGAATGAAAGTCCTAATCCGAATAATATCCCCAAGATTATTACAGATAATATTGAATGGAAGAATCCTATAATTCCTATTGCAATGCCGAGGAGCAGTATTCCGCCCATGATCTGTTTTCTCTTGTCTATCCTGTCGGATAGTTTCCCGAATAGCGGCTTGGATAATGCAATGGATAATATTTGTACTGAAAAAATCAATCCTATCTGGTATGCTGGAACATTGAATTTTGTCAAGTATAATGGCAGATATGTCTCGAATGCGCCGTATGCAAAATATGTCGCCATTTCGACAATCGAAGTCGAGAATAATCTTTTATTTGCGAAAAAATATTTCAGATCAGTGTAAAAGTCGTTCTTTGTAATCTTGGTTTTGGTTTTCTGTTTCTTGTCTGTTGTAATGAACAATATCAAAATAAACACTGGAATTGATAGGATAAAGGCAGCTATGTAGACATATTTATACGCTGCTATCGGAATTGCAGGATTTGCAAAATAGGATATGATGAATCCTCCAAGCATAGGGGCAAGTGTTCTTCCAATCAATGTCGACGACGAATATATGCCTAATTTTTCGCCCTTGGATTTGGAATATGCCGATACAATCATCGCTGATGCCACAGGACCAAGTATCGCCGTTGCGCAGCCATGAAAGAATCTTATAGGTATAAGCAAGGCTGGAGACTTGACCATAAGGTATAATAATGGCGAAACAACGAAAATAATTCCTGATATTATTAAAAGCTTTTTTCTTCCTATTCTATCAGACAAGATTCCGACTGGAAAGCTAAAGAGGATTCCTGCAAGAGGCGAGAAGGCTGAGATCAATCCTATTATTATCTCTTTTCCGCCAAGTGCTGAGACATATAATGGAAGTACAGGCGTCTTTGAAATCGTAGTCGAGAATATTGCAAAAAATCCTATCAAGGAGAGATAATATATCAGTCTGGAACTAGTCTCCTTTCTCATATCATTTTAATATGATGAGAGTTTAAAAACTTTAAGATAAACTTTCAGGGAATAAAATCATTAAATTTATAAATATTATAACTATTATAAGCGTTATAGGTGATTATAATGAACACTACTATTGCAATATCTCCTGGAATTCGCGACCAGATAAAAGAGTTCGGCAACAAAGGCGAGACTTACGATGATATTCTCGCGAGGCTTCTTAGCAGCGCCAAACAGAGACAATTACAGGAACTTTTAATGGACGAGACAAATTGTGTTCCTATCGACGAAGCAATAGCAAGAGCGAAGAAGAAATGGCAAAAGTAATAATCACACCCTTTCTTGAAGAAGAAATCAATAAGAAATTCAAGCATCAATCTATAGAAGTATTATCATTATTGAAATCGCTTGAAGAAAATCCTTACAAGGGCAAAGAACTTGCAGTAATAGGCAATCTGATTATTAAAGAACTTAAATACGGCAAGTATAGATTCTATTTTATAACTGACGGACATAAAATAAAAGTCCTGAAAGTCTCTGAACTGCATGATCTGATAATAAAATTCGTACGGATGTCAGACAAGAAAGACCAGCAAGAGACAATAGATGAGATAAAGAAAGTATTAAGAAGCATAGGAGAGGAAGGATTCTAATATGATTAACATTACTGTCATTCTAATAGAGCCTGAAAATGCAGGCAATACAGGCGCTATATGCAGAGCAATGAAGAATTTTGATTTCGAGAAACTAGTATTGGTCAATCCACAATTTGATACGGATTCACAGGATTTGAAGAATCGCGCAAAATGGGCTAATGATCTGGTCGACAAAATGACTGTCATCCAGAAGTATAATGAGAAGGTTTTAAAGAAATTAAGGAAGGATTATGATTACTTGATTGCAACTACAGCAAAGATAGGAAGAGATTATAATATATTGAGAAGTCCTATTACTCCCGAACAACTTGCAGCAAGATTGACTGAACTTAAACTAAAAAAGAATATGAACGTTGCGATAGTCATGGGGCGTGAAGGTTCCGGTCTCAATAATGACGAGATTGCGCTCATGGATTTCTCGGTAACTATTCCTACAAGCAAGAAGTATGGCACGATGAATGTAAGCCATGCAACAACGATAATATTGTACGAGATATTCAAGAAGATAAACGAAGAGAACATCATATCGCACATCAATCCCATAACAGAGCCTGAAAAAAAGCAGCTTCTGAAACTTCTTGATGAATCGATGAACACTATGCAATTTCTTGACGAAAGAAAGAAGGACACTCAAAGAACTGTGTGGAAGAAGATGATAAACAAATCATTCCTCTCAAAAAGGGAAGCATATGCGCTCATGGGATTTTTCAAGAAGATAAACGGGAAGAGATGAGGTGTTGTATGAACAATAATATACTTCAAGAAAATTTCAAAGATTATTCTGGAGAATGGATATTACTCTGCAATAATAAAATTATGTCTCATAACAAGAAACTATGTGAAATCCAGAAAGATATTTCTGGATGTCGAAAAACACCCACATTAGTAAAAATCCCAAAACATGAAATATTGATATTCTAACATTAGCTACTCAAACAAAATTTATAAACGAGCTATTCCGGAAATACTATATGGCATTTTTCGACAACGAACTTGACAGTGATGAGAAAATACTTCTTAGATTCAGACCTGCGCGCAGGGCATTTCTTGCAGAATATCTGCTCGTTGTAATAATGTGCATTATAGGACTATTATTGATGGTATATAGGCTTATGCTGTGGCTCAATACTTCGTATAGTGCTGCAGAAACATATACAGTGATTGCATGCATAGTCTTTATGTTCGCATTAATACTTCTAGTGAAGGTTGAATACAAGATATGGTCTGTAAGGTATGCTTTGACGACAGAGAGGATAATGTATAGCAAGGGCATATTCAGCGAGGATTTCAAGAGCACAATATATTCCAAAATCACTGATATTGGATTGTTGCAGACATTCTTTGACAAGATTTTTGATACCGGAGAACTCACGATGAATACTGCAGGCGGCGATGATATAGAGATAGTATTCGAGAAGATATCAAGACCTCACGAAGTGAAGAGGATGATAAGCGACAAACAGACAGAGAAAGTTGCGCCGATAGAAAATGTTTCAGGCAGAAAATCCGGAAAGAAAAAATAGGGTGTAATAAAAATATTACATTCGTAATAAATATATAACACTCAGTGCTTCACATTAATTCCAATCAACTGCTTTGGATTCGTGTTTCTTCTATATGCGTTCACGATGCTTTTTCTGAAATGTTTGAATGTTCCGTTCCTTATGCTCTTTCTTATTCTTCGCATGAGTTCATTCATGAAATATGTATTGTGTATCGTAGCATATCTCTTGCCTTCTGCTTCTCCAAGCTTTAGCAGATGTCTTATGTATGCTCTTGAATGATTCTTGCATGTATAGCATTTGCATCCTTTCTCTATTGGATTCTTGTCGAACTTGTATTTTGCGCTTAGTATGTCTATTCTTCCTTCGAATGTAAACATCGTTCCGTGCCTTGCTGTCTGCGTCGGAAATACAGAATCGAAAGTATCAAGTCCAAGAGCCACGCATTCTACAATATCGTCAGGACTTCCAACACCGAGCAAGTGCTTAGGTTTTTTTACGTCGAGGTATGGTATTGAACTTTTTATTGCTACATACATCTCTTCTCTCGTCTCTCCAATCGCGACGCCGCCTATAGCAAGTCCGTCGAAATTCAGTGAGTTGATGTATTCAGCACTCTTTTTTCTTAGGTCCGGATAGAATCCTCCCTGTACTATGCCGTACAGGAATTGGTCTTTTTTAGTGTGATACTTTCTTGAGTCGCTGCCCCACTTGTGCGTGTTCTCAACTGAGCGCTCGTATTCAGCCTTTGATGAACCGTACGATGCGACATCGTCTAGCATCATCACGCAGTCTGCGCCTATATCTTCTTCTATCTTCATTATCTTTTCTGGAGTCAGGAGAAATTTCTGTCCGCTGAATGGATCGTTGAATTGTATGCCGTTCTTTGAACGGTCGTGCATGAAGCTATCGCGCAGCATCTGGAAGCCTCCGCAGTCTGTGAATATCGGCTTATTGAAATTCATGAATTTATGGATAGAACCGAATGATTTTATTACATCAACTCCAGGTCTTAACGAAAGGATCAATGCATTGCATATCAATCCGTCACAGACTTCATTATAAGAATCAGGACCGATAAATTTCCCGACAGCCTTCGTTGCAACAGACATGAAATACGGAGTTTCGACAGTACCGTGGGCGGTAATTAATTTACCAATCCTTGCCTTGCTCTCTTTATCTTCCTTGACGATTTTGAAACCTATCTTCTTGGACATGATATAAAGAATAATATGTTGTTTAAAAATATGATTAAAAAAATTACATCTTCGTTCTAACATACAATGTTGATACAATCTTTGTTGCGAGCATCGCTCCAAGGATTATCGCTATTGAATAATCGAATGGCAATCCTTTTGATTGCATAAATCCTGTATTCTTGTATGTCTGGTATAATGCTACTGCAAGGAGAGCGACGATTGCTGCAAACGAACAATTTCTCTCTATTATGAGTTGATGATAATTCTCCCTTTCATCACTGAATTTTGGCAATTGGGACATTATAAGTATCATGTCAACGACTGCGACAGTAATTATAATAGCAAAAATCCACATCTTGGTGGAATCCGTTATTCCCATAGCGAATGTTCCGCCAATAAGAAATGCTAATACAGCAACATAAACCCAGCCCTGCCATGTCTTAGGGGCAAGACCCCAGCCGAAAGTTCTATACTTAAACCAATGCGCTTTGCCAATCATATTTTTCACCCGAATATATCTTCTATATTACATTTGAAGAGTTTTGCTAATTTCAATGCGAGTTCTAGACTCGGAACATATCTATTGGATTCTATAGAGATAATAGTCTGCCTTGAAACATCCGTTAATTCAGCGAGTTTCTCCTGCGTGAATTTTTTGTTCTCTCTTAGTTCCTTCAAACGATTCTTTTTCAACATGTTAAGTCTACTTAACGTAAAGTATGCTTTACTATTTAAATGTTGTGGTTTGGGGAGAGTTTGCACAGTATCGGCAATCCTGCACAAGAACTGGAGAGGTCTGCACAAGAATTATGTTTTAGGATTTAATTAGCTAAAATAATTACTGTTGCTACGATGTATGAAATATAAAAGATATAGTAGAATGCTATCACAAAATTTAATCCTATGCTATGACTGCCTCTGTGATTGGAATACATGCGTTCCCACATTTCTCCTAATAGATTTACAATAAGCCATGAGCAAACTCCAAGAATCATTATCAATAATGATTTATGTTGTACCATACTCAAGTCATATCCTTTTATAGGTATGAATAAGGATCCGATGAATATTATTGTGGATACATAGAGAATAAGCCGTAATGGATTATGGACCTTGAAATTTGCTAGTATTCCTGAAGGATCTGTCATAACTTTAGAATATTCCTTATATTTACATATTTTACGATTATAGAAAAATATTTATAGTTGTATAACGTTCCTATACTAATAACAATAAAAAAGTAGCACCACGAGGTCTGGAGTCTCGTGGTGTTGGACCTACTTCTCATTAATGAATATAATTATGGTTCGCAATATTTGTAAATAGTCTTTTGACCTTTTATCTCTTTGATTCTACGTAGTTGGGATTTTTTTACTAATCGTAACAATGCTACAGCGACAGGTTCGTAGTTGTAATTAAATCCTTTATCCTTGAGTTCAACTTGAATTTCTAATGCTTCTTTGGGTGTGAAAAAATATCCTCCCTCTTTCAAAAGCATTAACCTTTCCTTCAAGCCAGACTTTGGTTTTTTGGAACTGCCATTAAATGCTTTTTTTGCTCCGCCTTTTGATGATATTACTGCGTTTTCAGTTGGAGGGTTCTCCAATATTTGCTTCATGTAGGTCTCACCGGCATGCATGATTGAGTACTGATAAGCATTGCCACCTGCAGTATTTATCGAACGCCGATCAACGTAAGAGCCTGCCTTCATTAAAGCCATTCCAATAGCATTAGGAGAGGAAGGAATCCTGAATTTAACAGACAGTATTTTGGATATTTGTGTAGGGTTTAATCCATCAATATTGTGATCGAATCTAACGAGATATAATACATAAAGTGCTCTATCTAGGGCCTTCGTCAATTTATACATTGTAGGGTATTTAGTGCTGTTTATCACGTTGGAAAGGTTATCTGCAACATCTGCATCGTATCCTACATCAGGTACTTTGTATGAATTGTTCTGCATGTCGGGAAAGGTCTGTGGTGCAGAACTATTTGAAGCAAGAAGTTTATTCAATATAATCTCGAAAGCTTTGCTTTTAAGAGGTTCTTCTAAACCATTCACAGCATCTTTGGCTTTATCGACGTATTCTTTGAGTTTTTCGGGTTCCATAATTTAGGGTAAGTGACACTAATATATAAACCTTTCTATTTATTTATGCCTTTCGAAAGGTATAAATATTTATATTTATATTTATCTATATTATAAGTATATATTTACGCACTTTTTGTGCTTAGTTTGTGAATAAATCAATAAATATTTAAATATGAGCGTTGTTCCTATGTTGTTCCGACAAGAACTGACACAACATTGGAACAACGGAGGTTAAGATGGAAAATATAAAATCACAAGAAAGGACAGGTAAGGAAGACGGCACTAAAACGTACACTGCTAACCTTAGTAAGGATAAAAATAGAACAGGATGGTCTATTATATTCCGACATCCAGTAAGATTTGATGCAAGCGGTAAACTTGGTCTTAGGGTCCGTCGAGGTTTAGCAACACGTGATGAAGCAGAAGCTGAAAAACTTAAAAATCAACTTAATGAATTACTTGCCGATCAGACATATCATAATCTTGCTGCCAAAGCGGAGGCTTCTAGACGGTTCGATTCACGTGTAGTCGATATATTTTTTGATGGTATTATTCCTACAAAAATAGATTTTCGGGCACTGAGGGGAGTATCTATTCCATTGCCTAGTTCGGAAAAAGAAGGATATCATCAGGTAATGTGTTTAGGGACAACCGGTGCGGGAAAAACAACGCTTATCCGTCAGATTATTGGAACAGATCCTGTTACAGAGCGGTTTCCCTCTACATCAACAGCAAAAACTACCATTAACGATACTGAAATTATTCTTTCTGAAGGTCCTTGGAGAGCTGTTGTTACATTTGTCCCACAAGATGAAGTATGCGAATACCTAAATGAATGCATTTCAGCAGCAGTTCTTGCAGCATCGCGAAACACGTCAGATAGCGAGATTCTACGATACTTGCTAAATCACGTGAATCAAAGATTCAGATTTAATTATGTTTTAGGAAATGGTCCTAGGATTAAGGAGACATCTCAGAACGATTTTTCTGATGATAGTGATGATAATATGGATGATTCTTTAGATGTTGAACTAATTGATGATGTAAAAACCAGTATAGATTTGGAAGAAACTAATACTATATTGACTATGGCTATAAAAGCAATAAAAGAGATGGCACAACGTCATGGTGCTGCACTTAAAGAAGATATAGATTTGAAAAAAATATCTGATGGACGTGTCAATGAAGAGTCATTTGAAAATGATCTCGATAATTTAGCACGCGATGATGAACAGTTTCATGAAATTTCTGACAATCTTATGGAAGAAATTGAGCGACGATTCGATCTTCTTAACGAAGGTAAAATTAGTTATAATAAACAAGGATGGCCTCGAATCTGGGAGTGGAAAACCGATGATCGTGCAAAATTCCTAAAGGTTATTTCAAGATTTTCAAGTAATTATGCTAAATATTTTGGAAAACTTTTAACTCCTCTCGTAAATGGCATTCGTGTGGCTGGTCCATTTACTCCTAGTTGGTCTCAGGGAATACGTCCAAAATTGGTTCTTTTGGATGGAGAAGGTTTAGGACATTCTCCAAAATCTGCAGGTTCTGTATCGACAGATGTGAGTCGTAGAATTAAAGAAGTAGATAGTGTAATTCTAGTCGATAATGCAACACAACCTATGCAAGCTGCATCAATAGTTGCAATGCGTGAACTAGTTAGTTCAGGATATTCATCCAAGCTTATTCTTGCATTCACTCATTTTGATGAAGTTAAGGGGGATAATTTACCGACTAATGCAGCAAAGGCTCAGCATGTTATGGCGTCAGCGGAAAACGTATTGGCTGCTATTGGTGAAGATTTGGGTCCGTATGCTGAACGTGCTCTCAGAAAGCGAATTGAAAATTCGCGTGTTTTCCTTGCAGGAATTCAAGAACCTCTAGATTCTACAAAAGACAGGCGTACAATTATGCAGCTAGAGCAACTTATGAAATTAATTGATGCTGTAACCATACAGCCTAGTTTGACAGATTCGAGACCGATCTATGACCGCATGAATTTAGTGCTTGCCGTGAAAAGTGCAGCTGAGAATTTTCATAACACTTGGTTCCCTCTATTGGGATTAGAGTATAAATCCGCAGTAGGCAAAGAACATTGGACGCGTATAAAGGCTCTTTCACGAAGGCTGGCGACAGGAATGGCCGATCACTATGACACGCTACGTCCAGTAGCGGATTTGCGAAGAGAACTTCAGGATAAAATATATCTATTCGTACAAAACCCTATAGACTGGGATAATCCTGAACCATCCGACGAGGTTAAACAGTTTATATTCGATAAACTTGCCGAAGCAATTGCCGGAAGAATGTTAGAACTTGCCACTAAAAGAATTTTACAAGAAAAATCAAGCGAATGGCAAGATGCTTATCGTAAGCAAGGTTATGGTTCAACGTATGAAAGAGCCACTCTTATTGGAAAACAAATACTTGATCCTGCTGCTCCTGTGCCTGATATAATGCCCACTATGGATATGAATAATTTCCTACGCGATATTGCTGAGCAGATAGGGCAGGCGGCAGATGAAACAGGCGCCACGCTGGTATAACAAACAGCGAAAATACTTGCAGAAGGTCATAAACATAGCAGAATATTACTGAAGAGATTTCATGGTTATCACAGAAAAAGAAATAAGTTATCAATAAATTGAACCATTGAAATATCTTAACGTCGAAGACTTCGCTAACTAGCCCTTTCCAGAAGAATAAATATATAAAGGTAATACAGCGTCTGACTGGTAAGGGGTTGAAATTTAGAGTTCGAGGCGGACAATATAATATATTGAAGATAAGACTATTAAAAATTCATACATAAAATGATTAAAGCAATAATCTTCGACTTGGATGATACGTTGATAGATTTTAGGGAGAGGAAGAAGGTTCTTATTGCTGAATCTGTCAAGGCGATGATTAATGCAGGTCTTGATGAGAAGTTTAATTCATTGCACAAGGAATTTACAGATTTTTATTGGGAAACAGGCATTGAAGACCAGAATATATTCGAAAAATTCCTCATGAAAAAGCATGGCAAGATTGATTATAATATTCTTGCTCATGCTATAATAGCGTATAGACACGCTAATATTCCATTATTGAAGCCTTATCCTAATGTGCTGCTCGTTCTTTCGAAATTGAAGAGTAAAGGCATTAAACTGGCAATATTATCTGATGCTCCTGTTGTCAACGCGCACATAAGACTGGTTGAAGTGGGCTTGGATAGTGTTTTCGATTTAATCATTACAAAAGATGATGTCGGAGCTATTAAGCCATCTCCTAAAGGGTTCAAGATGGTCCTAAAAAGATTGAATGTTAAAGCCTCTGATTGCTTGATGGTGGGGATAATCCTTCAAGAGATATAGTAGGAGCGCAGAGACTTGGAATAAAGACGTGCCTAGCGCAATATAGCTGCTTAGAAGATGTGAATACAGACTATAAAATCAAGGATATAAAAGACTTGTTGAAGATAATATAATCAGGTATCAAGAATTTTCTAAATCACCACCCAAACAATCATATTTATAAAGATTATCTACCAGAAAGTTACAGGTGATAGATTATGGGTCAAAATGTAGGAATGGCTGATAGAATAGTGAGGATCATCCTCGCTGTAGTGTTCATCATATTGGCGCTGTTGTATAGCCCATGGTGGTTCATACCTGCAGTAATTGCATTAGTCACAGGCGTTGTAGGATGGTGCGGATTGTACAAAGTATTCGGATGGAACACCAGCGCAGTACCAAAACCTGTAAAGAAGTCAGCCAAGAAGAGAAAGAAGTAAAATAAATTATTTTTTTCATACTTTAGTTCTTATAATTCATCCTTTTTTCATTGTATATAAAGTATGAAATACAAAGAAATGCTTAGGCATTTCTTGTTCCAAAAATTCATAGGAATTTTTGTTACTTTTATACAATTTCAAAAATTTGCTTTATCGATTTTGATTTGCGTTAGCAAATTTTTTTTATCAAATAATAGCTTAATAGTCTAACACCTGCTCCGCTTCCATACTTTTGGTTGTATGTTCTTGCTTCGTCGAGAAATGCTGGTCCTGCAATATCTATATGCGCCCACTTCGCCTTGTCGATGAATTTGCTTATGAATACTCCTCCTGTTATCGCTCCGCCTTCGCGTTCGTGAGGTTTGTTCGAAGTATTTCTCAAATCTGTTATGTCTCCATCCATGTTGTCCTGATATTCTTCATAGAATGGTAAAGACCATACCCTGTCATAACTATCAACGCCGCATTCAGATAATTCCTTGAGCAGTGCATCATCGTTGCTTACTATTCCTGAAGTGTATTTCCCGAATGCTACAATACACGCGCCTGTAAGTGTCGCCAAATCTATTATTGTATTCGGACCATAATTCTTCTCAACATAGCTTACAGCGTCTGCAAGAATTAATCTTCCCTCTGCATCAGTATTCTTTATTTCAATGGTTTTCCCATTGTATGCTCTTATTATATCTCCAGGTTTTATCGCTGAACCATTTATCAGATTCTCGCATGCTGGAATTGCTCCTATGATATTCACTTTCAAGTCGAGTTCCATTGCAGTCTTTATAGTTCCTATTACCGCTGCTGCGCCTGACATATCGCATTTCATGTCAGAGAATTGTCCTGCGGGTTTTATATCATATCCTCCTGCATCGAATGTTATTCCCTTGCCGACTAACGCAATCTTCTCGCCTTTGGAATTATTAGTGTATTCTATGATTATTAATTTTGGATTCTGGTCGCTTCCGCGGCTTACTGCAAGTATGCAACCAAGACCTTTTTCTTCAAGAGATTTCTTGTCAAGAATCGTTACCTTGACATTCTTGCTTTTCGAAAGTTTAAGCGCTTCCTGCGCAAGATATTTTGGCGTTACAACAACTGCAGGCTCATTCACCAAATCCTTTGCATAATTCGTATTGTTCGCGATGATTTTTCCTTCGGAAATTCCCTTTATGAAATCCTTGTCAGTTCCATATTCGAGGCTTATTCGCAAATCCTTCAAATCCTTTTTTTCTGAGAGATATTTGTCGAATATATAATCTGAAAGTATCGCGCCTTCAGCTACAGCGCGTCCAAGAATTCTTGAAGAAATATTCTTTGCACTTGAAGCCTTCAATGCTATATCGACTGTTGCGCTTTTTATTTTTTCAGACTTCATGAAATTGATTATTATCGCCATAACGCGCCTTGAACGTTCAGAAGTGAATTCAGCAGTCTTTCCAAGACTTATTATTAATGTACGCTTATTGTCTGATTTATTTCCTGATCTGTCAAAGGAATTCTTTAGAGCATAATGCTTGCCAAAATCCCACGAGAACGATTTTCTCAAAATCGCATCATCAAGTTCTTTATTAATAGAACCAGCAGCCTTTGAACCATCAAACAATCCAATAACTATCAGTTCAGCCCTCAAATCAGCGCTGTTTGAAACCCATAAATCAACCATTTATAATCACCCTTGAATATTGAATGTTGTCTAGCGTAGAAGTATAAAAATGTTACGCTGAATCTTTTCTGTTCTTTATTCTTTATTATCCAAAAGCTTTTTATTTGCCATTCTAATACTTAATATTGAGATTATAGGTGATTTCGAATGGCTAAACAGGATGAATTGCAGGAGTTATTATCAGAATTATATTCTATTGACAAGGAATTATATTTAATCAAGGGCGTTGCAGCATTGTTGAGTTGGGATAAGACAGTCAATCTTCCGCCGAAAGCATTCTCTCAAAGAGCAGACCAGGAAGCGCTGATAAATGTGCAGGCACATGAACTGTTCACGTCAAAAAGAGTCACAGCATTAGTCAATCAATTGTCGCAGAAAAAGTTTTATGATAAATTGTCAGGCATTGATAAGGCAAAAATCGACATATACAATTGGAGGCTCAAGAAACTTTTAAAAGTTCCAAAAAGCCACGTCGAGGAATATATTACGGCTACATCAATAGCGCATCACGCGTGGGAAGATGCAAGAAATAAGGAATCATTCAAGATATTGGTTCCGCAATTAAAGAAAATCTTTGAATTAAAAAAGCTTGAAGCCAAATATATAGACCCAAAGGCGCATCCATACAATATATTCCTTGACGATTACGAGCGCGGAATGAGTATGGATGAACTGGACAAATTATTTGTCGAATTGAAAAAAGAATTGCTCGAAATATTAAGCAAAATCAAGTCTTCACCTAATTATAAGAGGATAAATGGAAGAAAAATTGCATCAATGGGAGACTTTCCTAAAGACGCCCAGTGGGAATTATCGTATGACATGGCAAACAGGATAGTTGGCGACAAGGACAGATTAGTCATTTCAAAATCTACGCATCCATTCATGACATCAATAAGCGCAGACGATCAAAGGATAACAACAGGCGTTAGAAATGATCCTATGTTCAGTTTCGGGAGCACTGTGCATGAATCAGGGCACGCATTATATGAATCAAATTTCGATCCAAAAATATGCGGAACAATACTCGCATCAGACGGCGCATTAAGCCTTGGAATGCACGAATCACAGTCTAGATTCTGGGAGAACATGATATGCCAGAGCGAATCATTCTGGAAAGGATATTATCCTGTATTCCAGTCAAAGTTTCCTGCGCTCAAAAAATTGCCGGTGAAAGAATTCTATGAATCAGTAAATATTGCTGAACCATCGCTTGTAAGGATTGAATCTGACTAATTGACATACAGCATCCATATAATAATCAGGTACGAGCTTGAGCGAGGATTGCTCGACGGAAGAATAAAATTAGAAGATTTGGAAGTTGAATGGAACAAGAAATATAAGGAATATCTAGGGATAGTTCCGGACACGCCATCGCGTGGAGTGCTTCAGGACACTCATTGGAATGATGGACTCATAGGATATTTCCCGACATACGTTTTAGGCAATATCTATTCGGCAATGATATATTCTGCAATAAAAAAAGAGCATCCGCAACTTGAAAAAGATATAGAAAAACTTGACTTTACATACGTTAGAGGATGGCTTAAAGAACATATACACAAGTATGGAGCGAGCAAGACTACAAAAGAAATCATAAAGAATGCGTGCGGAAAAGAGCCTGACATGAAGGACTATATTGCGTATCTAAAGTCGAAGTATTACAGGATTTATGGTGTGAAGGAATAAAAAATATATAGAAATAAACTTAGTCTATTCAATATTCTCTCAAGCATACCTGCTCTTTCAATAGCAGTCCCATGTACCTGCTGCCATCTATCTGGTATGTCTTGACCAGGTATGTGTTGTTCACAGTGTCGACCGTAACTTCTTTTGTAGAATCTAAACTTGCCATGTATTCACGCACATCCTGCAGCGATATTATCCTCATCCCGTCAATTGCTATTATACGATCATCAGCAGATATTCCAAGATTTCTTGTGTTTCCGGTATACGCATTCTTGTCTACGCCAATGACGCTTACGCCGCATGGAACATATATTGAATTATAGACGACCATGCTAAACAGCCACAGATATATCAATACGAATATTGGATTGAATATTATCGCGAGAAATATCGTGCTCTTTTTTATTCTCTTATGCTGCCTCTTTGCAATATGATGGTGTATGCTGCTTATTAGCGCGCTGAATGCATAGAACAGTATGAATGCTATGAAAAAGAAGATGTATATCGTGCCTGAAGGTATTATCTTGTTGCGCAGAACATACCAGAAATATCCAGTAAATATCAATGTAAGTATAAGATTTATTGCGAGATTCTTTCCAGTCATCGTGTATACTTTATAATGATGGTTCTTCTTGCGATAAGCTATCATGCCATAGATAAAGCCAATAACTATGAATGCAGCCATCACTCCTGCGATTACATATTTTGAGAGGAGCAGGTCTTTGGACATAACTATATATATTATCTTCCACAAAGCGAAGAGCATTACGCCAATCATGAAAAAGATTGCGCTGCCCTTAAGACCATGAAATATACTGCCGAAAAACTTCTTGAATTTGCGATTCATAATAACACCTTACCCAACCAAATAACAATAATACCGCTACGAATAAAGAATGAATGTATCTTAGTATTTATAAATTTTTGCGTAGTGACATGAACTTTCTATGGAGAAATGAATACTTACAAAGAAATTGCGCTGGGTCTAAGCCCCGCACTTTAGTGCGCAATTTCTTGTTCCAAAAATTCACAGCACGTTCTGCGAATTTTTGTTACTTGTGACGACTTTTATTTTCTTTTTTTTCTCTCTAATAACTCTTCCCGAAATAGAATAATTTTGCAGGCTTGCCGCATCGTATGCATTTATAGATGGCTTTGTCTGTCAATTCTGTTACTCCAGTTTCATCTTGATATAATGGACTGTTAAGGACTTTTGCTCCGTCCATCTCTTCCTTGATGTGGTCTTCGCATTCTCCATCATCGCAGTATGGCGCGAGTATTATCTTCTTGTCATTTATTGCAGCTTTTGCGCTGTCAAGACTATCTATATTCTCTATTGCAGAATCCATTATTTTTTTTGAGTTCTCGAATAATCCTGACTGTATTTCGTCAAGCATTTTCTTGGACCTTTCGAGTATATCTTCAAACTTTACAAATTCCTTTTTGCCAGTATCTCTTCGAACCATGACAACATGACCTTTCTCTAAATCTTTAGGTCCTAATTCTATGCGTATAGGCACGCCCTTCAATTCCCACTGATTGAATTTCCATCCAGGATTATAATTCCTGTCATCTAGTATTACGTCCATGTTGAATTCGTGATATTTATGTTTTGATAATTCTTCTTTTAATTCGGCGCATTTTGCTAGCACTTTCTCTTTAGTGTTATCGAATAATATAGGCACTATAACTATGTGCGTTGGGGCGATTCTTGGAGGGATTACAACTCCTTTGTCATCGCCATGTATGCCTAGCATTATCCCTATTTGCCTTGTAGTTATTGCCCAAGTGTTCTGGTATGCATATTCCTGCTCGCCGTTCTTGTTCAAGAATTTTATATCGTAAGCTTTTGCAAATATCTGTCCGTCGTGGTGAAAGTCTGGTCCTTGAATTGCCCTGCCATTTGGAAGAACACTCTCTAGACTTATAGTATATTCTGCTCCTGCAAATGTTTCCTTCCTGCTTTTTTTTCCTGTAAAGAATGCTATAGCAAGATATTCTTTCAATACATCTTCCCAAATTTTTATTATATCCTTGCCCTCGTCTTCAGCTTCTTTTTTTGTTGCGAATACTGTATGTCCTTCAACCCACAAGAACTCTCTTCCACGAAGGAAAGGCACAGGGTGCTTGAATTCCCATCTTACAACATTATTCCATTGCGCAAGCCTTAGAGGCAAATCCCTGTGGCTTCTAATCCACTTGCTGTACGAATCATACATTATGGTTTCAGAAGTTGGTCTTATTGCAAGCCTTTCGTCGAGCAATGTATCTCCTGTATGTGTTACCCATGCTACTTCAGGACTGAAACCTTCTAAGTGTGCAGCTTCCTTCATCAATATCCTTTCAGGTATTAATAGCGGGAAATAACAATTTTTAACGCCTGATTTTTTTAATCTCTCATCGCAGACTTTGACAATCTTTTCCCAAATCGCATAAGAATCAGGTCTATATACAATGCATCCAGAAACGGCGCTATAATCCGCTAATTCACTTTTCAGCATTGCCTGCTGGTACCATTCAGAGAAGTCATCGGATTTCTTGACTGTTATTCCTAAGTCCTTG
>Ga0182027_10001125_pt1 | contig 44921 bp, 27 predicted proteins | sample 712E1DmetaG_FD_121300 | JGI IMG/M metagenome (GOLD analysis project Ga0182027, IMG submission 121300) | Permafrost microbial communities from Stordalen Mire, Sweden - 712E1D metaG (Illumina Assembly) | ecosystem: Environmental > Terrestrial > Soil > Wetlands > Permafrost | place: Sweden...
CACCAAGGCCGTTGCCGAGTGGCGCGATAAACATCGGCTGCGAGAAGACGACGCGGTGATATTGCTTGTCGAATTGTTCCGAATCCACCAGCAGCATTGGGATCAGATTCGTCGCCGGGAAATTCCCGCGTTTTCCGAATTTCGGGCGGACATTGGCAAGCTGGCTGACGCCGCGCGGACATTTCAGGTCCAATCATCGGCCTTGTTGGAGGCGATTCGGGACCAGCCGATGGGCAACCGTTCGGTTCGGATAACCCGCACCGCCGCAATTTTTGCCGCGCTTGCCTGTCTTCTCGGCGGCTATCTCATCGGGAAGGCATGGCGATGAAACTTCACCTCATTCCGTTCGATCCGATAATTCTGCCGCCAGACATCATGCTCGCGTTGAGCCATCCGCAATACTTCTTGGCGGCTGGCGGAATTCTTCTAGCCCTCATCGCAGTTTGTCTGTTGTTCATTCCTCGCAATCCCAAAGCCTGCGTCGCGCGCCTCGGCGGTCTGAAGTGGAAACGCAATCAATTCTGTCGCGGCTGGCTCATCACCGGCGACACCGGCTCTGGCAAAACCAGTTCCGGCATTAATCAATTGGTGCATCAAGTTTTCCAAAACGAACCGACCTGGGGCGGGCTGTGCGTTGATGAAAAAGGCGTTTATTGGGAAACGCTCGCGGCAATGGCGCGTCACTACGGCCGCGAACACGATTTGATTCATCTTCAAATCCGCGCCGACGACAAAGACGCACAGTGGACGCCGCCGAACCGATACAACCTGACCGGCGACCGCAGTATTCCATTCTCCACCTACGCCAAGTTCATCGTGGACACTGCAACGAGTCTTGGTCAGGGAGGAGACAAGGGCTTTTTCAAAAGCCAGGCGCAGACGCACATCGCGCACGCACTTGAAATGCTCTTTGAATTGAACCGCCCCGTAACTTTGCTCGACGCCTATGAATTATTGTCCAATCGTGACCTGCTGGAAGAAGAAATGGAAAACCTCGAAAATCTCCTCGAAACACCACGCCGTGCCGCCGTTTACGCCCACTTTCTCGACCGTTTTCTCACCCAACCTGCCGAGCAATTTGGCGGCGTCCGTGAAACCATCGGCAATTACCTGCAATACTTCCTGACCCCGGAAGTTGCCGAGGTGTTTTGCACCGGCGAAAGCACGTTTAATTTTTCGGCGATTGACCAAGGCAAAATCATCCTCACGACGATGCCGCAAAAGTTTCAGACCGAACGGCGTTATGTGAACACATTCCTGAAGCTGCTCTATTACAATCACGCCCTGCGCCGTTTCGACAAATCCAAGGCCGACCGCGCGAAAGATAATTTGCTCATCCTCTGGGCCGACGAGGCGCAGCGGTTCATGACGGCCAGCGAGGATGGCACGAGCGATTACAACTGCGTGGATGTGATCCGTGAAGCGGGCGCCACCGTAGTCGCCGCCGCGCAAAGCACAACTTCGCTTATTCCACCGCTCGGCAATGACAAATCAAAAGTCCTGACCTTGAATCTGCGCAACCGGATGATTTTCCGCTCCGCCGACGAAGCCGATGCAGTCCAAGCCGCCGATTTCATCGGCAAAAAACGAGTGGTAAAACGCTCATGGGGATACAGCGCTGGAAAACGGAATGTGAATTACAACGAAATCGAGGAACACAAAATCAAGCCGCACAAACTCCGCAATCTTCGTGATCACGAGTGTGTGCTCGTCCACTGTGAACGGGGCTTCCGCCGCGTAACGCTTCCGCCGATGGAAGCAGACGGCAGAATTGCGAAGTGGTTTTCTCGGTGGCGGCGGTTATTACACTAAGCCACGCCGACTCAATATGTCGGCGTGGCTTTTGGAACGGCTTCTTTGCTGAAGCGCTGATTATTTGTTGTAAACGTATGCTTCGGCCACATGCATGGCCATTTCGCCACGGGAAGCTTGTAACTTGGTGTCGATCAACGAAGAGCTGAACATGCTCGACTGTTCAACAAAGACTTTCTTCGTTTCAGGATCCCAATGGACAGGGTATGGCTTTTTTGTTTTGCCGCCTTGAACACGACCGATTTTTTGTGCGCTCATGGTTGTTTGCCTTTCTACTTTGTTTTGTGTTTGTTGTTTGTTGAGGTATTTCTGTGAAACCCCAACCTTTTAAAGCAATCCACAAACGGTGGGCAGAACCTTGGACAAGAATGAAAGTGCGACGTCAATCGCCCGTCAGGGCAACAAAAACGGGCGTGTTATTGGGAAGGCGAATGAGGCTTAACTGCCTAATTTTCAGATCGCTATGTCTTGTCGGCAAATGAAATCTCGTCCGTCTTTGGCGGCTGCATGGCAAGCCACCCTGAGCATGGTTTCAAGTTCTCTGAAGTTCCCTTTGAACGAGTATTTCACCATAATTTCGTAGGCAGTTTGCCCGATCTCTCGGGTGCTAAAACCGGGGTTTATGGCTGGGTTTTGTAACAGGCAATCCAAGATGAACGGAAAACTTTCGACCCTTTCGCGCAACGGCGGGACTTGCTCAACATCCGTGAACCGCGCCAGAAGGTCTGGCCGAAAGTCCTTAACCTTCCTCAAGTCGCGATTTGTGGCAGCAACAATGAGCGTCGGACAAAAAAATGGCTCATCGGTCCAACCACGCGGCCTGACCAAATAATCATCAAAATATGCCAGGAGCTTTGCTTGAATAGCACCGCTTGCCTCGCCAATTTCATCAAGAAAAATCACGCCGCCGAGATTTGCCAGAAGCAACCCCAAACTGCCGGCTTCTTGTCCGCCTGTGTAAGCCCCGTGAGCGTAGCCAAAGAGGTCGTATTCAAACATGTCCTCTTTGCTGAGATATTCGGGAATTGAAATTCTGGTGATGGAGGCGGTGTCGGCAAGATACCGGGCGAAAAGAGTCTTCCCCACACCGGTTTCCCCCAACAACAAAATTCGCGGAAGAGCCTCGATTGATGCTTTTGGCGGAGATGCGTTCGTGTTGATCTTTGCATCGCCTAGCAACTGTTTTTTGATTTGCGCCAAGTAATTGTTTCTCGCCTCTTCGGTGATTGAACATGCGCCACGGAATCGTTGAGCGATTAAATCCATCCGGCTCAAAAGTTCACCCATGCTGCCAAACATCATGGTGAGCAGTGCCGGGTCATGTTTTCTTGTGTCATTGGGAAGCTTTACCCAATCGCGGATGCGAACCCTGGCATTCTCCCGGCTTTGTGGGGGACGAAGCCAGGCGGCACAATGTTCCTGAAGCAATGCGCCGATGACTTCTTGAGAAAAGTCTGATTCAACAAATGCCATTTTGAAGTCCTTCACTTTTCGCCCTCGCGCCCATTTTCTCCATGATTTTAGGCACTCGGTGGACACGGGTCTGCCTTCTAAAATAATCAGAACACGCGCCATCTCGACACTATTCTTTGGGAAGGTAAATTTTGTGTCTGCTACCGCGTTCTCAGCAACCCACACCACAAAAAATGGCTTGTCTTTGTGCATGTCTCGCAACAACTCACTCAGAAGCGTTTCGCGATCTGCTAGATTGCTGACAAAATGGCTGGGCTTCTTCGACATGGTTTTAAGATTGCAACATTTGCTTGCGGTAAGCCAGCAGCACATCTTGCCATCGGGTGCGAACTTTGGCGTTAGCCAGTTCGATGAAAGATGGAAAATCAATGCCGACAAGGTCGATGCGGGCAGACTTTGCCTGCAAACCATCCGCTCTGGCAACTTGAATGTCCTGATATTTTTCCAAAACTTTTTCCGTTAATTGCTGACCGAATTTCTTTGCATAAAGAATAACGGATTGGGCGGCCCAAGCCAACTTCGCATCGTTTGAGAATATGAGGCGCACTGGAACCGAGCCATCAGGCCACACAAAATCGCACTGATTCAAAAATCTTGAAAAAGATTCCTCCGAGACTGGCGGATTCAACCGGAGCATACGCAGGAAATCCTTCTGAACAACGGCGGCGCCGTCTTTCGAGAATTCGTCGAGCGTCAGAGGTCCCAAATCCAACAGGTCACGGGAGTTTAAGAATTGCTTCCTGTTCTTGTTCAGCCAGTCCGCAATGCCTGCAAAAGTGCGATACCTTGATGTAAGCTCATGCAATTGCGCCTCGCCTTCAGGGGTCGCGCCCCTGCACGTGTAGGCCCATGTGGGAGGCGTGAAAGTGCAGACTTCATTGCAAATGATGAGTTCGTAATTGTTCTCTGGAAAGGGATGGCTTTCCTCGGTTTTTGCCTGGGCCCCAAGGACAATCGCCGCACCCGGCCCACCCGCAGGCTCACCCCACGGTTGCCCTTGGTCGAAATCTTCGTCCTCCATGTTAATTTCAACATCGGCTGCCGGGAGGAGTTCGAATTCATCTTTGTTTTCCATCGGTGATTCCTCAAAGACAATATGCCCGTCGGCTTCAAGCTTCCTCAAGTGCTGTAGCGTGATTGTCGGTCCGCATTCCCGCACAGTTGCAAGCTCAATGCCTCTCCACGCGTTCGTTTCCTTTGTCGCGATGCGCTTTTTCTTTGAAGACTGCGTTCGCCCTGTTTGGCTTCTGGTAAACGCTGTTGCTTTTGGCGATATTGATGCCTTTCTCATGGCTGCCCTCCTTTCGTCGGAGTGCGACGTTTTCCAAACCGGTTAAACAGAACCCGGCTCACTGGCTCATCAAGGCTCCCGGAGTCCGCGTTGGCGGCACCCAAAAGGATTTGGTTGGCTTGATTCTCAAATGCGATACGCGTGATCAGTCCTGATGACTGAATTGCCGACTTGAGAGATTTGGCCGGGCTTTGCGAAATCACTCGCCAAAGAATTTCAAAATGCCTGTTTTTCAGTTTCTTGTAAGCATCGGAAACCTTCATCGCCTCGATAAAAGTTTTGGCGCCCCTTTCACCCTTAAAGCAACCTTCACTCTCCTTGCCATCCAGAATTGCCAAGACGTTTTGAATGCTAAACACCTTTTCTCCAGTGTGAAAACTCTGCATCGAAAGCTGTGTGCCTCGCTCGCCGATTGACTGTGCGGCAATCAGGCCGGCAGGAAAGCCAATTGGCGGGTAGGAACCGTCAGGCAAGAATCCATAACACTCGACGCAGATTCCATTTTTTGCCAAACACATGGCCGGGCCTCGCGGGCGACGTTTGCTGCCACAGTTTTTTTCCGTGATGTGAACCGGCCAAAGAGCCGTCACCAATCGGCGCGTCAAATAGCCGGATTGCCTGGTTCCAAGCTTCTTGTCGCACATTGAGCTGCGGGCATTCATGGCGGCAAAGAATGCTTCATCCGGGGTCATTCCCCCCGTCAGTGAAGTGCAAATTAAGAAATCCTCGATCGGGGTTTGGAAGGAAAGTCCTCCTGGATTCAAAAACCCGCGTGCTGCTAAAAGCTGGCGCACTTGGCTTCTCCCACGAGCACCAGACAAGGCCATTGCTGAAAAGTGTAGTCCAGCCCGGCTGAAATCCGTTCGCCCGTCCAAAATCTCTCGAAGAGGCTTTTCGACAACTTTTTGAAGCTCGGCATTGGTTGCCCCAGGTTTTGTTTTATTAAAATCGCGAGTGATTTCTCGTGCTTCTTTCAAGCAGCGTTTTGCTAGTTCTGCCATTTCATAAAACCCGAACGATACGCCAAGACGAGAGCAGCAATCGAAAGCGAGGTTGCTCAATTTCCAGATAATCTCAGGGGCTTCATTGGGATGTGCCTTCGCAATATGTTCGAGCAAAGTATTTCCCTCGCTTTTGCCCAGCATTCTCTTTGTGACCAGTTCGCGGCAGCAATCATCAGGAAGAATCTCCAACAATTTGTCCTTAAGGCCCGATTCATCCCGGCTCAACCAGTAGAGGCCGAGGACGAAATCTTGATCGTATTGAGCCAAAACTTCGCCCGTTGCCAGCGAAAACATATTCTGACTTGGGAGAAGTTTGCGGGCATCTTCTTTTGCCTCTGGTGACACGGGGACGTGAACAGCCATCTCGTCGCCGTCAAAGTCAGCGCCAAACCCTTTACACACTAGCGGGCATAATTGGATCACCTCACCGCTTTGCGGCGACAAGGGCACCGGATGAAATGCTTGGATGCTGTCTCGATGAAGCGAGGGTTGGCGATTGAGGATGACGAGAATATCTGGATGCGCTTCGAGAAACCGGCGCAATAATTGGTAGCCGTGTTCCAACACTTCGGAATCTTTGTTCGAGCGTCGCCACGACCACTCCTCCAGCGGTCCCGACTTGCATTGATCGGCGAGCATTATATCAAGCATCTCGACGAGATCGCCGCTCGCGCGCTTCTCTTGCATCCATTTCGCCAGTTCGTCTCCCAACAGTTCGAGTAAAACCGCCGTGGGAACCCCTGCCTGATCCCATCGCAAGCCGGGGTTTGGAACGACCACAAGGCGCCCCGACCGATCTACCCGGCGACCTAGTCCGTCATGCCGAATGAGACCCTCTTTGCCCGTCAATTGGTCAAGTAAAAGTTGGAAAAGATGATTCACTTTCAAACGTATTAAATTGGTCAGCTTTGCAAGCGACTGCTCATCCATTGCAGGACTGAACTTCGCAGCGGCTTTAGCTATTGCGGCGTAAGCTTTGCTGAAATCGTCATCCACGGGTTTGCCATTTACAAACTGTAGCCGGCAACGAAGAGGCAACACAGGAATGCACCGAATCGGCGGCAGATTGCCTTTGGCTATGTTATGTTTCTTGAGAAACCTTTCGGCATTTTCGTTCCTTCGATTCCTCGACAACTCCAGTGGATAAGCATCCTCCAATAGCAGCCGGTTGAGACGGACCAAGTCTTCTGCGCTTGGATTCTGTTCAAGCAATTGCTTTGTTTCCGGGCGCAAGGCGACTCCTTCAAAACGTTTTGCATTGTAAACTAATCCCCCTTGGATAATGTCGTTAAGCGCTTTAACTAAAGTTTTCTTGACTGACCAAGAAATTTGCTCAGAGCCTGCCCACGCGTCCAAAACTTGGCGAGCGGTGTCGGACAAGCAACTACTGAGGTAGGTGGACACCTCATCGGTCGGATGTTTCAGCTTCGAGAGCAACGATGAGGCATCGAGGAGGTCACCCGCTGAAAATGCCGAGGAACCACTGTTTCCAAGGAAGGCTTCCACGGGAAACGAAATTTCCGCCGGCAGTTCAATATATGCCCAATTTTGAGAGTCGTTGGTTGTGCCGGCTGTTTGAATGGAACCAAACAGTCGAGAATCGAAAAGGCCGCCGTCAATGGGGCTGTGAACGAGGGAGAAAGGGGGCTTACCTCTCAGAGGAACCGTCTTGTGATCAGGGCATGTTATGCGCATCTGGCCAACAGAAAACCTTCCATTTTCCTTCTGAAATTCTTCGATGACTTGTTTAGCTGTGAAATTCTGCCCTTTTTTTAGCTGGAATTGCACATAAGCATTGATTTTCTCCAGTGCGGCGGGCCAGTTGAGTGGCATTTGTTTCTTGTCAGTGAAAATCTCTGCTTTTACTTGGCTCTTTTCATCGGGTGAAAAGGATACCTTGAGTTTCCCACTCACTTTTCCGTCGTGATTCGACTTGAGACATAAGGAGAAACAGTCACCAGTCTTTTTTAATGAGCCTTCAATGTCGAAGCCGAGGTGCGTGAGCAAATCTGTTAATTGCAGCGTGGGCTGTTTTCCTTCGTCTGGCGGAGTCGCGGCGATGCGCGCATCGTCTAAAAGCACAAAAGGACAATCGCCACCTTTCCTTCGCGATTGACAGCAAAATGCTGCGCTAACCTTTTCTGACAATCCGGCTGAGGTCTGCAACCTTTTATCTTTTCCGACCCGTTTGACAATGGAACGCGAATTCAGAAATTTCAACGTCACTTTACGACCATCAATTTTTAGGTCTATCAGCAACGCAAAAAGCCAGTCTCTCAACCGTGCTTCAAAACCTTCAGGCTTGTTGTTTGAATTTGCCGTTGCATCCTCCTGCAATAGCTTTGTCAAAATCGAATCCGCTTTGATTCCAAGCAACTCCTCCAAAACGAATTCGGCTTGATGCGCTGCCAATGCCCAAACCTCCATTTCACCCGCCCGCTGTCCTCCTCCCACTCCACGCCCATGCACCGCCTGCCCGGTGCTTCGCGAATACGATGCGCCTTCTCCACCGCGTCGAGCTTGTGATTTGAGTTCAGGAACGTGACGCAGCCGGACGATATGCTGAAAACCTATTACCACCGGTGAACGGGTGAGACTGCCGTCTGGCAAAACCAATTGAACCCGGCCGAAGCGATCAAGACCGCTTCGTTCCAGCAACTTTTGAACTTTTGCATGATTTAACGCGCGCAGGAACGGTTGGCCCAAATCATTTTTTGATGGCAAGTTGTCTCGGACAAGTTCTTCTTGCTTGAAACCCGCGTGCAAGAGCCAACCAACATGTGTTTCGAGCAACTGACCAAGGTTCATCCGTGAGATAACACCGTGCGGATTCAAAATAACGTCAATCGTCCTGCCTCGCAGATGGGCGGGCAAAGAGGGATCATCGGGCAAGCGTGGCATTTGGTTTTCCGGGAGAACTGCACCGACGACGCCCTTGTTGCCGTGACGTCCCATCAATTTGTCACCAACTCCAAGCTTTAGTTCTTTGGCTAATGCATATTCCAAGACGCCGCCCATCCAAGGCGCGCCCCGACGGAATTCAATTGCCCGGAGCTTTGCGGGTGAACGATCCAAATAACGCAACTCCCATTTGACGCGATCTTGATAACCTTCTAATCCGAAAGCCGCAATCAAGCTGCCACCCAATAGAGTGTCGCCTGGCACAGCCAAGCCGCCGACTTCTTCTGGAATGATTGAAGCCCGTCCGAGGCTCGTGGGTATCCAGCCGGGTTTCAGTCGCCGGCGCACGCGTTTTGTCATCTCAATGTCCAGCAGCCCTTTTTCAACAACGTGATTTCCCACCACAATGGCGTCGTCCACGTTCATGCCATGCCACGGAAGGTAAGCAACAAGCAAGTCCGTCCCAAGCGCGAAGTTGCCCTTGTCATCAATCGCGTCGGGACAAATTCCACATTCGATCAAAGGATGCACGAATTCACGCACCGCCTTTTCACCGCCGCTTCTAACGGCTGGCTGTTGACGCTTCGCGACGGGCACGGCCTGTCGCAAATTTTTCGCGCCCATCATGCACCGGGCACCATCGTTGTGCTCGTAAAACGGAACCAATGCTGCGCCGAAACCCAACTCTTCGCTTGGTGAATCACCGGAAGCGGGATGAATTTGCCCATCCCAATCCACCACTGCACCCTTCGCCAAGTGGAGCGAAAGACCAACCACTCCTGATTCGGGGCTTTGCACCGGACAAATCCTTCCTCGAAAGGTGGGATGATTTTGTCGGTAATTTCCCGTCAACATCTCTTGCACATCATGGGCCAACGCATAGCGGCGCACTTGGGTCAGCAAAGCAGCCATGTCGGTCGGATTAAGCGGTTCAACTCTTTGAAGCGGACAAAATCGTTTTTCGCCTTCGGTAACCCCGCTATGATCCCAACCTGGAGGAAACAAACGTGAGGAAATACTCTGTGTGTTTTGAACCAGCCAATTCCACAAACGGTTTTGCGATTCATAATTAAGCGGGGAATTTTCCTGCAATGCGCGAGCAACGAGGACGGCATCACCAGCAGGAGCATGGCGAAGGCTATCAACAAGAACCTTTGCCAGCCGCCCTTTCAACCAAGTGGGATAAGTCATCAAGCAGCGATGGTTTAAATCATCCTCGTCCGTGACTTCTACTTTTCCTGTTTTAAGCACCGCATATGCGATCCGGTGAAGCTCCGTCCAGAACGGGTCGCTGGCTGCATTCTTCCTGGCAAGGGCAATTGAGCCGATTTGCTGGCGCAGTTCGCCCAAGAATTTTGGCAGAGACGAAATCGGCGGCAAGAGTCGTGCCTTGCCGGGGAAGATTTTGTCTTGGCGGCCCGGTTTCGACTCCACACAAGGACATTGAACGTAACGACCATTAGGCAGTCCCAATCGCCAATGCACAATCTCGCGCTTTGGTCCTCCATTTGGTCTGAAAAATCGGAATCCAGGTCGCTCGCCAAGCCACGAAGCCCAAACGAGAAAACCGGGGTCGGGTGATTCTTCGCTACGTTTGATAAAAACGCCGTGGTAGGGAATAGGAATTTTGAAACAAAGCGGCACGTCTGGAGTCTTCCTTCGGTTCAGCGACAGTTCTCCAATAACACTTTGGTTGGACTTTACCGCCTGTGCTGCCTCTTCCGCAGTCGGAATTCGCAACTCGAAATTGATGCCATCACCAAAGACAGAGCCAAGAATTTCACGCAGACCTGATGTGCAGGCTTCCGCCCAAGATTGAGCGTCCGACTGGTCGCGCCAGAATATGTTCGCAGATTGTTTCATGAAGAATGCTGGGCTTCAAAAAGTAATTTTTTAACCCTTTCCAAAAATCGTATCTGATCAACCCGCAGAACAATACCAGTGACTTGTTTGCTTTGATCTCGAAAAAGTCGAGTTGGTCGAAAATCAGCCGATGTCGCTCCCGAAAACGGCCCTAAATTTGATGGCGCAATTTCCACATGAAAATTATCGCTGACAAATAATTCTGGCCATAAGGCAAAACCCACTGCCATCGGGTCATGCAAGGGACAACCATCCATTGCCTGATTGTCGTAATAAAACTGCATGTAATTCTTGGTCAGACTGCGAATGAACTCCGCATTCCGGTTGCCGGCATTGCACAACACCTCAATCTCGTCCCGCTTCAGAACAACTCGGTGCGTCACATCGAGGGGGACAAACGAGTGGCGGATACCATTGTTACGAATGAATTCCAGAACGACTTGAGCGCTTTCTGGATCGGAAAAAATATTGAACTCTGACTGCGCCTCACGATTTCCAGGTTCATCAAACGCTCCACCCATGATAATTATGTGCCCAAGCTTTTTAACCTCGTCAGGGCATTCTTGCGTGAGGCGGGCGAGATTAGTTAATGGACCAGTTGCAACGAACGTGACCTCTTTGTCATTGAGTGGTGCGATTATTTTCTTAAAACCACTGATCAATTCACCAGCAACTGGACGGTTGAAGTCGTTTAGAAACCCATCAATGTTTCCAATGCCATCTTCGCCGTGGACATTACTGGCGTCCGGTTTGGATCCACTGGGTGTAAAACCTCTGAATAACGGAGGTTGAGGTGCTACTGCTGAATAATGAATCATCTTGGCCGAGTTGATTAGCACCTTCTCAAGAGGAACATTCCCTCCCACTGCTGAAATGCCGACCAATGTGCATTGGTCTGGAGAACGTAAGGCCAAAAGCAGCGCCATCGCATCGTCCACGCCAGTATCCGCATCAAGCCACAATTTGACTTTCCTTCCCCGCGTTTGCCGTTCAACCAAAGCGTGCGCATAAAGCTCAATCTTGGACTTTTGGATTTTGATCAATTTGAATGACGTGCAAAATATTTCTGAAAGCTCAGCCAGAGTTTGATCGTGATCTGAGACAATTTCTATCTCTTGAGATTCTTCCAGAAATTCCCAATTCCCGCTTCTGCTTCTGTGTTGAACACGAAATAAGTCCAGATGCAGTTTGACCCATTCCTTCCGACTACTTCCGACAAGAACAAGTTCGCAACGCTCATTCTCAATTCGAGCAACGGATGAGAGCGAAGGTTCGGGTGATAATCTTAACTCCTTGAATACGTCTGGCGGAACTTCCCCAAGTTCGCGCTCTTCGCACAGCTTGGTGAGTTTGGCGGTCGTTAGGAAATGTTCGTAGTCCTTCTTCTCAACTTGCGAGCGCTTGATTTCAAATGCGCCCTTTTTGCCGCGTTTCCGCCAGCGGCAGGAGACGCCTTTGGATGCCAAGACGAAGGAGTCTGTGTCGGGCAGCCACTCATCGAAATAAATGTCGGTGAACTTGGTCCGTTTCAGTGACTTTACCTCGTAGTCGCCAAACTTCCTTTTGCCCTCAATCACCTTCAACAAATCGCGCGCAAATTCGCTGGACTGGAAAACAAACTTGGACTCGTAATGCGATTTGAATGGCTGGTAGCCGGTTGAAACATAACTTCTCTGCCGCTCAATAATCGTCGGCAGCAAAGTCATGGTTTTAAGCGATGTCTGATCCCCCCAATTCGTTTGTCCGAGCCGAATCGATTGTTCTGTTTTCTGACCTACCTTTGTGATGGCATCAAATTCTTCGAGGACATCACAAATTACGCTCAGGGCGGCGACAGCCGCAATGCCCTCCTGTGATTGATGCTCCCTTGGTGTATCCAACCAATCATCCAGAATGTCTTTTATGGCTTGCGCAATTTCACTATCGGGCTTTGTTAAATCGACCGGCTGGTGAGAGACAAAGCTTTGGCCCTTTAGGAAGTCGAACCCATCGCCAATGCGCTTAAAACCGGGCCATTTGTTTTTTGGAGCCGCAGCCCAAGGCCAAATTGCCCCTTTGTGATGATTTGGCCGGGGGCAGTTGAAATGAATACTGACCACCCCGTCTTCGATTTTTACGCAACGAACGACCTGTCGTTTCAGATCCTCCCTGTTCTGAGCATCGGCCCTCCCAGCAGCGTGCAGAATAAATGGGGCTGGCACTCGGGAAATATCCATCTCAATCGCATCGGCGAAGCGGAAAATGGCACACAAATGCCGAGCTTTTTCCATCTCCTCGTTCCCAACTCCTTTACAGATGGAGTTAAGGCGGCTCGTCAGCTTTTCCTCAAGTTCGGTCAAGCCTGCCTCTCGGAGGGCGGCGATCGCTTCAATGTCTTTTTCCAATCTTCCGAACTTCTCCTTCTCCAAAGAGAGAAATCGTGAGTGATAAGCCGAGATGAGTGCTGACAAACGATGGGCTTCACGGGACTCAAGGGACGAATCCCTCAGTTGCAGAACCAGCGTGCGCAGTTCGTCGTCAATTTCCTCCTTGCCGTCGTCGGTTAAAACACAAAAGCTTTTCAAGGCGTGTTGTTTACGTGTTGCTTCCAATTCGCTTTGCGAGTGCTGTTCAAATCCTTTCTTGCTTAGAGGAAACATGCCGAACTCGTGACAAAGGACGGCCACATAAAGCGCGAGCAATTCTTTTTGGCCTAGTGGGATAGGTGTTCTATTTTTTCCGTCGGTGAAACCCTGCAACAGCAGTGGCCGCAGTAGTTGTTCAATCTTCTCAAGCAACGCAACGACATGGCGTCCGCCGTGGTCGTTGAAAAACTTAAAATAGCTGTCATCCACCGCGTGGAAGCCGTCCATCAACTTGAGACACCATAAAGTGAACTCCACGGCAATTTTCCTGAGTTTGGGTTCAATAATCGCCTGGTTGAAAAGCGGGTTGAGAAGTGAGTAGTGCCGGCGCGCATTACCGATGGGCAACCAGACCGCAAAAATCTCGCTTAGTTCCGTGATGGAACTCGTCTTTTTGAAAACATAGCCGTTGTGGAGTGCGGCTGATCCCGCCAGTTCTGAACTCAACGAGGATGTCCAGATAATCACCGGCAACCAATTCACACTTTCGCGTAATTTTGCCAGCAAGTCAGTGCCTTTTGTGCCACCCGGAAGATAGACATCTAAAAGCACTAGGTCGTAGCCGAGTAGCACCTGCCAAAAGTCGGCCGCTCCTTGGGAGATTACGGTCTTCGCATCGGTCGAGAAATCAACCTCGACACGGCCTTTTAATTTCTGCGAGGCGAGGTTCGCAGCCAAGCCAATCACGTCGCGCCAGCCCTGCGCATGATCATCAACAACCAAGACACGAAACGCCTTATTGGCAGTCGGCTCGCCCATTTTGATAGGAGACAAGACCTTCTCGGACGAACTCTGAGAGGCGCTATTCCCTGGCTTCCCCTTGCCAATCAGTCGAATCTCGGTCAACAAGCCCATCATCCGCTCTAGTTCAAAAACTTCCGGCGAGTCTTTGTCCTTAATCTTAGGCGCGGGTGCGGAGAGCCAACTATTGATACACTCCCACGACTTGAACAAGTCTGCGGCGAACAGATTGTCGGGACTGATTTTCTTCTCGCCCTTGTTTTTGAGAGGCTTTGCCTCGTATTCCGCCCGGCATTTCTCCAGTTGTGAACAGCCCTCCTTACGCCATTGCCGACTCTTGTCCGCCCACGAAGTCCATGCCGTGATCTTCTGTTTAGCATCAACTTGAGCGCGGCAAAGCATCCGCGCGGGAGCAAGCATTATGTTCGTCACATCGAGTGCGCCGCCGTGAGTGAATTCAGGCAGTGCCTTGACGAGTTCTTTGGCGTCGGCCACGGGGCGACAGGGACGCAAATGCGGCTTAATTGTGGGGAACCTATCCTTGATTACCGCTTTGATTTCCGCCGCGAGCGAAGTTGCTTTTGGTGAGACAACGGAACCCCGCTGCATACACACACCGCGCCACCGAGGTTCTAAATCTGACCACGGCTTAGGTTTGCCGGGTGAATCAGTGACGTTGATGAAAAACTCGCAGCCCGCTCGTTCGAGTTGAATGAAGTTTTCCCAAAAATCATTTGTTCCGAGCGTAATGGCGACCCCGATGCGCTTTTGGTCGCTCGATGCTTCACTGCTCGACGAAGCGTGCAAACAATCGGCCTCTTGGATCGTGCCGTTCAGGAATATAGGAAGAACCTGCCGCCACGCTTTCCATGCTGGCGAACCTTTTTGGTCGTTGTCCGCGAAGATGATTTGGAAAGCGCTCATTTTTGCGTCCCTTTCCCACGATCCACTTCACCATCGCTCACACCCGTTGCCTTCGGTTGTCCCTTTGGCCGGAGGCGATGGGCAATTTCATGTGCTTCGCGCAAGAGGGGATCATCAAGCGCAGCGTTTGCCGTATTCGCTTCTTCCTTTAACAGTCGTTTTAGGAGATCGGCAGCTTTTGAAGCCGTCAGGGTGCGGTCGCCCGTGAGCAACTTCATTGCCGGATGAATCAGCACCTTGCCCTCCGGGGCATCCACGGACGGGCGTCGCGTGGCGATGATTGCAGCCTTAACCATGCGCGCAAGCAACTGTCCATAAGCGGCCCGGATTTCTGGCAGTTTCCCGGCGATTTCTGCTGCCCCCCATTCGTCAGCCGGCAGGTTTGCGAGGTATTGAAGCAGTCCGTCCACGCTTTGTGTCGGTTGAGCAATAGTAGCGGCTACCGTTTGGGGCGCGCCCACACCTGAACGTGAACCGGCCAATCGAATGTGTGCGACCACCAAGTGTTCGACATCAGGATTGTTGTTGACCGCTTCAAAAATGCAGTTGCGCAGTTCCCGGACATTGCCCGGCCAGTCAAAAGCGCAGAGTTTCTCAATCGCCTTCGGGTCAATATCACGATGAATGGCGGCAGAGTTTTTTGCTTCCGATTCCCGCACGAGTTTTTCCACCAGCATGGGAATGTCCTCTCTCCGCTCTCGCAAAGGCGGCAGGTATGCCGTGCCGCCCTCACGAAGGCGATCAAGCAGGTCCGGCCTAAAGCGTCCGGTTGATGCCAATTCTTCAACAGCAAAATTGGTTGCGGAAAGGAATCGAACGTCCACCGGAACGGAATTCTTTGCACCAACCGGCGTCACTTTTCGATCTTCCAGCACACGGAGGATTCCAGCCTGCGCCTCCAGCGACATATCCCGTATCTCGTCAAAGAAAAGGTCTCCGCCCGTAGCCGCTGGAATTAGCCCTTCACGACCTTCAACTCCAGTTGCGACGCGACGGTCAATTCCGAACAACTCGCTCGCAAAAAGTGTGGGCGACAGCACCGCCGAATTTACGGTCAGGAATGGCGCACTGGCCGACTTGCTGCCATGCCGCCCGATATAACGCGCCAGCAGTTCTTTTCCAACACCACGCTCACCGCGGATCAGGACGTTTCGGCGCGCAGATGCGGCGCGACGAGCAGAACGCAATGCCAGCAGCAAAGAACGGGAGCGCCCGACGATTTCGCCAGTCTCATCCTGAATCAAGCCGTGACGCCACAGCATTTCCTTCAACCGGTCTGCGCTGTGAGTATCTTCGCGAGGAAGAAATCCCAACGCGCCCTTGGAGGAAAACTCTCGACTCACATTCTTCCTCGGCATACTGGACATGATGACCACCGGCAAATCAGGAAACTCCTTGTGAATGGCTTCCAGGATTTCCAATCCGAAGTAATGCTTTGGCTGGTTGTCCCTCTCGCGACTTTCCGGCATTCCCGACGCGCGTCGGTCACTTTGCTTGGTCACTGGCCCGGTGTAGAAACACAAATCCAGCAGAACCATTGACCAGCAGGGATTCTCTGACCGGGGTTCGGACCAGCCCTCGCGAATGACTGACAGCGTGACTTCAAGATCGTTTTCAACGGTGTCTCCGACCGTTGAACACGCGGGATTCTGCCCGCGAAAAAAAACGGCTTGTGCGACAGGTTGTTTGACCTTGAGCGTGCCGCCTTTGCCTTTCTCATCATCCGTGACATCTTCCAAAAGATACTGTCCGCACAGATTGGCGCGCTCCTCGTTCCGGCGGTCGGAATGAGTCCGCCCGAAAAGGTCGTCAATAATGAGAATGCGGGGCAAATACGTCATACGTCATACAACTTTGATTTCGTGCGGAAATTCGCTCACGGTTTCCCCTAAATTCTGGCAGGCATCCCGGAATCGTTCAAACAGACGACGGTGCGGTTTCATGCTTGAAACCAAATCACCAGTCGGTCGGGTTCTCACAATTTGTGAGAGTTCTGCATACGCCGTGTCCATTGCGGAAACAGACCGTTCGGCGGTTGAAGTCAATTCTTTCGCGCAGACTCGAATGAGCCAGAGCCGGTGAACCAATTCTCCCAACCACTGCTTCGTGTGCGGATCGCAGCGTGACAGAGGAGGTTCACTGAACAGTTGCATGGGTGACATTTCTTTTTCAAAATCTCGGATCAACTCGCCAACTTCACCGCGTTGAGCTTCCCATTGCGGTAGCACGTCGGAGAGAAAGGATTTTTCGAGGATTGAATCCTCAATCGCGCCGTCCAAAAGTCGCAGCCAAGAATTCAAAGCTACGATGAAACGGTTCTTCAGCCAATCATGATTGAACTCGCGGCGGCGCGATTGCCAATCGAGGCGCTCTTGGGAAACGGATGCCTTCACGCCAATTCCTTTTCGAGTCTAATGATTATCCTCGCGACAACACTCGCATCCTTCACTTTGCCCTTTTCCAACATCGCGGCCAGTTTTGTTGAATCGCGTGAAACCTTGGTTTCTTTGCCAAGAAGATCCTTGATCACCACAAACCCATTCGCCCGTTCACTTTTCGTCAACGCGCTGCCATCATTTCCCGCTCGAAAAACCCGCAGCCACCATTCCGCCATCTGCACGCTTTCCCACATCCATGAAATCTCTTTTCGCTGCTCCGTAGATGCCTTTTGGCCTCCAGTGCATTTCATAATTTTAAGCGCCCTGATGACATCTTCTCCCCAATCCTTCTTTGCTGCATGTTGGCAAAAGCAAAACAGAAAACCTTGGCAAAGGATGGCCAGCGCCATTTTTCCTCGCTTATTTTCGTCATCTGGCCAAAGAAGTGTCTTCACTATATCGCTGGAAGATTCTTTGAGAGCCTCTACAGACTTTTTGTTGGAAGAAGCCTTTGCCCATTTAATGATCTCTTGCCACTCCTCTTTGTTGAGAAAATGAGTCTCTCCACTTACTTTCTTGGCTTTTCTTGCTATTCCGAAAACATAGCAATATCTGTTGCTGGTCTTAATGAATCGTCGTTCGGGCTGGCATTTCACGCCAGCGCTGCTCACGAAAAGCACGATGCCGTTGTCCCTTAACCACAAAGGTTTTTTACCCTTATCGAGAATTTTGGTGCGCAAATCAGTGTCATGCACAATGCCGAGAATACCATCCGCCTTTATTTCATTCGGGATGCCTGTATAGGTAACACCGAGTGCTTTCAACTTGTCCTCAATTGGAAGTCCTTTTTCGTCGTGATTTGTATAGTAAATCATATTCATTTTCAGTCGCCGACCGAGCTTGATGTGTTTGTTTGTTTGAAACGTTCACATTTCCATTCGAGATAAAGCGTCGGGATACGTCTATTCAATTCAAAGCGGGCTGTGACGACCTTATCTTTCGCGCGCGAGTTGAGTGCTTCGATAATTTTCGATTCCCAAACAGATTGCGGTATCAACTCTCGTGTCGGCTTTCCGTAAAGCACATTTAGAATTGTTCTAGTTGCCTCGCCAGCGCCGTCAGATTCTACACCGGCCTTCAGTTTGGCAGGCGTCTTGTTCTTTCTAAGGGTGAATTCAAAACTGACGGTTGTTTTATTATTCGCATTCTTGATGCTGGCAACTATTCTTCGCGCGGAACGTTGCCAGTGTCGCGATCTGTTAAGGACACAGAATACATCGTAGAGGCCGACCAATGTGAACAGTCCTGGGCGAATTGGCCACACGATGCACTGACCTGCCTCGTTTTTCACTTTCAAAGGAATGCCGAGAGCGTCTCGAAAAAATCCTGCAATCGATTTAAGTGTCGTTATGTGTGACTTTGCTGGCTTTTCGTTCTTCAGCTTTTTCGCCTCGGACAGAACGCCTCGTCCTGCTTCATCATGGATTTTCCCCATCGAAAACAGGCTTTTTTGAAAGTGCCGTGATTCGAGCGTTCTGTTAAAAACAGGTTTTCTGTTCTCACCCGTATAGAATGTTTTTCTCCGAATCAGCCGACATTCAAGATCGTGTCGGTCCTTGGTCGTTTTATGGATCTTGCATTCTGTGTCTTTACACACGCCGTCGAAAAGGTTTCGCCCCCCTCGCAGATCCGCTACCAACTCATCAAGAAGAATATCCAATATGGGTTTATCTTTCCGAGATACGAGAGCTTTTAGATGCCTTCTCGTTTCCAAGAGGGAGGTCGCGACTGCTCTCACATGAGGAAGATGCGCCCAAATACCGCAATCAGTAGTTGCACATACAGTGATAGCACCAACGTAGGCGTTGTCTCCTTGAGAGCGGTGTTGGAGTAGCGGAATTAAGGCCGCTGAACATTTTCCAACGTCGGAGATCATGCACGTTTTCGCAATCGTTTCGTAATCACTCGGATCAGTGCTGGATAACAACGGAGGTTTTCGAGACTTCAAACTTCGTTTTATTCCCGACTTGGCAACAAGCCAAGGGTAAGCGGCTCGATGAATGGAAATATATGGGGCCTCCTTAAATTCATTCCATAGAATAATTGAAATACGACCTTGAGAATACGACTTCGGGTGCATTGTCGCCTTTTCCAGTCGTTTCAACGCCCTCCGAAAGCTACATGGCTGTGATATGTTTTCAAGAATGCATGGGGGGATGTTGTGTCCAGCTTTTGGCTGGCATTTGGGGGGCAGATTTTCCCCCAAATCACCACAATATGACTTTGCATGCACGCTTTCGTGATTGACGAACGAATTCCAATCAAGTTCCAAAGCATCATTGACCAAGCCAACAGAAATCCACCAGAGATGATCCCAATCTTCTTTTTTTGACAAAACTGCGAAAACTGCTGCTGCAATTTCGTCTGAAGGAGATGGGGAATACCTGCGTGCCATAGTTATTCATTCCCTGAAATTTGTTCTTCTGTGCGCAGCACCGAAGCCGACAGCAATGCAACTTCAAAGTCGCGAAAAACGATTTCGGCGCGAATGCCGACACTGTTCAACCATCCGACCATGTCGTCTGCCGAGCTTGGAATGTTGATGTAGTTCCAGTGATGCGCCCACTTCTCGCGAAACGATGCGTCGGACACGTTGGCTTCGAGATGCCGCATCGTATTTGCGCGGGCAATCTTGCGCAGGTGCGGTGAATTGAAAATCGTCCAGTCGAGCATCAAAAACACGCCACCGGGTTTGAGACGTTTTTGGATGGCGGCGAACAAATCCTTTTTACCTTGTTCGTCCTGATGGTGAATACAGAAGGCGCTCACGATGGCGTCCACTTTCGTTTCGGCAGAGGCGAGAAATGTTGTGTTTTCAGACTGAACCAAGGTCACACGATCCGTGAAGGTCTTGAGCCGGGGACGGGCTTCATCGAGCATTTCGGGAAAGAGATCAACTCCGATAACGCGCGCGTTGGGAAAGTTTTTCAGAATGTAAGCCGATGTGACGCCAGAACCAACGCCCAAGTCTATGACCTCGATTCTCGCATCGCGTGGAAAGGGAAGGCAGGAAACCAGCAGCTTGTGAGCCTCGTGATAATGGGGCAGCGCTTTTTCGGCGGTCAGGTCGTAGGACCTGTCCGAAACGTAAAAGAAATCATCAATGCCCAGGATTTTGCTCATGGAATTTCCGAAATCGCGTTTCACGGAATGACTGCCAGTTTTGAACCGCCCCATCATAACCGACAAAAAACCGGGTTGTCGAGACTGCGTCCGTGGTGTCGGAGACGATGTTCGTCACGCGGTCGGCGCACGCCAGCACCCATTCGGGATCGTGGCTGACAATCACGACCATTCTGCCGGTTGAGGCGTAAAATCGGAGGATTTCCGCAATGCGCGCCGACCAGTATTCGCTCTGCCCGCTCATGATTTCGTCGAGGAACAGGATTTTGGGGGCAATGGAAAGCGCCCGCGCCAAAACCGTGCGCTGCTGTTGTCCCGCCGAAAGCTGATGCGCGTAGCGGGCTTCAAAACCTTGCAAGCCGAGCATCTCAATCAATTTTTTTGTGCGGTCGTTCGCGGTTTGCTTTGCGATTCCCTGATTCAACATTGGCAGAGTGATGTTTTCGCTCACGGACCAATGGGGCATCGGGCCGGCCTGCGTGACCAAAACTTGATCAAAGCCGGGGCGTGGCTCGAACGGAGACCAGGTGACGAATCCTTCCTGTGGCAATTGCAGACCCGCAAGCGTGCGCAGCAGCGTGGTCTTGCCGCAACCATTCGTGCCGTAGATGCAGTGAACCTGCCGGGCTTGAATTTCGATATTTGACAGCCGAAGTGAGAAGTGGTTGTTGCCTTTGGCCTTGGCATGATACGAAAGCAGAATATCACCGACCTTGACCGCAAACGGCGTTTCCACCGGCTGAAAAAGTTGTGCAAGCAATTCTTTTTTTATTTCGGCGGCCATAATTCAAGAACCGTTTGCAATCGCGAAAGAGTTGGCCATCTTCAAGCGTCCATCAATAAACTGCGTATAACGGCGGATCGTTGTTTCCTCTTCGGGACGCTTTGCAATCCGCGATTGAAGGTGACTGTGCCATTCATGACTTGTGTAATACGAGTGGTAAAGCTCCCGGCGGAGACGTACGAGTTCATCGGCAGGGATGCCGACATCCAGGATTGGATGTTCGCAATCGTATTTCCTCCAGTCCCGCTCACGAATAATGCCATCCCGTTCGGCACGGGTGAACAAAGGTGTTCCGGGAAATGGCGTAAGAAAGCTGATGTAAAGCTCGTCCGGGTGAACCTGCTTCAGAAATTCAAGATGGCGGGAAAATGTGGCTTCAGTATCGGTTTCGTGCCCGACAATAAATCCCCCCCGCACAAAAATACCGTGCGATTGGGCAAGTGCGATGTCCTTGGCCACTTGATCAATATGCCGGGCAAAGCTTTTATGGCGCAGACGGAGAGTTTCGGAATCAGACGCCTCGATGCCATAGAACAGCATGTGGCAACCCGCTTCGGCCATGAGTTGAACCGTTTCGGGCTTAATGGTTCCAACCACGGCGAAAGCGCGCCATTTAACTTTCACCTCGCTTTTCAATAATTTAAGGCAAAAGGCGCGAACCACGCTTTCAGGGCCGAATGTTTCGTCCCGGAGATTCAGGGTGTTGACATCGTATTCCGATTGCAGAAAGCGAATTTCATCAATCACATGCTCAAAGTCGCGGTATCCATGCCGCCCATCATATACTTGCGGAGTGCAACAAAAATCACAATGGAAAGCACAGCCGCGTCCGATTACAATGCAGGCAATACGGGTATCGGGCAAATTTTCGCCCATGCTCATCGAATAATATTTTTCCCGTGGCAATCGCAATGGAGGCGGGAGGTTCCGAAATAACATGGCCGGAGGATTGCTTTTAACTGAAACGCTTCGTCCCGTCGCCGGATCACGATACGCGCACAACCCCGAAATGCCATTGGGGTTTGTCCAACCCCTGGAAAGACAATCCAAAATATCCCGGCAAGGCAATTCTCCTTCACCTTTGACCACAAAATCGAAACCTTGCGGACAATTAGCAAGCCCAAGCACATGATAGCCGCCAAGCACCAAAGCGGTTTTTGGGAGTGCCTTCTTAATGGCGCAAGCAATTGCCTGTGCGTCGGGAAAACTGTATGTCATGCAAGAAATTCCGACCATATCAGGACAAATGGAAATAATTTTCTCCACGACTTCTTCGTTCCCTTGCTCAAGCTGATGGATGAGTTCCACTTTATGCTCAAATGACTGAAGATATGCTCCGATGTATTCAATGGCCAGCGGTTCCAGAACTCTCGCCATCTGGCTGAGTGGATTGTGACGGTATCCCTCCGCTGTGACCTCGATAAGCACGACTTTCATTGAGGCCCTCCAATCCAATGCCATTTGCGGGTCTTTTCCCCGTGTCGGAGCCGGTATTCCGCCCATTCAACGACCAGTGTGATTAAAAGGAGTGGAACGAACAGCAGCAGTGCGAGCATGGTATACATCTCCACCGGCTTGTTCGTTTGTTGGATGATGTCCGAGGTCGTGTGGTAAATTTCCCGGACGGAAATGATGGAGGCGAGAACCGTCAACTTTATCGTTTGGAGCACTTGATTGAGATAGGGAATACTCAGGTTTTTGAACGCCAAAGGGAGAATTACCCGCAGCCAAACTGCCCCCCTCGAAAAGCCCAAGAGTTGAGCCGCTTCAATATGTTCTGAAGGAACTTCCTCTACCGCCTTGCGGAATATCTCCGCGCAAAAGGCACCCATGTTCAATCCCAAGGCAAGAACAGCCACCACCCAAGGCGATAAATTGATTCCAAAGGCAGGGGAAAAAGAATAGAACCCCCAGACAAGGAGAACCATCACCGGCAGGATTCGGAACGGGTTGATTAGAATCCATGCCCCCCATCGGAGATACCAACGAGAGGAAATCCTGGGAGGAACAAAGACAATGCCAACGAGAGTGCCAACAACAATTACTTCAAGGGACAGGAGTGTCGTAAGCCAAAGACCGTGCAAATATTCCGGCAAGTAACGGAATGCGATGGTCAGGTCCATGGCTCAAAGTCTTTCATTGTTATTTCTCAATAACTTTTTTGTTGGTTCCGATGTCGTATTGGAATGACCGTTTTTCATGATAGAGGTAGGGAATTTTATATTGCTTCTCCCACTCCGCAATAAGACCGGTGTCTTCGTATTGCTTCAAGGCGGTGTTCACGAACTCCAACCATCGCGAATCTCCGGGCTTAACAGCCCAGCAAACCCCGGTAAATTCCACAGGGTTATCCGCCAGGATTTCTTTCAAATTGGCCTCCGGGTTGTCACGCAAAAAGGTGAAGACCGTCACTTGGTTCATGAGGCCGACGTCTGCTTGTGCTGGAACAGCAGCCAACGGAGCGCTTAATGCCGGCTGATCAAGCGAAATGATCTGCGCTTTTTTGAATACCCGCGTTACGTAGTCAGCGATTGCTGACCCCTGCTTAACAGCCACTTTGCCTCCGGGTTGATCCAAGTCTTCCCAAGTCTTGAATCTGTCAACTTTGTCGGGTGTTGTCACACCGGTGTAACCAAGGTAAAAAATGGGCTGCGTAAAGGAAACCCCCGCAGCTCGACTGGGCGAGGAAAAGGTCGGTCCAATGGACAGATCGAATTGCCCGGCCTCAAGTGCAGCGGCGAAATTTTTCAGGTCAACCTGCTGATATTCCACTTTCCACCGCAGGTCTTTGGCCATCTGTTCAACAATATCGATAAATATTCCATTCATTTTTCCGTCTTTGTTCCTCATGATCATCGGCTCCATCAGGAAATATCCAACTCGCAGCACGCCAGTTCTCTGGACTCGGTCAAATGTGCCTTCGTGTTGTTGCTGTTGTTGCGAGTCAGTAGCGTTCTGTTGTGGTCGGTTACAACTCGTCGCCAGCAACGCCATCAGGCATCCAAGCATGATCATCATTTTCTGTTTCATAATTGCCTTCATCTTTTCAAGGTTCGCACATCCGGTCACTGGTAGTTTAGCAGCCTTGATACCACGTTCCACGAACACGCTTTTTCTAGCAATTTCACAGTGTTTCTACAACTTTGCTTCCCATTCTGCCTTCTAAAACGACATCGTTAGTATCCAAAACGATATCAATAGTGGCTATTGTGAGTCAACGCGTTTTTCGCAATGGCAATCCGATGGACTGGAGTTTTTGGGGTGGCGACCCCTTGCGAAGAAGGTCACGGATTGAGCACCCCACCGGCAGATATTCTCCCGTCTGTCGAGTCAACTGGTTTGCAACATTCCCAGGCAGATATTCAGGCTCGTATTTGAATTTTGTACCATCCTTGGAAATCTTGTGAACGGCGGCCACCAAACGATCAATATCTTCCTCTTGGTTACAGAAGCCGATGCTCGGTCGAACGACACCGTAAACTTCGGTCATCATTCCTTTCTCAACAACCTGTTTCAAAATATGATCGCGCTGTTTCCGATTGTATTGGAGCAGCCTAAGAATCAAGCTGTCCGCGCAATGCCGCCCGTGACGCACCCCGATGCCATATTCAAAGCCAAGAATGGCAGCAACCAAGCCATGCGAACGCCCTTGAATGTTAAATGGAAGAATCGGCGTGTGGCTCGGACATTTTTTCGGATCGACATACAGTGTTAAACCCGAGATGCGCTTGAGACCTTTACAAGCCCGCAGCCAGAGCCGTGTTTCACACGATTCAATCTGCTCCAAACCAAAGCGGTCAAGAATCTCTATGGCCTTCGCCAGTGCGACAACGCCGACAGCGTTGGGTGTTCCCGCCTCAAATCGTTCCGGGGAAGCAGCCCAAAAAGTTTTATTCTCCGTCACAATGTCAGCGGTTCCTCCTCCCGGCTCATCCGACGGCACGGTTCTTGGGTCGAAAAGGCGAGAAGGACCAACGAGCACTCCCGTGCCATAAGGGGCTCCCAGCTTGTGGCCTGAAAACGAAATGAAGTCCAAGTGTTCCGGGTCATCCGCGCTCCCCATTACAATCCGGCGATGTGGAGCGAGTTGTGCGCAATCAACGAAGACCGGCACATTCCGAGCGTGCGCCACGCGCGCTATTTCATGGCAAGGAGAGATGTAACCGGTTACGTTCGAAGCTCCCGTCACAGCGACCAATTTAACCCTGCGCCCCAACTTCTTCAGTTGATTCTTAATCGACGTGAGATTGATCGTGTTGTCTGAATTTACAGCGTAGCGTTTTAAGGTCGCCCATTGCCCCCAAGGAAGTTCGTTGGAGGAATGTTCGATGGTGGAAACGAGAACCACATCCCGTTTTGTGAGTCCCAGCACGCGTGCGGCCTTATTGATGGCAGTTGTGGTGTTGGATGTGAATATGACCTCATGAAAAGTAGGGTCTGCTCCCACAAATTCCCCGACTCGCAACCGTGCCTGTTCATAAAGCCAAGAAGAAAAAAAACTCTTGTAACCCGACCCACGATGAATGCTCCCGTAGTATTGCGTCAAAGCATTTACGGCGTCTCTGACTTCAACGAATGCTGGGGTTGTGGCTGTGTTGTCGAGGTTAACATACCTGACTCGCTTCCCACTCAAAGTTTCAACAATGAGCTTTTCGCCAACGGTTCTAAGCGGTGTTGGAATCATGCGAGATGTATTCAATCAATCAAAGTGTGAACATCTATTTTCTCACTTAACCATCCCAAAACGCATTGGCAATAGTCCGCCCAGCAGGGCATGTCAGATGTAGGACCGTGAGGGCAATCTTGAACTTCTGCATGCTCGATTGATGGAATTCGGGCCGCTTGCGTTTTGACAATGTAGTCAATGTAGGCTGGTGGGCAGAAAATGTCTTTTGCCCCGGTCGCCAGAAGAAGTCGCTGCGAAAACTTCGTAATGTTGCTTTCCCATGGAGTGCAGTTGGTCAATATCTTCTTCGTGATCTGAACTCCTGTTTTGCGAGCCTTTTCATAAAATGGCCCTTCACCGGAAGCAAACATATCGTGGTAGAGCCAAAAGGGAGGCGGCCCCCAGAAAACCACCTTTTTGACGGGTGCATCCTTCCACGTCGCCAGCAATTCCGCCACCACGGTGCATCCACTACTGCGGGCAAGCAAACAATAGTTTTCGCCACTGTCCAAAACTGAACGAATCCTCTCGCAAGCGTCGGGTATGAAGAACTCTCCCTCGGCAATCCCGCGTTCATCATTTTGTCCGGGTAACAAAACCAATTTAGTTTCGATTTCAGGCAATCTTTTTTTGGCTTCCGTCAACAAAGGAAAATAAACCCTTTGTTGCTGTTCGCAATAAGGGCTGCTCAGGCCTGGAATAATGAGCAGTTTCATATTTATTTCGTTCCCAACTTCAACAGAGATTCAGGCCGTCAAACCGCCCGGTGTTCAGATCAGTCAGAAACATAAAATTTCTTCAGACCGTATACAGCAAAGTGACCGGGGAGCAAAGCATGAATCGGGTGGGGCGCTTATTGCTGCGGGCGATTTTTCTCATATCGATTTTTCAGCAGCACCGGATGGTTCACCAGTTTTATCATCAATTGATGGGCCACATTGGTTGGCAAGAATTGCTGCAAACCGATCTGGAGCACGAGGGCGTTGGGGCGTGATGGCGGTCGAATCTGGAGCAGCAAGTCCACCGCCTGTTCCACCAGTTTCGGAGGCGCGCCGAGGTCGGAACAGTGCGCCCAGAGCGCGCGGACGATCAAGGCTAACGCCACCGCCGGACTTCGTGAAAGCCCAGCCAAGCAATGCACCAAAATGGGTTCCCCTGGATGAGCGTCAACAAAGCGAAAGATGCTGGCCAAGTGTTCTCTCCGAGGCGGAGCGCCGCGCAAATCGGGATCAACGCTCTCCCGGTCCTCGAAAATCACCTCATGCACCCGCTTCGCGTAACGGAGAAATGCCGGCCGAGGAACCGCAGGTTCGCGGATCGAAATTACGTTCCAGAAACCTGCGTCCCTTTTCAGCGAGCGCTCCAGTTCCGGTATCGAACTGATTGCCAGATGTCTTCCGAGTTCCTCAATAAACATGACGTGTGGTGGGTTGAACTGAAGCTGAAAGAGCGGTGTTCGGACCAGGGTCAATGGGAGCCTGGCGACCAGTCGTATGCGCCAGCGGCTTCGAGCACCGCAGAGGATTGCCAGGTCGCTGGCTTGCGGTGTGAAATGGGATGGGGATATTGTGCCCGGCGGTTGTCCGCTGCGGGAAAACCATTACGAACCAATGGTGTTTTGAGGAATTCCTGAAGAGCGGCAATCACCAAGTCAATTCGCGTGGTGTTGCGATACGATTCCACCATGGCCTCGGAACAGTCCAAGAGGATCACGGCCTTGTTCGTGCCGTGCATTCCGAACGCCGGGGTCAAACCTTGGAATGCATCACGAATGGCCGCCAGCAGTTGATCGGCACTTTCCACCATTCGAAACCCTCCGTATCCAAGCATACTGTGTGTGTTGATTCGGGGGGCTCCGGTTGGATCGTCGGTTTTTGCGCCCAGGCAAATGACATGGATTCCAATCTTCTGGTCCGCCGCCTTTTGCGCCAACTGCTGGAGTTGGGACTGTCCAGCAGCGGTATCACCCGAAGTGATCAGCACGATTCCTCGGCGTCCTGGAACACCGTCTTCAAGGGTGTTCAATGCGGCGAGCAGGCCAGCGGCGATGTTGCGCCGGGCAACCATCTTGATCTTGCAGGGCAGGTCGGAAACCGCCAGTGCTAGTCGAGGTGAATCGTGGCGGTTCATGATGCTGACGTTAACCGCCGTATCATTGAAACCCGTGATCGCGATTCGCAAGTGTCCGTCGTGAAGCAGTCGCTCCGCGTTGTGCCAATAACTGGTGTTCAGGTCACGATAGCGCACATCTCCGTCACCATTCGTGCGCTGGTGAGAATGAAATCCGTTCGGGGACGGGCCATTCTTTGCGGTCGGGCTGTGGCAGTTTTTTGGAGCATTATTGCGAATTGCGGTTTGGGAGCTGTTGCCACTGCGGTTGGTAAACAGACTGGTGAACTGCTGAATGAATCGCTTGATCATATTTTTCCTTTCTATGGTTGGTTTGATTGTTGTTTGTTGACTGTGGCTTGGTAACAGACTGGGCCTGACGCCCGGCCAATCTCATTGGATTAAGCAACCCACAAACAAGGGCGCGAGTGATTTCGGAGATGAAGTTGTGCGGGGAGGGAATCCGCATGAAACCCCGACCTAATTATGAAAAGCGCCTCGCTTGATTTCCGTTTCCTTTGGATTTTTGTGGATGCTTCGGCGCTGGAGAATTTGCGCTTCCACTTCCGCGACAGAACTGGAGCAAGCCTGCGCGCGAGCATTCCAAACGGCATGGTCTGCAATGGCATATCCACGGGGCTTGATTGCCGGCAGGGTTTTGAAAACAAATGGGCGCGTGGGACCTTCGGCAGTCATCAACCGGGCAATCGCGTGGTAATTCGGCAACCCTTGTAAATCCAAGGCGTTGAACTCCGGCAGGGTGTAGGCGTGGAGCTTTTCAGCGTCGGACGGACCAACCCGGAAAGTTACCATGTTTCCGATATTTCCCAACACGGCATCGGCAAGATTTTGGTAGCCTTGGTTGGCGTCGAGTTGGGAGAGGTTCTGGTTCGCCAGTGTCAGATACAGGCCATATTTGCGAGCCTCCGAAAGCATATGCGCAATCGTATCATTGGTGAAGTTTTGGAATTCATCCACGTAAAGATGAAAAACATTGCGTTGACCTGGCTTGACACTGGTTCTCCCCATCGCGGCAATAAATATTTTCGACAGGAGGAAAGAGCCGAGCAATTGCGTGTCCAATTCACCCAAAGCACCCTTGGTAAGCCGGGCAAGGAAAATGCCGTGACCATCAATGACCCGGCGAAAATCTATGGTGCTGCGGGCTTGGCCAATGATTGGGCGAATAATTGCGTTGCAGGTAAAGGCGTTGATCTTGCTGACAATGTATGGCGCCAAGTTTTCAAGCGCGGCGTCGCCCTTTACCCGCTCCGCTTGGTTGGTCCAGAACCCAACTACGAGTGGGTTTTTGCAGCGACTCTTAAGGAATTTCCGGTAATCGGCATCTTCAAAGACCAATGAAAGTTCGGTCAGGGTGACTTCTTCCAGCCCGCTCTCCATGAGCAACAGCATGGCGTTGCGGAAATAGGTTTCAAACATCGGCCCGCCGCAAATGCGCATATCGTAAAGTCGCTCAAACGTCTTGAGCATTTCGTTGACGGCAAAGTTCACCTGCATGGAGCGGTTCGGACCGTTGCATTCAAGGGGGTTGATGCCTGGGGAGAAATCGGGGTTTCCGGGATTAAACAGGAACACATCGTTGGCGCGGGAGAGCGGCACGGCCTCCAGCAATTGATCATACAGGTCACCATGAGGGTCTATCAGACCCACTCCATGGCCGGCGCGGATGTCCTGAATCATCATGTTGAACAGCAGTGTGGATTTTCCGGTGCCAGTTGCTCCGAGAACATACTGGGGCTGGGAACGATCCTGCTCCGAGACGCGGACGCGATGGCGCCGACATTCGGCGACATGGCCGAGCAAGATTCCATTATTGCTGAAACCGGGAACATCAAGGTTGTAGAGGCGCTTGACGCGGGCATTGGCAAGCGCATCCACATTGGGGAACAGGAAAGGCCACGCAAGTTCCGGGTGCAGGCAACCGACAAGATTGAGATTCGGCTGGTGCTCTTTGCTCGCAGCTAAGTTTGCTGACTCATCCGACTCGGTGTCAGTTCGGGCGCCGAACTTAACGCGCGCCCCAAATACATCTTCACCAACCATTTGCACGAAGCTGTCATTCAAAAGAGCAGAGGAGTTGATTCGGCATTCCAACCTCTCTCCGGCGGGGTTTTGAAGCCACGCTTGAAGTTGATTCTGCAAGTGCTCGCTGAAGGCCGGACCGAGTTTGAGCGCAGACAGTTGCCGACGCAGTCCGACCGGATTTGCCTCCATCCATTTCAGCGCATCCGAGACAATCATCTGTGCCTGTCCATCCAGTTCGTAACTGCCCAAAGTCACTTCCACCGAGACCGGATTTGGATTCCGAATGACAGCCTCGGCCAGCGAATGAAATGACGGCAATCCCGGACGCGGGATGGCCAAATGCAGGATTATATCTTGCAAGTCCGCTGCTTTAGGATAATCGGCGAAGCCCAGATCGGTCTTTGCCGGAATCCTTAACGAAATCCCGCTGGGCTCAATGCATGTTTGCCAGCATTCACCGGTTTGTTTCGCTGATTGCCTCACCGGGTCAAATCGGAAGCAAGGCTCGCTCGGCAGGATCATTTGCAGATCACGGCGGAGTGTCATAGCTGCCGCCTCGGCTGCTTCCTTTGATTTCGCGTTGCGGGTGATGCCCTGGATGATCCATTCAAAATTGGCTTCGCCACCCCCGCCAAAAACAAACCGCATGTTCGCATTCCCATCGAGCAAGGGGAGCAATCTGGACATCAACCGGTCACCAGTCGTGCCTTTCCCTTTGACAGATTGGTCATTGAAGCCGAGGAAGCGGCCATTCAGAACCACACCTGTCAGTTTGAAAGAAAATTCGCCCTCGAAACAATTGGTCTCCCGGTTTTCAATTATACGAACAAAACGACTTACTGTTGAACTCACTCGTTCAGTTGTCGGAAACCGTTCCAATCTTTGCCGTCGCGGAAACAATATCCGATTTGGCTTATCAAGCCTTCCGTGCGCCTTGGCTCTATCATCGCCAACCCTTATACCCTTGGGGTTGACAGTCTGAATGCTTTCGATGAGCGACATGGTTATCCTTGGTTATTGGTTTAAGAGACCGAAGATTTTACAACTCCAATCAGAAGGGCCGCGAGGGCTTGCGTAGCCCTCGCGGCTTGGTTGGTCAACGACTGACGGCGTCGTCGCTAACCGTTGCGCGCAGTGCGCCGACTTGCGCATCTTCCCCACCCCCAGCCTTGAGACCGTGCTTTCGCATGAATCCCAGAATCCGCTCCCGCTCTTCCGTATAAGCAGGATCATTTTGCGGTTCGCTATCTGGCGAGGCGGCCCGGATGGATTCGCTTTTTTGCGCCAGATATTGCCGCAACTGGCTGGCGAATTTGGCGCGGTCAGCCGCGCTCGCCCTGGTCATCACCGATTCGATGGAACGAATGATTTCGTCGAGCAGCTCTTCGCTGTTTGCCAGTTTCAGCCCGACCGTCTCGACCGTCCGTCCCAACGGCACGGGTTGCTCCTCGTTCAGTTCATGAATCCGGCGGAGGAATGCATATTGCCGGTCCACCGCACCTTTGCCGTTTGGCAATGGGAAATCGCGCTGGGCGATGAAACCCAGCGGAATGCCCACCGATTGCACCAGCCGCGCCCGCTCCAGCAGCGCCAATTGCGGCGGAAACAGATCGGGATAGCGCTCCGCCATTTCGTCCGTGCAGATGTGCAACGGAGCTTTGTTAGCTTGGCTGCGATGCTGGTCGTAGGCATCCTTCATTTCACGCACTCCCTGAAGAGCCCGCAGCGGGAAGCCGCCGAACTCCTGGAAGAACATGATCTGACTGCCATCCTCAACAGGTTTGATGGCGTCCTTGATGTCCCAGCCAATGCGCGCCAAGCTTTGGATGACCCGCACATGGTCCTTGTCTGGATCATTCTGCTTGAACCCACCGCCGCGCAAACCCGCTCCTCCGATTGAGAGGAGATCGCTGCCCTCATTCCAGCCACCGTCCTCAACGGCCGGGGTTAACCGGACGTAAGGCGAACTCTTGCGAATGACATCACGCAAGGCCGTGTCCAATCCGTTGTCGTCGCGATATTTTGCCGACAGCAGGTCGTGTGCGGCGAATTCCGTTTCCGCAAGGCCATGTTCAGTCAGGTCGCCCACCGCGTCCGCTGCCGCCTTCACCAGATTGGCCATCAGGTTGGGCACGTCTTCGGGTTTCAGTTCGCGGAGGTTTGTTCCCATCGCCGACAAGGCTTTCTGGGCGACTTGCGCGCCCGAGTATTGATCGCCCTGACGCTCACGCAACCGCTTCTCCAGCGTCTCGATCACGCTGGCGTCATACAACAGGGTGCCCACCGAACCGTGCTGCGCGGCCTTTTGATTCCAAGCCCGCATTTCCTTGACGAGTTCGCTTTCGAGGTTGGCCAGCGTGGAGGCGTGGTTGATCAATTCCTCTTCGAGTTCGGAGAGAAACTGGCCGATCACATCCATCAATTCAGCTGCCTCACGACGTGCGCGTTCCTCGACTCGGGCACGGCACCAATGGGCGCAAGCCTTCAGATAATTGTAGGCCGCCTGGCTGACGCGTTCCCGTTTGTTGAAGAGCCAACTACTGCGCACTGCCTCATCCAACTGGGCGAGCCTTTCGCTGGACTGAGCCTCGATGATAGCTGACAGCGAAGGACCTCTTCCACCGGTGACTGCATCAATGATGCAAACATCGCCGAGCGCGTTAGCAATGGTGTTCGCATCACCCGCCTCGCGGATGAACACCTGTTTGAGTTGGTTGAGACCGGAACGCAACTGGCGTAGCGTGCATACTGCCCAAGCCGGCCCAAAGTGTTCCGAGTCCTCGAACATCTCGAATGCCTTCTGGCGCAGCAATGCCTTGATGGTATTCGCCGAACGGGACTTGTTGGCTTCCAGCTTGCGGATTTGTTCGCCCCACTGCATACGATCTCCTCCGTCGTCGTTGAAGTCCGTCCGCCACTTTTCCCATGCGGCCTTTAGACGACCGACAAACATGTCGTTGGGCCAACGCTCGGCAATCCATTCCTGTTTCACGCCTTCAGCCAGCGCGTAAGGCACGTCCGTCAAGCGTTCCTGGTGCTCCTGCACGACGCCGGCAAACACGCCAGCCCGGTTGAGTCCATGAGCCTGAATGAAATCGCGCAAGAGGTATTCGCGCACTGGTCCGACAAGAGCCGCTTCGCCCGCCTTGGCTCGGATGGAGCCGACCACGGATTTCACGAAATCATCTTCACTGGATGAATCCGCCGTGTTGAACGACTTCACCGAACCAGCATTGCGGTCAATCCACTGCTGCACGGCGTCGAGCGCCAATTTGTGGGCGAGCACTTGCTTGATTTCGGGCAGCGGCACTTGGGCCGCAGACTGGCCGAAGCTCATGAAACAAATCGGACAGTCGGCATTATCATTCCGGTTGAGCCGGTTCTTGATGTTTGCCCGCAATGCCCGCTTGAACGTGGCAAAGCTGCCTGTGAACTCGTGGAAAATTGCGCGGTCAATCATCTGGTAGATCTCCTTCCGATGGAGGTCCACATGCTTGTTGCGCGCATCCAACAGGTAGCAGAAGTCATACGGTGCCTGCCGGGTGAAACGCACGCGATTGACACTGTCGCGCAGGTAATCCGCATCCCAAGTCGGTTCGCCAAACACGGTCGCCAACGGGTTGTTCGGCGCGTATTGGTAGCTGTAGTAGTTGAGTTCCTTGAGAGCTGCGTAACCATTGGCAAGCGCATTCGCGCCGGTAAGATCCTTGAATGCCTGCGGCAGGACACCGTAGCCAATCAACTGGTGTGCCCCCACAATGCCCATGTCGCGGAGAATCTTCCTCACCAGATAAGGAATCTCGGCCGGTCCCAGAGCTGATCCGGTGCCGCCACCGAGGCCGAATACGATGTGGACATTGATGCCATCATCAATCTCGCTCCCGTAATGCTCGCGCATAAAGGTGGCCACCGATTCGCTGCGCAGCGCATTGAGCTGCTTCTCGATCGCGTCGCGGATTTTCGGGTAATGATACCATGCCGAAAGACGCGCCATCTGCCGGACCGTACCCGCGCCATCCACCACGCTCTTGAGATTTTCCAATTTGTTGATGTCGAACCATGCGTAGTTGGGATAGCTCCCCCGCCGAATACCGCGATAAAGCTCCGCCGCGCCCGGGAACTGGATGTCAATGTATTCGGTCTCGGAGATACGCACGTGCTGCTCAACTTTGGAGAGATGATCCTCATACCAGCGGGGATCGGTGTCCAAGTAGAGATAGCGCACCAGCGGCATGGCTTCCAGACTGCCGAACTGGTCAATGGTCCGGCGTCTATTGCTGATCATGGCCTCGGCGCCGGACCCCCCGATGACGAGCATGAACGTGCGCTGTAGTTTTACGGATTTGATGTTCAGGTTGGTGTTTTTCATATTTGTGTTGTTGTATGTTGTGGTTTGTGTCGCGTGGTTTGTTGTCAGTTAATTCGTTTTGTATTTGCTGCGGATTCCCAGCCCCAGTCGAAATCACCGGTTGGGGCGGACTGGGTCGGAGTTGATTTCACCCCAAGCGGTGTGGAGACTATCTCGCTCGCTGCCGGGGAAGGGCGTCGCGGCTTTTGGTTCACCGCAATGGCGATGGCTTTCTCGGCACCGGAAGAGGCCTTGACCACCAGCCGCGCTCCTTGGCCAATGTTCTGTAACGCGGTTTCCTGCCCATCGCTTGCCAAAATGCAGGCACCGTCCAATGCTTCCGCCAAAAGGTCATGGGTTTTCCCGACCCGACGTATTCGGAGGGGAACATCTGGCTTCAGGTCTTCCGCTTTATCAGGGATGTTCAAATCCGCCCTACGGCAAACGGTTGCCTGCTCGGGCCACCAGAATACCGCAAGGCGCAGCTTGTCCCGCTGTTGCCGGCGAATTAAGAGGATACCAGTTCCTATCAGTCCACTAAGAGCGGCTGCAATCGCCATTGCCTTTGCCCAAGTCGGCCAAGGTCTCGCCACCTTTACGACGATCTTTTCATGCACCGGTGCCTGGGTTGGGTCTGCGGGAAACGCCGTGGCAACGACCGTGTAGTTACTGGATGCCCCGAACACATGCTGTGGATTGCAGTTGGTCGAAGAAGAGCCGTCTCCAAATTCCCACAACACACCCTTGATATCGCCAGTGCCATGATTTGTGAACTGCACAGTCCACGGAGCCGTTCCTGAATTCTTTGAGACAGCCACCTTCAAAGAAACTGGTTCGTAACGAGGTTGGACGTTGATTTGTTTGGATGTCTCGTCGGCCCCCCCAGGGCCTTTGACCATCAACTTGATAATTTTTCTGCCCGCTGTGGTCAGTTGAATGACAGGACTTTTATCGCTAGATCCGACTTCCCCCGTCGTCTCCCATCGCCAACTTTCCACATAGCCTTCGCTCTCGTCTGCCAGGTGCAATTTGTCCCCGACGCGAACATTCTGTTCGACGATTCTGAACGCCGCTTGCGGAGGCTTGTCGGTGGTTGGAGCTTGGACACGGATCAAGTGGGGTCCGGCTTCAACGGCTCGCCCGGCAGGACTTGTCACTCGCAAGAACACCTGAAAGTCCTTATTTGCCTGATTCTCCGCGGCGTAGTTGTGGATGGGATTTTTATCCGTACTGGTTGTACCATCACCGAATCTCCATTCAATCTGGGCTGCCGGCCCAGAGACTTCGCCCGCGAATTGCACCGATTGTCCAGCAATTGCCTGCGCCGGTGCTTTGATGCGAACCGTCAAAGGCGCTTCTTTGACGGCAATCGTGCAACTGCTGGCCGAATCCCGACCATCTGCGCTCCGCGCTATGACTTTGATCTCGGCATCACCCTCCTTATTTGGTTGCCACACGAAATCCTGATTAGTGCCAGCCAACGCCGAATCCACATACCAATCAAACCGACTGGCCGGCGAACTCGGCCGCGCCACCAAACGTACTTGTTCACCAGGTTGAGCCGTTGTTTGAGGATTGAGGAGTTCGACAGTAAAAGCGTCTTGTTCTCTCACCCGCACCAGCACCGCGCTTGAATTGATTGTTCCATCAAGACCTTTGACCTTCAGTGTTACGCGATAAACTCGCGCTTCTGGAAATCGCCAGGACAACACTTTGTCATGCCCCACAGGTTTGTTGTCGATAAGCCATTCATAGCCTTCGTAGATGGAGTGTGTGTTTTCAACGAGACGAACTTCGTCGCCGGTTTTCGGCTGTTCAGGAAAACAGAGGACAACCGGAGGGAAAATACCAGACCAATGGACGTTTTTGGTCGTTTCAAAAGCTCCCTCTGGAAGGCTCAACTTTGTTTTGAGTTCAAAATCACCCAGGATGACGAGGTTTCCGCGAATGTGCTCGCCGTCCACCAGTGGAAATTCACCCAACACGTTTTCAAGTGATGTGACTCCTTCATTATCTTCGCCGTCCGTCAAAACTCTGACGATGACTGGTTGATCGGGGTCTTGATGGGAATAGTTCGAGGCGATTTGAAGTCCGCGCCGCAGAGTTGTCCACAGATGAGTGTTGCCATTTCTTTTTGTTTCCTGGGCCAAATTTGCAACCCAACCCAGGGCATCTGCGACCGTTTTCTGGTTGGTCAATACGACTTCCTTTTCCGAGACGATGCCTGTGTTGAAGGCGATGAGAGTCACTCGTGACGGCCAAGGCAACGCTGGAAGATACTCCCGCAATGCGTTCTGAACGACAGCTATGCGGTTGCGTTTGTCCTTGGCCGAAATTCTTTCGTTCATCGAACCGCTGGTGTCCACCACCAGCACATAATCACCAGCCTTTGCTCCCGGAACTGAAAGCAGCGTAAATAATGCGATCAGATGGAAAGCGATTGAGACGCGGAGTTTGGAAACAGTTGTTTGGTGGTTTATCATAGATTTCGTTCGGTCATGGTTTGTGTTTTTTGTGGCAGCGAGGAGGCGGGAAGAAAGTCAGTCAACCGTCTGACAATCCAGGGGCGATTCCCGATTCCTCTTGCCTTGTTGCTACCAATGAATAGCAATCCACAAACACATGGATTAAATGAGCGGGGACGTAGCTCCTAACGCCTTGATTATCAGCCTATCCGCTTTGCGGGAACCGCAGGGATCGGGATTCCATCTTTACGAAATAAGAAGGTGCCAACTTGTCCGCCGTGACCAACGCGCGTGTTGCTTCACTTCGCGGGCTGCCGGTCGGCCCTGTCCCCCTCTCGACCGCGCCCGTTCCGCTACGCAAAACGCGCCCTCGTCACGAGCGGTATTTGCAAAGTGCCGCATGAGCGGCGGGCTTCCGTCTGCGGCTCGGCGGCGGGCGTTGCGCTCCGGCTTCGTTCCGCTAAACGCTTCTCTCCGCTCTCCGCTCCACTTTCCCCGCTCACCGACCACGGACCGAAGCGTTTCTTGCCTTTCGCATCGTGCGCAGCAAAATGTCGCCAGTTCAGCCGAAGCCGAACCGAACATCGCACGCACGCCAAAGCGATGCTGAAGGTCAAAGGTGTCAACGTCGCCAAACCCAGCACCGCGCTCATCTCACGCCACCCCGCTGCTAATCCCCCCCCCGAATTTATTCCGGGAGTATGTACTTAACGCAAATGTCCCCCAACCCACATGCCCAAAACGGCTCAATTTACGGACAAATCCAAATTTGAGTTTCCACGGAACTAACCCCATTTGCGTTAACTACATACTCCCGATTTATTCGTCGCTTGGACAGCCAGTGTCCAACCGCATCTGTCATGCTTGTGGCATGAAAACGAATAAATCAGTCCGGTTTCAGGTTTCCGCTGCCAGCCTTTTCCCCGCCATAGGCTGCCAGGTCATCGCCACCTTCGGCCTCGCCCGCCTCGTCTGGTGGCCCTCCGCAAGGAGTGGCCGGTACGAACTCATCGGCGGCACGGCGGACGACCATGCCGAGGCCCGCGAGTGGTGCTCGCTGTTCGCGCACGAAGTGGTTTTTACCAGCATACCCCGGTGCATTTTCGCCATCGCTTTCGCTGCGTGAGATGCGCCGCGTGAATTTTCCTCTCGTCACATTGTGCAAACAGGCACAACATCACACAGGCTTGAGATTAAAATGAATGCTCTTTTCAACTGTGAGGATTCTTGATGATTGACACTTTTTTGACCGCTTTTGATCCATCCGACTTGCCTGGAACCAGCATTGATCCGCTCGGCTTTGATAGGGGCTACGAATTCTTGGCGGATAAAATTCTTCCTGGTTTGACCAACGTCGCTTCACGACCACGTTACTTCGCGCTCCTATGCGCCGGCATACAGTTGAGTGGCGATCAGGGAATCCGTTCTGAGCGCGAACAAATTCTTCATCGTCAGGACACCATTCTGCGGTTGGAACGTTTTTGGGCGCTCGCTAATGTTCTCGCGCGCCCGGAAAAGAGTGGCGGCGTTCGCGGTGTTACCTATGCGCAGGATTACATCAAAGAATTGCAAAGACGCGGCGATACTCGCACCAATGCCGGCTACCGACTGCTTTCTCGCCAGTCCCAGTATGGGGGCATCGGCATGTATGCCAATGTCGCCGATGGAATGCATTTCTTTAACCGGGACGATTTCATCCTCACTCCGGCGCTGGGTGAGGTCGCTGCTGAGGCGTTTCGGGAAGAAACCGAACTTCCAGGTTCGATTCGCCGGGCCATCATTGACGATACGGATGTCTCGCTGGCAACTTTGGCAGATTGGGGGGAACGCGCTCACGTCGAAGCCGAGGTGAAGCCGCGCGAGGCCGCTTGTCTTGGCGAAGCCTTGAACTACAACGATGTTAGGTCACGCATGGCCAGATTGCTCCGTAATCATCCGGCCAAAAACGCCGAGGAAACTGAATTGGACCGGCTCGCCCGTGCCTTGCGCACGCTGAAGCGAAACGGCCAGCATCAGGATCTACAAGAAGGGATAGAATGTATCCTCGCCTTTGAATCCTGTTATCAGTATGTGTTGCTTTCGCTTGAACGGATTCTCTGGCTCTGCCGTCATCACACGGCCACATCCATAACCCTTGCCGAGTTGGCCAACGATCCCGTCATGCTTTCCGTGAAAACGAGTTTGCCCGCTCGCGTCCAGCGTCTGCTCGACGTCCTCGATCATGGCTCGATGCCCGGTTTTCGCGAAAACATTGACCGTCTTTCCGACGTGCGGCGATTTCTGGAAACCGCCAGCGGGGCTGTGCAGGACAACTCGTCATTCGTGGATGCCATAATCACCCGCCATGCCGACGTCCAGCACGGGAAATTTGACCGGGGCCGGCGGAAGATGCCGTGGCTGGAACGCATCAATTCACGCATCCAACTCACCATGACACGGTCTGGTGGAATGAATCGTGAAGCCACCGAGCCAGCGCACATCAACCCACATCCATATCGCCTCGGTGCTGCAGATGCTTTTATTGCGGCTTCAAAGGAAGGGGTGTCCGCATGAAAGACAACCAGGACATCAGCTTGCGCAAATTGATCGACCGCTTGGTTCCCGACCCGCATTGGGGTGCCATGCAAGGCATGATCGCCACGACGTTTGATCTGCGCCCGGAATTTTTGGAGACCGATTTTTTGCCTTCCGTTTTCGGGCTTGGCGCGTGGGACGACCAGAGTTGGGCCACGCGGATCGCGTTGGAGAAACGCCTCTTTGAACTCGACGCTGCGGTCATTTTCACCGAAGCACGTCGTTACCGGGGGCGCCCGCGCTCGCTTCGCTTGGACGTGCGGCCGGCCGTCAGCCCGCGTGGTTCAGTGCTTCATGCCAAGGTCACGCTCCTTCTATTTGAACGCGCCGTGCGCTTGATTGTGGGCAGTGCCAACCTCACTAAACAGGGGTATCGCGAAAATCGCGAAGTCATCGCCGTTCTTACCGCCACTCAAAAATCCAAAAAAGAGGCCGCGCTCATCACCCAGGGGTTGATGGGCATGGAATCAGCCATGTCATCATGGCTCACGCCGGAGGCTCGCAAGCTGATTCGCCGCTCCATCGAGACCGTGCAACCTTGGCTTAATGGCAATGCTGACCCGGACACATCCTTCATTTGGTCGAACGGTCAGACCCGGCTGTGGCGCGAATTCGTGGGGCGTTGGCCCGTCGGCGAACCGGTCAAACGGATCTCCGTCATCTCGCCTTTTTGGTCTCAGAACGCCAGCTTGACGCTCGCTTCTTTTTTGGCGGAGCTCAAAAAGGTTGGGCCGCTTGCCCCCAACGCCGAAGTCCGTCTGCTGACCGATGCCTTCAAAAATCCCAACGGCGAACTCATCCCGGTTTTGCCTCCGGCCTACGCCTCGCAAGATTGGCAGGCGCTTGGCGTCAAAGCGACCGCCCAGCCGGTGAACCCCGAGGTTCACCCGGAGGAATTGGGTGGCATGGAAGGTTTCACCGCCACGCGCGTTCTTCATGCCAAGGTGGTTTTGGTTGAGGGCACTCGCAGTGGGTTGGCCTATCTCGGTTCGGGTAACTTTACCGGGCATGGCTGGGGTTTTATTCCCGGAGAAGGCAATGCGAATACCGAAGCCGGTGTGATTCTCCGGCGTTCGCTTCAAAGTTCTGACTTTGACTCCTTGCTGCCCGATTTGGTCGGCAAGCCCATTCTCCTGTCGAACGCCAACATTCACAGCCTGCAACCACCGGAAATGGGGCCGGTCGATGAGCCATGGCCTGAGTTTATCCGTCAGGTTCTCCTCGCGCCGGTTACTGCCGATGGAGATAAACTAGAACTTCGCATAGAAACGGCCGCTGATGGTGCCGGATTTCTTTGGTATGCCCGCCTTCTCGACAAAGAGGGCTTTCCCGGTGACACCCTCGTTCCTTTCGAACAAACCCAGGACGCAACCAAAAACAGTTTCACCGTTTCTTTGTCGGACCAGGTTCTCACCCGGTTGCTCACGGATCAGGAAATTCAGATTTGCTGGGCCGATTGTAAGGCGGGACGCCCGTTCCCGCTGAATGTTGAAACCTCGGCTCGCGCCAGTCTTCCGATTTCGCCCGGCAAGCAAACCCTTGAGGAAAGTAATCTGATTTCCTACTACCAGGGCCGGATTGCTTGGGAGCAACTCTTTCCCGACCCGGAAGCTGATGGTTCATCAACCGACCATGCGACCGTTGCCCCCGCACCTGTCTCCGGGGTGGACAAGTCGCGCATCCAATCCTATCAAATCCGCGAATTCGTCGAGGCGCTCGCCGGTTTGAATCAGGACCTGCGGTCGGCGACTCAGTCCGAACCAGCCATGCGCTTGGCCTTGCTCGGCCCGGTCAGTCCCTTTGCCCTCGCTCAAACGATTATAGACGCGGTGGTGGCCGGACGCCGCACGCCCACCGCCGCCGGCTTCCAGTTGGTCGAAATTCTCGCCTGTCTCCAATCGGCGCGATCCCATCAGGTTCCCGAGCGGTTGGCCGATGCATGGCAGCAGCACCTTCAGCAGGTGAATGGTAAAATAACACGCCTTCTGGAAAAACTGGTCGCCGAAAATCCCGCTTTGTTCGCCTCCAACAAGGCATTCGGACGCTACCGGAAGGCTGTGCTCAACGGTGAAACAACTCTCAAATCATGATAACCCCCTCTGAAGATTTTGATTTGGGCCGCGATAACCGGATGAGGGAGCGTCCCGAAGACGCCGCCCGCCAGTTGGAAACGGTCAAGGTTCTCTTGGAACGGTTTTTCCATTCCAGATCTACGCAGCGGTTTGAGATTCAAATCCTGGCCGATGAAGTCGGCATGGGCAAAACCTTTGTCGCGCTGGGGTTGGCCTATTCGATATTGGCCCACCTGAAACAATCTCGCACCGAGCCGGACCTTGATGGCTGCTATCATCGTGTTCTCGTCCTCACGCCGAACAACCACGCCCTCTATCGCAAATGGGTTCGCGAGGTCTCCGAATTTAAGCGCCGCTGCGTTCCTCCGGAAAATCAATCCAGTGACATAAACTTTGCCCCGTTGGCCGTGGACCGTTTGGATGATTTGGCCGTCGCCCTCCGCAAACCCGGCCGCCAGCCCCAGGTCATTGTCGCGCGCATGGGATTGTTTGGTGGGGATAAACTTCTGGATTATGACCTCAAGCGCCGCTTCACCCTCGGCGTCCTGTTCCGGTATTGGAGCAATCGCTTCAATTATGAAAACCGCCAGCGCCTGCTCAAGGGCTCTCCGGAAGGCTGGCCATCCCGGCCCGACGGTCTCACGGATTTGACGGAGGATGAAGCCAGCCGGCTGCCTTTCACTGAGGAGGAATTCTTGGCCATTCTCAACCGGCTCACGGGCAAGGATACCCCGGACCTTGAAAATCTATTGGAACTTTGCCGCGAAGTCGCCACGCCTTTCTTTCGCAATCGGGAGGATTATTTCAGAAAAATTGGCAACAAGATCATAGACATCTATCGCTTGGCTGCGCTTCGCAGTATCCAGCGCGATTTTCCGTTGCTCATCGTGGACGAGGCACATAACTGGAAAAACGGCCCCCAGTGGGGAGCCAACGGGTTTTTCGAGTTTCGTGATTTTATCGCCCCGCATGTTCGCCGGGCACTATTGATGACCGCCACGCCGTTCCAACTGCGTCCGGATGAAATGTTGGAAATCCTCAAGGTGTCGGATTTTATGCAGCCATGCCCCACCCAGGCTGAATCTTCCGTCCGGGTCGGGCGTCTGGAAAAATTCCGCGAGCAAACCATCCGGCCTGTGCTCGCGAATGCGGAAAGTCACAGTCGCCATTTTAGCCGGGCTTGGGTCCGCATTCCCCGCCGCGTCCAGGCGCAGGCTCTCGATGAGGGATGGGTCTCGCCCGGTTTGGCTGCCGCGCGGGAAAAGATTGCCATCCTCGCGAATCTCGATGGCGTCATCACCGATCACGGCGCTGATTTGTCAAAAATAATTTCGGGCGCGGTAGCGGGTATCGATCCGGACATTCGCCAGTTTCTCAAGGAATCTTTGTATCTGTTCGCTTACAACGCCGACCTTTCCCGTGAGCTAGGCAAACTAGTGGTCCGCCATCGTCGCCAGACCGACCACCGACTATTCCTCGTCGGGGCTGAATACGGTCAGCCCTTGCCGGACACGCTGGCTCGGCTGGATGGCCACATTCTTCATGCGGCCCCCGGCTTGGACATTCGCGGCGAGGCGGAACTTCCCCAATATCTGCTGATGCGTTGTGTGTCCGAGATGAAAGGCGGCAAGGGCCGATCCTCTCTCGGCAGCGACCTCACCGGCTGTTACTCCACGCTGCACGCCAGCGCCGAGGGCCGCCGCGTTCAGCAATCTTTGGGTGAGGCCCAGGATGCCCGCCGTTACCTCGACATCCTGTTCGAGATGGTAAACAAACGCCATGATCCTAAGCATCCGAAACTTGCCGCCGTCGTTGAAGAAGGTTTGCGCCACTGGCAGGCGGGTGAAAAAGTCCTCATTTTTTGTTTTCGCACCAATACGGCAGAGCGCCTCCATGAAATTCTCAGCGACCGCATTCATGAGGAATTGGCGGCGGGCAAAAAGCGATGTCTGGGCGGCGAGGGCCAGCTCAAATCGTTGCGTGCCCGTCTCACGGGCCGTGACCGTGACCTTGTCGTGCTCGGTTTGGATCGCCTGCTTTGGTCCGTGGCTTGGGCGCGCGGCGCGGATTTTCCATTTTCCCCCGGCCAATTCATATTAGAGGATGCCGAACTTTCGGAACTTGCCCGTCTCTCGCTCCAGTTTGGAATTGAGGTGAACGGCGAACGGGTGGATCGCGTTTTTCTCTATCGTGCCACCGAGCATATCCTTGCCCGACGTTTTCTAAAGGCAGGCGTCGGGGATAAATCGCTTGAACGGTTGCTCGCCGACATGGCGACTCTCGATTGGATTGCCAATTCATACGGTCTGGCTTACGGCGGCGAGGAGGCGGATGAAAGCGAGGAAAGCCCTTCCTTTGACGAACGTGGCTGCCACACTAAATATCCTCCCAGTGACCGCGAACCGTCTTCCGCAAAAATCGCGTCGCTGGCGGATGACCTGCGGGCCACCCGGCTTCGGGCGCGCACCCAAAAGCAAATTCCGATTCTCGACTCCTACGCCTTGTCCCCCAGTCTCTGGCTCGGTGCCGACCCGCAACGCCTTTGGTCGGATGCGGTCACCAATGCCATCGCCCCCACGTTACGCGAAATCCACAATTATCTCTGGCAACTGACCGTTCCGGAAGTGCACCAGTCAGACGATGCCAATGCGACCGAAATTGATGGCGTGGACTTTTTCACTCGCGCCTTGGTGCTTCAAGCGCTCCGGCGTGCCGTCCTCCGGGATTCCGTCCTGCTTCGTCTCTTGCCCCAAAATGGCGACCTCCACGAATCCGGCTGGGGCGAACTGCTCGCTTCGCGGTTCTTTGACCATCTCCCCAATCAGCATGAAAGCATGGCCCAGCGCATTGTCGTGTTTTTGGAAGACATGAAAGCCTCTAGTGGCCACATCAACAACCCAGACTCGGCCCGTGGCGCACTCCATCAGGCCACTCGCCTGCGTGATCAACAGTTTGTTGCGCTGGTGAACGGCAGCACCAAGGCGTCCACCCGGGATCGAATCTTCAGTGGTTTTAACACCCCGCTGCTGCCCGAAGTGCTGGTTTGCACATCCGTTGGTCAGGAGGGTATTGACCTTCACCGTCATTGTCGCCATGTGGTGCACTACGATCTGGCGTGGAATCCTGCCGTCCTCGAGCAACGGACTGGCCGGGCTGACCGGATCGGCAGCAAAACCTTTCGCGAACGCGATGCCGCCGCCGGCACCGCCAAAGTTTGCCTCGAAATCGGCGTGCCGTTTCTTGCCGGCACCTATGACGAACGCATGTATGAGGAACTTCGTCTGCGCGCCCAGACGTTCGAAGTCCTCACCGGTGGTGAATTTGCCGCCGACCACGTCGATGGCCAGGAAGAAAACGTATCGGCGTCGGGTGAAAAGCTCGGAAGCGCCGTTTTACCGCTTCCCCCACCGATGATTGACCACCTGCGGGTAAAACTTCAGGTCTGGGATGCACCACCAGCGCCAATTCCAAAATGAACCACCAACCGCCTGAAACAAATCTCGAAACTTTTGATGGTTTCTGTAAAACTTGAGCAAATTAATGGAAATTCAACTCGAAGATTTGGAATATCAGCGTCGCGCAATCGCGGCGGTCGTCGGCGTGTTGGAAGGCCAGGTTCGCAACTCGTTCGACAATTCCAATTTGTTCGGCATTCAGGCCAAC
>Ga0182027_10001126_pt1 | contig 44912 bp, 37 predicted proteins | sample 712E1DmetaG_FD_121300 | JGI IMG/M metagenome (GOLD analysis project Ga0182027, IMG submission 121300) | Permafrost microbial communities from Stordalen Mire, Sweden - 712E1D metaG (Illumina Assembly) | ecosystem: Environmental > Terrestrial > Soil > Wetlands > Permafrost | place: Sweden...
ACCGCGTCGAGGCCTTCATCCGCGGCGAGGACAACGAGACCCTCGTCGGGACCGAGACGTTGCCCAAGAAGGTCAAGAGGGCGGCTCCGCTCCGCGGCGGCAAGCCGGCCGTCGAGGCCCGGTAGCGGGTAGACCCTACCGTCGGCTCCCCGGGCGCAGAGTGCGGCCCGGGAAGCCGACGAGGGGCCGCCCTCGGTCGGGTCGCGGCCTGGACCCTCCTGGATCCCAATGTCCGAGCTGGCTAGTCCCACCAGGCTCTCCGCGGTTCGGCGCCGCGAAACCGAGGTCTGGATCGGCCTCGACCTCGGCACCCAAAGTGCCCGGGCACTCGCCGTCACGGCGACTGGAGAGGTGGTCGGCGCCGGCACGCAACCGCTGATCAGCCACAGATCCGGGCCCCGACACGAGCAGGACCCTGAGTCGTGGTGGAAGGCGATAGCTGCAGCATCGTCGGAGGCGATGCAAACGGTGCTCGCCGGGGTTGTCCGGGGCGTGGCCGTCGATGCGACGTCGGGAACGATCCTCCTGGCCGATCGCAAAGGGGCGCCTCTTACCCCGGGCCTGATGTACGACGACACCCGTGCCTCCGGGTATGTCGATCGAGTCAACGCGGCCGGCGAGCATGTCTGGGCAGCGTTGGGCTATGGCCGGATGCAGCCGTCGTGGGCCCTGCCCAAGCTCCTCTGGCTGCTGGACGCATACGCGCAACTTCCTCACGGAGCCAGGCTCGCGCACCAGTCCGACTTCGTCAGCCGACGTCTTGTCGGTGGCGAGGTGCCTGCCGACCTGAGCAGCGCGCTGAAGACCGGCGCACACCTCATCGAGGAACGATGGCCCGACGAGGTCATGGACGCACTCGACGTGCCTGCCGATCTGCTGCCGAACCTCGTTCGGTCGGGGACGGTCATCGGATCGGTGTGCCGTGCCGCGGCGGTCGCGACGGGCATCCCGGTGGGCACGCCCGTGATCGCCGGCATGACCGACGGCTGCGCGGCACAACTTGGCGCCGGAGCGATGAGACCCGGCCGCTGGAACTCTGTCCTTGGCACGACGCTGGTCGTCAAGGGCGTCACTCAGGAACTCATCCACGATCCGCTCGGCGCGGTCTACTCGCACAGGGCACCGAACGGGAGCTGGCTGCCCGGCGGTGCGTCCAGCACCGGTGCGGGCGTGATCGCCCGCGACTTCGCCGGTCGCGACCTGGGCGACCTCACTCGAGCGGCCTCCGTCCACGAGCCGTCCGGAATGCTCGCCTACCCGCTCGCTTCGGCAGGCGAAAGATTCCCATTCGTCGCGCCGGGGGCGCGTGGATTCGAGCTCGGTGGCGACGGCTCCGAGGCGGACCGGTTCGCCGCCATCCTGCAGGGCGTCGGCTACGTCGAGCGCCTCTGCTACGACTACCTCGACCTCCTGGGCGCCCCGATCGACGGGGAGCTGCTCCTCACGGGCGGCGGCGCGAAGAACCAGTACTGGTGTCAGCTCCGAGCCGACATTCTCGGGCGTCGTGTCGCTCTTCCGGACAACGCGCAGCCCGCTTTCGGGATGGCCGTCCTCGCCGCCAGCCCGGGCAGAGACCCTGCCGACGTTGCCGCGGAGATGGTCCGGATCAAAGTGACGATCGACCCTCGCGTAGGGGCCGCCGAGCGCTTCGGAGCCTCGTATGTGCACCTCGTCGACGAGCTCGAGGGTCGTGGCTGGTTGGGTGCAGCCCTCGCGGGGCACGCCCGAAACCGAGCGGGACGATGACCGATATCGTCCTGGTTCGACACGGAGAGACGGTGTGGCACGCCGAGAACAGGTACGCGGGTGTGTCGGAGGTCGAACTATCCCCGCGCGGGCTGCAACAGGCGGCGCAACTCGCGACGTGGGCTTCTTCGGCCGGGCTCTCCGCGGTCTGGTCCTCCCCTCTCCACCGGGCGCTCGGCACAGCGACCCCGTGTGCCGCTGTGACAGGCCTGCGGTTGCAGGTCGACGCGCGGCTCCGGGAGCTGGACTTCGGTGACGGCGAAGGACTGACCGCGCAGGAAATGCGGGAGCGGTTTCCGGGAGCGGTCGCTGCCTTCGACATCGACCCCGTCGCAGATCACCTGCACGGAGGAGAGGATCCCGTCGCGGCCGTCGGGCGCCTGGCGGCGTGCCTGCACGACATCTCCGAGTCCAAACCGGGATGCCGGATTCTCGTCGTGACGCACACCACCGCTATCCGGCTGACCCTCTGTCATCTGCTCGGGGCGCCGCTCAGTGACTACCGGCGGCTGTTTCCCGCCATCCACAACTGCGCCCTGACCGAGATCCGGATGACGGGGCGTCGACCCGCTCTGCTGCAGTTCAACGTGCCCATCTAGCCCGGCGTTCGACCGACAAGACGGATCCTGGCCACCCTGCCGGCGAGTAACATGGAGCCTTCCTCGCGACATTCGCCGAGGACGCGTATGTCGACACCCACGCGAATTCGTCGGACCTTCACGATAGACCCGGAGCGGGGCGGCACCGACGGCAGGTCTGGCGAGGGCGCCGCACGCGAACAAAGGGACCTGGTACAGCCGTGCAAGAGAGGGTCTGAATGACTGACACCCACGCACCCAAGGCGTCACCCGCGGGCATCGACGCCAGGCCCGCGACGGCAACGACGGCCGAGCCGGTCCGCTTCCCGGACGATTTTCTCTGGGGCGCTGCTACGTCCTCGTATCAGATCGAGGGCGCAGTCGACCAGGACGGGCGCAAATCGTCTATCTGGGACGCCTTCTGTCGGGTACCGGGGAAGGTCCTCCACGGAGACACCGGCGACATAGCCTGCGATCACTACAACCGGCTCGAAGCCGACCTCGACCTGATGAAGGAGCTCGGGCTCCGAGCGTACCGATTCTCGGTGGCGTGGCCGCGCATCCAGCCCGACGGGACCGGGCCGGTCAACAGACTCGGCATGGACTTCTACGAGCGCCTGGTCGACGGGCTGCTTGCGCGCGACATCGCCCCGGCGCTGACCCTGTACCACTGGGACCTCCCACAGACGCTCGAGGACCTCGGCGGCTGGACCTCCCGCGACACCGCAGCTAGATTCGCGGACTACGCAGACCTCGTGGCGGCGTCCCTGGGCGATCGGGTGAAGATCTGGATGACGCTCAACGAGCCGTGGGTTTCGGCCTGGATGGGGTACGGGTCGGGCCGGCACGCTCCGGGAGTCGCGGACCTGCGGTCGGCGGCGGTGGCCCATCACCACCTCCTCCTGGGGCACGGCGAGGGATTGGCAAGGCTGCGATCGCGCCTGCCGAAGGGGGCTCAGGTAGGCATAGCGCTCAGCCTGATGAGTACCTATCCGGCGAGTGAACACCCGGACGACGTCGCGGCGGCGCGCATCGTGGACGGTCAGTTCAACCGCTCGTGCCTGGACCCGATCGTCCGCGGCACGTACCCGGACGACATCGGCCCGTTCTCCTCGACGTGGCTGGGCACGGATAGTCCGGTCCGCGCCGGCGACCTGGAGCTGATCTCGGCCCCGATCGACTTCCTTGGAATCAACTCCTACAGCGCGCGCACCGTCGCGGCGCGGGGTCAACTGGAGCAAGCCCGCGCAGCTGGCCTGGTGGGTCAATTCGATCCCGTTGGATCGTTCGGCATGGACGTTGCGGATGTCGTTCCCATCGGAACTCCCGTCACGGACATGGGCTGGCCCATCGTACCGACCGGTATGCGCGACCTGCTCGTCCGCCTCGAGAGGGACTACCGGCTGCCCATCTACATCACCGAGAACGGGGCCGCGTACCCGGACTACATGACGCCGGAAGGTTCGGTCAACGATCCGGAGCGGATCGAATACCTGGACGCGCACCTTCGGGCCGTCGCCGAGGCGATACGGCTCGGGGCGGCCGTCCGCGGGTACTTCCTGTGGAGCCTCTTCGACAACTTCGAGTGGGGCTCGGGCTATGCGAAGCGGTTCGGCATCGTCTACGTGGACTACCCGACATCGCGCCGCATCCCAAAGTCGAGCGCTCGCTGGTACGGCCAGGTGATCCGCACCAATTCCGTCGGCAGGACGGCCTTCTGAGGGGGCGGCCGGCCCGACATGGCGGCCGGCCCAGCGTCAGGCTACAAGGCTGACCTTCTCGCCTTCGAGCCCGAAGCAGCCGACGTAGTGGTCTTCCTCGATCTTCGCCAGGGTTGGCTCGTCGGCTGAGGGCTCGGGCGTGCGACCAGCCAGCGGGTAGGCCTCGTGGAACAGGCACCCGCCGCGGCCGGCGATCGCCGACGGCAGCTCGTTCTCGATCTGGGCCCACTTCTTGTGGAGCTGCGGCACGGACGAGATAAGCATCCGCGTGTACGGGTGGGTCGGATTCCCGAAGACCTTGTCCGTCGCGCCCATCTCGACGATGGCGCCGCGGCGCAGGATGACGGTCCTTTCGCTGATGTAGTTCCCGAGCGAGAGGTCGTGGGTGATGAAAAGGATCCCCATGCCGCGGTCCTTGAGCTCGGCCAGCAAGTTCAGGACGTCGATGCGGGTCGAGGCATCGAGCATGCTGATGATCTCGTCGGCCACCAGGATCTTGAGCTCGAGCAGCAACGCTCGAGCGACCAGTAGTCGCTGGAGCTGCCCGCCGCTGAGCTGGTGCGGAAACTTGTTCAGGACCTGGTCCGGCTCGAGCGTGACGGCCCGCAGTGCGGCTTCGATCTTGTCGTTCCACTCGGAACGGGCCACGTCCGCGAAGTACTCGCTGCGGATCATGGCGAATACGCGGTCTGCTTTGAAGATCGGGTTGTACGAGCTGAAGGGGTCCTGGAAGACACCCTGGACGTGCCGGTAATACGACTTGACGTCCGAACCGCCGATGGAACCGACGTCGAGCCCATCGAGCGTGATGGAGCCGCGGCTGATGCTGATGAGCTTGAGCACCATCTTCCCGACGGTCGTCTTGCCGCTCCCACTCTCGCCGATGAGGGACACGACCTCGCCGGGGTTGATGTCGAAGCTGACGTCCCGAACCGCGAGCAGGTCCTTCCCGCCGAAGGTGCCGACCTTGTAGACCTTGGAGACTCTGTTCAGGCTAAGCATCGGTTCCAGTGACCTTCCAGCAGGCGACCGAGTGGTCGGTATCGACTTCCACGAAGGGCGGCTCCTCTACGCACCTGGCGAATGCCAGCGGGCAGCGGGCCCGGAACCGACATCCCGTCGGAGGATTGAGCAGGGATGGCGGGCTGCCGGGGATGCCCGCCAGCTTCTTGTTGGCATAGCGCACGCCGACCTCGGGCAGCGAGGAAACGAGCATCTGCGTGTACGGATGCCGCGGCTGCTGGATGATCGTGCTGGTCGGCGCCTTCTCAGCGAGCTTGCCGGCGTACATGATCAGGATCGAGTCGGCGATCTGATAGAGGATCGAGACGTCGTGAGTGATCACCAGCATGCTCTTCACGAAACCATGATCCCGGAAGCTGACGAGCGTCTCCGCCACTGCCCTCTGGGTCGAGACGTCCAGGGCGGACGTGATCTCGTCGGCGATCAGCAGCGATGGATCGAAAAGGGTCGAGATGACCATGACGGTGCGCTGCTTCATGCCGCCCGACAGCTCGATCGGGAAGCGCTTGAGGACGTCTCGGTCCAGCCCGACGAGGTCGATCCGCCTCTCGAGCTCGCCCTTGATCTCGCGGAACTCGGTCCCGCGGGACTCGACCAGCTCGGCAATCATCATGCCGATCTTCCGGGTCGGGTTCATGGCGCTCATGGCGTACTGCGGCACCACGGAGATCTCGCGGAAGCGGAACGGGATCATGCCGACCCTGTCCCAGATGGGCACCTCGGCTCCATCCAGGTTGACGCTGCCGGACACGTACTTCATGCGGCCGTCGAGTCGGATCAGGCTGTTGCCGAGGGTGGACTTGCCACAGCCAGACTCGCCCGCGAGGCCCATGATCTCCTTGTCGGCGATGGAGAAGGTGGCGCCGTCAAGGGCCTTGACGTCGCCGGCGAGGGTCCTGTAGTAGACCCGGAGGTCGGATACCTGGAGGCTCATCGGGTCACAGTTCCCTGAGTTTGGGGCTGAAGATCTCGTCGAGACCCACGTTCATGACGTAGAGCGCGCCGACGAGGGCAATGATGCCGATGCCGGGTGGGATGAACCACCACCAGATCCCGAGCTGCAGGGCGGCCCAGGTGACGGCGTTGTACATCATGAGTCCGAGGGACATGCCGCCCGTCGGTCCCAGGCCGATGAAGTCCAGGCTGGCTGCGATCAGGATCGCGCCGCCGAACAGCAGGATGTACGTCAGGAACAGGTACGAGCTCATGTTCGGCGCAATCTCGAAGACGATTACCTTCCACCCGCTCCGGCCACTCAGCTTGGCCAGATCGATGAAGTCCCGAGAACGGAGCGAGAACGTCTGAGCGCGAATAGCGCGTGCAGCCCACGGCCACGAGGTGAAGCCGATAAAGATGGCCTCGAACATCACTCCGCGCGCCTGCAGGTAGGACGTGATGACCAGCAGAACGGCCAGCGTCGGGATCACCAGGAAGACGTTCGTGACCATATTCAGGATCTCGTCGATCCAGCCGCCTCGATAGCCGGCCACGAAACCGATGATCATCCCGATCGCGGCCCCCAGCCCGCCGCCGAGGAGACCCACGAAGAACGAGGCGCGCAAGCCGTTGGCGAACTGCGCGAAGACGTCCTCGCCGAAGTACGTCGTACCGAACCAGTTACCCGGGTCCAGGGTTGGATGGCGCATCGGCAGGCCCGCCTGGGCCAGCGGATTGGTGGGATCGATGATCGGCCCGAGGATCGCGACGCACATCAGCACCAGGAGGATCGCTACCGAGATGAGGAACTTCTTCGAGCGCAAGGCGAAGAAGAGGAATTCGCCGCGAGCCCGCCTGGCCGGAGCAGTCGGGACTTTCGCGGCGTCATCGACGACCGGACTCGGTTTCGTCGTCGCGTCGGTCGCTGCCGTCACGCCGTGCCCCCTCGCATGGCCACGCGGGTCCGCGGATCGACGATGACGTAGACGATATCAACTATGAAGTTGGCCAGCAGTACTCCGATGATGATGAACATGAAGATGCCCTGCAGGAGGAAGTAGTCCTCGCTCTGGATCGCCGCGAAGACGAGGTGGCCGACGCCGGGATAGGAGAAGACGATCTCAGTGACGAGCGCACCGGCCACGATCACGCCCAGCTGCAGGGCCAGGCCCGTGATCTGCGGCAGCATCGCGTTGCGGAAGGCGTACTTGCGGACCAGGCTCTGAGGGGCGCCGAGCGTCTCCAGGTAGCGGCTGTAGTCCGACTCCAGCTCGTAGATAATCATGTTCCTCATCCCGATCGCCCAGCCGCCGAACATGACGAGGAAGAGCGACAGGAACGGCAGCACCCAATGGGCGACGAGGTCCGTGAAGAACAGCCAGGTCAGCGTCGGTTCGAGGTTGAACCCGTAGCCGCCGGAGAGCGGGAAGAGCCGCAGGCTGAATGCCAGCACGAACGACAGGACGAGCGCAAGCCACATGTAGGGCGTCGCGGTCAGGATGTAGCCAACGGGCAGGACCGTGTTGTCGAGCCACTTGCGGCGAGCTGCGAGGGCTCCAAACGTATTGCCGGCCCACCAGCTCAGCAGGATCGCCGGTATCAGAAGTGCCAGCGTGTAGGGCACCGCGGCCATGATCATGTCGGTCACGGGCGTGCCGTGCCCGTACACGCTCAGGCCGAGGTTGCCGTGCAGCAGGGAGTTCCAGAAGTTCAGGTACTGCGCCGGCAGCGACTCCTTCAGGCCGAAGAGCTTGTAGTAATAGTCGGCCAGCGCCTGGGCCGCAGTCGGCGAGATGCCATTCGTCTGCGATACCAGCCCGGCGACGGGATCGCCGGGCATGAACCTGGGGATCATCCAGTCGATCGTGGCAGCCACGAAGAACGTGATCAGGTAGGTGAATAGCTTTCGCCCGAAGTAGCGTCGCACGCGATCTCCCGTTCGCGGATGCCGAAATCATAGAATAGCCCCTCCCCCGGGTTGAGCCCGGGGGAGGGGCTTGGCGACTGAGGATCAGCCGGCTGGCTTGATGTTGGTGAGCATGTAGATCGCTCCCATTTGCCAGTAGCCGTTCCAGGTGGCGGGCTGAACATGATAGGTCGTGTCGGACGGCCAGTTTGTCCAGACCGAGTTGTTCACCTGCGACCACTCCCCGTTGTACCAGAGCGGGATGATCGGCTCGTCGGTCAGCTGGATCGTCTGGAGCTGCGACGTGATCGCCTGCATGGCGGTCACGTCAAGCGTCTGGTCGAGCTTCTGGACGAGGGCCCAGGCCTTGGCATTGTCGTACTGCTCGTAGTTGCGGTTTCGGGCGGGGCCGGCTGCGATCTCCGGCTGGCGGAAGATATAGTCGTAGTACGTCCACGGCGTGCTGCCGATCTGGACGTCGTTGTTGATCACCAGGTCGAAGGTCGGGGCGGCGCTAGAAGTACCCTTTTCATCGTTGACGACCGTGGCGTCGTCAGGGTGGGTGGGATTGATGTTGATCCCGGCGAGGGCCGCGTCGGCGGCGATCAGGTTCTCGGCTTCCATCCAGTCAGACCAACCATCTGGGACTTCGAGGTTGAGCTTGATGGGCGAGCCGTCCTTGTTGGTCACGAAGCCGTCGCTGCCGACCTTGTAGCCAGCGGCCTTGAGATCGGCCTTGGCCTTCGCCGTGTTGAACGTGACGCCGAGGTTCTTGACCACGGTCTGGTCGACGTACTTGTCCCACACCGGCAGGAGGCCGGTCGGGTTCGCTGCCGCGACGATGTTGCCGTAGTCCTTGACCACGACGTTCTGGGGGTTGATCGCCTCAGCGAGAGCCTTGCGGAAGGCCGGGTCGTCGAGAGGCTTCTTCTTGGTGTTGGGGACGAGCCACGCGGTGTTGCCGGCCAGCATGTAGGGCGGGCCTGCGAAGTACGTGGTGATGTTGTACCCGCCGCTCACGAGTTGCGCGATACCGGGCAGGTAGTTGTTGTCCAGGTCGAGGCCACCCGAGAGAAGCTCACCGAGGGCGACGTTGTTGGAGCTGTTGACGATGTCAACGATGTACGTGGGCTGGACGCTGAGGCCGAGGGCCGCGGTCGCCCACCAGTTCGGGTTCTTCACCCACACCATGCGGTCCTGGGCGGCCGTCTTGTACATGTACGGGCCGGTGCCAACACCGTTCTGGTTGAGGAACTTGAAGATGTTCTCGTTGTTGTACTGCGTCCAGATCGCCGCCGGGACCATCGGCATGTTGTAAAGGTCCTGGTTCCATTCCTGGTACGCCGGGGTTCCCTGGAACGTGACGACGACGTTGTTGCCGCTGACCGTCACTGCCTTGACGAAGGTGAACAGGTCGGAGCCAAGCGTCGTGTTCTGGTAAAGGTTGATCGAGAAGGCGACGTCGGCGGCCGTGAAGGCGGAGCCGTCGGACCAGGTCACGCCCTGGCGGACGTTGATCGTGTACGTCGTGTTGGTTGAATCCCACGACCCGCCTGACGCGAGCCACGGAGTGTAGACGTCCTTGATCGGGTCATACAGGAAGAGGGTCTCGTATTGGAGGCCCACGACGCCCATCGCGGCGTTCGGATCCAGCGGGTTCCAGGTGGACGGAGCGCCCCACTGCTTGCCGCTGGTGTACAGGGTCTGTGCACGCGGGTAGACGGTCGTGTCCGTCGCCGGAAGGCCGGTCGCGCTCGGAGCGGCGGTCGGGGCGACCGTCGGAGTCGCGCCCGGGCCGGTCGTCGGGGCGACCGTCGGCGTGGCCGTTGACGAGCCGCAGGCGGAAGCGACGATGCTCGCAGCGGCGAGCAGAGCTAGAACCCTGGATTTGCCCACTTGCATCCCTTTCCTCCCTTCCCATGCAGAGCGGTGGAGCAGCGTGTTGGGCCTGAACCACTCAGGCACGCTGGACGCCCCACATGGCTATCCCAGATCGCTGACGCCCGTAAGTCTCCCTTGGGTCGAGGTCAGAGATCGGCAGTTGGACAGTAGATCACGTTTAGTAGCCTGTCAATCTGAGAAAGTACTCAAACATTCAGTAATTGCGTACGATATAGGGGGTCTGGGGGCCAAGAAAGGCTCTCAATCCGCCCTTGCGGTCCAAAAGTGCCGCGTATTGGGTTGACCCACGAAAAGGATGGCTGATATCATCCGCTAAAGACTTCACTAAACGGAGAGCCGGATGCCGAAGAGCCGCGAGCCAAGATCTGCGACGCTGGCAGACGTCGCGGCCTCCGTCGGGCTCTCTCCGGCCGCCGTTTCTCTGGCTCTGCGGGGCAAGGTCGGCGTCTCGGACGCGACCCGCGCGCGCGTCGTTGACGCCGCCAGGAAACTCGGCTATCGGGCTGTGGCAAGCGGGTCTCGGCAGCACCAGAAGCCGATCACCATCGGCCTGGTGATCAACCCGGTCCATGGCGGCATCCAGGAGGCGAATCGCTTCTACGCCCCGGTGATAGCCGGCATCCAGGCCAACTGCCGGAGCCGCCACATGGACCTGATGCTCGCGACCATGCCCGTCGACCAGCACCAGTACCCGATCGAGCTCCCGCGCATCGTTACCAATCGAACCTGCGATGGCCTGATCGTCGTCGGCGCGCATCTCTCGCCGGCAACCACGGCGGTCTTCCTGGCCGCGCCGCCGGCCATCCTGGTCGACGCGTATGCGGATGACAACGCCTTCGATTCCGTCGTCATGGACAACATCGGCGGGGCGCGGATTGCGGTCGAGCATCTGGTCTCGCGGGGCCACCGCAACATCGCCATCCTGGCGACCGAGCCGCAGGCCTACCCAAGCATTCTGCAGCGACGCCGCGGCTACGAGCAGGTCATCGCCGAGGCCGGGCTTACGCCCCACTACATCGACGCTCTCTACTGGCAACCGGAGTCGGCCGCCGTGGTCGCGATTGCCTACCTCAAGGCCCACCCCGAAGTCACCGCCGTCTTCTGCGCGAACGACCTCGTGGCAGTCGCCCTCCTCCAGGCCGTCAGGCAGGAGGGTATCGAGGTGCCGGGTCGGCTCTCGGTCATGGGCTACGACGACATCGACCTGGCAGGGTTCGTCCACCCGGCGCTGACGACGATGGCCGTGGACAAGGTGGGGATGGGCAGGCTGGCGGTCACATTGCTCGCGCATCGACTCGAGTTCGGCAAGGAGTGTGTTACGCAGACACTCGTCCGGCCAACGCTGGTCGAGCGCGAGACCACCCGAGCCCTGGAGCCTGCGATGCGGCCGGACGAGGGCGCCGCCGCGCTCCGGGGCTACTCCGTGCCGGCGTAGTGACGGACGGCAGGATGGACTCCGTCGACGGATTGCCACTCGCCACGGCGGGCACTGCCGGTGCCGCGGGCGCCGCTCGGGCCGACGCGCTCCCCAACATCCCATGGGAAGACCGTGCTGCCGGTTGCACCGCGGTCCTGTGGCGGTCCAGCCGCAACCCGATCATCAGGCGAGATCTGATCGAGCGCTCCAATAGCATCTTCAACTCGGCCGTGGTGCCCTTCGGCCCGGGCTTCGCCGGGGTCTTCCGCGTCGACGACACGACCCGCGAGATGAACCTGCACGCCGGCCGCAGCGCCGACGGCGTCAACTGGACGCTCTCACAGGAGACGATCGAGTGGCATGCCACCGACGCCCGCGTGAGCGAGATCCAGGAACGCTTCGAACACGCCTACGACCCCCGCGTCACCTGGCTCGAGGATCGCTACTACGTCACCTGGTGCTACGGCTACCACGGCCCGACCATCGGCGTCGGCTACACGTACGACTTCGACAGGTTCTATCAGCTCGACAACGCGTTCCTGCCGTTCAACCGCAACGGCGTCCTCTTCCCACGCAAAGTGGACGGCTCGTACCTGATGCTGTCGCGGCCCAGCGACAACGGCCACACTCCCTTTGGCGACATCTACCTGTCGGAGAGCCCCGACCTGATCCATTGGGGGCGCCACCGACACGTCATGGCTACACGACCCCTTACGTGGGAGTCGACGAAGATCGGCGCCGGACCTACGCCGATCGAGACGCCCGAAGGCTGGCTGCTCGTCTACCACGGCGTCCTGACGTCCTGCAACGGCTTCGTGTACTCGATGGGCGCCGCCCTGCTGGACCTCGATCAGCCGTGGAAGGTGATCGCCCGCAGCCGCGACTACCTGATCTCGCCGCAGGTCCCGTACGAGCAGGTCGGCGACGTGCCGAACGTCGTGTTCCCGTGTGCGGCCCTGCTCGACCGACCCACCGGCCGGCTGACCGTGTACTACGGCGGGGCCGACACGGTCGTATGCCTGGCCCACGGCTATCTGCCTGAACTGGTGGAGTTCATCAAAGCGCGAAGCTGACCGGCTTCCAGATCCAGCGCCGGCTGCGGTCGCTGGCGCAGCCGAGGCCGGCGCGCCCTTGAGATATCGGGATCTGGCCCTCGAATGGGCACGACCGACGCGAGGAACGCATGATCGAGCAGTCGCTCAACGGAACCTGGCGGATGCGCGAGCGCGACACGGACAATTGGCTGCCCGGCGCCGTTCCCGGCGGAGTCCACCTCGACCTCATGGCCGCGGGTCGCATTCCCGATCCCTTCGTGGGGGACGAGGAGCTGCGCGTCGGATGGGTCGCGGAGCGCGACTGGGAGTACCGGCGTGAGTTCGTCGCGGAGGCGCGCCACGCCCTGGAGGAGCGCCACGCCCTGGTCTTCGACGGCCTCGACACACTGGCCGAGGTCCGTCTCAACGGAGAGCTGCTCGGCAGTGCGGACAACATGTTCCGGCCCTGGCGCTGGGAAGTCACAGGGCTGCTTCGGCCCGGCTCGAACGAGCTGGCCGTGGTCTTTCGATCGGCCGTCCGCCGTGGCGCCGAGCTGGATTCGCTCAGGCACCTCGACTCCCCCAACGACCAGCTGCCGGGCGCGCCCTACCTGCGCAAGGCGCCGTGCCACTTCGGATGGGACTGGGGGCCCAAGCTGCCGAACATCGGCTTCTGGCAGGGCGTCCGGCTCGAGAGCTGGAGCGTCGGCCGTCTGGCCGACGTCAGACTCTCGCAGTCGGTCGAGGGCGGCCGCGCGAGGATCGAGGCGGAAGTGGAGATCGACCGAACGCCAGGCGCCGCCGGCGAACTCGAGGCCGTCATGCGAGTCGAGCACCCGGACGGACGGGTCGATCTCGTCCGGTCGTTCATCCCGAGCCGGCCCTCGGTTGTGCCGCGCGAGAACTCGACCGCGAGCCTCGCCGTCGAGGTCGCCAATCCCGAGCTGTGGTGGCCCAACGGCCTCGGAGGCCAGCCGCTGTACAGCGTCGAGGTGAAGCTGGCGTGCGACGGTCGAACGCTCGATACTCGCTCCTACCGGGTCGGCCTGAGGAAGCTCGAGCTTCGGCGCGAGCCCGACGCATGGGGCGAGTCGTTCGCCTTCGTCGTCAACGACGTGCCCCTTTTCGCCAGGGGCTCCAACTGGATACCGGCCGACTCCTTCCCGGCTCGGGTGACCCCGGGACATCTTGCCGCGCTGCTCGGTGCCGCGGCGGATGCCAACCACAACATGATCCGGGTCTGGGGCGGCGGCTACTACGAGACCGAGGCGTTCTACGACTTGTGCGACCGCCTCGGGATCCTCGTCTGGCAGGACTTCATGTTCGCCTGCAGCGTCTACCCGCTGACCGACGCCGCTTTCCTGGCCGCCCTGGAGTCCGAGATCCGCGAGCAGGTGCGCCGGCTGCGGCATCGGCCCTGCCTGGCCCTCTGGTGCGGGAACAACGAGATGGAGCGCGGCTGGACGAACTGGGGCTGGAGCCGGCCGGGTAACGAAGATCTGCGCGAGGCCTACCTGCGCTTCTTCTCCGAGACGCTGCCGGGGTGGGTCGGCGCCGAGGACCCGGCCACTCCCTACTGGCCGAGCTCGCCCTCGTCGGGGCGGCCGCTGCAGGAGCCGATCGGCGCAGCCCGAGGTGACGAGCACGAGTGGATCGTCTGGCACGGGCTGGCGCCGTTCTCCGCCTACGGCCACGAGATCTATCGGTTCGTCAGCGAGTTCGGATTCGAATCGCTGCCGGCTCTCGCCACCGTGGCCGCCTTTGCGCCCGACCCGGCCGACTGGAACCTCGGCTCGCCGCTGCTCGACCATCACCAGCGCTGCCGGGCCGGCAACGCCCGCATCCTCTACTACCTGGCCCAGCAGTTCCGACTGCCCCGCGACTTCGACGGCCTCGTTTATCTGAGCCAGGTCCTGCAGGCCGAGGCGATGCGCGTCGGCGTGGAGCATTGGCGGCGCGAGCGCACCCGATGCGGCGGAACACTCTTCTGGCAACTGAACGACTGCTGGCCCGTGTCTTCGTGGTCCAGCATCGATTACTTCGGGCGCCCGAAAGCGCTCCAATACGCCACGCGGCGGTTCTATGCGCCGGTGCTGCTCTCGGCCGAGCTCAACGGCGACGCGGTGGTGCTGGCGGTGACCAACGACCTGCCGGTCGCCTGGCAGGGCGATCTGCGCTGGACGCTGGAGTCGCTCGATGGCAGCGTCGCCGCCGCCGGCGGCATGCCGGTGCAGGCGGCGGCGCTGGGGACAACCCTCGTCTGTCGGGTCGACGTGCCCGTCTCTACCGAGGATCGTCGGTCGCAGGTCCTCGTCGCCGAGTTGCTCGAGGCCGGCTCGAGACGCGCCCTAATCGTCACGCCCTTCGTCCCGGATAAGCACCTGGCGCTCCGGCGCCAGAACATCGACGTTGCCGTCGACGCGGCGGGCGCAACCGCCCCGTCCGGAGCAGGGGCGGTCGTGGAGGGAGCCGCCGTCACCGCCGGGGTCGGGTCGGTCGCCGCCGCAGTCCCCGTCACGGCCCTGCCCGAGCGGGCAATCGTCCGGCTCCGATCCGAGGCGCTGGCCCGCTGGGTAGAGCTCTCGCTCGACGGGGCCGACGTCGTCTTCAGCGACAACTACTTCGACCTGCCGGCCCGCCGCCCGATCCAGGTGTCGTTCGCCCTCCCGCCCGGCTGGTCGATTGATCGGGCTCGCCACGCCCTCAAGGTGCGATCCGTCGTCGACACGTACGCCTAGGACGAGCGGTCAGCCAAACACTCGCCAGCCCCTCGCACTGGGTACCGATGCCCACGCTGCGCGGCCCTCACCCCAGGACCACGTCCACCTTCACCGTGGCGGTCCCGGGCGGCGGCAGCGGAACCACGTCGCCGGGCAGGGCGACGCCGTCGACCACGAGCGACACGCCGTTGCCCGGCCCTTGGCGCGTGACCGCGATCTCGTAGGCCGCACCCCGGAACTCTCGATGGGCCTTGAAGCCGGGCCATGACGATGGCAGAACGGGGGCCACGCGCAGGCCCTCGTACGTGGGCCGGATGCCCAGGATCCACTGCGTTGCGGCGACGAACGTCCATGACGCGGTACCGGTCAACCATGCATTGCGGGCCATGCCAAAAGACGGATGCGCCGGCCCGCAGATGTTCTGGGGATACGTGTACGGCTCGGCCATGTACAGGTCGGAGTCCGTCCGGGCGAGCGGCAGGATCTGGCGGTAGTACTTGTACGCCTCGTTGCCGTGACCGAGCATCGCTGCGGCCACGATCGACCACGCGTTGGCGTGGCAGAAGATGCCGCCGTTCTCCTTGGCTCCCGGCACGTACGTGGAGGTTCCACGGATGCGCGGATCGGCACCGTCGTAGGGCGGCCACAGCAGGGCAATGCCGAACCGGGTATTGAGCTTCTCGTCGGCCGAGCGCATGGCCTGCTCGGTTCGCTCTACCGGCCCGACCTCGCCGAGCACGCTCCAGCTCTGGGCGATCAGATCGATGGCATGATGCGCGGCACCAGCGACGCCGATCGGCAGCCCGTCGTCGTCGAAGGCTCGCGTGTACCAGGCACCGCCCCAGGCGTGGTCGTTGATCGACGCGGCCATCGAGCCGTGGAGTCCCGCGAAGCGCCGGGCATCGGCCGGTCGATCGAGCTTCCGGCACAGTTCCTCGAGATCGAGCATGGCCCGGCAGAATTGCATCGCCGTCCAGACGCTCTCCGCCTTGCCCGACCCGTGGTCGATGTTTATGGTGTCATTCCAGTCCGAGAAGCCGGCGCGCGGCAGGCCGTGCGGCCCTCGGTGCTGGAGGGTGAAGTCGACGGCCCGGAGGATGTGCTCCCAGACCGTCCCCCCGGCACGGTCCACGTACGGGACCTTCTGGTCGAGGTAGTCGAAGTCGCCGGTCTCGCGCAGGTAGGCACAGACCGCGATGATCAGCCACAGATGGTCGTCCGAGAACCACTGCGGCCAATCCGGGAACTCTGCGGCGAGGCCGGGGCCGCCCTCGAGCGTCAGCGGGTAGAACTGGTGCCAGGTGTGGCCGTCCGCGAACTGCATCGTCCAGATCGTGGTCAGCATGCGGCGGGCGTGGTCGGGAACAGTGTGCATGATGCCCAGGGTGTCCTGGCCGCTGTCGCGGGTGCCCATGCCGCGGGCCAGGCCGGTCTCGTATCCGGAGACGAAGCGTGACCAGTGCAGCGTCGTCCGGCACTGGACCTGGTTCCAGAAGTTGAGCATCGCATTCGTGTCGGCGTCGGGAGTCTCCACGGTAAAGCGCGAGAGATAGGCGCCCCAGTCGTCGCGGAGAGCCCGGAACGAGGCTGCCACTTCCGCCGGATCGGCGAAACGGGCCATAACGCGGCGGATCTCGGCCGGCCGGTCGGTGGCGCCCATGACGAACACGATCTGGCGCTCTTCGCCCGGTTCGAGCTCGAGGTCGTGCGCAAGCGAGCCGATGCTGTTGCCGCGCGGCGACGCCGAGTTGGAGGGAGTGCCCGTTTCGACGACGATCGGGTCGGCGAGATCTCGCCCGCGCCCGACGAAGTCCTCGCGGTCGCACGTGTAGCCGACGGGGACCGCGCTGCTGCCGAAGAAGAGGGTCGGGGGCCTGAACTTGGTCTCGACCCGTATCACACCGTCCTCGCACGTGCTGAAGACGATGTGCTGGGCCCAGTCCAGGTTCGTCATGTCTACGAAGGCGTCCGTGAAACCGAACTCGGCGTAGCTGAACGAGCGCAGGCGGCGTGGGGCCGTGCCGTCGTTGCGGACCCGTAGAACCCACAGTTCGCAGGGCGCGGGATCGTCGACCGCGGCGGGCGGCACGAAGTACAACATCTCGGCCGCGATCCCCTTGAACGAGCTGGAGATCCGCGTGTAGGCGGTGCCGTGGCGGCACTCGTAAGCGTCCAGAGCGATCTTCGTAGGGCGGGCCGTGGGGCTCCAGTACTCGCCCGTGTCCTGGTCGCGCAGGTAGACGTAGCGACCCGGCTGATCGGCCGGGATCGAGTTGTAGCGGTAGCGCGTCACGCGCCGATTACGCGGGTCGCGGTCGAAGGAGTAGCCGCCCCCGGTGTTGGAGACGATGCCGCCGTAGCGCCCCTCGCCGATGTAGTTCAGCCACGGCGTGGGCGTATCCGGCCTGGTGATGACGTACTCGCGAGCCGCTTCGTCGAAGTACCCATACGGGTTGGCGCCCGGTGGCGCCTTGACTTCAGTCATCGAAGACATCGAAACCTCGTCTCCCCCGCCGCCCCGATGGACGGCACCGAGGGTGTTCGCCGCTGGACGCAGGCCGAATGCTACCCGACGAAAGCCTCGACATCGAACGATTGGCCGGCTCGCATCGGGAGCGGGACCAGGTCGCCGGCAATCTCGCGGCCGTCCACGGTCAGTCGAGCCACTCGACCGACCGCGCCTCTGGGCTTGCGGACGGTGATGTCGTAGCGGGCCCCGCGGAACAGCCGAGTGACCTTGAAGTCTCCCCAGTCCGCAGGTACCACCGGGTCGACGCGCAGGCCGCCGTGCTCGGCTCGGATGCCCAGGATCCACTGGCTGATCGCCACGAAGTTCCACGCGGCCGTGCCGGTCAGCCAGGAGTTCTTGGCCTCACCGTGGGCCGGCGCGTCCTTGCCGGCGATCATCTGGGCGTAGACGTACGGCTCGCAGCGGTGGACCTCGGAGATTTCCTCTCGAACCGACGGGTTGATGCGCAGGTAGTAGTCCAACGCGCCGTCGCCGTTGCCGGCGCGGGCCTCGGCGATCATCAGCCACGGGTTGGTGTGGCAGAAGATGCCGGCGTTCTCCTTGTAGCCCTGCGGATACGACGAGATCTCTCCCAGGTTCAGGTAGTAGCGCGTATAGGCGGGATTGAGCAGCACGATGCCGTGGGGCGTGGCGAGGCGCTCCCGGACCGAGGCCAGCGCCCTGGCCGCCTTGCCGTCGTCGAGGCCGATCCCGGCCATGATGCACATGCCCTGCGGCTCGATGAAGATCTGGCCCTCTTCACACTCCCTGGAGCCGATCACCTCCCCGAAGAAGTCGTAGGCGCGCCTGAACCAGTCGCCATCCCAGCCGGCCGTCTTCACGACGTCGGCCATGGCGGCCGAGGCGGCCCGACAGCGATCGGCCTCCCCCGCGTCGCTCCGCAAGCCGGCGATGGCAGCCATCTCATCGGCGGCCATGACAAACAGCCCGCCGATGAAGACGGACTCGGCCACGCCCCCGGCCTTGTTCTCGGTCGTCTGGAAGGACTCGCCGGGCGTTTCCGAGAAGCAGTTCAGATTGAGGCAGTCGTTCCAGTCGGCGCGGCCGATCAGCGGCAAGCCGTGGGGGCCAAGCCGCGCGAGGGTGTAGCCGATGCAGCGCTGCAGGTGCTCGTACAGCGGCGTCTCCGTGCCTGGATGGTTGTCGTACGGGATCGGCTCCTCGAGGATGCTGGCGTCGCCGGTTTCCTTGAGGTATGCAGCCACGGCCAGGACCAGCCAGGCCGGGTCGTCGTTGAAACCGCCCCCAATGTCGTTGTTGCCGCGCTTTGTGAGGGGTTGGTACTGGTGGTACGCACCGCCGGTGGGCAGCTGCGTGGCGGCGATGTCGAGGATCCGCTCGCGGGCCCGGGTCGGGACCATGTGGACGAAGCCGAGCAGGTCCTGGTTCGAGTCGCGGAAGCCCATGCCACGGCCGATGCCCGACTCGAAGGAGGAGGCCGAGCGCGACAGGTTGAACGTCACCATGCACTGGTAGGCGTTCCAGATGTTGACCATGCGGTCGACGTGCTCGTTGCCGGTCTGGACGCGCAGGATGCCGAGCGTCCGGGTCCAATCGTCGCGCAGGTCGGTGAAGGCCTTCTCGACGCCGGCCGGCTCGAGGTACCGGGCGATGATCGGCTTGACCTGCTTCTTGTTGATCGTCTGCGAGCCGGGCGGATCGAATTTGTCATCGGCAGGGTTCTCCGCATAGCCGAGGACGAAGATGATCTCGCGCGTCTCGCCGGGTGCCATCTCGAACTTGACGTGGTGCGAGCCCATGGGCTGCCAGCCGTGCGCCTCCGAATCGGTGGTTCTGCCCTGCTCGACCACGATCGGCCGATCCCAGCTCCGGTAGGGGCCGAGGAAAGCGTCGCGCTGCGTCTCGTAGCCGGCGATCTTCTCCGAGCAGGCGAAGAAGGCGAAGTGGTCCCGCCTCTCGCGGTACTCGCTCTTGTGGTAGATGACGCCGTCCTCTATCTCGACCTGGCCGATGGAGTAGTTGCGCTGGAAGTTTGTGGCGTCGTCGTTGGCTTCCCAGAGGCACCATTCGATCGAGCTGAAGAGAGAGACCCTGGCCGCAGTCGGCCGCTCGTTGGTGACTCTGACGCGCCAGACCTCGAGGTTCTCGCCCGGCGGCACGAAGTACAGGGTCTCGGCCCGCACGCCCAGATAGCGCGAGCCGATGATCGAGTAGCCCAGACCATGGCGACAGCTGTAGTCCTCGAGGTCACGCTGGGTCGGCTGCCAGCTGGGGCTCCAGAACTCGCCCGACTCGTCGTCGCGCAGGTAGACGTAACGCCCGCCCAGGTCGAGCGGCGCGTTGTTGTAGCGGTAGCGAGTGACCCGCCGCAGGCGGGCGTCGCGATAGAAGGAGTAGCCGCCGGCGGTGTTCGAGATGATCCCGAAGTAGGCCTCGCTGCCCAGGTAGTTGATCCAGGGCCAGGGCGTATCGGGGCGGGTTATGACGTATTCACGCGCCTCGTCGTCGAATTGACCGTAGCGCACGTTTCTCCCTCTCGGTTACCCGATGCTGCCGACCGAATGCCGTCGCCTCCGACGCCTGCCTGCCGGCCGCAGAAGTCCCTGCGTCATTCCGTGGCGGATGCCCCGGGCGATCGCCCCGGTCGGCTCGGCGTGCGGGAGGACGTTACCATTCCCAACCGGGCCGGCGCTGGCCCTGGCGCAAGGCGCGAGGGCGCGGCCCATGGGGCGCCGTGAGAAAGGCAGAGGAGGCTGGACTTCGGGTGGCCCGCGCGTCGATCGCCTACGTCGTCATCTACGTCGCCGTCGCGGCGTATTCCCCTTTCCTGCAGCCGTACTACCAGGCCCTGGGGATCTCGCTGGGCGCCATCGGCGCATTGGTCGCGTTCACGTCCGTCGTGGCGCTGGTCAGCTCGCCGACCTGGGGCGCCCTCCACGACCGGTCGCCGACGTCCCGTGTCTTGCTGCCGGTGGCGGCCGTGATCGCGGCCCTGGGAGCACTCGGCCTGGCCAGCTTCGGGGCGTCACTCCTGCTGATCCCGTCTGCGGCGGCGTTCGCGATCGGGATGTCCGGCCTGAGCCCGATGATGGACGTCCGCGTACTCGACCTCGTCGGATCGGATCGGACCCGCTACGCCCGAGTCCGCGTCTGGGGCTCGATCAGCTTCATGGTCTGCACCCCGATCATCGGGCTCGCGATCGGCGAGAACTACCGAAACCTGTTCTTCCTCCTGATACCGAGCGTCCTGCTCGGCGGGCTCGCCGCAACTCTGCTTCCGGGGCGGGCCGGCGGAGTTCGCGCCGCAAGCCTTCGCCAGGCGCCCGGCCGCGTGCTCGGCCACCTGCCCATCGCACTATTCCTGATCGGCGCGCTCGTCGGCTGGACGGCCGTGTACGCGCAGAACACCTTCTTCTCGATCTACCTGAGCCAGATCGGCGCGTCCAACGAGCAGATCGGCTGGGCCTAGTCCATCCAGGCAGCCCTCGAGGTCCCCTCGATGATTCTGTTCCCGCAGCTGGCACGGAGGTTCGGAGCCGAACGCCTGATGGTGCTGGGCATGGCCATCATGGCCGTCCGACAGGTTGCCAACGCCGTCTTCGTGACGCCGTCGTTCCTGATCGCCTTCTCGCTCCTGCAGAGCGCCGGGTACGGTCTCCTCCTGATCGGCGGCATCACATTCGTCTCGCGCCAGGCACCCAGGGGCACGGCCGCCACCGCCCAGGGAATCCTGGCCGGGGTCACGTACAGCCTGTCGGTCATCGTCGGCTCGGGCCTGGGCGGGCTGCTGGCCGGCTGGCTTACGATCCGCGGGCTGTTCGCGATCTCAGCGTGCCTGGGACTCGCTGCCATCTTCCTGATCGCCCTGGCGGTTCTGCCGGCAGCGAGGCGATCCACGCCTGAGGCGCCGTCGACCAGCTCCCCCACCCTCGCCGACAGGCTGGAAGCCCACGAACAAACTTGAGAGCGGCCGCCGGCCGGGCGCAGCAGCGGGGGCCAGCGCTCAACTTTCAGCTCGAGCCCCACAATGACCGGGCTGCACGCTCCTGGCGGCCATCGCCCGATAAGCTGGCCTGTGCCGGCCGTCGAGCCTCCGAGGGACCCCGCGGCCCGGCTCCGGTAGACTCAGCCGCCATGGATGGCGTCATCGCACTGGTCGGCTCCGGCGAATTCACCGGGGCCATGGTCGAGGTGGACCGAGCGCTGCTGGCCGCCACCGGCCGCGAGCGGCCGCGCGTGGCGATCGTGCCGACGGCCTCGTGGCCGGACGGCGAGGCCGTCTTCAAGCGCTGGATCGCCCAGGGCGAGGCCCATTTTGCCGCCCTCGAGGCGGAGCCTGTGCCGGTCCTGATCCGGGACCGGGCGTCGGCCGACGACCCGGTTGCCGTATCGGGGATCTCGGGCGCCGACCTCGTTTACCTGTCCGGCGGCAAGCCGGGCCACCTTCTGGATATGCTCCGCGGCAGCGCGGCGGGCGCCGCCCTCAGAGAGGCGCACGCCCGCGGAGCGGTGATCGCGGGCTGCTCGGCTGGGGCGATGGTGCTGGGCGGTCACCAGTTCCGGACAGGGGGCCGCCGCTTCCTGCAGCTGCCCGTGGGCTGGGAGGACGGGCTGGGCCTGGTGCCCGGTCTCGTGATAGTGCCGCACTACGACGCCATCCCCGAGACACTCGTGGCGCCGCTGGTCCTTGCAGCTCCGAAGGGCGCGCTCGTGGTGGGGATCGACGAGGACACCGCCGTCGTGGGTCGCGACGGCGCCTGGCAGGTTCAGGGCCGCGGTCGCGTCACCATCTGGCGCGGGCAGCGTCGCGAGCGTCACCGCGCCGGTTCCATCGTCTCATTCTGATCCGCCGAAGGCAGGCACCGGCGGCCTCCCCGAGGTGGCGTGCCTGGAGCCACCGAGCGCCAGGCCGTCCAACGGGTCCGTTCCGAGAGAGCCTCAAACCCCGCGCGCAGACGGGCCCCGGGGCGGCCTCCCACTATCGCAATCGGCTGAAACGATCCGTCGCCTCTACCAGGCGATCGACGATCCCTGCTTCCATGGCTGCGTGACCCGCGTCGGGAACGATCTCGAGTTCGGCCTCAGGCCAGCGGCGGTGCAGGTCCCAGGCGTTCGCTACCGGGCAGCACATGTCGTAGCGACCGTGAACGATCACGGCCGGGATGTGGCGGATGAGCGGCACGCCATCGAGCAGCTGGTCGGGGCGGTCGAAGAACCCATGGTTGACGAAGTAATGGGACTCGATGCGGGCGAGGTTGTCGGCGGCATCGGGTTGGCTGAATTCGGCGATCAACTTCGGACTGGGAATCAAACGGATCGTGGATGCCTCCCAGGTGGCCCACGCTTTCGCGGCGGTGGCCCTCTGGGCCGGGTCGCCGCCGATCAGGCGGCGGTGATAAGCGGCCAGCAAGTCGACGTGCTCATCTTCGGGGATAGGCGCCAGAAACGCGTCCCATGCATCCGGAAACACGAAGCTCGCGCCCTCCTGGTAGAACCAGCGGATTTCATGCGGTCGCAGCAGGAAGATCCCGCGCAGCGCGAGAGCGATCACCCGATCCGGATGCGCCTCGGCATACGCGAGCGCCAGCGTGCTACCCCAGGAGCCACCGAAGACGACCCATCGCTCGATGCCGAGGTGGACCCGGATCTTCTCCATGTCGTCGACCAGGTCCCAGGTAGTGTTCTGCTCGAGGCTGGCACGCGGGGTGCTGCGACCACAGCCGCGTTGATCGAAGAGCACGATCCGATACGCCGCAGGATCGAAGAAGCGGCGGTATTCGGGCGTCGTCCCGGCACCGGGCCCACCGTGGACGAAGATGACCGGCCAACCATCTGGCCGACCGCTTTGCTCGAGATGGAGTTCGTGCAGGTCGGAGACCCTCAGACGCTCGATCTCGAATGGCTCGATCGGCGGGTAGAGCTCGCGCATGAAACCCAGTCTAGCCTTGCCTCCGGCGATGACGCAGGGCCGCGGCGCTACGATAGTCGGCGAGGTCCGACCCGGTCGTCCGGGTCGATGCGAACCGGACAGCTCTGAGGAGGACGACGTGCGCCCCTGGGCGAGACCGCTCCGCGGCCAGATCGACGAACTGACGATCGCGAGTCGCGCCCTCGTCGGCAACCTGCCGGGCGATCCGAGCGACCGCCCGATCTGGGTCTACGTGCCGCCCGGATACGACGCCGAGCCGGGCCGTCGCTACCCGTCGATCTACCTCATCCAGGGCATGACCGGCCAGATCGACATGTGGCGGAACCGTGCAGCCTTCCGTCCCACGACCCCTGAGAACATCGACGCCCTGTTCGCCGGGGAGGGCCCGGGGGAGGTCGCCCCGCCGCCGGCGATCGTTGTCTTCGTCGACTGTTGGACCTCATACGGCGGCAGCCAGTACCTCGACTCGCCTGCAACCGGGGCCTATCACACCTACCTGTGCGATGAGGTCGTGCCGTTCGTCGACGCCCGGTACCGCACGCGGACCGGCCGCGATCACCGGGGGATCACCGGAAAGTCGAGCGGCGGGTACGGCGCGATGATCACGCCGATGCTCCGCCCTGACCTGTTCGGCGGGCTGGCTTCCCACGCCGGCGACGCCCTCTTCGAGGCGTGCTACGGGCCGATGTTCGCAGAGGTCGCCAGGGCGCTCCGGGACGACTACGACGGCTCGATCGAGCGATGGCTGGCGGACTTCCGGTCGCGGCCGGCCTTTACCAGGAAGGCCGACGAGTCGCTCATCGAGGCGCGCGGGTACTCGGCCTGCTACTCGGCCGACCCGGACGGCACGATTCGCTACCCGTTCGATCCGGCGACGGGCGAGCTGATCCCCGAGATCTGGGACCGCTGGCTGCGCTGGGACCCGGTGCGGATGGCTCGGACACCCGAGGGCGCGGCTGCGCTGCGCTCTATGCGGGCGATCTATATCGACGCAGGAGATCGGGACGACTACTTCCTCGACCTCGGCGCGGAGGCATTTCGCCGGGCGTGCGTCGCTGCGGGGACCGTCGAGCCCTTCTTCGAGCTCTTCCCGGCAAGGCACGGGGCGATCGAGTATCGCTACCCGATCGCCATCCGTTACCTGGCCGAGCGACTCAGCGCCTAGCAATCCAGCGGGTTTGCAGGCGGATCGCGCCTGGATCTCTCGGCGGATCCGACAAGCAGTTTTCCTGTCCTCGGCGGACCCAAAGCGGTCCCGCGAACCGACCTAGAGGCCTGCCCCGATGTCGCTCGCGGCCGGAGCATTGATCGTGACCGGCTGATCGAAGTTGGTCAGGGTCATCGTGAAGCTGAGGTTGCCCACCGTCGACGAGGCGCCGACGATCTGGACCTGCGCGAGCTGGTAAGTGCCCTCGTAGATCCAGATACCCGCCGAGACAGAGTCGATCTTGATCCCGCGCAGGACAGCCGACTCCCCCGCGGGTGCCGCGGACGCGGCCGCCGCTATGTCACCGTTGATCTTGTCGAGCGGCACCGCAAGGTCGATGTGATAGGCGTCGCGGCCCCCGATCTGGTCGATGCCGACCACCGTGGGCGTGACGCCGGCCGCCTCGAGTTGGGTTCGAAGGCTGGCCGTCGTATCTGCGATCCCCGTGAGCGCGGATGCGCCCGGCGTGGGAACCGAAACGGGCAGGCCCATCTCCTTGCTGATGGTGCCCAGCTTGACCTCGTGGTATTCCGCACCCAGATCGCTCAACTTCAGATACAGCTCCGAGTTCTTGACGATCAGGTCGCCGGTGATAGGAGCGCTGCCAGTCAGGGAGTTGGCCGGCACGGTGATCGCAAGGTGAAACGCCAGATCCGGGGCGTCCACGTCGCCTGCGATAACGGTGCCATCCAGGACGGCATCGCTCTTGAGATTCGCCCAGCTGGGGTTGCCGAGGGTCTTGAGGAAGGCCGCCTTAATGGTGCCGTTCAGGGCGATGTTCATGTGGAACGACTGCCAGGCGGGCCCTTCCGCGATCCCCAGATTGAAGAGCGCCTCCGGATCGACCGGCGTTGGTGTGGCAACTGCGGTCGGTGTTGCACCGGCCGATGTGGCGGCGCCGGTAGGCGAGGCGGTGCTGCCGCCCGAGCAGCCGCCGACGATGACAGCGGTTCCGACCAGCATGGCCAGGACCGGCCCGCGGAAACGGAGCACTTGAGCACCTCCTCGGTTCACACCCTCACTCAGATCAGACATATCTATCGTTACGAATCTAGCCTCGCGCTGGGACGTTGTCCTGAAAGGGCGGTTCTGTCGTCAGAGCGGCGCGAAACGAGCCGTAAAGTGGCGCAGCTGCGGCGGCTGCGCGACGATGCGGAACCCGCGCAGCCCGTCCGCCCGTTCGGCGACCCAACGGATCACCTCGATCGCGTAGTCGACGTGGCTCTGGGTATAGGTCCGGCGAGGGATTGCCAGCCGGACGAGGTCCATCGCGGCGGGCGACTCACTGCCGTCCGGGTGCAGGCCAAACATGACCGTCCCGATCTCGCAGCCACGGATCCCGCCTTCGCGATACAGGGCCGCGGCCAGCGCCTGGCCCGGGTACTGGAGCGGCGGAACCTGGGGCAGCAGTGCCCGCGCATCGATGTAGACCGCGTGGCCGCCGATCGGCTGGACGACTGGGATGCCGGACTTCACCAGGCTCTCGCCCAGGTACTCGGTCGAGCGGATGCGGTAGCGCAGGTAATCCTCTTCGACCACCTCGCGCAGGCCCTGTGCGATCGCCTCGAGGTCCCGGCCGGCCAGGCCGCCGTAGGTGATGAATCCTTCGGTCAGGATAAGCAGGTTGCGGCACTGCTCGGCCAGCCTGTCGTCGTTCATAGCCAGCCAGCCGCCGATGTTCGCCAGACCGTCCTTCTTTGCGCTCATCGTCATGCCGTCCGCCAGCGACGCGATCTCGCGAACAATGTCGGGGATGGATCGCTCGGCGTAGCCCGGCTCGCGGGCCTTGATGAACCAGGCGTTCTCGGCGAAGCGACAGGCATCCAGGAAGAGCGGAATGCCGTGGCGGTCGCAGAGGGCGCGAACCCCGCGCAGGTTCTCGAGCGACACGGGCTGGCCGCCCCCGGAGTTGTTGGTGATGGTCACGAACACGACCGGCACGCGCCCCGGCCCCGCTGCCCCGATGCATGCCTCCAGGGCATCCAGATCCATGTTCCCCTTGAACGGATGGAGCGCAGCCGGGATTCGGCCTTCTGGGATGACGAGGTCCACGGCCTCCGCACCGGTGACCTCGACGTTGGCCCTCGTGGTATCGAAGTGAGTGTTGTTCGGGATGACCTTGTCGGGGCCGCCGAGAATGGAAAACAGGATCTTCTCCGCCGCGCGGCCCTGGTGGGTGGGGATGATGTGCCGGAATGGGAAGAGGGAGCGAACCGACTCCTGGAACTCGTAGAACGAGGGCGATCCCGCGTAGCTCTCGTCTCCGTGCTGAATTGCAGCCCACTGGTCCCGGCTCATCGCGCCGGTGCCCGAGTCGGTGAGCAGGTCGATCAGGACGTCGTCGGCGTGGAGGTTGAAGAGATTCCAGCCTGCGACTTCCAGGGCACGCTGTCGCTCGGCCACGGTGGACATCCGGATGGGCTCAACGGAATGGATCCGAAATGGCTCGATGATCGTCTTCCAGCGGTCCATGAGCGAAGAATAGCCTCCGCCGTTCGCGGCGATGTGTACCTCAGCCGTTCACCGTGGGACCGGCGTGCCCGCGCCTTGCCACCGACGCAACCGACCGGTGCAAGGACTCGAGGCAGCAGGTCGCCTGCGGAAGTTGGGATCGATCGAGGCCGTGGCCCTGACCCACGTCCGGCGTGGTGCTGAACGACTTCCAGCATGTCGCTTCGGCTTGGCCGGCGCGTCGTGGCGGACGGCGGGCCCTTCTGGCCCCAACCGGTCCCGCCGGCCCGGGACCTATGGCCCACTTCGCGCGCCTGTTGGCACTACTCGGCTTCGCCGTCCCTAGCCCACCCTGGCACCAAGATCACTTAGACCTCCACGTCCCTGGCCTGCGCGGTCGGCGATGAGCGTCCCCTGCGCAAACCACTCGGCGGCAGCCCTCGTCGCCCGGCGACGCACCAGACGCGCGGACGGAACATCCGCACCAGGAGTCGGCTCGAAGATGATGTCGAACGTCATGGAGACCGTCTACGCGCGCGCCCGCGCGGGACACAAGACCGTCGTCCTGCCCGAGGCCGACGACGTCCGGACGGTGATCGCCGCCGAGCGGATCGTTCAGGAGGGCCTGGCCAGGGTCGTTCTCGTAAGCCCACTCTGGAAGGTCGAGGCCGCGGCGAAGCAAGCCGGGGCCGATATCAGCGGCTGCCGGATCGTCGATCCCGCCGCATCGCCCGAGCGCGACCGATTCGCCCAAACGCTCCTGGATCTCCGCCGCCACAAGGGGATGACGGAGGAGAAGGCGGCCCAGCTGGTCCTCGATCCCCTCTTCTACGGCTGCCTCATGGTCCACGAGGGCGAGGCCGACGGCCAGGTTTCGGGCGCGACCCATTCCACTGCAGACACGATCCGGCCGGCGCTCCAACTCCTCGGCACCGCCCCCGACTGTGGGCTCGTCTCGTCGTTCTTCATCATGATCGTGCCGGATTGCGAGTACGGCGAGAATGGTGTCTTCATCTTTGCCGACTGTGGCCTCGTCATCAACCCAAACGCCGAGCAGCTCGCGGAGATCGCGATCCAGAGCGCGAATACCATGCGGAACCTTCTCGGGTTCGAGCCGCGCGTCGCGATGCTCTCGCTCTCGACTAAGGGCAGTGCCAAGGATCCGCTCGTCGACAAGGTAGTTGAGGCGACCAGGATCGCGAAGGAACGGCGCCCGGATATCGCCCTCGACGGCGAGCTTCAGGGTGACGCCGCCATGGTCGAATGGATCGGCCAGCGCAAGGCGCCCGGCAGCCCCGTTGCCGGGAAGGCGAATGTGCTGATCTTCCCGGACCTCGACTCGGGGAACATCGCCTACAAGCTCACCGAGCGGCTCGCCAAGGCCAGGGCCTACGGCCCCGTCCTCCAGGGGCTGTGCAGCCCGGTGAACGATCTCTCGCGGGGGTGCGACGCGCTCGACATCGTCAATGTGGCCGCCATCACGGCCGTGCAGGCCGCGCAGTAGCCATTCCGGGCAGGGGGACCCGGCCCCGGCGGCGGCTCGCCGCTACACGCACCGGATCGGTGAAGCTGAGCAGCAGGACAGGCGGGTAGAACACCGAAATGAAGATCCTCGTACTCAACAGCGGCAGTTCGTCGCTCAAGTACCAGCTCATCGACTCGCACACGGAGGAGGTGGTCGCAAAGGGCCTGGCCGAGTGCATCGGCATGTCCCAGCGCTGCGGCCACATCGTCCAGCAGACGACGCTCGCCGGGAAGATCTCGTTCGACACCGAGATGAACTGCCACGACGACGCGATGGATCAGGTGTTCGCGCTCCTGACGGACCCCGAGAAGGGCGTCGTCAAGCGGATCGACGAGATCGCCGCGGTCGGGCACCGCGTGGTCCACGGCGGTGAGAAGTTCGTCCAGCCGACCATCGTGACCGACGCGGTTCTGGACGGCATCGAGAAGATGAGCCAGCTCGCGCCGCTCCACAACCCGCCGAACCTCGAGGGCATTCGCGCCTGCCGGCGGCTGATGCCGGGCATTCCGCAAGTGGCGGTCTTCGACACAGCATTCCATGCCACGATCCCCGACTACGCCTACATGTACGCGCTGCCGTACGATTACTACGCGGCCTTCGGCGTACGCCGGTACGGTTTCCACGGCACGTCTCACCAATACGTGGCCGGCATCGCCCTGGAGATGCTCCGTCAGCGGGGAATCGCGCCCGAGACGTCGCGCATCGTCACCTGCCACCTTGGCAACGGCTGCAGCATGGCCGCCATCCAGGGAGGTCGGGCGGTCGACACGAGCATGGGCCTGACTCCCGTCGAGGGCCTCGTTATGGGCACGCGCTCCGGCGACCTCGACCCCGCGATCCTCACGTACCTCTCCCGCAGGCTCGACGCGCCGGTCTCAGATATCGACCAGATCATCAACAAGGAAAGCGGCCTGCTCGGCCTCTCCGGGCTCTCCAGCGACATGCGCGACATCGAGGAAGCGGCGGCGGCGGGCCACGCGAGGGCGGAGCTGGCACTCGCGGTGTTCTGCTATCGCATCCGCAAGTACATAGGCGCGTACGCCGCGGCCATGGGCGGCCTCGACGCGATCGTGTTCACAGCCGGCATCGGCGAGAACAGCCCTGTCATCCGGGAACGCGTCTGCCGCGGCCTCGGGTTCCTGGGCGTGGATCTCGACGATGGCAAGAACGCGACCGAGCGCGGGCGCGCCGTCGACCTCGCCGCGGAGTCGAGCCGCGTCCGCGTGATGCTCATCCCGACCAACGAAGAGCGGATGATCGCGCGCGAGACGATTCGGGTAATCGCCGCGTCCGCCATCCCGTCGCCGCTGGTGATCGCGCCCTAGGCTGCGGCGGCACGGAGTTCGCCCCAGGTCAAGTACCATAACCAGACGCTGGCGATTGGGTTCATCAAGGGGGTGGAGTCTCAGCTGCCCAACGATCTGGCGTGGCGGAGGCAACGGGGACGATCATGGCGCTCGTCGGGGCGAAGGTGCCGCCGTTGCGCGCGATCCCGGCACCCGCTGTCACCCGTGTGAACGTTCTCGACGCGTACCGGGCGGTCCGGGACCGGCCGATCCCGCCTGAGCTGCAGCAGGCAGTCGACGCCGCCACGCCACGATGAGCGATGGCGGGCCCGGCGCGACCGGACCAGGGATCAGGGCCCGCGCGTCAACGTCCCGCGCGATCGTGCTCGCCTCGTACTCCAGTTTCATCCTGGTCGGATGGACCGGCCTTTTCGTGCCCTCGCTCCTCCGAGTCCTGCAGGCCGACTTCGGCCGGTCGGACGCCGAGTTTGGGCTCGTCTACCTGGTCGGCGCCCTCCTATCTGCGAGCGGGGCGCTGTCGTCGGGCCTCATCGCGGGGCACATCGGCCGGCGCTTAGTCAGCGCGACCGCGGCGCTGCTGATCGCCGGCGGGATGGCGCTGGAAGCCGTCGCCCCATCATGGCCGGTCTTCCTGGCAGGGGCAGGGCTTGCGGGAGCCGGCTGCGGGGCGATCGTCGCACTGGGCAGCAGCGTCATCATGGACTTGTCGGCCTCGGGAAGCGGGAGCAGCCTCAACCGGCTGCACCTCTTCTACAGCGTTGGCGCCCTCGCGGCACCGATCGCCATCAGCGTGCTGATGAGCCTCGGGGTCGAGTGGCGCCTGATCGCCGCGGTCACGGGCCTGGCCGGACTCGCACTGGCTGAGCCTCTCTCGCACGCGGGGGCAGTCCCGCCGCGGCCTCGATCGCCGGCGACGCCAACGACCGCGGAGCGCGAGGCGGCCACGCTGACCGGCCCCCGGCTCGCGCTCGCGGGGCTCGGTCTCGCCATCGCCTGCTATGTGGCCGCCGAGTCGGGGGTCTCGAGCTGGCTCGTGGGCTTCCTGGCCGACGAGCCGATGACGGCCGCGACGCTGGCTCTCAGCCTCTTCTGGATCGGCATCGCCGCCGGTCGTTTGGTCGCGAGCAGAGTCGCCGACCGGTTCAACCCTGTCCGTTTCACCGCGTCGTGCGCGCTGGCCGCCTGTATCGCCATCCTCGCCGCGGTCGGCCTCGCCTCCGGCCCGGTCCGGATCAGCCTCTTCCTGGCGGCCGGGTTCGCATTCGGACCGGTCTATCCGATGATCATGGGGATCGCGGGATCGCTCTTTCCGCATCGCGCGGCCGCCGTGGCCGGGATCGTGACGTCGGCAGGCGTCGTGGGATCCATCACCTACCCCCCGCTGGTGGGCCTGATCGCCAGCATTGCGGGCCTCGGCGCCGGGATGCTCGGCGCGGCGCTGTTGATTCTCCTCAGCGGAGGGGCAGTGATCGCAGCGGGCCGGCTGGCCCGCGCGCGGGCGTCGCGATCCCAACCGGAGTACGTCGCAGAGCGAGAGACGAGCTGAGGGTCAACCTCCGGGGGAGATGGCACCGCCGCCCTGTGGCACCGATGTGATATGCCTTTTCGCGCGGGTCAAAGGGTCCATCTGAGGAGCCTCCGGAGCCCGCAGCCGGTGCCCCTCGAGCTTGTATGATCTGCCGCGGCGGATTCGAACCGAGTGCCCCGACTCCCGCGGAGCGGCGGCAAATGACTGCTGTATGCAGAACCAGGTTCAGCCATGGAAAGGAAGCGGACGCATGACGTTGGCGTCGGGCGATAAGAAGGCCGACCTCGCCGGGCCGGGCATCGGCAGCTACGAGGAACTCGAGAAGGTCCTGCCGAGCGACTACGAATCTGCGCTCAACCGCCGGGATACTCAGGAGGCCATATACGTCGTCAAGGACTACATCGAGCGCAATCTCTGCAAGGAGCTGAACCTGCACATGGTGCAGGTTCCCCTGATCGTCGATGTCGAGTCGGGCGTCAACGACATGCTCGACCGCGACGGCAAGCGCGGGCCGATTCAATTCCACATCTCGAACGACTACGACCAGCACCCGATCGACGCCCAGGTCGTCCAGGCCGCCACGAAATGGAAGCGTCCCGCGCTCAGGGAGATCGGCTACGGCGTTGGCGAGGGTCTCCTGACAGACATGCGGGCCGTCCGCAAGGACTACTTCCTCGACCACGATCACAGCTGCTACGTGGACCAGTGGGACTGGGAGCGAGTCATCACGGCCGAAGACCGCAACCTCGACTTCCTCAAGATGCTCGTGAGAAAGATCTGGAAGGTGCTGAAGGGGGCCGAGCAGGAGGCGCTGGACAGGTTCCCCAAACTCCGCGCCGACAAGTACCCGGAGCTCCCGGAAGAGATCACCTTCCTTCACGCCGAGGACCTGCTCTCACGCTACCCGGACCTGCCACGCAAACAGCGCGAGACGGCCATCCTCCAGGAGATCCCCGCCGTCTTCATCATCGGGATCGGCTGGACGCTCGCCGACGGCTATCCGCACGAGATGCGGGCCGCCGACTACGACGACTGGGTCACCCCAACCGTCTCAGAGGACGGGCGGCCGATGCACGGCCTCAACGGCGACATCCTCGTCTGGAACCACGTCACGCGGCGTCGCCACGAGCTCACTTCGATGGGCATCCGGGTCAACGCCGAGACCCTGAAGCAGCAGCTCGAGATCACCGGCCAGCTCGACTGGCTGAACCTGCCCTATCACCGCGGCATTGTCAGCGGCGAGACGCCGCTGAGCATCGGCGGCGGGATCGGCCAGAGCCGCACCCAGATGCTCCTCCTCCACAAGGCTCACCTCGGCGAAGTCACCGTTTCGGTCTGGCCGAAGATCCTCAAGGACATCTGCGCGAAAAAGAACATCTTCGTGCTCGAATAGGACCGGACGCGGGCGCGGGGTCTCGCCGGCGTCTTCGGCGCCCCTGCAAGGAGTGACCCGTTGGATCAGTCCTCGCCACGCCCGCTCCGGCCCTCGTCGCTGCACGTGTCGGCGTGCCCAGCCAACAGACCCGACCTGACAGGCACCTGTATCTCGAGCGCTCGCGCCTCCGAATCCGCCGCGTTAGAGAGGCTGCACCTCTCGTCCGCCCGCACGACGAAGGTAGCTCCCGACCCGGCAACGCACTCCCTGGCCTCGACGACGGCGCGAACCTGGCCCGCGACGACGCAGAAGATGCCGTCGACCCCAGGCTCGGGAAGGCGCGACTCGGGCTCTCCGCCGGCCGGGAGCACGTTCATCCAGGCGTGGACTTCGCCGGTCGACCCGGCCGAGGCGAGGACCGCGTGGGCCATGGTCCCGGCCTCCACCAACCCGGCAGCGGCTTGCGTCTCCACTCGATAGCGCATCGTCTGCCTCTCCACGGCCCGGACCGGGCGACCGAACCTTGCGGCTCCTCGCCGCGGGACTGCGTCCGGACGAACCTTGGGCGCGGACCTGCACCGGCGCCAGAGGCTTCGGTCACGGACGCGTGACCCCCCGCCGCTGCCCGGGCCGGCAGCGGCGCAGCCGGGCCGACCGGTTCGCTGCCCTCGCCCGGAAGTCCGCGTCGCCCGGCGTGCGCGGGGACGGAATGACATCGCGAACGTTCGCCATCCCCGTCGCGAGGACGCCTGCGCTACTCCACGTGCTTGACGCCGCGAGCGCCAGGGGGCGGCGCGCTCCCCGAAGCCGGCGAAGCGGCCGGATGCGTCGCGCAGGACAGTGCGGACGCTGCGGACGGCGTCCAGTCGGAGCGGCCCGTAGACGTGCGGGTCGGCGCTGCCCGGATCGTCGTAGCGCCACGGGGCGCCGGCTAGGGCCAGGTCGAGATCGAGGACGGTGAGGGCATCCGGATCGTCGGCGTACAGCCGGTTCGCGAGCGCAAGCGCCTCCGCGTCGCCGTCCGTGCAACGGACGAACCCCTCCTGGTCGAACCCGGCGGGCGTGTAACGAGCCGCCGGGTTCGCATCGGCCCGCCAGGCCTCCCAGCGCCTGGCCGCAAGAAGGTGGAGCGTCACGTGGCCGCCGACGTTCCCGGGAAGATCGCGGAAGATGAGGCGCCGGGCGTTACCCCCATACACCAGCCGGAGCACCTCCTGAGGCAGTCCCAAGCCGTGGACCTCCCAGCGGCCCTGGCTCCCGGGCCCGCCCTCGGGGTCGTAGGGGAAGCTTTCATCGCGCGTCTCGAGGAACCGAAAGGCGACAGACCACGCGGCGGGGTTCGGAGCGGCATCCGTCCCGAAGAGCACGCGGTCGGTCCAGCGGACGATGAGATCTCGGGCGGTGTAGGGCTGCCGGCCGAGCTCCGCGATCCGCGCCGCCAGGTCGACATACCAGTTGGGATACGCCGCGAGCATCGCTCCGACCCGGCCGAGATCCTCGGGAGCGCAGCCCACGTGAGCCCCGATGAAGGTGGTTCCGGGATGGCGAGCGACCACCGTCTCCAGCCCGTCGATCAGCTCGTCGAACGGCGGGAAGCCGTCGGCACCCGGCTGGCCCCGCGGACGTGTCGGCCAGAAGTGCCACTCCGGGTGCTCGTGAAGCTCTTCCCATCGCTCGTTGGTCCCATCGGACGGCCGGAAGAACGCGATCGGGTCGGCAACGTGGATCGTGACCGGCAGATCGATCTCGCCGGCCGCGGCCCAGAGCGGGTTCAGGCGCGGGTCGTCGACCGCGACGAGACGGCCGGCTGGGTCGCGCGCCCGGAGCCCGAGCAGCTTCCAGACCTTCAGCCCCCGGGCGCCGGCGCCGGCCGCTGCGCGGAGCCAGCGTGCCTCCTCCTCACCGAAGTCAGGGCCCTCCGCCCACATGTCATAGTCCAGGCCACCGAAGACAGCCACCCGAGAACCGAGGGCAGACCACCGCGTCACCTCGCGGCGTAGCGCCTCACCCTGTCCGCCGTCGAGATCGACGATGGCCGCGATCCCCGACGCCTCCATGGCGGCTCCGAGGGCGGCGGCGTCGGCGCCGGCCCAATCTCCCGAAAATGGGGTTGGCCCGAGGTGGTTGTGGGCGTCGATGGCAGCGAAGGCGGGGCGCGAGGGTGCGCCGACCCGGTGGACGCGCAGCTCGGATCGCGGCCGGTAGTCGACGAGCCGGAGGTCGTGGGGCGACGGCCGGGCTGACTTAGCCACGGCCGTCCCGCCTAGCCCTTGAGCCCGGAGATCGCGATCCCGCGGACGAAGTACTTCTGGGCGATCAGGAACAGGATGATCATGGGCAGCAGGCTGACGAGCGCCCCGGCCATCATCGCCGGCCAGTTGCCGATGTACTCGCCCTGGAAGAACGCGAGACCGACGGTGGTCGTGTAGGTGGGCAGGTCGCGCAGGTAGATGAGCGGGTCCAGCAGGTCGTTCCAGCTCCACATGAACTGGAAGATGGCCAGGGTGGCCAGGGCCGGCCGGGACAGCGGGACGTAGATCCGCAGGAAGATCTGCCAGGGGTTGGCTCCGTCGACGCGCGCGGCGTCGGCCAGATCGCTGGGAATCGTCAGGAAGAACTGGCGCAGCAGGAAGGTCCCGAAGGCACCGCCGAAGAAGGCCCAGACCCAGAGCGGAAGGTTCGTGCCGATCCAGTTGCCGCTGTCGCTGAAGGGCCAGGGCAGGTACCGGTACAGCACGAAGTTGGGCACCAGAACCACCTGGAAGGGAATGATCAGGGTCGCCAGGATCAGAGCGAACAGGATGCGCCTGCCGCGGAATTCCAGTACGGCGAACGCGTAGGCCGCCATCGAGCAGGTGATGAGCTGGCCGATAGTCGCCATCGAGGCGATGAAAAGGGAGTTCTGGAAGAAGGTCCCGAAGGTCACGCCGGGCAGGGCGAACCACATGTTGGTGTAGTTCTCCCAGTGGAGGCCCGTCGGGAACGAGAACGGCGCGCTGGTGAAAACCTCGGCCCGTGTCTTCAGAGACGTCGACAGCATCCACAGGAACGGGATCATCATCGCCAGCCCGCCAGCAACCAGCGTCGCGTATTGGGTGGCATGCCGAATCACCCCCCGGGCGCGGCGGCGCTGTTTCCGTCTGCTGCCGACAGGAGGACGCGCGACGGGCATGGTCGAGGCGCTCACCGACGAAGCCTCACTGGTAGTGCACCCATCTGTTCTGGGTCCGGAAGTAGAGGATCGTGAAGACGGCGACGATGAGGAACAGGATCCAGGAGGCGGCGCTCGCAAGGCCCATGTGGAAGTTGCGGAAGCCACTCTCGTAGATGAAGTCGACGAGGGTTATGGTCGCCCCGCCGGGCTTGCCCGGATTGGCCATGACGTAGACCTGGTCGAAGACCTGGAAGGCTCCGATGAGCGCCAGGATGCCGGTGAAGAAGATCGAGGGCGTAAGGAGGGGCAGCGTCACGTATCTGAAGCGAGCCAGACGGCCCGCCCCGTCGACACTGACCGCGTCGTAGTACTCGGATGGGATCCCCTGCAGCCCAGCCAGGAAGATGATGACGTTGGCCGGCAGCTCCTGCCAGGTACACATAGCGATGATCGAAGGCATCGCCAGTGTCGGATCGGTAACCCATCGCTGAGGCGAGATACCCAACAGGGCCACGGCGTGATTGAGAAGGCCCGTCGGGCTGTAGATCCACAGCCAGACGATGGCGATGGCGGTCGAGGACGTCACCAGTGGAAGGAAAAACATGGTGCGGATCAAAGCGATGCCACGGATGCGCTGGTTGAGCACCAGGGCGAGACCGAGTGCCAGGGCCAGTCCGAGCGGCACGGAGACCGCCGTGAAGAAGAAGGTGTTGCGAAGTGCCGTGAGGAACCGCGGATCGCCGAGCAGGTTGATGTAGTTGTCGAGACCCACGAGCTTGGGCGGGGTCAGCATGTCCCAGCTGGTCAGGCTGATCGCGAGCGTGGCCAGGATCGGCCCGGCGGAGAGGACCGCCAGGCCGATCAGGGTCGGGGCCAGGAACAGGAGCGCCCAGCGGGCCTCGCCCGCTCGCGGACCTCGGTGGGGCCGCGGCCGGTCGAGCGAGGCCGCCCGGGCCGCCCGCTCGCTCGTGAACGCGGGCATGAGACGGCCGCGCAGCGAGCCTGGCGAGTGGCCGGTGTCACTGGCCAAGGAGCCCCTTCAACGTGGGCGTGATCTCGTCCAGGGCCGCCTTGGCGGTGAGCTGGTTGTCGTTGAAGACCTTCGAGTCGAGCTCATCCTGGAGGGCAGTGGTGAACTCGTTGTAGCCCCGGAACGACGGCTTGAGGTGGGCGTAGGCGAGCGCGTCGGCAAAGACCTTGGCGCCGTCGAACGAGGTCGCGTAAGTGTCGGCCAGGACCTGCTTGTTCGCCGGCATCGAAGCCTTGAGGCTCGCCACCATGGCTTGCATGTCGGGCCCGGTGTAGCACTTCACGAACTCCCAGGCTGCGTCAGGCGACTTCGTTCCCTTGTAGATGACCACACCACTCGGGTTAACCGAGGTCGCCCGGCCGGCGGGTCCCATCGGGAGCGGCGCCACGCCGAAGTCGATGCCGGCGGCCGCGTGGCTCGGGACAAGCCAGGAACCATCCGCCTCCATGGCAGCCTGGCCGTTCTCGAATAGATCGCCGCTGCCGCCGGGCGTGGGCTGAGCCATGACCTTGTACTTGTAGATGAGATCCTGGAGGAATTGGATCCCGGCTGCCGCCTGGTCGGTATCGATCACGACGCTCTTCTTGTCGGGGCTGAGGATGTCACCGCCGGCCTGCCAGACGAGGGAGGACCAGTAGTTCTCCATGTCGGTGGTCTCCGTGTAGAAGCCCCACTGGTGGTGCCGCCGGAAGTCTTCGTCAGCTTCGTGGCCACTTCCACAAGCTTGTCCCAGTTCCACGAGTCATCCGGGTACGGGATGCCGGCCTGATCGAACATCGTCTTGTTGTAGTAGAGGGCGATGGTGCTCAGATCTCGCGGCAGGCCGTACAGGTGGCCGTCGGGGGCCGTGAAATCCTTCACCCCGAGGATCCGCCAGCTGGCTGGTGTCGAAGCCGTCACGGGCGATCAGCGGGCTGAGGTCGAGCAGCTGGTCACGTGTCTGGTAGTCCGGGAAGAGCGGACCGTCCATGACGAACACGTCGGGGGCGTTGCCGCCGGCCAGGGACGTCTGGAGCTTGTCCCAGTAAGTATCCCAGTCGGCGACGGTGACCTTCACCTTGATCGATGGGTTCTTCGCCATAAAGGCGTCGACGATCTTCTGCTGGTTGGCGAGCTCGGTCGTGTCGCCCCAGATCGCGTACGAGATCGTCGCCGCCGGCCCGGTGTAGTGACCGCATTCGGCCGCGGGGTTAGCCGTGGCGGTTGCGGAGGCACTCGAAGCCGTCGAGGCCGTCTCCACGGGCGAGGGTGTCGGGGCGGGGGTCGGGGCCGAGCTGGGTATGGGGCTCACCGAGCTGCAGCCGGCCAGGAACAGACTTGCGAGGGCGATCGCGGCCATATGCCACGGCCCGCGAAAGGCTCGATACGCACGCATCGCCAATCCTCCCTTCGTCAGCCCAGCGGGTTCGGTGCGTTGCCCCCGAGCCAGCCGGGCAGCCACTCCGCTTCGGCGGAGATCAGTTCGTCGGTCAGGCGCCAGGCATCGTCGAGCGAGAGCGCGGCCTGGACCTGCGGGTCGGTGAGAACGGCGTGGTAGACAAGGTCGCGGTCCTCCTCGAGGGCGGCGGCGACTGTGAGCTCCTGGCAGTCGACTGCCGGGCGCGTGTAGGCGGCGCACTGCGGCGGCAGCGGTCCGACGCCGATGGGGTGGGCGCCCAGGCCGTCGACCAGGGCCGGAATCTCAACGCATGCGTCGGCGGCCAGATTCGAGATGAACGAGCCGCCGCCGAAGCCGCCCGCATCGACGTTGTTCATGACGTTGGCGACGATCCGGGTCGGTTCGCCGGTCGTCATCGCGTGGACGATCACCGGCGCGTACTCGCCGCTGCGCTCGATCTCGAAGGGCTCGCCGGCGTCGAGACGGCGCTTGGTTGCCGCGTACTCGGCCTGGTTGTTCGCGACTCGAGAGAGGTACTCGCCGATCGGTATGTGAAGGGCCTCGACCCGGCCCTTGGGAATGAACCACGGGGCTGTACTCGGCATGGTGCTCGGACGACTCCGTGGGATAGAAGCCGAAGCGGCGGAACAGGTCGGCCCGCACGAGGTCGTCGTCGGGGACCCGCCCCGATTCCACGAAGTCACGCAGCGCGGGGTAGAGGTCGGTGCCGCGATGCTCGAGGCGGAGGATCCAGGCCAGGTGGTTGACGCCGCCAGAGAGAGAGTCCACCTCCGCGAAGGGCACGCCCAGGTACTCAGCCAGGGAGTGGACGGTCCAGTAGACGGAGTGGCAGAGGCCGACCACCGGCATTCCGATCCCTTTCTCGACCGCCTTCACCAGCATGCCCATGGGGTTGGTGTAGTTGAGGAAGACGGCGGCGGGGCAGACCTCGGTCATGTCGGCGGCGATCCCGAGCATGACGGGAATCGTGCGCAGGCCGCGGAAGACACCGCCGACGTTGATCGTGTACCGAAGCCCGAAGCGCGCCGGGACATCGAAGTCGATCTGAGTCGCCCGGGCACCTCCAACCTGGATGACGTTGACGACGAAGTCGGCCCCGTCGAGCGCCTCCCGCCGGTCCAGGCTGCCGCGGATCGAGGGCGTGGCGCCGAGGGCGCCGGCGGTCCAGTGCGCCATCCGCTCGGCCGTCGTCAGGCGGTCCTGGTCAATGTCGTGGAGAACGATCTCCGCTTCCCGCAACTCGGGGTAGGAGAGGAAGTCGCCGAGCAGGTTGCGCGTGAACTCGACGCTGCCCGCGCCGACGAGGACGATCCGTGGCATCCCTAGCCCTCCTCCGTGCGGCCCACGCCGACGATGTGGCGCAGGCCCTGGCTGTGGTAGCGATCCACCCATACCGGATGGTCGGGGTCGAGGCCACGCCGCCGGGCGAGGACGAAGGCGAACAGGGCTACCGGGGCGACCGCGACGAGCGGCGCGTAGTCCTCGGCCGCCGTCGCGGGCAGCGGCAGGTGGTCCGCGTCCTTGATGGACGGGCCTTCGCCCGGCCCCACCTCCACGATTCGCGCTCCCCACCCGGCGGCGTGGCAGGCGACGTCGAGGGTGGCCTCGCGGCCCGGCCCCGCCGGCGCGAGCGCGATGACGACGCTGCCCGGTCCAACGATCGTGGCGGCGCCCGTGGCCATCTCCCACGACTCGGCGCCTTCCGCGTGGACCAGCGCCATCTCCTTCAGCTTGAGAGCGGCCTCGTAAGCAGCCGCGGTCGCGTTGCCGCTGCCTACGACGAAGATGTGCTCCACCGTGGCCAGGTCGTCCGCGAGAGCCTCCACGCGGGGCAGCGCACTTGCGACGGCCGCGTCCACGTCGCCGGCGGCCGCGGCGAGGGCGGCCCGGACGCCTTCGGCCCGCGTGCCGCCCAGCAGCTCCCCGAGGACCAGGTGAGTGGCGGCCAGCGTGGCGACGAACGTCTTGGTCATGACCGGCACGCCGCCGGGGCCGCCGACGGAGCGGACGGCGTGGTCCACGGAGCGGTCCAGCGTGCTGCCCGGCACGTGCACGATGCCCACGGTCGGGATGCGGCCGCGCAGCTCGTCGACCACCATCAGGACGTCGCGGAACTCGCCGGAGGCCGAGATCCCCATCACCGCATCGTGCCCGTCGAGGGCCGGCAGGTAGTTCCGAAACTCTCCGGCGTCCAGGGCGATGACCGTAGGGTCGCCGGCGTGGGCGAGGCGGCGGTACAGCGTCGCGGCCGCCATCGCGGAGTGGTAGGAGGTGCCGTTGCCGATCACGTGGATGCGCCGCACGTCGGCCGCCCGGAGCGCTTTGGCGGCCGCCTGAGCCGCGGGCAAACTTCCGGCCAGCGTGGCCCGGATGGCCTCCCCCTCGGCTCGGATCTCGGCCGGAACGATGCCTTCGATCATCGGGTTTGCCTGGCTCCTCTCTGGGCGGGCACTAGCGGGCCACGATCACGCGGACCTGGTGGGCCTGAAGGGCGGCGATGTCCGCCGGGTCTCCGCCCGGGTCGGTGACCACCGTGTCGACCTCGTCGAGGCTGAAGACGAACGCAGGCGCCACCTGGCAGAACTTGGACGAGTCGGCCAGCACGACGCAATTCCGGGAGCTGCGGCGGAGTGCTCGATCGGTCAGAATCTCCGGGATGGAGTCGTTCATGAGGCCGCGCTCAGGGTCGATGGCCCCAATCCCCATGAAGAGCGTGTCGGCCCGCAGTTGCCCCAGCGCGAGCTCGGCCAGATGGCCGAGCATTGAGTGCATGCGTGGACGTACGACGCCCCCGAGGACCACGAGCTCGATCCCATCGCGGTCCAGGAGGACACTGGCCACGTCGAGGGCGTTAGTGATGACGGTCAGGCGGCGGTCGACCAGCCGGCGGGCCAGCTCCAGGGTTGTCGAACCGCTCGAGATCGCGATCGTCTGACCATCCTCGACGAGGGTGGCCGCGGCGGCCGCGATGGCCCTCTTCGCCTCGATGGCACGATCGCTGGCCCGAGGCGCAACCGCACCGGGGAGTGCCGCGCCGCCATAGGTCCGAACGACGGCGCCGTCGGCGGCGAGCCGGGCCAGGTCGCGTCGGATCGTCGAGGGCGTGACGCCGAGATCCCGGGCCAGCGCCACGACGCTCGCCCGGCCGTCCTCGCGCAGGCGAAGGACCAGGGAGCTTAGACGGTCTTTGCGCGGCATGTGCGCATGCTGTGACGCGTATTGCGCGCTGTCAAGGCAATTCCTGCAGGAATCGCGCAGATTCGACGTTGTTAGGGCCGCGCACGCGGCGTATGATCGCCCCGACCTGCACGAGGTGCTCCATGCCGTACCTGCTCGGCACGCGCCGCGGCCTGGCGGCGTGCGCCTCCGCCCGCGGCACCTTCGCCATCCTCGCCCTGGACCACCGCCAGAACCTGCGACGGGAACTCCACCCGGAGGACCCCGCGGCCACGACGTACGCCGAGATGATCGACTTCAAGCGGGCCGTCGTCCGGGTGCTGGCGGAGACGGCCACCGGGACGCTTCTCGACCCGGAGATCGGCGCGGCGCAATGCATCGCCGACGGCTCCCTCCCGGCCTCCGCGGGGCTCATCGTCGCCATCGAGGCGACCGGCTACGAGGGGCCGGACAGCGCGCGGGCCAGCCGAGTCCTCCCGGGCTGGTCCGTTCAGCAGGCCAAGCGGATGGGTGCATCGGCGGCGAAGCTTCTCGTGTACTACCACCCGGATGCGGCGAACACGGCCGACCAAGAGCGGCTCGTGGCCACGGTGGCGGCAGACTGCAGGGCAGCGGATCTGGCGCTATTTGTGGAGCCGCTTTCGTTCAACCCCGCGATCGGCGGGAAGCTGGTCGGAGAAGCCCGCAGACGCTGCGTCGTCGAGACCGCCCGGCGGTTGATGGCGCTCGGCGGCGACGTCCTGAAGGCAGAGTTTCCATACGACCCGGACGTTGTCGACGAGGCGGCTTGGGCCGACGCCTGCGCTGAGCTGGACGCGGCGTCTCCGGTGCCCTGGGTCCTTCTCTCCGGCGGCGTCGAAGACGCGACCTTCGCTCGGCAGGTGGCCGTCGCCTGCCACGCCGGAGCATCCGGCGTGCTCGCGGGGCGCTCCGTCTGGGCTCCGGCCGCGACGCTGCCGCCGGGCGAGCGAGACGCATGGCTGGCGACTGAAGGACGACCGCGGCTGGAGCGTCTCGCCCGCCTCGTCGATGCAGCCGGGGTGCCATGGCACGCGCGTCATGGCACACTGGCGGTGGCATCGTCGCCCGGCGAAGGCTGGTATCGGGATTACTGAGCGACGATGGACCAGCTGATGCCGGCTGCCTCGCCCTCGCCTCCGGGCGCCCCCGACCTCGACCTGCTCGTCATCGGCGAAGTCAACGCCGACGTCGTCGTTCGGGCGGCCGACCCGCGCCCGGTCTTCGGTCAGGTGGAGCGCTGGGTGGACGGAGTGGACCTGGTTATCGGGAGCTCGTCCGTGATCTTCGCGTGCGGCGCCGCTCGCCTGGGCCTGCGGATCGCGATGGCCGGCGTCGTCGGCGACGACGCCATCGGCAGGTTCATGCTCGCCTCGATGGCTGAGCGGGGCCTCGACATATCCGCGATCCGCGTCGACCCGCGGGTACCGACCGGAGCAAGCGTCATCCTGGCATCAACCACGGATCGGGCAATCCTCACCGCCCCCGGAACGACGCCCCTCCTCAGGGTGGCCGATGTGCCGCCGTCCCTGGTCCGGCGGGCGCGCCACGTCCACGCCGGGAGCGTCTTCCTCCTCGATGCCGCGAGGCCCGATCTGCCGGCCCTCTTCCGGGCCGCGCGAGCAGTCGGCGCGACCACGTCGTTCGACACCAACTGGGACCCGCGAGATGTCTGGGACGGCGGGGTGCGTGCGCTTCTAGCCGAGACCGACGTCTTCCTCCCGAACGAAGCGGAAGCGACCCGCATCGCTGGCGAGGCGGATGCCGAGGGCGCGGCCCGAGCGCTCGTCGCCCTCGGCGCGCGAGTGGTGGCCGTCAAGCTCGGCAGCGAGGGGGCTCTGGCCACCACGGCCGATGGCCGGACCGCCCGCTGCCCGGCGCTGCCAGTTGAGCCGATCGACACGACGGGCGCAGGCGACGCGTTCGATGCAGGGTTCCTGGTCGGATGGCTGGCCGGCCGTCCGCTGGAGGCCTGCCTGGCCCTCGGCGTGGTCTGCGGCTCGCTCTCGACGCGCGGCGTCGGCGGCACGGCTGCCCAACCCACTCTTCCGGAGGCGGAGGCCGCCGCGCGGGCCGTGGGATTGCTGCCGTGACCGTTGCCAGGCCCGACGCAAACGCCGGCGCGTCCTGGCCCCGGCGGCTGGTCTGCGTCTCGGTGAACGCGGCGATTGACGAGACCGCTGTTGTCCCGCACCTCGTACCCGGCGAGATCCACCGCCCGCAGATGCTCGCCGTACTGCCGGGCGGCAAGGCGCTCAACGTCGCCAGGGCCGCCCGGACGCTCGGCCTCGAGGCGTTGGTCATCGCGGTGCTCGGCGGCCATGCAGGCGACTGGATGGAAGGTGCGCTCGCAGCTCGTGGGATCCGGACGCGCGCGGTCCGAGCCGCGGGCGAGACTCGGACTTGCCTTTCGGTTCTCGACCGCGCGACCGGCGCGCTGACGGAGTTCTACGAGGCAGGCCTGGCGCTCGATGCGCGGGGCTGGAGCGCGGTCGAAGCCGAGATTACCGCCGAGCTCGCCGACGACCCGACCGGCGCGCTCGTCGTCGTGGCAGGCAGCCTGCCGCCTGGTGCGCCGGAGGACGGGTACGGCCGACTGGCAGCGCTGACGGCGGCCGCCGGCGCCCGGGCGGCGGTCGACGTCGGCGGAACGCATCTTGCCGCGGCCCTCCCGGCAGGGCCTTGGCTGGTCAAGGTCAACGCGCGCGAGGCGGCCGATGCCCTGGGGCTCCCGGCCACGGACGAGGCCGGCGCCGTGGCGGCGGCGCGGCTGCTGACAGGTCGGGGAGCGACCATCGCGCTTGTCACACGCGGGACCGCCGGGGCCATCCTCCGGGACGAACGCGGAGGAGCCTGGAGGATCGGGCCGCCGCCCGAGCTCGGGCCCTACGCGGTAGGCAGCGGCGACGTGCTTCTCGCCGGCCTGGCAGCGGCGCTCGCCCGCGGCACGACGCTTCCGGAGGCGGCCCGGCAGGGATGCGCAGCCGCCTGCGCGAATGCCATCCGGCCCGGTCAGGGAGAGTTCGACCCAGCCGACGCGACTCGCGTCTTGCCCGGGATCAGCCTCGAAGAGCTCCCGGCGGGCTGAGCCAGCCGGTCCGACTCAGCCTGGAATTGCGCCCGTCCGAGGCCCGGCGTCAGACTCGAATGCGTTGTCGAGCAGTCGACCGCCCTCTGCGGCGATGGGTTGCTCGTTGACGTGATCGGAGAAGGGCGTCTCGAGCCAGTGGGCCTGGCCAGCCTTGGCAGCTGCATCGACCGCAGCTTTGCCGGCCTCTCCCGCCTCGGGCGCGAGACCATGGTCGGCCTTGATCCGGTCGGCCCGGAATGCGTCGAGG
>Ga0182027_10001127_pt1 | contig 44854 bp, 43 predicted proteins | sample 712E1DmetaG_FD_121300 | JGI IMG/M metagenome (GOLD analysis project Ga0182027, IMG submission 121300) | Permafrost microbial communities from Stordalen Mire, Sweden - 712E1D metaG (Illumina Assembly) | ecosystem: Environmental > Terrestrial > Soil > Wetlands > Permafrost | place: Sweden...
ATGGGGCTGGACGGGTCCACCGCGACGACGGCCACGGGGCGGCCAGCGCGGCGAAGCTCGGCGATCAGCGCCGCCGCGAGGGTGCTCTTGCCGGAGCCGGGCGGACCGGTGATCCCGATCAGCTGGGCGCGCCCTGCCATCGGGTAGAGACGCCGCATGGCAACCTCGGCCACGGGCGACCGATTCTCGACGGCGGTCAGCAGCCGCGCCAGGGACCGCCGATCACCGGCGAGCGCTCCGTCACATAGCATGTCGGCACGATCCGCCGGCGCGGCTCGAGGGATCGCCGAGGCGCGGGTCTCGGTCACCGCCGGCCCGTATCAGTCCCGCGGCCTGGCGTTGGCGCGCAGGAAGTCGGCGACCTGCGCGATGGTCGTGCCGGGCCCGAAGACCGCGGCCACGCCACTCTCCTTGAGAGCGGGCACGTCGTCGTCCGGAATGATCCCGCCGACCGCCACCAGCACGTCCTCCATTCCACGCTCTCGCATCAGGGCGCAGACGCGGGGCACGAGCGTCATATGCGCGCCCGAAAGGATGGATAGCCCAACGACGTCCACGTCCTCCTGGAGAGCGGCCGTGACGATCATCTCGGGGGTCTGGCGAAGGCCCGTGTAGACGACCTCGAACCCTTCGTCGCGGAGTCCTCGAGCGAGGACCTTCGCTCCGCGGTCGTGCCCGTCGAGACCGGGTTTGGCGAGGAGAACCTTGATCGGTCGATCAGTCATAGCCGAATCATAGCGGGCCACTGCCCGCTCCACGCACTCCGATCACTCCAGCGCCTGCGGCGACTTGTCAGCCCGGCAGCGAGCTGACCAACCCGATCGCGTATAGGTTCGAGAGGTCCTGGAGGCTGTTCAGGGATTCGTGATGCCCGGCTGAGCGGATTCGCGCGACGCACAGAGAGCACAGGTAGGCGCGACGACCGTCGGGGTCTTCGACGACCTTCCGATCGGAGAAGAAGACGCTGCCCACGGCGGTATCCTCCCCGCACCCGATGCACGGTTCCTCAGGCTGCTTGGCTTCGACGTCGTCGCTCATCTCGTTCTCCCACTTGCACTTTGAGGGCGCTGCGTGTCGTAGCAGCATCGTGCGGCCCGATGCCGGCCGGAATCTGACGCCACGCGATTGTCCGCTCCAGAGCCACCATCGATTCGGCCAGGTGACCGCCCGGAACGCGCCGGCGCGTCACGATCCCGCCCGGTTCACTCCGATCATCGCCAAGACGGCAACGCTCCCCACGTCAGTCAGCACCCCGTGATGCCCTGCGGCCCGGATGCGCGCAACACACGCCGAACACAGAAACGCTCGGGGCTCATCGGGGCCACCTATGACGTGCCGATCGGAGAAGAAGACGCTGCCGATCGCGGTCTCTTCACCGCACCCGACACACGGTTCCTCGTGGGGGTTGAGCTCGTCTTCCCTGCTCATGGCGTCCTCCGATGGCTGCCGCGCCACCCAGGTTCCTCGAAGCAGACGCGGCAAACCTTCTTGTCGTCAGACTCGCGGCGCCGGTCGCTCGAGATGGGCCATGAACTCGTCGCGAGTTTCCTTCGTGGTTCTGAAAGTGCCGAGCACGCTGCTGGTGACCATCGTCGCGCCCCCTTTCTGGACTCCTCGCATCGCCAGACAAAGGTGCTCTGCTTCTATGACCACGCCGACGCCGTAGGGGTTCAGTCGCGACTGCAGGAAGTCGGCGATCTGCTGGGTCATGCGCTCCTGGACCTGCAGCCGGCGGGCGTACATCTCCACGATCCGCGGGATCTTCGACAGCCCGATAACCCGGCCGCGCGGCAGGTATCCGACCGACGCCACACCCAGGAACGGCAGCATGTGGTGCTCGCACAGGGAGTAGAACGGGATGCCCTTGATGACGACCATCTCGCTGTATCCGACATCGAACACGGCGCCGTTGATGAGGCGGTCCGGGTCGACACGGTAGCCGCACGTCAGCTCAAGCCACATCTTGTGCATCCGTTCGGGAGTGCGGAGCAGGCCCTCGCGGTCAGGGTCCTCGCCGACCTCCACCAGGATGTCGCGGACTGCGCGCTCGATGCCACGCGGCTCGCCCACCGTATCCCCCGCCGCCGGCTTCTCGGAGGCCTCCACGCGGTCGCCGTCTTCGCCGCGCTCGATCTCGTCGACCATCCGGCGCACGTGCGCCTCAAGGTCGAGCTGTTCGCGGTCGGTAGGTTGATCGATCGACATCTCTGGCTCCTCCGGCTCAATCCTACGCCGTGGCGATGCCATGGGCGTTTCGTAAGTCCCCGGCCCGGCCGGGGCCGTAGCATACGGAGATGGCCAAACGACCCAGAGGCAGCTCACGCCAGCGCGTCGAGCGAGGCTCGGCGACCCGTTTCAAGGAGCTGGTCGGGCGCGCCCTCGACACCATTCCGGAGCCATTTGCCCGCGCCCTCGACGAGGTCGCGATCGTCATCGACGACGAGCCGTCGACCGCTCAGCGACGCGAGGCCAGCCTCCGCCCCGACGAGGGTCTGTACGGGCTCTACGAGGGCGTGCCTCGCAGCGAGTACGGTGCCGACTGGGCGTTCGTGCCGAACAAGATCACGCTCTTCCAGGTAGCACTCCAGGAGGACTTCCCCGATCCCATCGAGCTGGAGCACGAGGTCTGGGTCACGGTCGTCCACGAACTGGCACACCACATGGGCATCGATGAAGCCAGGCTGCACGAACTCGGCGTGGACTAGGGCGAGGCTGGAGAACGATGCCACCAGGTGCCCCGCCGGAACATCGATCGGGCGGGATGATCCTGGCCCGAGCCGAGCCGGTAGTCGCCCCCTGAATTCACCAGAAGGGCCGCTCGCAACACCCGGCCGTGGCAGTAACATTCGAGAACAACCGTCGCCAGCCGCGTTGCTGGTCCAGCCGCAGCCAGCAGGAGTGGGTCGAATGCCGGGCTTCACGCCGTTCACCAGCAACTACCAGGATCTCTCGACCAACCAGGGATACCAGTTCGAGTTCCGCTGCGACATCTGCCAGAGCGGCTACCGCAGCGAGTGGCAGAAGAACCTGCTCGGCACTGGGGCATCGATCCTCGGCGGCGCAAGCAGCGTCATCGGCGGACTTTGGGGAGCCCGCAACGCCGCCCAATCGGCCCAGGACATCACCGATCGCGCCGGCCGCGACAAGGCCCTCGAGAAGGCCTCAAACGAGATCATGCCGCTGTTCCACCGCTGCACGCGGTGCAACAACTGGGTGGACGAGACCTGCTTCAACAAGGCCCGCGGCCTGTGCGTCAACTGCGCCCCGAACCTGGCCGCAGAGATGGAGGCCGAGCGCTCGTCTGTCGAACTGAGCCAGATGCGCGAGGCCATGTCCACTCAGAAGGTCTTCTCCGGCGACGTGAGCGCCCGCGCCACCGAGTGCCCGAGCTGCGGCAAGCCAGTGGGCAGCGAGAAGTTCTGCGGCAACTGCGGCACGCCACTTGGCGTCTCGAAGTGCTCCAAGTGCGGCGCCGAGCTCGCGGCCGACACTCGGTTCTGCGGGAACTGCGGCAACCAGGTCGGCTAGCGGCGGTTCCGGGCAGGCGCGGGGAGGCCGAGCGCCCGTCGCTCGGCCGAGACGGGCCGCTGCGATCTCATGGGCCGAGTTCCTGCAGAATCTGCGCGCCACGAACGCTATTCAGCCGAGGGCAGGCTGGCTACGTAGCTCATCTGTCGATGGGTCGAGATTGCGAAGCGGGAGCAGCCTCCGGGACTCGGTAGAGGCTCGATTGCCGCCGCGCCAGGCCGATTCCGGTCCACTGCCCGTCCTCCCGGCCGTGCCGACATGCATTGCTCCCGCGAGCAAATTCTGCAGAAACGCGGCGGGGCCCCGACGGCGTCGCAGCCGAGATCGTCCGCCTCTACCCGGCGACGGTCCCGCAGATCGTGCAGAAATGGGCGCCCGCAGGAAGCGGAGCCCCACAGCCACCGCACGCCCCGGCGGACTGGAGTACAGGAGCGGCCGCGTCAGGGCTGAGAGGCGGGCGAGGTGGTGGCGGAGCTGCTTGAGGGGCGGCGCCGGACGAAGAGGCCGCGGCAGGTGGAGCAGTGGCTGTCCCGGGCGTGGCTCCAGCAGCGGGCGCGGCCCCGGTCGTCGCCCCGGCGGTCGTCGCGGCCGGAGGCGGAGCGATGAGCGATTGGCCGCACGAAGGGCAGACGACCCAGGCCGGATCCTCCACGATCTTGCGGCAGTTCTGGCAGCGCTTCGGGGCGAAGGGGTCGACCTGACCGCAGAACGGGCAAGCGGCAACGGCGCGGTCGATGAACTTGTCGCAGTACGGGCACGGGTGCTTGAACGTGGGCATCGTTCGCTCCTCTTAGCCTGCTGTTCCCGAAGGCTTGATTGTCGTGCTCGCGGCGGCGCCCGATCCGAGGCCGCTCGCACCGGCCGTCTCGTCGCCGGTCGCCTCATCGGCGTATCCGCTGTCGTCGCCGGAATCCGAATCGCTATCCCCGCCATCGCCGCCGGCTGCGGAGATGGCCGATTCCTGGGCCGCGCGGCCGGGCCACTCCGCCGCCTCGTCCTTGGCAGTGGAGTGCCAGCGGATCAGGTCGGCCACGGCCGCCGACCACGTGGCCGGGCTGCGGTGGACGATCCGCGCCACGAACCTGCCTCGCGCCCAGGCGAGGCTCGGCAGCACCGCCAGAGCGAGCCGGTAGCGCAGGTACTCGGGCAGGCGCAATTGGTCAGCCGGAAGCGCCATCGGCTCGCGCAGGAAGCGGCAGTCGACCAGTGCCTCGCTGACGTCTCGAACTGCCTGCTCGCCCGCGATCCCGAGCTTCTCGGGAGACTCGCCCCTGTACTGGGCTCGCGGCATCACTCGGAAGAAGTAGGTGGCGTGAGCACCGGCGGTGACCAGTTCCAGCGCCACCAGGTTTCCGGGCATCGCGATCAGGAACCATATCTTGGGCTCCGTGCCGCCCGGATCCACCGGCGACATTGCCACCCATCGAGGCGCCGCCGTGCCGGCCGTCGAACACAGAGACTTGTAGCTGTCGGCGAACTTCGGCTCGCCCAAAACCGCGGTCTCCACGACGGGCCAGCCCGAATCACCGAAGGCGTCCGGGCGAGTGGGACGGCCGTCCACGAGCAGATCCGAAGCCTTCTGGCGGACCCCGAACGGCGCGTCGGGCATGAGCTGCTCCACGAAACCCGCGGCGTCGGCGAACGCCCCGTCGCGCAGCTTGGCCAGCGTGTCGTGCAGGCGGGTGGAAGCCGCACCGAGACCGCGCAACGTCAGAGTTCCCGGCTCGCCGTCAACCACCACCTGGCCGGGACTCGGCGTCGAGACCGTGGCGACGGACGCGCGCCGGTAGTGGATCCACGTGGCCCGCTCGTCCAGCGGGCAGACCACGAAGCCCCACGGCTGAACCACGAACTGCCCCACGCCCGTAGTCGCCGCCGCGGGTCCGTCGGGCCCTGGGCCGAGCGGCCCCGTTGTGGGAGTCCAGGCGAATTCCATGAGTTCGGCCGGATCGTCGGGCACCTTCACCAGTCCGTCGGTCAGGCGCTGCTTCAATCGAAGCTCGCGAAGCAGCCGAACCATCGGCCCGAGCTTGTCGGCGAACTTCTCGAGAATGACGCGCATTGCATCGGGGCCGTCGCCGAGAACGAGCAAAACCGTCGCCTGCTGGATGGCGATGACGCTGATGTCGCGGAAGCCCGCCCGAATCGGCCGCCCCGAACCGATCTCGAGAGTCAAGCCGGTGCCGTCGATGCTGACGGTTGTCGGTTCGGACGCCGTCTTCGGGCCGGCGACGTGGCCCTCGCCGTGGATCTCGATAGTCTCGAGTTTTCCACCAACGCCTTCTCGTGTCGCGTCCCTACCCGTCTGCGTTCGCACGTCGCGAGAGTCGCGGCCTTGCATCCCACCGAGGCCCAGCATGCCGGCCAGACCCGCAATCTGCCCGGGACCGATTCCTCCGCCGAGTCCGCCGGCGGTGCCCGCCTGCCTCGGATCGCGCATGTCCCCGCGGCCGAACCCGCCGCCCGACCCACCGGGGCCACCACCGAACGCGCCGCCGTCTTCCATGCCGTCATCGTAGCCACAAGGCGACGAGTCCGCGACGTCGGGACGCCACGATTGTTCCTCGGCAGGCGCAAGAACTCAGCCGCATGCGGCTCAACGCGGAGGCTCAGATTGAGCATTCGCGGTCGGCGCACGTCACGATTGCTATGCTTAGTTGCGCCTCTACCAGCGAGATCCGGGAGCGCCGGCCGCTGCGCGAGCGTTGGATCGGGACCGGCGGCCAGGCGGAGGCCCACGTTGCGCATCGGAGACGCTCGACGGGATGGAGCGATCAGACGCGACCGGCTCCAGACATCCCGCCCACTGCGCCTGACGGCGGTCGCAGCCCTTGTCGTCGTCGCGGCCATCGCCGTGGGCGCCGCAAGCCGACCGCACCCGATGGGGTTCTCCGTGTCGGCAGCCCAACCGAACGGCGACGTATCGGCCCTGGCCCTGCTGGTGCTCGCCGGAGCGATGGGCCTGCTGCTCGGTGCGACTCGGTATCCGATCTGGGTCCGCAACCCGAACGCCGCCCTCTTGATCCCCTCGACAAAATCGCGGCTGCCCTGGGGAGTTCGAGCGGTGCTGACGCTGTTGCCGTTCGGGGTCCTGGCACTGGTGCTTGCTTCGGCGAGTCGCCTCTCCAATGGAGGCCAAGGGCCCACGCTCCCTCACGGCCCCGTACCGGTGATCCCCGCCGGCGCCGATACGTCGGGAGGTGCGGTCACTCTGGTCCTGGCCTGCCTGGTTGTGGCCGTGACTGCCGGCCTCGTCGCCGCGGTGCTGTTCCGGAAGACCCCGCCGGTCGGGTCGATCCCGGCGGCCGCTCCAGAAGATGCGGCCGCGGAGACACTGGACGAGGGCCTGGGGGCGTTGCTGGCCGAACGCGATCCCCGCAAGGCTGTGATCTCCGCGTATGTGGCGATGGAGCGGACAATGGCTCGCAAAGGCCGGCCCAGACGCGCCCACGAAGCCCCCACCGAGTATCTTGCCCGCGTCCTCGGCGTGGCCCCGAGTCGTGCGGCAGATCTCGACGAACTGGTGCGGCTGTACGAAGTCGCCAGGTTTAGCGAGCACGCAGTCACCACGTCGATGCGGGACGCGGCGATCGACGCGGTTCGAGGACTCCGCGCCGAGCTCCGGGAATCGACGTGACCGAGCCGCGCCCCGACGCCACGGACCACCCCCGTCGCCACAAACGGCGGCGCGTTGCGGAGGGTCGGCGGCGGCCGACGCCCAAGGGTCGTCGGCTTGGCGCGTTCGCGACGGTGGCCCGGCTCGCGGGTCCGCCGGCCGTCCTGTCGATCGTCGCGACTGTTGTCCTGGCAGCCGACGTCGCTACGTTCCAACAATCGCGCGGCCTGGCCGTCAACATCTGGCTCCTGATCATCGGCGGGCTACTGGTGTGGACCTGTTTGCGAGCGCTCGCGTCAGCGCTGCCCACCGCCGGCTCCTCGGCCTTCGACTCACTACGAATCCGCCCGGCAGAGCCGCCCTCGAAGCGGTACGAAGTTGTCGACATCGAAGGGGCAATCCTGGACGCCGAGTGGCACTCGGGCGGCGTGGAGTTTCGTCTGCGTCCTCTGCTTCGCAGGATCGCCGCGTCTCGCCTGATCGAGCGCCACCAGGTAGACCTGGAGACCGACCCTGCCGCCGCGCACCTAATCCTCGGCGACGAGCTATGGGCCCTACTGCAACCCGAAACTGAACCTCGAACCGACGGGGCTCGACACGACAAAGGCCGCCGCGGGATTCCGCGTGCGACCATCAGGCGCGCCATCGACGTACTGGAGGCACTGTGAGCACGGACAGCGGCGTCAACGAGTCTCCTCGCGCAGCGGCGCTGGCGGCCGGCGTCCTCGACGAGGTCGAGCGCGTCGTGATCGGCAAGAGGCCCGTCCTCGAGCTCGTGCTGATGGCCCTCCTCTCCGACGGCCACGTCCTGATCGAGGATCTACCTGGGCTGGCCAAGACGCTCATGGCGCGATCGTTTGCCGAGGTCATCAAGCTGCGTTTCGCCCGCATCCAGTTCACTCCGGACCTGATGCCTTCGGACGTGACCGGCGCCTCGATCTACGACCAGCGCACCGCTGAGTTCATCTTCCGGCCTGGACCCGTCTTCGCGAATCTCCTTCTGGGAGACGAGATCAATCGGGCTCCGGCCAAGACCCAAGCTGCGTTGCTGGAGGCCATGCAGGAACACCAGGTGACAGTCGAAGGAACGACTCGACAGCTCGAGCGGCCCTTCCTGGTGATCGCCACGCAGAACCCCATCGAGGCCGAGGGAACGTACCCGCTGCCGGAAGCCCAACTCGACCGGTTCCTCGTCCGCATCTCCGTGGGCCACCCCGAGCGCGACGATGAGATCGAGATACTGGAGCGCAGGGCAGCGCGCCGGACGGACTATGTCGAACTGAAGGAAGTGCTGGACCCTGCCACATTGCGCTGGATGCAGGGTGTGACCGAGGCGGTCTTCGTTTCCCCGAGCATCTCGGCCTACATCGTGGACCTCGTCAGTGCCACTCGATCGAGCCCGCTGGTGCAGGTCGGCGCCAGCCCGCGCGGTTCGCTGGCGCTGATGAAGCTGGCACGATCGCGGGCCACGATGGCCGGACGCGACTTCGTGATTCCGGAGGACGTCAAGGCGGTCGCGGTTCCGGCACTGGCCCACCGGATCATGCTCAAGCCGGAGGTCTGGGTCCAACGCATCCGGACCGACGATCTGGTTCGCCGAGTTCTCGAGACCGTGCCCACACCCAGCGCCGACGAAGCAGAGCTGCGGCGAAGTTGACCATCGCCGCCTCGCCCAAGCTCGGGGCCTATGCCGCCCTCGGGTCGGCCGGGCTTCTCGTCGCTCTCGTCCTGGGACGCACGGAAGCGGCCGTCCTTGGGCTGCCGTTCATCGTGGCGGTCCTGGTCGGCCTTGCCCTCGCGGAACGCCCGGAGCTGAGCGCGTCAGTCGCAATCGACCGGGAGCGGCTGCTCGAGGGCGACGACGTTCGCTTGGCCGTGACGATCACATCGACTACGAACGTGCCGTGGCTGCAGGTCGCCTGGCCGGTGCCCCAGAGCCTGGCGGCAACTGGCCGCGGAGACGTGGTCGGCGTCAGACTCGTTGCGAACGAACCCGCGACCGTGGAGACGGTCCTGACGACGAAACGCTGGGGCGTCGTTTCGCTGCCTGAGCCGCTGCTTCGGGCCCACGACGAACTGGGCTTCTTCCGCTTCGAAAGCACCCTCGACGCAAGTCACACACTCCGCGTCTACCCTCGGCCCGAGAGACTCCAGCGCGTGTTCACCGCCGCCGAGACCCAGATCCTCAGCGGCAATGAGTTGTCCCGTGTTCGGGGCGACGGCATCGAGTTCGCCGACATCCGGCCCTACGTCGCCGGAGACCGGCCCCGGCACATCAACTGGCGACTGAGCGCGCGGACCGGGCAGCTCCACATCAACCAGATGCATCCGGAGCGCAACACCGACGTCGTCGTCTTCCTGGACCTGTTCAGTGACGTTCGCTCGAGTGGCGAGGGCACGCTCGACTACGCGGTTCGAGCCGCGGCCTCACTGGCCGAGCACTATCTGGCACGGCGCGACAGGGTCGGGGTGATCGGCTTTGGGGGCATCCTGCGCTGGCTGATGCCGGGCATGGGTTCCAGGCAGATCTACCGCATCGTGGACGCGTTGATCGACTCGGAGGTCGTTCTGAGCTACTCGTGGAGGAACATCGAGGTCGTCCCACCCGGCACATTGCCGCCCAAGTCTCTGATCGTTGCCCTTAGCACGCTCATCGACGAACGGACCGTGGGCGCCCTGCTGGACCTGCACGCCCGCGGGTTCGATCTGGCGGTGGTGGAGGTCGTGGTCGCGGAACTCGCCGCTCCCCGGACGCACGAGGCGTTCCAGTTGGCCCACCGGATGTGGCGCCTCGATCACGAGGCGACATTGCTCGCACTTCGCCGCCTCGGCATACCGATCGTGCGATGGCGCCGGGGCGAGCCACTCCAGCGCGCCATGGCCGCGGGGCAGCAGTTCGAAAGGTGGAACCGATGGCTCCGCGCCTGACCACGGCGGGCCTGGCGCTGCTCGGAGCCGCCGCTTTCGGCGCGCTCGCGACCGTCGCGGCCACAGAACCCACATCGGTTGCCTCCGCCTTCGGCAGATCCGGCTGGCTGATCCCCGCCTGCCTCTCAATGACGGCATGGGCCCTCCTGGGCTTGGCCCTGACCTTTGCCGACGCACTCCCAATCGTCCCGGCGCTCGTCTTGCTCGGCGCCGCCTGGATGGTTGGAATGCCCGACACGGAGCCGTGGCGGTATCTCACGGCCGTTGCCGGCGGCCTGCTGCTGGCAACGGCCGAGCTGGCCTACTGGTCTCTCGACTTCAAGGTCGCGGGCCGGGACCAGCGAGCGATCCACATCCGGCGCGCGGCGACCATCGCGACACTGGTCGGGGCCTCGGTGGTCCTGGCGCTTGTGCCGGAGCTCGACTTCTCCCCTACCGCCGCGGCGGGCCTCGAACAAACGGCCGCCGGCTTGCTCGCCGCGGCTGCACTGATTGCCGTGGCTGCGACTCTTGCGTGGCGTCTACGGAGCTCCGCGGCGTAGAACTGATCCGGTCCAGCACCCTTTCGGTGCGGGCGCCGCGCCGCCCGCCCGCCACGCCGCCCCCCGTCGCCGCGCCAGTAGCCCCCTGCTTGCGTCCTTGCGCAAACTGTTGTACATTCCGCACATGCTCGACGTAGGCGATCTAGAGACTTCGAGGCAGCGCAGCGCGGCGGTGGCAAGGGCCCTCGCCGACCCAAAGCGTTTGTGCGTCCTTCAGTCGCTAGCCGACGGAGAGCTCTCCGTACGGGAACTGTCCGACACGGTCGGATGTCACGTCCCGAACATGAGCCAGCATCTTGCCGTACTGCGGAACTCGGGACTCGTCCTGACCCGCCGCGACGGCAACGCTATCTACTATCGCCTAGCGGATCCCCGGATCCTCGAAGCGTGCCAATTGCTACAGTCGATTGCCGGCTGAGCAGGCTGGCCAGGACCGTCAGGTAGAAAGGACCATCCCCAGGTGGCCGAAGTTAAAGTAGTTACAGACGAGACGTTTGAACAGGTTGTCCTCAACGCGGAACGGCCGATCATCGTCGACTTCTGGGCGTCGTGGTGCGGTCCGTGCCGGATGGTCGCTCCCGAACTCGAGCGCATCGCGGACAAGTACTCGGCCGCGATTGACGTCGTCAAGATGGACGTCGACGCCAACCCAGTCGTCTCTCAGGCCCTCCAGATCATGACCCTGCCGACCGTCGCCTTCTTCCGCCCGGGACAGCCTCCGATGGCCGTCGTGGGCGCCATGCCCGCCGAGCAATTTGAGGCGAGGTTCGGTCTTTCGCAGTACTCTACCGCCAAGAGCAGCTGAGTCCCCGTACTCGGCGATCAAGCGAATACCAAACGGGGCCATCCCCCCTCGGCCCCGTCCTACGACCCCGGCCTACCCCCCCTCAGGCCGGGGTCGTGCTTTGTCCGCCTGCGGACTCGGACGCGGCGAGCTCGTCGCGTTTGAGCCGGAACAGGACATTCCGGCGGAGCGGATGGCCGGGCGGGATTCTCGGATAGTCGAAGTCGTCGGACGGGTCGCGGTGCATGTCGATCCGCCCCATGACCTTCACTGACGCGGCGTTAAGCACCGGAGTGAACGACACGATCTCGTCAAGCCCCACTGGCCCGATGCCGAATCGGAGCGCCTCTCGGGCCGCTTCAGCTGCGTAGCCATTGCCCAAGGCGAACCTGTCGAACCGCCAGCCGACTTCGACACAGGGCGTGAACAGCGCCTCGAAATCGTGGCAGGCCAGGCCGGTGAAGCCGCGGATTGTGGGGCCGTGGATCGTCGGCGGCGGGCAGAATCGCGCCTCAGCGACTCGCGGCGGCGAGAACGGCCCGAAGGTCCGCTTCGTGCTCGGCGTAGTGCTCGGTGGTATTGCCGAACAGCGACTTGAGGTGGTCCGAGTCCTTGAGCCAGCGCGTCTCTGGCACCACTGTCAGGTAGCCGCGCAGCTCGCCCGGCATGGTCGAGAAACGGCGCCGGACCTCGGCCATCGGCAGTGCAGACCATTCGGCCTGGTAGCGGGCGTTCAGTGCGTCGCCCTGCTCTTCCCAAACCCTGCCGATCGCGGTCAGCTCATCGAAGGCCGGGCTCTCCGGGTTCACCGCCAGTTCCCGGGCGATCTTGAGCCACCATTCGATCCAGACTCCCAGGTGGGCCATCAGGTCGCGACCGGTCCAGCCGTGGGAGCCGTCGAGCGGCTTCTCCAGCTGCTCGTCGGTCAGTTCAAGCAGCGCCTCGAAAGGCCGCCACGCATCGCGCTCTTCGTCGAGGAAGGACAAACCGTCGGCATACATGCACCGATCTTAGCGCGGCCAGGGCCGGTCCGGCGGGCCGCCGGCCCGGCACCAAAGTGGTGCCAGGACGCGCCGGACTTAGGACTGCGCACGGGCCGCCCTACGGGGTCATTGCGATCCTAGAGGCGCACGGTAGCGTGGAAGTCGGCCGCCGATACTTGCACGAAGGTGCCAGGGGCGTCGGACACGGGCCGGGTCTATCGCGACCTCCGCTCTGGAGACGAACGGGCATTCGTACGAGGAGGCCGCCGGACTCGACCACGACCCGAGCAACCAAGATTGATCGGCCTGCATGGGCCTTCGGTCGGCGGCCCTGAACTCAAACCCCGTCGAGGGGTTGGAACGGCTCGTCCGACCTACCGGGCGGGCCGTTCCGTTAGGCGAGTGGCGACGCGGCCTGGGCCGCGTGGGCGTTCATCGGCGGGTCGCGCACGGGCCCTTCGCCCGCTCCGAGTTCAGCCGCGCTGGACGATCGTGTCGAGCCGCGGCCGCCTCACAGGGCCATATCCGAGATGGCGCAGCACCACTCGCGCTGCCATGCCGATGGTCGGGTCGCGGTCGATGGTCCGCACTATCCACTCAATGTAGGACGGCTCGATGACCGCGACCTCCGCCAGCGTCAGGCCCTCGAACTTGCCGAACTCCAGACGAGTGGCCAATGCCGCGTTGAGAGTCGGTAAGTCCGCCTCCATCGATGGACCGGCGCGCCGAAACGTGGGGCCGGTGGGCGTCGATGCGCGCGGCGGCTCGTGCCCTTCCGCGGAACGTGGTCGCGGCGGCAACCCGGGGAGCGGACTGTGATCCAGCGGCCGCAGCGTCGAGTTGCGGGGGCGGAGTAGCGCGCTCGTGTCGATCCTGGCCGTGACCGGGCGCGTCGACGGGCGCGTGACCCACTCCGGCCGGTCGGACGGGGCCCGGTAGACGTACTCCGGACGCGGTTCTGTCGTGCCAAACCCATCGACGTGAGCCGCACGCGCCGCCGCTTCCCGGTGAATGCGTCTTCGCGCCGGGTCACTCAGCTCGTGGTACGCGGCGTTGATCTCAGCCATCGTCCGATTGGACCGCCGCTCGACGGCCGGATCGCCACTGGCGACGTCCGGATGGTGCTGGCGGGCAAGACGTCGCCAGGCCGCCTTAATGGCGTCCGAGGTGGCGTCGAGAGGCAGTTCGAGAACGACGAAGGGGTTCCGCGGCATCCCCTCAGTCTACCGGTCCGTGTCCCAGAGCCCAGATCGACGGCCGGACGGCGGACCTGGAGCGCCCCCCCCCGATGCCCTCGCGCACAACGCTTCTCCCGGGCTCGCTCTTGACAGCCCGGCCCGCGTGTCGTCCCCTAGCTGCATGTCACGACCCACACGCTCAAAGGCACGCCAGCGGCTTCGGCTCCTGCTGGCGATCGGAGCCCTGACCGGACTCGCCGCGGCCTACCGGTTCGCGCTGAGGTATCGGGAGCGCGTCGGATTGCCTCACCGCAGCCCCGTCGAAACTTCGCCAGCCGACGTCGGGCTCGCCTTCGAGAATGTCCGGATTCCGGCGGGAGACCACCAGCTGGCCGGTTGGTTTGTACGCGCGACAGCCGATGAACCGACGGAAGACAGCTCAACGCCGGAGAGCCCGGCGCCAAAGCGGCGCCGGGCCGGAAAGGCTACGGCCGCAGATCCCCGTCCCGGGATCGTCGTCGTCCATGGCTGGGAATCGAACCGCGGCCGCACTTTCGCCCATGTCCGATACCTGCACGCCGCCGGCTTCCACTGCCTCGTGTTCGACGTGCGCGGCCACGGCGACAGCCCGCCCGAGACTCTGCCGATCAACGTTCCGGAGTTCGCCGACGACACCATCGCCGCCGTCCGCTGGCTTGCGTCCCGGCCCGAGGTTTCGGCCGTGGGCGTTCTCGGGCACTCGATGGGCGCCGCGGGCGCGATCGTCGCCGCCTCTCGCGAACCGGCCATCAAGGCCGTCGTGAGCATGTCCGCTCCGTCCGACCTGGTCCGCATTACTCGCAAGACCTTCGAGATGGCCGACATGCACATTCCGGAGCCGATCGCCACTCCCCTCGCCTGGTTCACTGCCGCGATCCTGCTCGTGCCCAGACACCACTCGGTGGAGGACGCCAGCGCGATGGCGGCCGCTGCACGGTACCGGGGCCCGCTGTTGCTCGTCCACGGCGCCCAGGATCACGGCGTTCCCGTAGAGCACCTCGAGCTGATCGGCCGGGCCGCGGCGGGCAAACGCGGCGCCGACCACCCGCCGGTCGAGACTCTGGTTCTGCCCGAATTCGGGCATCGCTGGCTCTACGAGGATGCCGGCTGCCGTCGCAAGATCGCGGCGTTCTTCGCGAAGTGGCTCGGCGGGCCGATCGCTCCCGAGCAAGCCGGCGAACGCGCCGCCGCCTGTGTGGTCGAGCGCCCTTCGGACCCGATCTACGGCTTCGGTGCGCTGGCCGGCACAACTCCCCCGCAGGGTAGGAGCATCGTCATCAACTAATCGACGGCCCGCGCCGCCCCGCCCGAACGCCCCGCCCGCCCAACGGAGAATCGAATGGACACCTGGCAGGCAATCGACACGACCCGCGCCATCCGCAAGTTCCTCGACAAACCGCTCGAACCGGAGCACCTGCACCGAATCCTGGACGCGGGCCGCCGATCCGGCAGCTCCAAGAACCAGCAGAACTGGGATTTCATCGTGTGCACAGACCGGGCGCATCTGGTGGCCCTGTCCGAGGTGGGGCCGTACGCGCAGCACCTCGCCGGAGCCGCGGCCGCGGTCGCCCTCGTCGTGCCCGATCCTGCCACGCACGACGCCCCCTACTCGATCATGTGGGACCTTGGCCGGGCCGCCCAGAACATGACCCTCGCCGCATGGGAGCTCGGCATCGGCAGCGTTCCCGCCACGGTCTACAACCAGCCACTCGCCCGCGAGCTACTCGCCTACCCCGCCGACCGCTGGTGCGAGTTCATGCTGTCCTTCGGCTACCCCGAGAACCCCGAGGCCTTGACCTGGGCCAAGCGCGCCGGCGGCCGGAAGCCGCTCGAGGCAGTGGTTCACACCGAGCGCTGGTAGATCCGGCTACGTGGCTTCTCGACGAACCGCCATGTCCCAGGCGGCCGCCGGGATCAGGAGCGCCACCATGATCGGCAGGAAGACCAGGAGCGCCACGAGAGTGAGTTCGTAGGCTTCAATCGCGCCGCCGAGCAGCGCGCCGATCGCGGGGAGCCCGTGCAAACCGCTGGGGCACTGGAACTGGTAATGGTTCAACCCGTTGCACGGCACGTCGCCTCCGTTGAGCACGCTCGGAAGCGAAAGGATCGATGACAGGATTGGAGCTAGCAGTATCGCTGCGACATATGTCACCAAGGCCATCAGGACGACTTCCCAGATGCCATGCCCCCAGCTGCCCTTCACGATAGGCGCCACGGTCCATCCGCTCAGTCCGGCTGACAGTGCAGCCCAGGCGGTTATGGGGGCCAGTTCAAGGGGATTTGGCCAGTCCGTGTGACCACCAATCTGGTCCCACACCGCAAGAACCAGGATGGCCACGATCGGTGCGGCGACCAGGGCCACCAGTATGGCCAGTGTCCCCCCTCTGACGCGGCTGAAGCGGCCTACGTCGCGTCCTGCTATCGGCTCCACATGAACACTGTAGCCTGGCCATCCGACCGGCCGATGTCGGTTCCCTGACATGTGACCGGCTCGCGACTGCTGCGAGTTCGACCTTTCGTTCGGCTATCCGCTCGACCCCGAAGCCCCACCTGGGCCAAGCGCGCCGGCGGCCGCAAGCCACTCGAGGCGATCGTTCACACTGCGCGCTGGTAGCCGGAGGCGTTGGCCCGGGCGAGCATTAGCCTGTCCCAGATAGCCGCAGGAATCACCAGCAAGACGTCGATCAACCCCGGAAGAATCACGAAGATCCCGACGGCGTACCAGGAACCGGCGGCAGCAACCAGCCCTCCGATGGCGTCCAGCCCGTGGAGCCCGGCCTGGCATGAGCTGTCGATGTGGAAGCACGGCATCGCGCCGCCATTCATTGCGTCGGGCGCGCTCCAGATCGCAAGGACGATGGGCATCAGGAGCACTCCGAGCAGCCTGGTCAGCATCGCGAGCAGCACGATCCGCGCCGGTCGATTGAGGCTCTTGCGGTTCGTGAGACTTGTGATGATCGACGCAGCGCCACAGGCAGCGAGGCAGCACAAGGCCAGCCACCCGGACGCTCCGGTCACCGCCGCGGACGGATCTCCCAACGTCACGGTGCCGCCGGTAATGGACAGGATCACGAAGATCGCCACGAGGGCAGCGAGCCCGGCCGGGAGCGCGATCTCGAGCGCCACCAGGGCACCGGTTGACGGACTGACGGTCAGCTTGTCGTTGCTCGTGGTCTGGGTCACGACGACACGGTAGGTGACGTTCGACCCGGCGTCAGTCGGGCAGACGACAGCGGCGCCCCGGTAGTGGGAGGGAGGAAGTTCGGCCGCTCCGTGCGAATCCGACGCGGCCGACGAACTTGTTTCTGAGCGCCGCCGCTACTCCCAGCGGAACGACCGAGCCGAGATGGCCAGGCAGACCACGAGCCATCCGGCCAGGATCAGAACGTCGATCTGGAGAGGCGCGACCTGCGTGCCGTTGACCATCGTCTGGCGCAGGGCGTCGCCGAGGTAAGTGAGCGGCAGGAACCGGGCAACTGTCTGGAGGAAGCCGGGCAGGAAGTCGAACGAGAAGAAGATGCCGGACAGGAACATCATCGGCAGCTGGACCACCTGGACTACTCCCGTGGCCTGCTCCTCTGTCTTGAGGAACGAGGCGAGCATGAAGCCGATCGCCAGGAAGGCACCCGCCCCGAGAAGCACCATTGCCCCAACGGCCAGAACGCTGCCGACGACCTGGACTCCGAAGAAGACGAGACCGATACCGATGATCACTACGGCATCGATGATCGCGACCATCAATCGCATCAGGACGTTGCTGCCGACGAGCTTCCAGCGAGCCAGCGGCGTGGCGCCCAGCCGCTTGAGAATTCCCTTCTCGCGCTGTTGGACGAGGGGGATCGCCGCGAAGACGCCGAGTTGCATGAGGGCCATAGCCAGGATGCTCGGGACCAGGTAACCGACGTTGCTGAGAGTGGTGGATTGAAGGGTCAAGCTCTGGATGCCTACGACCTGCGAGCCGCCGGCCAGCTGCAGGTTCAACCCGTTGACGATCTGTTCGGCGACCTGCTGCACGCCCTGGCTGACCTGGCTGCTGCTCGGGTCGAGGTACAGCTGTATCGAGGTCGCGCCCTTGGCTTCGGCGGCGGCGCCGGTCCCCTTGGGGACGACGATGATGGCCGAGATGTCGCCATGCTGCATGGCCGCCTTTTCGGCATCGATCGAACCTGTCTGGACGGTCAGCAGACCGACCTGTGAGAACGCCTGCTGGAGGCCTGCCGAAACCCGGCTGCCGTCCTGATCGACGAAGCCGACGGCGATCTTGCTGTCGCCGCTACCGCCGAAGATCCAGCCGAACAAGAAGACGAACATCACCGGAAAGAAGAAGGTCCAGAAGAGAGCGGCCCGGTCGCGTGTGAGGCTCTTGAGATTGGCGACCGTGAGGCCGAGTAGTGTCTTCATCGTTCGGCTCCTAGTCGCGCAACGCTCGACCGGTCAGGTCGAGGAAGACGTCTTCAAGTGTGGCCTGGCGAATGCCAAGGTTGTGCGGCTCCAGGCTGAGGCTGTCGGCCATTGCCAGCAGTCCGCCGATCGTCGCCGGCACGTCGTTCGAGTACAGCACCGTCTGGCCGTCCTCCTGGGATGCTCGGGTCACGCCTCCGAGGCGGGCGAGCTTCTCGGACGGGAGCTTCTCAGTAGAGTCGAAGAAGACCGCCCGCTCCTTGAAGCGCCGGCCGATCAACTCGGGCACGGTGCCCATCTCCAGAATGTGGCCGTGATCCATGATGGCCACGCGGTCGCACAACTCGGCGGCCTCTTCCATGTAATGCGTCGTCAGCACGACCGACTTGCCCTTCGCCTGGAGGCCCTTGACCAGGTCCCACAGCGAACGGCGAGCCTGCGGGTCCAGCCCGGTGGTCGGCTCGTCGAGGAAGACAAGGTCCGGGTCGTTCACCAGCGCCAGGGCGATCGATAGGCGCTGCTGCTGGCCGCCCGACAGGTTCATCGAGTAGGCCTTCGCGCGCTCGCCCAGGTCCACTGCATCGATCAGCTGCGCGGTGGGCACGTGATGCTTGAAGAAGCTGCCGAACAGGTCGAGCAGTTCTGTTACGGTCAGACGCGGATACAGCGACACGCTCTGCAGTTGGACGCCGATGCGCTGCTTGATCGACTCCGGATGCTTGCAGACGTCCAGCCCGAACACCTCGACGGTGCCCGAGTCGGGCGGGCGCAGGCCCTCCAGGACTTCGATCGTCGTCGTCTTGCCGGCTCCGTTTGGGCCCAGCATTCCGAAGACTTCGCCCCGCCCAACCTCGAAGCTGACGCCGTCGACGGCCTTGACGTCACCGTAGTGCTTCTTCATTTCGGAGACGCAAATGACGGGCTCGCCGCTTGCGGTCATCTCACTCCTTGGTTGTCCCATGGCCGGCGCCCGCGCGCCGGCCATGTCGCCGCGATTCTCGCCGCCGACTCCGAAACGGTCGTCCGTCTTGCGGATGATCGCCATTCGGGCACGCGAACGATGGTCCGTGGACCTGAGACCGCGGACATGCGGTTGGAGGTCAGCGCGGCCGCTCCAGGAGCATGTCGGAGGATCGTGGCCCAAGCATCCCGAATCCGAGCCTGTTGTAGAGTCGAATGGCTCGGGCATTGTCCGCGTACACGCCGAGATAGACCAGATCCGTCCCACTGGACAGCGCATCCCTAGCTAGAGCCAGCGTGATCAGTCTGCCAAAGCCGCGGCCCCGCCAGAACGGCCGGGTGCCAACGGAGGAGATGTAGCTGGCTCCGTCGAACGTATAGCGCTCACCGGTCGCCACCGGCTCGCCATCGACGCGCAGCAGGTACGCATGGAATCGGGGTTGCTCGAGGGTCAGGCTGATCTCCGCGACGAGGTTCCCTCGCCGGCCATCCGGAATGTGAAACGACTCGCCGATCACGAGCGCGAGGGCTTCGGCCAGGGCCGGCCTATCGGCGTCCGATGGGCTGTTCCAACGCTCCAGCGCGGCGCCGGGCGGCAGCGGCTCATCCGGAACCGCGGCCGGGTCCTTCACCAGGATCATGTCGTAGCCGCCGCCCTGATCCACGAAGCCATTCGCGGCGAGCCGCACAATCAGGTCCGACGGCGTGCTCAGGCCGGGGATCGCCCAGAAGTAGGGCTTGCGGTCGAGGGCGGAGAACAGCTCCAGCGCCCGGCCCAGCCTGGCATCGAACGCCCGGGGATCCTGTGGCCAGCGGACGGCGGTCAGTCGATTGAAGAACGACTCCTTCTCGGTCCCGGAGAAGAGCATCACGGCGTCGCCGAAATCGCGCCAGCCGCGGCCGGGGATGGCGATCGCCCGGACCGGGTGGACCTCCAGGAACCTGAGTGTGGCCGGACTGAGGCCGAGCCAGGGATCGGACCCGCTCGGAATTGGCATCGGTCAACGTTACGGGATCGCGCGCCGTGGGACACGGCCTACTCATCCACGCAACGCGGCCCGCCATCCCGCGGTTTATATACGTGAGCCGCTAACATATCGACGCGCCGCCGGCCGCGACCCCCAAATCGGTCGGGTGGCTGCCGCAACGAGCAGGAGAAACATGCGAGCGCTGGCCCGTCGCGTCGGTCTGGGAATTGCCGCACGCGGCGACATCTCCGACACGATCGATTGGGCGAGACGGGCCCGAGACGCCGGGCTCGACTCCATCTGGATCCACGACACGCCATACGAGCGGGATTCCGTCACGTACGGTTCGGCGATCGCCGCGGCCCTGTCGACCGACCCGACCGACCGATTCCGCGTCGGACTTGGCGCCCTCAACCCGTTCACACGCCACGCGGCCGTCCTGGCCATGACCGGCTCGGGCCTGGACGAGATCCTTCCGGAGCGCATCGTGATGGCGATCGGAACTGGCTTGCCTTTCCGGCTGGCGCAGATGGGGATCCCTTACTCGCCCGCCGAAGCCGTCGAACGGGTCGACACCACGCTCGACCAACTGCGGACCATGTGGGCAGGCCAGCGCTGGCCGTCGAAGACGCCCGATCTCCCGCCGATCCAACCGATGTTCCCGCCCGTTCATCGCATCCCGCTCTTCATCGCCGCGTATCGGAAGGAACTCTTAGAGTTGGCCGGACAGAAGGCCGACGGCTATCTGGCCCGTCCCTGCGAGTCGATCCCGTCGCTGCGCAGAATCCTGGAGCGGCTGCGCGCCTCGGCCACGGCCGCCGGCCGCAACCCCGCCGCCATCGAGACGGCGGCGTACCTTTTGTCGCTCGTGGACAAGACCCGCCGCGAGGCGCTGAACCGAGCCAAGCGCGAGCCATTCGTGATCTACATGATGTCCATTCTCGGCGACGTGTCGCTCCAGCGTGCCGGATTCCCTCGCGAGATGCGGGATCGAATCGCCGCGGCGTGGAAGGCCGAGGACTTCCACGAGGCGGGCAAGCTGATTCCCGACGATCTGCTCGACGCCTTCATGCTGTGCGGCACTCGAGAGGACGTTGCCGCAAAGGCGATGGCGTTCCACGCCGAGACGGGCCTGGACTTGCCGCTGCTGCAGCCCGTGCTGCAGGAGGAGCGTCAGGTCGAGGAACTGATCGAGGCGGCCAGGCTGTATGCGGCGCTGCCGGTGCCAGCAGCCATGCCGGAGCGGACTGCCGCAGCCGTGGCGATCGGCGCGGTATCCGAGATTGGCGGCGCCAGCGCGGAGCCGGGAGCCGCCGACCCGCGCCGCGGCAGCCTGGACGACGACCGGCGACTGACCCTCGCCCAACGGGCGCGCCGGCGGCTGGCGTCGGTCTGGGAGATCGTCCGGCCGTTCGCCTTCACGGGCTCGTTCGTTCCGATCACTGCCGGCGCCACTCTCGCCGCCGTCGACGGACGCTTCTCGTGGCCGCTGTACGTGGCCGCACTCGCCGCCGGAATGCTGATCCAGTCGGGCGCGAACGTCGTCAACGAAGTGTTCGACGTCCGCCAGGGCATCGACACGATTTCTTCTCCCCGAGCCAGCCACGCGGTCCTGAAGGGCCGGTTCACCGAGCACGGCGCCTACCTGTTCGCCGTGTCGCTCTTCGCCGCGGCTTGCGCAATCGGCATCGGCCTCGCCTATGTCCGTGGTCCTGCCATCATTGCCCTTGGTCTGCTCGGCATCGTCGCCGGGTACACCTACACGGCCCCGCCGTTCCAGTACAAGTACAAGGCCGTGGGTCTGCCGATGATCTTCCTCATCATGGGGCCGATCATGACCGTGGGCTCCTACTACGCCGTCAGCGGCGGCGCCGATCTCAGGTCGCTGGTGCTGTCCGTCCCGGTCGGATTGCTCGTGGCCGCGATCGTTCACGGCAACGACTGGCGCGACATCGGCGACGACTCTCGCGCCGGCATCGTCACCCCGTCGATCCTGTTCGGCCGTGAATGGGCCCACTATGGCTACATCGCCCTGGTCCTCGGCGCATACGTGTCGCTCGCGCTGTCGGTCGCCGCCCGCCTGCTTCCACCGACGGCCACGATTGCCGTTCTGTCGGTCCCGTTCCTGGCCCAGGTCGTGCGCTCGGCCGAGCTCGGCGCCACAGGCCAGGCCCGGGCCATCGCCATGATCGACATCGAAACAGCCCGCCTGCACTTCGCCTTCGGGTCCCTGCTGGTCATCGGCCTGCTGCTGGCACGGCTCGTTCAGTGAAGGGTCCGAGGGAGCGGAGTCGCACCCTGGAGGCCGCGGCGGCGGTCGGGCTCGCCGCGGCGGTTCCGGCATTCGTTGCGACCTTCCGCGGGCCGCGGGATCGCTTCTGGAGCCGCATGACAGCAACCGGCATCGCCCTCGGCGGGCTGGCGCTCGCCGCCAATCCCAGACTTCGGCGCACCCGGATCGGGGCCGGAGAGGTGGCAGTCGGCCTGGCGTCGGCGGCCGTGCTCTACGGAACCTTCCAGCTCGGAGACCGCTTTGCGCGGCGCTTCGTGCCCGGCGGCGACAACCAGATTCGGGACATCTACTCGCTGCGCGAGCTGGCGCCGCCTGCGGAGACGGCCGCTCGCCTGGGGACGATCATCGGCCCGGCCGAGGAGCTGTTCTGGCGGGGCCTTGTCCAGGAGGCGCTGATGCGCCGCTATGGCCGGTGGACCGGCGCCGCGATGGCCGCCGTTGCCTACTCAGCCATACACGTGACGACGGGCAACTTCACTCTGATGGGCGCCGCGGGCGTCGCCGGACTTCACTGGTGCGCGCTGTATGCCGCGGGAGTCCCGGTAGGCGCCCTGATCGTGAGTCATTGCGCCTGGGACGTATGGATCTTCCTGGTCAAGCCGGCCGGCGAGGTGGCGGCGACGCCGACCAGCTTCTAGCCGGAACGATCGATCAGTTCTTGGGCGTTTCCGACCACTTCTCGATGGCTCGCGCCCACTTGTCGGCCATTCGAGCCGGGCGGAGACGCTGGCGATGGACGCGCCGCTGTTCGAGACCGGCCAGGATAGGACGCAGGAGACTCAGCCAGCCTTCGACTCGCTCATGCGACAGCTCCTGGGCCGCCACGATTCCGCCGACGATGCCGTTGTCGAGCTTGCGCCAGACGATCCCGACGCCCCACTCGCCGCACACCATTGAAGCCTGCGCCGCTGGCCCGCTCATGTAGGTCCCGAGGGTCAGGAAGCGCGGCCACATCGAGGTTGCGATCGGATCGACCAGCGCATCGATCAACGACTTGACGATCCACCACATGCCGTCGGAACCGAGTTCGACGCGCCGCTTGCCGATGGCCGAGAGGCGACCGTTGCCCTGCTCGTCCATCTCGAAGGCAAGCCCATTCGGCGAGCATGGCAATGAGAACGAGATCGGCTCGACCGGCGAGACGTAGACGGGGGCGTCGCTAGGGAATGACACCGCCGCGGAGGGCGGCACACCGACTACCTCGGCCAGCTGGCCCTTCTTGCCGGCTCGATCGATCAGGCCGCGCACCACGGTAGCGACGTCCTCGTCGGTCATCGGGGAGGCGTCGTCCCAGATCGGGCTTGGGCTCAACTCGAACAGACGGGCCAGACCGTCGTCATCGGCAGGCCTGGTGGTAACCCGCACGGCTCTGCCGTCGACGGCAAATTCGAGGGTCTCGTCCACAACGGCGATTCGCGTTGTCATTGGTGCCTCCTCGCTGGTCCTCGGGCGAACCCGAAGGAGCGATTCCTTGCTCCGCGAGCCGCTCGCGGGGACGTTCAGTTCGGCGTCTCGCGCCTGGATCCATCGCAGCGCGAGCTTGCGTTCGGGAGGGGCACCACCCCGTACACGTGGAGAATAGCGCAACCTGGGACTGCAAGTGGGACTTTTGGCGCATCTCTCACTAGGACTATCGGTGCAAGCTGGCCCTTGGCCTGCGCGAATGGGGCGTCCGGTAGGGGCGACCTCGGCTCTAGAGCATGACCAGTCGGCGCGCCTCTATACTCGGGAAGCCCCGTCAATCGCACGATCGACACCCTGCCGACGTCGACCGGGCACCCGCATCCCCTGAGGAGCTCGCGTCATGGACACCGCCAAGGATCACGTCGTCCCCGCCTCCGCCGCCACGCCGGCCGGCGCACCGGCTCGCGGAACGACCCCGGCGGAAACCAACGCGCTCGCGGCCGCCGGCGACTTCGCCGCCCTCTCCCTGCCGCACATGTCGCCGATCCTGGGCCGCTACTACGAGCGGAGCTGGAGCCATGGCGAGGGCCACACCCTGTACGACTCGGCAGGCCGCGGCTTCCTGGACTTCGCTTGCGGCATCGCCACAACGTCACTGGGCCACCACCATCCGGCGGTCACGGCTGCGATCAAGGATCAGGCAGACAAGCTGCTCCACATCTGCAACGCGCTCGGATACCTCGAGCCGGTCGCTCAGCTGGCAACGATGCTGGCCGACGTCTGCCCGGATCCGCTCGACACCGTCTTCTTCGCCAACTCCGGCGCCGAGGCGGTCGAGGCCGCGCTCAAGCTGGCCCGCCGCGTCACCGGACGGCCGGGCATCATCGCCTTCCGCGGCGCGTTCCACGGCCGAACCTTCGGGGCCGCCTCGATCACCAGCTCGAGCATCAACTACCGGCTCGGCTACGAGCCGCTTCTGCCGTCGGTGTATCTGACGCCGTTCCCCAACACGTACCGCTACTTCGGCGACGACGAAGAGGCGGCGACCGCGGGTGCCATGGCGGCCCTGCGCACCACCCTCAACAACGAGATACCGCCGTCGGCGGTTGGGGCGATCATCATCGAGCCGATCCAGGGAGAGGGCGGCTTCAACCCGGCCCCGGCCTCCTTCCTGCGCCAGCTGCGCGCCCTGTGCGACGAGCACGGCATCGTGCTCATCTTCGACGAGGTCCAGACCGGCGTGGCCAGGACCGGCCGGATGTGGGCCTTCGAGCATGCCGGCGTCGTCCCCGACGTCCTGTGCGTGGCCAAGGCACTCGCCAACGGCATGCCCATCTCCGCGATCGTCAGTCGCCGCGAACTCCAGGAGAAGTGGGGAATCGGCGCGCACGGAACCACGTTCGGCGGCAACCCCGTCAGCTGCGCCGCAGGCATTGCGGTTCTCCGAACAATCGAGGAGCAGGGCCTCATCGCTAACGCGGCGGCTCGGGGCACCGAGCTGATCACTGGCCTCGAGAAAGTTATGGCCGGCGACACACGCATCGGTGACGTCCGCGGTCTGGGCCTGATGGTCGGCGTGGAGTTCGTCAGGGATCGCGCGACCCGCGACCCCGACGGCGATACCTGCGAGGCGCTCATCCAGGCCTGCGCGGATCAGGGATTGCTGGTGCTCAACTGTGGCACCCACCACAACGTGGTTCGGTTCCTGCCGCCGATCGACGTCACGAGCGAGGAGATCTCCACCGCTCTGAGCCTCTTCTCGGCGGCACTCCGCACGATGCCGCGAACCAGGAGTTAGGGCGGCCGGCGCGGCCGTCCACAGAATCGTTGACGCCCACGACGGTCATCGCGGGCCTCAAGCTAGTTCGGCGGATTTGGGGGCACCTGGCCGTGGCGGCCTCCGCGAACTCAGTGGTTCTCTGCTAGCGGTTCTTGTTGAGGAACGTCATGACGTCCTCAAGGCGGAAGCGGCGGTCGCCCCGCTTGCAGACGCGATAGAAAGGCAACTCACCTCGGTCCCCAAGTCGCTTCACCGTGTTCACATGCAGGTGAAGCATCGCCGCGACTTCGCTCGCGGTCAGCATCGGACCGAGTTCGTTAGCGGCCATGGCTGCCATCGGTTTCCTCTGCGTCTGCACCGGCAACGGTGCGTTTGAGGGTTCCGTCTGGAGTACCTCATAGACCGACCCGCTCCGGGCCGGAAGTGACGCGAACCGTACAGAGTCCACCCAACTGTCACAAGCCGTACTTTGGAATACCTGAAGCGGTACCGGCCACGAGGCGCGACCGGTGCCGGACGGGATAGCGCCGGGCTATCCCGCAGAACCGGCTGGACCGGGTGTGCGGCTCGGGGGTGGCGGCACGCAAAGCTGAATCGTCGGCGCTGCGGCGGGGCTGCCCGATGCCGCAAGCGACGGGGACGAGCCGGGCGTGACCGACTCACCGGGGCTGGCCGACTCACCGGGCGTGCCCGTTGGAGCGGACGTGGCGCAAGTGCCGAGCGATGGCACCGTGAGGGCCGAATTCGTCGCGGTCGGAGCCGTGCCGAGGATCTGGCGGTACGCCGCCCCATATGCCTCATCCACTGCTTTGTCGTCCGCGCTCACCGCTGTGACCGCCGTGGCGATTTCCGTCCCGCTCGTGGCGCCGGTGAGGGAGCCGATGTTGGAAACTTGCTGGTTTAGGGCGTTGATGAAGGCCTGGACCAGATCGGCGTTGGGGGTAGTGCTCCCCGAGGAAGGATTCGCGGTCGCGTTGGCCCCGTCCCAGCTGGTTATCGCGGTCAGGTCGGTCGCCCAGCCGCTCAGGTCGTTGCTCAGCGTCGTATAGGCGGCCATTTGGGCGGTGAAGTCGGACTTCGTGTCGGCGATCCTCTGGCGGTCGTGATCCACCTTGGGGAGCCACGTGGACTCGATCTGGATCCAGTTGTCTTTCGGCGTCGGCGCATGGGGCCCGAAGCTGATCCACGCCCAGACTCCGCCGAACACCACTACGAAGGCGATGATCAGCGGCACATAGGCTCCCAGCGCGTCGGAGGCATAGCGCCATCCCGAGGTGCGCTTCACCCGAGCGAGGCCGCGGGCGCGCCGCCTGGGGCGAACCGGCACCGATGCCAACTCTTCGAGTTGCGCATCGTCAACCTGCTCCTCGACGATCCCCTTGGCCGCCGGAGCGGGCTTGCGGGTAGCGGCGGAGGCCCCGCGCGACGACGACTTGCGGTGGCTGGCTGGCGCCGCCTTACCGCGGCGCGTCTGTGGCGACAATGCGGATCCTCCTGAGGATGCTGGCCGGGCTTCGCCGGTCGCCTCTCCGTTTCGACCCGGATTGGCCACGACGAGGCGTCGGAAGTCTATCGCGATTGAGCCATCGAGCGCCGACCGAGCGATCAATCGCTGCGGTGTGAGAGCCGTCGAACATGGCGTCCGAGCCATCCGGCCCCGTGCACGCCAGCCGAGGTTACCGATTCGCAACCTTTGCGACCTTGACCCGAGACCGCAACCTATTCGACACTCCCTTTTCCGCGACAGAAGAGGGCTCCTGCGTAGGAGCAGGCACCGCTGTCGCCGCCACGGGGCCTTCGGAGCGACCAAGAACAGTCGAGCGAGGACGGCGCAAGTTGAGCCAGAGAGTCGGACCGCGAGCGCAAGGGCTGTACGCCCCTGAGTTCGAGCACGACGCGTGCGGCTTCGGCTTCGTCGTGGACATCGCCGGCCGCCCGTCGCATTCGATAGTCCGCGACGCCCTGACCGTCCTGGTAAACCTCGAACACCGCGGTGCCACCGGTTCCGAGAAGAACACCGGCGACGGCGCCGGCCTGACGATCCAGATCCCCCACCGCTTCCTGGCCGACGTTGCGGCCAAATCGGGTGTCAACCTGCGCGGCAAGGGCGGCTACGGCGTCGGCATGGTCTTCCTGCCGCAGGACAAGGTCAGCCGCGTCGAGTGCTTCCGGCTGTTCGAGCAGGTGATCGCCGACGAGGGCCTGCATTTCCTCGGCTGGCGCGATGTCCCTACCGAGAACGCGAGCCTCGGCGCCAGCGCCAAGGCCGCCCAGCCGCTCATCCGGCAGGTCTTCATCGATCGACCGGCGAGCCTGGTCGAGGATATGTCGTTCGAGCGCAAGCTCTACATCGTCCGGCGTCTCGTCGAGAAAGCCGTCTCGCGCTCGGCGATCCCGTCGCGCGGCGACTTCTACATCCCGTCGTTGAGTTGCCGGACCATCGTGTACAAAGGCATGCTCAACGCCTCGCAGCTGCGCGTCTTCTACCCGGACCTGGCCGACGAGCGCATCGAGAGTGCCATCGCCATGGTCCACTCGCGCTTCTCCACTAACACCTTCCCCTCCTGGCCGCGCGCCCACCCATACCGCTACATCTCGCACAACGGCGAGATCAACACCCTCCGCGGCAACGTGAACTGGATGCACGCCCGCGAGTCGCAGTTCAGTTCCAAGCTGTTCGGCGACGAGCTGAGGAAGGCGCTGCCGGTAATCGATATCGAAGGTTCCGACTCGGCCATCCTGGACAACGTCCTGGAGCTGCTCTACCTGTCCGGCCGCTCGCTGTCCCACGCATTGATGATGATGGTGCCGGAGCCCTGGCAGCATCACGAGTCCATGGCCCAGGAGAAGAAGGCCTTCTACGAGTTCCATGCCTGCCTGATGGAGCCCTGGGACGGACCGGCGTCGATCGCCTTCACCGACGGTGTCCGGGTCGGCGCCACGCTCGACCGCAACGGACTCCGACCGGCCCGCTACTGGGTGACTTCCGATGGCCGCGTGGTCATGGCCTCGGAGGCCGGCGTGCTGGATATCGCCCCGGACAAGATCGTGTCCAAGGGCCGCCTTCAGCCGGGCCGCATGTTCCTGGTCGACACGGGCGAGCAGCGCATCGTCTCCGACGACGAGCTGAAGCGCCGCGTCACCACCGAGCACCCTTACGCCGAGTGGATCCGCGAGTGGCTCGTCAAGCTGGACGAGCTGCCGCCCCCGGCGCGCGTCATCGAGCCGGACCACGAGACCGTGCTGCGCCGCCAGGAAGTCTTCGGCTACACCGCCGAGGACGTTCGGATGCTGATCAACCCCATGGCCATGACCGGCACGGAGCCCGTCGGCTCGATGGGCAACGACGTCGCCCTGGCCGTGCTGTCTGAGCGACCGCAGCTGCTCTACTCGTACTTCAAGCAGCTCTTCGCCCAGGTCACCAACCCGCCGATCGACTCGATCCGCGAGGAGATCATCACCGCTACCGAAATGGCCATCGGCCCTGAGGGCAACCTCCTCGAGCCGGATCCTGACTCGGCGCATCAGCTGGAGATGCCCTCGCCGGTGCTCTCGAACGAGGAATTGGAGAAGATCCGCAACCTGGCGACGGGCGACGCGTCGGGCAAGGGGTCAGCTAACGCTGACCTTCACGGCTTCAAGACGATCACGCTGCCGACGCTCTTCCACGTCGCCGACGGTGGAGCCGGGATGCACAAGGCCATCGAGCAGTTGCGCGATCGCTGCTCAGAAGCGATCTCCGAAGGCCACAACATCATCATCCTGTCGGACCGCGGCCACGACGCCAACGACGCGCCGCTCCCCGCTCTCCTCGCCGTCTCGGCCGTCCACCACCACCTCGTCCGGTCGGGCACCCGCACCCAGGTCGGCCTCGTCCTGGAGTCCGGTGAGCCGCGTGAAGTCCAGCACTTCGCCCTGCTCATCGGCTATGGCGCGAGCGCCGTCAACCCGTATCTGGCTTTTGAGACGGTCCACGATCAGGTCCGCCTCGGCATGATCCCCGGCGCCGCGGAGCTGGCCGAGAAGAAATACCGCAAGGCGATCGCCAAAGGCATCGTCAAGGTCATCAGCAAGATGGGCATCAGCACCATCCAGAGCTATCACGGCGCCCAGGTCTTCGAAGCCCTCGGGCTCAACCAGGACTTCGTCGACGAGTACTTCACCGGAACGCCGACCCGCATCGGCGGCATCGGCATCGAGGTCGTGGCCCGTGAAGTGAAGATGCGCCAGGATCGAGCCTACCCGCCAAAGCGGCCCGTATATCACAAGCAGCTCGGCGTCGGGGGCAACATCCAGTACCGATTCGACGGCGAGAATCATCTCTTCAACCCGCTGTCGATCGCTCAGCTCCAGCACGCCACGAGAAGCGGGAGCTACCTCGCGTTCAAGGAGTACTCGAAACTCATCGACGACCAGTCCCAGGGGCTGTGCACGCTGCGCGGTCTGATGGACTTCAAGTCGAACCACCGGCACGCCCTCGCAATTGAGGAAGTCGAGCCGGTCGAAACGATCGTGAAGCGCTTTAAGACCGGCGCCATGAGCTACGGGTCCATTTCGCGCGAGGCTCACGAATCGCTAGCGATCGCGATGAACCGCCTGGGCGCCAAGTCGAACACCGGCGAAGGCGGCGAGGATCCGGCCCGCTTCGAGACACTGCCCAACGGCGATTCGATGAAGAGCGCTATCAAGCAGGTCGCGTCGGGCCGCTTCGGCGTCACCAGCGAATACCTCGTCAGCGCCCGCGAGATTCAGATCAAGATGGCCCAAGGCGCCAAGCCCGGCGAGGGCGGACAGCTGCCCGGACACAAGGTCTATCCCTGGATCGCCAAGGTTCGCCACTCGACTCCCGGCGTCGGCCTAATCAGCCCGCCGCCACACCACGACATTTACTCCATCGAGGACCTGGCGGAACTGATCCACGACGTCAAGAACGCCAACCCGGATGCCCGCATCTCAGTGAAGCTGGTCTCCGAAGTGGGCGTCGGGACGATCGCCGCCGGCGTGGCCAAGGCCCATGCCGACGTGATCCTGATCAGCGGCCATGACGGCGGCACCGGCGCCTCGCCGCTCTCGTCGATCAAGCACGCCGGCCTCCCCTGGGAGCTGGGCATCGCGGAGACGAACCAGGTTCTGCTCTTGAACGACCTGCGGTCGCGCGTTGCGATCGAGGTCGACGGCCAGATGAAGACGGGCCGCGACGTCGTCATCGGCGCGTTGCTCGGCGCTGAGGAGTTCGGCTTCTCCACCGCGCCGCTGGTGACGCTCGGCTGCGTGATGATGCGCGCTTGCCACCTGAACACCTGCCCGGTCGGCATCGCCACGCAAGACCCGGAGCTGCGCGCCCGCTTCACGGGCGACCCGCAATACGTGGTCAATTTCATGACCTACGTGGCCACCGAAGTGCGCGAGTACATGGCCCAGCTCGGCTTCCGAACCTTCGAGGAGATGGTCGGCCACTCCGAGCGGTTGGAGATGCGGCACGCCATCGACCACTGGAAGGCCCACAACCTGGACTTCAGCCGGATCCTCTTCCAGCCCCAGGTTCCCAAGACGACGCTGCGGACCTGCCAGATCGGTCAGGAACATAAGATCGAGCAGTCCCTCGACGCCACCACGCTCATCCCACTATGCGAGCCCGCGCTGGCCCGAGGCGAAAAGGTGGAGGCGGAGCTAGCCATCCGAAACGTCAACCGCGTGGTCGGCACCACACTCGGCTCCGCGGTCACTCGCCGCTACGGCGGGACGGGCCTGCCCGAAGACACGATCAAGCTCCACTTCCGTGGCTCTGCTGGCCAGAGCTTCGGGGCCTTCATCCCAAAGGGCTTGACGCTGACCCTCGAAGGCGACGCCAACGACTACCTGGGCAAGGGCCTCTCGGGCGGCAAGCTGATCGTCTTCCCGCCGCGGGAGTCGACCTTCGTGGCGGAGGACAACGTCATCACCGGCAACGTGGCCCTCTACGGCGCCACGGGCGGTGAGGCGTACATCCGCGGCATCGCCGGGGAGCGGTTCTGCGTCCGGAACTCCGGCGCCCGAGCGGTGGTTGAGGGCATGGGCGACCACGGCTGCGAGTACATGACGGGCGGCAAGGTCGTGGTCATCGGCAAGACCGGCCGCAACTTCGCCGCGGGCATGTCCGGGGGCGTGGCCTATGTCCTCGACGAGAGCGGCGAGGGTGGAGCCGCCGGCGGCGGCTTTGAGCGGGTCTGCAACAAGGAGATGGTCCAGCTCTTCCCTCTCTCCGATCCCGACGAAGTGGCCGAGATCCGCGGCCTGCTGGAGCGCCACGTCGAGTACACCGCCAGCCCGCGGGCCAAGGCTCTCCTCGACGACTGGCCCACTACCGTCAGCCGCTTCATCCGCATCGTCCCCAATGATTACCGGCGCGTGATGGAGGCTCAGGCTCGGATGCGCGAGAAGGGGCTTTCGCAGGAAGAGGCGGAGATGGCCGCGTTCGACGACAACGTCCTCGACGCCAAGCGCGTGGCGGGGAACTGACGATGGGCAAGCCGACCGGTTTCATGGAATTCGGGCGCGAGCCGCTCCACGTCCGGCCGCCGCTCGAGCGCGTGAAGGACTGGGCCGAGACTCACCCAGGCTACGAGGAGACGACCTTGCGCGAGCAGGGCGCTCGCTGCATGGATTGCGGTACGCCCTACTGCCACTCCGGCGCTCTCGTGAACGGTCTGGCGATGGGCTGCCCCATCCACAACCTCATCCCCGAGTGGAACGACCTGGTCTATCGAGGCCAGTGGCGAGAGGCTCTGATCCGGCTCCAGAAGACCAACAACTTCCCCGAGTTCACCGGCCGCGTCTGCCCGGCGCCGTGCGAGGGCTCGTGCACTCTGGGCATCAGCCAGCCCCCGGTCACGATCAAGACCATCGAGAACGAGATCATCGAACGGGCCTTCCTCGAAGGCTGGGTGGTTCCCGAGCCCCCGCTGTCCCGGACCGGCATGAAGGTGGCGGTCGTCGGCAGCGGTCCGTCCGGCCTCGCCGCCGCGGCCCAGCTCAACCGCGCCGGCCACGAGGTCACGGTCTACGAGCGCGACGACCGGATCGGCGGCCTGCTCGTGTACGGCATTCCCAACATGAAGCTCGACAAGTCGGTCGTGGAAAGGCGCGTCAAACTGCTCGAGGCCGAGGGGATCACGTTCAAGCCGGGCATCGCCGTCGGCAAAGACGTCGAGGCGGGCAAGCTCGTCAAGGAATATGACGCTGTGGTGCTCGCGACCGGCTCCACGGTCCCGCGCGACCTCAAGGTGGAGGGTCGCAAGCTTGCGGGCGTTTACTTCGCGATGGACTTCCTGGTCGCAAGCACGAAAGCCGTCCTGGCCGGAGGCGCGCCGCCCATCTCCGCCGCGGGCAAGAACGTGATCGTCATCGGCGGCGGCGACACAGGCACCGACTGCGTAGGCACCGCGATTCGCCAGGGCGCGAAGACGGTCACTCAGCTGGAGATTCTGCCCCGGCCGCCGGAGACCCGCGCCGAGGACAATCCCTGGCCGCAGTGGCCCAAGGTCTACAAGATGGACTATGGGCAGGAAGAGGCGGCCGCCCTGTGGGGCGCCGATCCACGGCGATACCTGATCAACACGCGGCGGCTCATTGGCCACGAAACTCCTGCGGGCGAGGCGGCGGGCGACGGCCCAGTCAATGCCATCGAGACCATCGAGATCGAGTGGGTCCACACGCCCGGCGGCCGGCCCGAGATGTGCGAATGCCCCGGCACGGAGCAGACGCTCCCGGCGGATCTCGTGCTGATCGCCATGGGCTTTGTGGGCCCCGATCCCAGCCTCCCAGAAGCCTTCGGCTGCAAGGTGGACCACCGCGGCAACATCATCCACGACGACGACTTCATGACGACGACTCCGGGCGTCTTCGCGGCCGGCGACTGCTCACGCGGTCAGTCGCTCGTGGTTTGGGCCATCAACGAGGGCCGCCTGGCCGCACGCGCCGTCGACAAGTTCCTGATGTTCGGCGAGTCTGTGCTGCCCGACTACTAGGCGAGCGATCCAGGTTTCGTGGGATTGACCGACAGCAGAACGATCGACTTGCCGTCGGCCGAATTCAGGGCCAGCATCCCACCGTCCGGCGACCACCAGCCCGGCTGGAGCCACGAGCTGACGTGATCGGTCGTGGCGGGATACTGCTCCCCAATCAGATTGGCCGACGAGAGATCCAGCAGCGTTGACCCGTCTGCGGCGACGATCTGTCGGGCCACGCCGGTCGTGTCGGCTCGTAGATGTAGCCCCGTCGGCGACTCCGCCTGCCAGTCGTTGCCCGTGGTCGGTCGGAGGGCTACGCCGGCATCCAGATCGACGAACTCTACGCCGGAACTGGTGGCGGCGTAGAGGCTCTCCGTGTCGAGCCAACCCAGGAAGCGGGCGCCCGGAACCGTCTCCACGGTGCCGCTGGCCAGGTCGACGATCTCCAGAATGGTGTCCGACTGAGCCGCCAGTTCCGACCCGTCTGGACTGAATGCCATCTCGCCCCGAACGCCCGGCGCTGTCCCCAGGATCTTCCCGGTGGCAACGTCGACCACGTCTACCGGCCCCTTCCAGCCGTGCAACTCGGCGTCCATGCCCTCGCACTGGAAGTGACCAAGCAGCGCCAGCTCGCCGTCGGGCGACCAGCCGTACGGCGTGGCCTTCTCTCCCGTCTTCACGTACTTGCCGTCCCTATACCAGTCGATGATCGGGTCGCCTGTGCAGCCCGGTACGGCCACGATGATCGCCGCGGCTCCGTGGCCGCTGGCCACGACCCAGCTGTTCGAGGTTGGGCCGCCGGTATGGCTCGTGGCGACCTCGGAGACGTATCCGCCGCCGTCGATCAAGTGGGTCGCGTCCAGCCAACCCTCTCGAGATCCGAAGTGGGAGACGATCTTGCCGGACCGGTCGTAGACACGTGATGTATACCCGTCGAGAACGAGCAGGTACTTCCCGTCCGGAGACCAGGAGAAGTCCGCTCCGGGGTTGGTCGCAAGCCGCGCGACGATCCCCGTCCCGGCTGGTGTGGCGAGGGTTGCTGACGCAGCGGGCGTGCCGGACGCGCCGGACAGCCCACCTGCCGCGGGCTTACCGCCTCCGCTCAGACCCAGGAACGCGGCGCAAACAACGACGCTCCCGATTAGCGCCACTCCAACAAGAATGAGCCAGCGCGGCTTCGACGCGATCCGAGCTTTGGCGCGAGCTTCGTCCATGACCCTCTTCTGAAGATTCCCGGCGCTCAGTATGCCCCCGCAAATGCGGGCCATGGGCGGGATTCGCACGCAGCGGCACAACCCCGCTCTTTTCCAGCCGGCGGCGAGCGGCTACCGTTGGGGAATGCCCGACCACGACGCCGAGACCGAGCGAATCCGACGCATCTACGATCGGCGGGCAGCGACATCTTCGAAGCCTCGCGGCGACGCCAATCTGCGCTGGCTGTGCGAGCAGGCTGAGGGCGAAACTCTGGAGATAGGCATCGGACGGGGGCGGACGCTGCCGTTCTACCCGCCGGGCGTGCATCTCACGGCGATCGAGCTGAGCGCCGTGGCCCTGGAAGTGGCCCGGCGCCACGCCAACGAACTCGGCATCCATGCCACTCTCCGTCAGGGCGACGCCGCGGACCTGCCCTACCCTGACGACCACTTCGAGACGGTCGTGTTCGCCTTCGTCCTCTGCACCATCCCAGACGACCGAAGAGCCGTCGCCGAAGCCGTCCGGGTCCTGCGCCCGGGCGGTCGGCTGCTCCTCGTCGAGCACGTCCGAAGCCCGAATCGGCTCGTGCGGGCAATCGAGCGGCTGTTCGAGCCGCTCACTTTCCGACGGGAGGCCGACCACCTGCTGCGTGAACCGCTCGACCACGTCCTCGCGGAAGGGCTGGACGTCGAGAGGCTGGAGCGGTCCTGGTTCGGGGTCGTAGAGCGGCTTGTCGCACGCAAAGCCGAAGCCGACGAACTGGCCGAAGCCGTCTGATTCGAGCCGTCCGACCGCGTTCCCGCGGCTGTCGCGCGGTTCGCCCGTGACCCTACCGCGACGGCGAGAGCACCGGCGCTGGCTTAGTGGACGGCGCCGGAGCCACGTCCGGGATGCCCTGGTAGCTGGCCGATCCCACCCAGCTGAAGGTGGACAGCGGCCAGTAGCGGAGCCAGGCCCGTCCGATCACGCTCGACTTCTTTATCGGCCCGAAGATGCGCGAGTCGGTGGATTGCTCGCGGTGATCGCCCAGCACGAACAGCTGGCCCGACGGCACGCGACACGAAAGCTCCGCCACGGACCAGGCGCAGACATGCGCGGCGATCACCTGTGGATCCGTCCCGGTGAGCGGCGTAGTCGGTTGCCGGTCGTAGACGTACGGCTCGTCAAGTTTCACGCCATTGACGAAAACGGCGTCGTCGTGGATCTCGATCAGATCGCCACCGACCCCGACCACTCGCTTGATGAATGGAATGTCCTGCCCATCCTCGGAGTAGCCGGCGGGCGGCTGGAAGACGATGACGTCGCCGCGCTTGTAGTCGCTGAACACCGGCGACAGCTTGTCGACCAGGACCATTTGATCTGGCTCGAGGGTGTGCTCCATCGAGACCTGCAGGATCTGGTACGGCTGGGCAACGAAATGCTGGACCAGGAAGAAGATGACGACCGTCAGCAGGACCGTCTCGACGATTTCGAGTAGGCATCCGCGCCAGCGCTGGTTCATCCGGAAGAGCACCCCTCTGCGGGCCGCGGTCGCTGCCGCGATAGGTTCTGGCCGAGGGATCGCGTCCGGACACCCGTCGCGACCGGCCTAGAAGGTAGCACCTCCGGAGGTTTCGGGACGGCCCTCCGGCATCATGAGCCACGGTGTTCCCTTGGGTGATAGCGGCGCGGCTCCTGCCCGCTCCCGCAAACGCCCAACAAGGCCGCCGCCGCGTGCGTTACCGTGTGCCGTCCGGATCGAATCACTCCCCAGCTCTGAGGACCGCGTGGACGTATTCCTGCTAATCGGCCTTCCGTTCGCGGTGTTCCTGGCGGCAGCCGTCTCGGCCGGGTACGCGATGGGAGGACACGCTGCCGGCCCTGATGCGGCCCCTCCCGCGCGAGCCACGCTGCGGCTGCGCATCGTCCCCACTGTGCTGGTTCTGGCCGCCGCCGGGCTGACGGTTCTCGGCGCGGCCGCGGCCGCATCCGCCGGAGCGTTCGAGCGACTGACGAACGCCGGCTACGCGATCGAGCCCGCGGCGCTGCTGTTGGCGCTGGAGACAGCCATCGACCTCGCGCTGGCCGCCGTGGTCGTGCGGCCGCCCTGGTCGATCAGGCGTGCCTGGGTCCTGCGGACGGTCGCCGTCTACTGGTTGTGCGCCGCCGCTCCAACCATGATCCTTGCCGATGGAGGGCCCGGCTGGCTGTCCACGAACCCCGGCTACGGCATGACCATGCTCGGCGTGCCCTCGTTCAGCTGGGAGGCCATCGCCGTCCTAATGCCCGCGCTGCTAATCCTGCGCGCCAGCAGAGGAGGCGCCCCGACCGACTGAGCCACGCCACTCCGCCTGTCGCGAGGAATGCGGCGCTCTTGTCGAGACAGACAACCCTCCACGCCCCCAGGCTGTATCGTCTCTGGCGTGAGTACCGTCGTCGAGTTCCGTGGATCATTCCGCCTCATGGAGAGCGATGGAGATCGTCTCCGGCGGGCGGGCACGGGCACCTGGTACGACCGTTGCGGCGAACTGGCGCTAACTGAACACGACAAACCCAAGTGCGAGTCGTGCGCCAGGGGCGTCAGCTGCGGGTTCGACTGCACGCTCAGCCGGTTGGTCTGCCCCAAATGCGGCGCCACGGCATAGCGCGGCATCTGAGCCCCCACGTGCCCGACTCGCCCGCTCCCTCCGCGCCTGTCCCCCGCTCCATCTACCTGGCCGGCCGGTGGGTCGATTCGCCCGACTGGCTGCGGATCGAGAACCCGGCACTTCCCGGGCAGCCGGCCGGCTGGACATACAGCGCCACGGCCGAACAGTACGACCAGGCCGTGGCCGCGGCCGTCGCGGCATTCGAACAGACCCGCCGGCTGCCCGCGTATGAACGGAGCGCGGCGCTCCACAAGATCAGTTCGGGGATCGCGGCGCGGCGCGAGGAGATCGGCCGGCTGATCGCCACCGAGTCCGGCAAGCCGATTCGCGACGCGCTGGGCGAGGTGGATCGGGCCGTGCTGACGTTCCGGATCGGAGCTGAGGAAGCCGAGCGCATCGGCGGCGAGGTCATTCCACTCGACCTCAATCCCGCTTCTCGCGGCCTGACCGGCATCGTACGCCGCTTCCCCATCGGCCCGATAGCCGCCATCAGCCCGTTCAACTTCCCTCTGAACCTGGCCGCGCACAAGCTGGCGCCTGCGATCGCATCGGGCAACCCGATCGTGCTCAAGCCGCCGTCCCGCGACCCCCTTACGATGCTGACCGTGGCCGAGATCATCGCCGAAGCGGGCCTCCCCGCTGGCTCCGTCAGCATCTTGCCGATGACCCGAGAATTCGGCGATCGAATGGTCGGCGACGAGCGGTTCAAGCTGCTGACCTTCACCGGCAGCCCCGAGGTCGGCTGGAAGATGAAGGCGCGGGCCGGCAAGAAGCGCGTGGTACTCGAGCTCGGCGGCAACGCCGGAGTCATCGTCGACCGATCGGCCGACCTCGAATGGGCCGTCCGGCGCATCGTGGTCGGCGCCTTCAGCTACGCCGGCCAGGTCTGCATCAGCGTCCAGCGCGTCTTCGTCCACGAAGCCGTTTGGGGCGACTTCATGAGCCGGTTCGTGGAGGCTGCGCGCGCCCTGAAGGTCGGCGACCCGCTCGATCCCGCCACCGACGTCGGCCCGATGGTGGACGCCGCCGCGGTCGAGCGAACCGCGGCCTGGGTTGACGAGGCTCGATCGATGGGCGGCAAGGTGCTGCTGGGCGGCGCGGCCGACGGCGCCTACTACCCCCCGACGATCCTGACCGACGTTCCCTCCACGGCCCGGGTTTGCAGCGCCGAGGCCTTTGCCCCGCTGGTGGTCGTCTCTCCGTTCGGCGAGTTCCCCGAGGCCGTGCATGCAGTCAACGACAGCCGCTACGGGCTCCAGGCGGGGGTCTTCACCAACGACCTGGCCAACGCATGGTCGGCGTTCGAAGAACTTGAGGTCGGCGGGGTCATCGTCAACGATGTCCCAACGTACCGTATCGACCACATGCCCTACGGCGGATCCAAGGATTCGGGGCAGGGCCGCGAAGGCATCCGTTACGCGATCGAGGACATGACGGAGCTTCGGATCATGGTCATGGCCAGATCGGAATAGCTCGGGCCGAATTCGGCGAACCAGCCGGGATATCTCCCGACGAATCGGCCTGATTAGGATGCAAGCACAGGCGACGGCCAGGGCCTCGGGCCCTGCGGCTCCGGATTCGGCTGGTGCTGCCACATCCACTCCCGAGTGGTCAGCCCTGAGGCGTGGATCGCCGCCGCCTCATCCCTGCCCACGTAGCGGTAGTGCCAGGGCTCGAACCCATAGCATGTCTTCGCCGATTGGCCGAGCGGGTAGCTCATGAGGAAGCCGTACTTCCAGGCGTTCGCCGCCAGCCATTGTCCCGTCGGCGAGTCGGTCGCGAAGTTGTAGTAGTCCCACGGGTCCGGCCCGCCGCTGGCTTTGAAGTCGATCGCCAGGCCAAGCTGGTGCTCCGAGTGACCCGGTCGCGCCGATGACTGGATGGCGGTTTCGTACCCGAGTTCGCTCACCCAATACCAGAAGGTCCAGACCTGGGTGTCGTAGCTGCGGTAGGCGGAGTCGATTGCCAGGGGCGCACCCGCTGCCCACGCCGCATCTGCCAGGGCCTGCAGGTCGGGGATCATGATCGATCGGACCTGGAAGTAGCTCGACAGTCCGGCTTCATCGGCTCCAACCAGATCGGGCGGGGCGTAGTCGGCCCCTACCGAGTAGGTCGAGTCCACGATGGTGGAGGCCCAGTCCGAGTAATAGGGCTTGGCAGTTGGGACGTCGCGGACGGCACATGGCGGCACGGCCTCGAGCGTGGTAATCGGATATCTCTCCGTAGCCGTCGGGCTTGGGCTGGGTTCAGGGAGGGGCGTCGGGGAGGCAGTGGCCTCGGCCACGGGGGGCGGCGACGGGCTGATGGCGGCCGCGACGGCGGGCATCGGACGGGCGCTCGTTGCCAATAGAGGCAAGGATTGGTTCGCGACGGCGATGGAGGTCGAGGACGGCACGGCGCCGGCACGGGCGTTGGCGGCGTCGCCTCGACTGAAGCCGACGGACGAGATCGTCAGTACGACGACCAAACTCAAACCGGCGAGAGTCCGCAAGCTCACCGCTCATCCTCTGAAGACGGCCGTGCCACGCAACCTAAAGTCCACGTTGGACTCATTCTATCGGGCCACCCGGGGCATGCGCCCTTCGCACGCAGCGATGGAAGACACGCTGTGTGGCCGACCGCTACAGTCACGCGATGAAGATCGGCGTCGCAATCGGGGGCACTCTCCAGGACGTCGGCGTCCTGGCCGGCCGGGCCGAGGCGGCCGGGCTCGAGTCGGTCTGGCTGGCCGAACTCGACCGAACCGCGCTCGTCCAGGCAGCCGCAGCGATCTCGGCAACATCGCGAATCGGCGTCGGGACGGCCGTGGCGCTGGCATTTCCCCGCTCGCCCACCCTGACAGCCATGACCGCGTGGGATTTGGACGAGATGTCGGGCGACCGCTTCATGCTGGGCCTGGGTCCGCAGATCAGGCGTGTTCTCGAAGCCCGTTTCTCGGTGCGCGTCGACAAGCCCGCCCCGCAGATGCGCGAGTATGTGCAGGCCGTTCGAACCGTGTGGGCCGCCAATCGAGGCGAGGCCGTCACCCACGAGGGCGAGGTGTACAGGATCACGATGCCCACCTTCCACGGCCCTCTCCGACCCGAGCGCCGCGACACGCCGATCCTTCTGGCGGCGGTGGGGCCCGCGATGTCGCGGGTCTGCGGAGATGTAGCCGATGGGCTGCTCGGGCATCCCCTGGCCTCGCCGCGGTTCTTGCGGGAAAGGGTTCAGCCATCCATCGACGCCGGTCTGGAGCGCTCCAGCCGATCGATCGGAGCCTGCCCAATCACGGCCATAGCGCTGGTGTCCATCGGCGACGACGCCGACGCGGCTCGCCGCGCTGCCCGGCTCCAGGTCGCGTTCTACGCCACCACGCCGTCGTACAAGGCGATCCTCGAACTCCACGACCGCGGCTCGCTGCCGCGGGACCTGCGCCGCGCCTTCGTCAACCGCGACCTGGACCGAATGGCCGCGCTGATTGACGACGAGCTGCTCGATGCGATCGCGATCGCAGGCCGGCCGGACGAGGCCGCCGACCGGCTTCGAGCGTGGGAAGGAGTGGCGGATCGCGTCGTCCTGGGAGTGCCATGGTACGGGATGGACGCCGGCCGCCAGCGGGAAGCCATCGATGCAGCGCTGGAGTTCGGGGCAAGAGTCGGCAGGCCCGCCGTTCCCGCTTTCGATCCGTAGCGACGGCGCGGCTGCTTCTACTGGTCCGGCGCCCCGCCGGGCGGCTGGTCGGCAGGAGTCTGAGGCTTGACCGGCGCGCCATCCGGCGGGTATCCCGCCGACGGCTGCGGCGGGTAGCCGGGCCAGTTCGGCGGGGGGTAGCCCTGCGGATATCCCGGAGGCGTGGGCGGATTCCCCTGGGGCTGATAGCCGGGCCACGGCTGCGGCTGCGCCTGGTAGGTCCAGCCCTGCCAGGCGGTCGGGGCGGCCTGCGCCCGCCCCACCACGAGCGAGCCGACGATTCGGTCGTGCAGTCCCCGACGCGCACGGTCCCTCCCGGCGGAGATGATCAGGACGACTAGCCACAGGCTGCTGATCCCGGACACGAGGGACGATAGGACATTCAGCGACCCAAATGTGCCGGTCCGGACAGTGGACCCGTAGGCGGAGGTGCCAAGCCACTCGTTGGTTGGCGTCTTCGCCAGGTAGTCAAGGAAGAGGACCAGGAACACGGCGCTCAAGAACATGGCCAGCCCCGCGAGCAGCACCCATCGGAGAAGCGCGGCGTCGAGAGACAGCCTCTCGCCACTCGACATGTCCACTACTCGCAGTCCCAGCCCTCGCTGACATGGCGTGCCGCCCATGCCGATCCATGACCCGGCGTAGTACAGGCAATTCAGCGCCACATACAACACCACGGCCAGGATGAGAGGGCCCGTGTGGACGTGGAGCAACGGCGCCGTGACACCGGCGAACGGGTTATCCGTACCTGGCACGCTCCAATCGATCTGGTCCAGCGCTTGCTGGTTGATCGTGACCGCACCCGCCACGAAAGCGACAATCAGGGGAACCAAGCCAAGTAATCCGGCCACGAGGCTGTCGAGCAGCCAGGCGCCCACTCGTCGCCCCATGCCGGCGAGCTGATATCCGGCAGGAACCTCCACCGCAGGCGTCTCCGGGCCCTCATTGGCCGGGACCGTCCATCCGCTCACCGTCGCACCTCCTCGGGCCTCCGCAGGCCGCCGTCGCGGCGACCTGACTGAGAATACCCCGCGCCCGACGCCGGCGCGAAGCGAGAAGGCTACACCCCGGTCGTACCACCGGCGCGGCGCGGCAGGGCGCTCATGGCCCCCGTACTGAAGCCGCCGTCCACGAAGAGCAGCTGACCGGTCACGTATGACGACGCCTCGGAGGCCAGGAAGACGAGGGCGCCGTCCAGGTCACCGCCGGTACCGGTGCGGCCGGCCGGAATTCGTGCCTCCACGCCGGCGACCCACTCCGGGTCTTCATACAACACGGCGTTCTGGGCGGTCTTGAACCAGCCCGGCGCCAGGGCGTTGACGGTGATGCCGTCGACGGCCCACTCCGCCGCCAGCGCCTTGGTGAGTTGCGTGATGCCTCCTCGGGCCGCGCAGTACGGCGCAATGCCCGGCATCCCAAACGCCGACGTCCCCGAGCCGATGTTCACGATGCGGCCGTATCGCCGCGCGCGCATGGCTGACCTGACAACGGCAGTCGATACGAAGAACGTCCCGCGCAAGATCGTGTCGACCACGCCGTCCCAATCCGCCGGCTCCATTTCCACCGCGGGCTTTCGCACGTTCGAGCCGGCGTTGTTGACCAGGATGTCGATCCGCCCGAACCGCTCGACGACGCGGTCGACCATCGGCTGGATCGTCTCTACCTTCGAGGTATCGAGGGCGCACGCTAAGACGTCGACCTTCAGCGCTTCGAGCTCGCGGCGGGTGTCGTCGAGCGATTCGACGGTTCGGCTGGTGATGGCGACTTTCGCGCCGCGGCGGCCGAGTGCGGCCGCGTAACCTCTACCGAGTCCGCGGCTGCCGCCGGTCACCACCGCCACTCTACCGGACAGGTCGAATGGATCAGACACCGGTCACCTCCGATGGCGATGGGGCCTTCGGGTCGGGCCGCAACACGATCTTGAGCAGTCCCGGCTCGCCCACACTTAGTGCGTCGAACGCCGCCTGTCCATCGGCGAGGGCCATCACGCGGCTGATCAACGACTTGACCTGCAATCGCCCGGAGCGCATGAATGCCAGGCAGGCCGGGTACTCGCCGGCGCTGGCGGCCGACCCGCGAATCGTCAGCTCCTTGCTCACGATCGACTGCAAGTTCTGTGTGATCGTCGGCTGGACGTTGCCGATCAGTGTCAGGTTGCCGCCTGGAGCCGTGAGCTCGGTCGCGAGCCGGACCGTCGCTTCGATCCCGACGGCCTCCATGACGACTGAGGCTTCGGCACTGCCCGTCGCCCCGGCCAGGACCTCGCCGGGGTTGCCCGTCTCCGAGTTGATCGTCACGTCCGCGCCCAGCTGCCTCGCCATTGCCAGTCGCTCCTCACGCACGTCCATGACCACCACAGTTCCGGCGCCCCGAATCCTGGCCGCTTGCATGGCCAGCAAACCGATCGCACCGGCGCCGACCACGATCACCGCGGCGCCCGGCTCGATCGGCGTGATCCGCACGGCGTGCATCGCGACCGCAGCTGGCTCGACCAGCGCGGCCTCTTCGGGGGCCAGGCCGTCGGGCAGCCTGTGCAGGATCCAGTGAGGGACTGTTACGAATTCGGCCATCGCCCCATCGTGTCGGAATGCGGGCGTGGAAACGCCGAGGATCTGGCGGTTCTTGCACAGGTTGACTCGCCCGGCCCGGCATTCCGGGCACTCGTTGCAGTAGACCGTGGAGTCGAACGTCACCGTCGTGCCCCGGTCCCACCCGCGAACCGCTCCGCCGGTCGCCTCAACCACGCCTGCCGCCTCGTGGCCCATCACGATCGGCGGGATGCGCCGCCCGGTCGTGCCGGCGTAGCCGTGAACGTCCGAGCCGCAGATAGCCACCGCGGAGACCCGCACCAGGACATCGTCGGGCCCGGGAACCGGCGCTGGCCGGTCGACGTACTCGAGCCGCAATGGAGCTGTGTGAACGAGAGCTTTCACGCTCGATGCTCCATTCGCAGGCGCCTTGCCGGTCGACCCCGCACTCCCGGCCTGGCCCGGTAGATACCGCCGGCCGTTGGCTGGGCGGCACGCTCGTCGGGCGTGGCGTCCTCCCAGGAGGTCGTGATGAACAGTTCAGTCAGATCGTTGCCGCCGAAAGTGCAACTCGAGACCCGCGCCACGGGTACGTCGATCCGGGAGATCGGGGTTCCGTCCGGGGCGAGTCTGAGCACGCAACCGCCGCCCCACACGGCCACCCAGACGCAGTCGTCGGCGTCGACCGCGAGCCCGTCGGGCACGGCCGATTCCGGCAGGCCGGCGACGGGCAGTCGAGCGAAGGGTCGGCGGTCGCCGAGCGTTGCGGTCGCGAGGTCGTAGTCGAAGGCCCAGATCGTGCGCTCGATCGACTCGACGAAGTACATCCGCCTCCCGTCGACCGACCAGTCGAGCCCGTTCGGAATGGTCAGGTCGCCGAGGACCGTGGCGAACCCTGAGCGATCCAGGCGGCTCAGCGTGCCGGCGCCTCGCACGCGGTCGAGCGCCAGGCGTCCAACCCAGAACCGGCCCAGCGGATCGCACTTGCCATCGTTACATCGGGACGCCACCGGCCCGGGATCGAAGGTGGCCACAGTCTCCATCCCTCCAGACTCGGGATCGAAACGAAGAAGGGCTTCCGACGAGACGACGGCGAGCCCGCCATCTTCGGCGAGCGTAACGCAGCCCACCGGGAGGCCTACCTCAACGAACGTGTCCGATCCAGCAGCCGGGTCGAACCGATGAACACGGCCGGCTTTGATGTCGACCCACCACAGGACACGCCTGACGTCATCCCAGACGGGCCCCTCGGCCAGCTCGGCGTGAGCGTCTAGAACGAGTTCGGCCGGAGCGCCGTGGAGCTGAGCCGGGTTCGTCATCGAGTCCTCGATCGCACGTCGGTCGGCATCGACACGGCTCTAGGTTTGGCGTCCCCGGCGGGATTCGAACCCACGACCCGCCGCTTAGAAGGCGGCCGCTCTATCCACTGAGCTACGGGGAC
>Ga0182027_10001128_pt1 | contig 44853 bp, 42 predicted proteins | sample 712E1DmetaG_FD_121300 | JGI IMG/M metagenome (GOLD analysis project Ga0182027, IMG submission 121300) | Permafrost microbial communities from Stordalen Mire, Sweden - 712E1D metaG (Illumina Assembly) | ecosystem: Environmental > Terrestrial > Soil > Wetlands > Permafrost | place: Sweden...
AGTTATTAAGTTAATATTAACAATTATGTAGAAAAAACAAATGAATGTGACCGAACTTCCATATAACAAATTTATCGGTATAAAAAGAGCCAAAAGCAGTGAATATTTACTTGAATTAGATGAATCTCCCGATTATTTAAATCATTTGGGAAATACACATGCAGGCGCACAGCTATCCCTGGCGGAAGCAGCAAGCGGTGAGTACCTGTTAAAACTTTTTAAAGATTCTTCAGACAAACTAATCCCGGTTGTAAGAAGATTAGAAAGTAAATTTAAAAAGCCCGCAAATGGAAAAATTTTTGCAAGAGCAAAATCTTCCCCGCTTGCTTTGGAAATATTTAAAGAAGAACTTAGGTTAAAAGGGCGTTCTCTGATCCGTATAGAAGTTATTATAGAAGATTCCAATCAAGTAATAATTATGACTGCATTTGTTGAATGGTATGTTCAGAATGTAATTGATAGTACTTCAATTTAAAGTGTAAAAAATTATTGTTGCTTGAAAATCATTTAATTAATCAGAATTTATATTCGATAATTTGTTATTTTATATTATAATAAACACAGAATAAAATGGTGCAATACGTTGTTAATAAATCAAATATATTTGATAGAGAACTAATTTCCATAATGGACGAATTGCCGCTTTGGTCGGCGCCTTTCGGGTTAAGTTTACTTGATAAAATGAAAATAGGTAAGCATCTTACGGTGCTTGATATAGGTTCCGGTACAGGATTTCCTCTTATTGAAATTGCACAAAGATTAGGAGAAACCTCAATGGTCTATGGGATTGATCCATGGACGGAAGTTATTGACAGGGCACAATTGAAGATTGCTAAGTATGGAATTAAAAATATTGTACTGATTAGCGGTTATGCAGAAAAACTACCTTTTGAAAATTCCTTCTTTGATATTATTGTTTCAAATAACGGAATTAATAATGTTGAAGACTTAAATAAAACACTTTCTGAATGCAGCAGGGTAAGTAAAAAAGGATCTCAGTTTTTATTTACTATGAATTTGGACCTGAGCATGAAGGAATTTTATGATGTATTGAAGGATGAATTAGAAAAGGAAAATAATAAAAATGCCGTTGAAAATATAAAGAAGCATATTTATACAAAAAGAAGGCCGTTAAATGAAATTAAACAGCTTTTAATTGAAAATTCTTTCAAAGTAAATAAGATTTCCGAAAATGAATTTTATCTTAGGTTTGCCGATGGTTCGTCAATGTTTAACCACTCATTTATTAAAAATTGGTTCCTTAATAGCTGGAAGAAAATTATAGAGCCGGGATACCCTGAGCCGGTTTTTGAAAAGATCGAAAAAAGGTTAAACAAACACGCGGAAGAAAACGGCGAATTAAAGTTAACAGTTCCTTTTGCAGTTATTGATTGTGTCAGATTATAATAATCCTAAACGTTGAGGTTCATTTTGGAAGATTTTATTTTAGCCGCAATAATATCATAAATTACTTCGGCATCTGAAATCAAAACGATAGCTACGAGAATTAAAGTGATACTTATTTTCAAGTTAAAATATAAAAGAACTTCCATTTCAATGAAAAGCATCAGAACAAATTCCACTGTTTTTGCCGTTAAGCTTATCAGGCTTAACCAATCTATTTTTTTCCGCTTAATAAAATTAAGCAATACAATATTAAAATAACATATTGCCATAGCCAGCAAAATCTCGATCCACCCGGGCAGTGTATTTATATAGTCTTTATGGAGGATCATTGAGATGATATTGGCGTGAATTACAACTCCGTACATATCCGGGTATGTTTTACCGGCATAATTATCATTTAGCGGCGTATAAAAAATATCTTCAAATATTCTGTTTGAAGGGTAATCCCCTAAAAAACCAAATAGGACAATCTTATCTTTTATAAAGCTTATGTTATTCAGATTGTCTGAATCTTTACCGTCAATAAAAAAGAACTTATCGGCATTCCCGCGGTAATTAATTGATTCAAAATCATTATCCCTTTTTATTAATTCATTATAAGCATTCTTGTCAAATATTTTTACTATAGATGCAGCAAAGGAATGAACAGTACTATCTTTGAATCCGGCTGTCGGTTTAAACATTCTTATAGTAGTATAATTTGAACCATCCTTACTGGGAAGATTGGCATAACCGGTAGACGAATTATTGTTATATCTGTCAATTGATGAAATTAAAGTATCATAATTCCGGTTAGTCTTGTTGTAACCGGAAAGCTTGTTCACAATTACAGTATTACCGTTTAATTTAATAGCATCTTCCAGCATAGAATCCCCAACCGGATCTTTATTCCCACTGAATAAAATATCCAGTCCGACCGCCTTTGGATGATAGCTCTTTATTTTTGTTATAAGGTTTGCAAGCTGCGGCCTGTTAAGATACCCGATATTAACAATAACGATATTTGTATCGGCATTTTTATCATAATTAAATTTTGAAAAGACCAGATCATTAACATCAAAATCATATAAAGCATTTTTTAGTGGGTTAAAAATTCCGAGATTAACCGGTATAAAAGTCAACAGCCAGATAATTACAAAAGCAGTTAGTGTAATGGCTGTATATTTTAAGTTGAATATTTCCTTCATATTAATAAAAATTTTAATGTACGGTTAATACAATTTAACAATTATTAAAATCAGAACAATAGCTGAATTGTTTATAAGGTAAGTGGAATAGTTATAGTACGAAAGGGCGAGGGGATGCTTTTACACATCCCCATTCATTGAGTGAAATTAATTACTGGTCATTAAGTTCTTCGTCCATATTAATATCTTTAACTTTATCCTTGGATTGCTTATAGTTATTAAGATTATAAGTAAAACCTAAGTACAAAATTCTTGAAGTACGTTGTCCCTGACTGTATGAAACATATCCGTCGCCATAAGTATACCCGGCATACTTCCTGGTATCAAAAATATCGCTGACTCTTAGACTCATTGATAAATTCCTTGAAAAATCTTTTTTTACGGCTATATCCGTAAAATAAACAGCATCGGATTTGCCCTGAGCAGTTACGAAAGGCGAATTATAAGTTGATGAGACCTGGAAAGATAATGTTTTATCTAAGATCCAGGTAGAATTGATTCTTCCCGTCCAGCTATATGAATGATCACTTACACCAGCTTGATAATATGCATCGCTTATATCTCTTCTAAAATATGAAACGTTGCCATTTAATCTCCACCAATCCAAGAGATTACCGTTTGCAAGAAATTCGGCGCCGGCATTTGTCATGTTTGAAACATTTTCCCAGGTTGATAATGTTACTCCATTACTGTATAATTGGTTTATTTGAGTCATCATCCCATCTGTCTGTTTATAAAATAAAGAAGTAGTTATATTAAAATCAAAAAAAACAGTACTGTATCCGAATTCATACGAATTTGTATACTGCGGCTGTAAATCAGGATTGCCCTGTGAAAGGTTTAAAGAATCGGAATAGTTTCTAAAAGGGTTTAACTGCCAGGGGTTCGGTCTGTCTACCCGCCTGCTGTAATTTAACTTCAACTCTTCCAGTGGTGTGAAATCATAAGCAAGATAAGCTGACGGATACAGGCTGCGATAAACGTTATCGAATGCTATATTAGTATTTATAAGTTTTGAATCCGTAGATGCATATTCGGCTCGTAAGCCTGCTTGATATTTTAAATCTCCCGTTTCACCGGTATATATTCCATAGATAGAATGGATTTGTTCTTTGTAATCAAAATCATTGCTTCGGTCGGGATTATTAACCCATGCATTGGAAGTATAGTCATAATTATAGAAGTTATAATCCATTCCCATATGCCTGAAATAACTTTTAAAGCCGACTTCAAGGCGATTATTGTTTCCTAAAGGATTCACATAATTTGATTGAATAGTCCACTCGTTATTAAAGTTATGGGAATTGTTATCAATATTTGTAGGCTGAAGTTCATCAAAGTAGAAAATACTATTTGTTGTGGCATTACTTACCATAGAATTATCGGAATAAATTACATCGGCAGTCAGCACTTGATCCGGATCATCGAATTCCTTTTTGTAACTTGTAGTATAAGTATACGAATTGACAATTCGCATATTATTAGTAATCTCAGCAAAATAATCACTTGTATCATTACTTATCGTTGTGTTATTTATAGTACCGTCACTAGGAGCGTAAAATTGTCTATATTGAAAATTGAATGAAAACGTATTAAAATCGTTCAATAAATAATCCGTGCCTAAATTAATATTTGTAAAATCCGTGGATTCAAATTGACCTGAAGTTTGATTTTGGTAATAATCATAACTGGTATTATTGAAGGTCTTGTTAGAAAGGCCTGTCCGGTTATCATAATAAATTCGGCCGCCAAAATTACCAAAGAAATTGAAGCCGTCTATTCTGTAATTTAAGTTAGCCGACCCGTTATATTTGTCTCCTGTTCCGGCGCTAAGATTGAATATTCCGTTAAATCCCAGATTAGTATTTTTCTTCAATACTATATTTATAATACCGGCAGTTCCATCAGGGTCATATTTAGCAGAAGGGTTTGTTACTAATTCAACCGCTTTTATTGAACTTGCAGGTATTGAAGTTAATACGTCACTGCTCTGTAAACCCGCCAAGCCTGAAGGCTTGCCATCGATTAATATTGTTACGTTGCTGTTGCCTCTAAGGCTTATATTCCCATCAATATCTACAGTTAAGGCAGGAATATTCTGCATTACGTCAAGAGCAGTTCCGCCGGAACTTGATAAATCCTTATCTACATTTATTACCTGTTTATCAAGATTTGTAACAACCATGTCTTTTTCACCTTTTACAACAACCTCTTTAAGGTTTACGGCTGCTGATGTAATACTTATGGTTCCTAAATCTAACGTACTCTTTGCCGGAGTAACTATTACACTTCTAATAAGGTGTGTTTTATAGCCTATGAATGATACTTTTGCATAATATCTTCCCGGACGAATATCATTTATTACAAAGTTGCCCGTTTCATTGGATACATTTCCGTTAACTACTGATGAATCCTTAGGGTTAAATAAAGTAATATTTGCATAATCTACAGGTTGTTTAGTAGCAGCATCAATTACTTTCCCTTTTATAACTCCCAGAGTAATACCTGGGTTTTGACCATTTTGCTGTGCAAAAACAATTAAATTTATAAAAAGTACCAATATTGTTATATTGAATTTTCTCATTTATTCTCCATCTCAATCTGAATTAAATTATTTTATCTGATATCGTTTTGACAATAAGCTAATTAGAGATGTTTAATGACAGAATTACAACATGATAAGCGGATAATATCATCAATGAACGGTAAAATAATTGTATGGATACAAACCAGAGGTTCCCGGCAAAGTCTATTTGTAAAATCTTTCAAATAATAAATCTATAATTTACTTATTTTATTTCAACTTTAAATTTACAAAATTTATTTCTGTAATTTAATATCTCATGTCACGAAATTATTACAATTTTAAGCATCTTTTGCATAACATGAGTTAAATAGTGATTTGATAACCTAAATAACCCGTAATTGTTTTTCCGCTGCCATATGTTGAGCCTACCGAAAATAAAATATGATTTGATTCATCAGGGTTAATAAATCCCCCTAAGTTAAATCCTGCGGCGGATTTAGAATTCTGTGTGTCAGGAGTATGGTAATAAACCTCTCCTCCAAGCGTAATAATTTCCGAAAAATCATATTGTACTTCCCATCCGGTAAAGAGCCAATTTCTGTTCCCGTGTCCGGGATTAAACCAATATCCTGCGCCACAATAAGAAGTCAATTTTCCCCAGCTCTTTTGGAGCCATAACGGCAGATAAAACTGATATTGTCCATCGCTAAGGTCTTCATTCTTACTCCCGGTAGGGATTTCAACAAGTGGAAATGTCCCTATTTGAAGTAAATTTTCAGATTCATTAACAAACCTGTATTTAATACCCAGTTCCGTGTTTGAATAGCCGTATTTTGTTCCGTTTCCAGAATGAATATACTCCATAGGAGCTAAAACGTGAATTTGTACATTCGGAATAACTCCATAATTTATCTCAATATGAGGTAAGGTTAAATTGGATTCATTGTGTTGAAATTCCATAATTGATGAGATGTAAAACTCCCAATGTAAATAATCGACCGGTTCAGGATCATCGGTATCAAATGGAGGACCAGCCCAATTTTTAGACTGCAATAGTACAATTAGCAAGCTAATCCTGACTATACTTTTGTACATTATACGGTTGTATCTTAATTAATAGGTTATGTTAAATATATCCATATTAACGAATTTTTTGCATAAATGATGTGATATTTACATTTCCCTGACTTTGTAATATAGGGACTTTAAATTCTTCAGCCGGGTAGGCTCAACCTGTATATAATTTTATTATGTAAATGACTCTTTTAGCCGGCGTGTAACGGAAATAGCGAATCCAAACACCATCACCAATATACCCGTCCAAACAAGATTTATAAAAGGCTTTGTACTGGCTGAAATTGTGAGCACTCCTTTCGGCACTATAGGTGCATTGGTGCTGTTTATTTCAGAGAAAGTTATATCCGCTTTTTGTGTTGACGGGTCAATTTTTTGTAATTGTATTCTAATGTTTGCTTCTTTTAATTCAACAGGGACAAATTTTACATTCCGTCCCTCTTTTTTCATAAGAGCTTCTACATTGTATGTCTTACCGTCTTTTTCTATATCAAGTTTAGCCCCCATCTGGAAATCTCCGCCGCTTTGCATTACACTCATATCGGGTGCTATAAAACTGTTGTATGTAACTTTAGCGCCTGCAAAATCTGCAGAACTGCCCATTGTTAAAGAAATTTGCTGCCCCTCGGTTTTGTTGGTAGAACCGTCATCATAGCCTAATGGAGAAACATAGATATCTTTTGTTGCCATTGATAAAATAGCAGGTTCCCTCATAAGTCCATTATTGAAGTCACTGATATACATTACCGGATTAACTTCATATTCTTTGTCGTTGCGTGAAAGTTTTATGTTAAAGGCATATTTTGATTGATTCTCGATAGAGTGATATCCGGTAAACATCATCTGATAACCAAGAACGGTTTTAGGTTCGTTTTTAATTAAATCAATATCGTTTTCCCTGCCGTATATTGAAGAACTGATAACTCCAAGTAAGAATAGTGCAATACCAATATGCGCTACATAAGCGCCCAGCATTTTTCGGTTACCGCGTATAATTTTTATTGTTATTTCTAAATTGACAACTAATGCGAAAGTAGTTGTTAAAATTAAAATCATTACAAGTGTATCGCTAATTCCGCCAAATAGAATAATTAAGACAGTTAATATCAACGAAGCCGAGACAGAGAATAATGATTTCTTTAACAGGTCATGGCCCTTTGTTGTTTTCCATTTTATTAATAAGCTTAATCCGTTAAGAAGCCCTATTATAATTGCGATAGGAATGTGCATGGAATTATAGAAACTTGCATCAACTGAATGCCCGAAAATAGGAGCAGAAGTACCCACAAGCACAATTGCCGCAGAAGCGCATAGTACAACGGAAGCCGTAAACAACGCAAGCTCTCTTGAAAGGATGTCTTCTTCGCTCCTGGCATGTAAAGTTAAATATTTCCACCGGTAAGCAAGGGTTCCGAACCCTAACAATACAAATGTCCCGACAAAGATTACCAGGAACAAATAAACCATCATTCCCGGGTCTACAAATGAATGAACAGAGGCATCGCCGAGTACTCCGCTTCTTGTTAAAAAGGTACTGTATATAACAAGAACATACATCATCATACAAAGGATTAAATTTGTCATAGCAAATTTACCTATGCTTTCTCCCTTTGACTGGCTTTTTTTCTGGACAAGCATTGTATGAATGCCGGCTACTCCAACCAGCCAGGGAATAAGACTTGAATTCTCAACCGGGTCCCAAGCCCAATAACCGCCCCAGCCAAGCATTTCATAAGCCCAATAACCGCCTAACATAATGCCGAGTCCCAGAATTCCGCAAGCTGCAAGCAGCCATGGGAAAGCTTGTTTTACCCAGTCCCTGTAATCATTTTTCATCATGGCTGCCACAGCAAAACAAAACGGAACAGTAGACATAGAAAAACCGGAAAATAGAATAGGAGGATGAATCTGCATCCAGAAATTAGTTAGTTGCGGATTTAAGCCTTTACCGTTTATAACAAATGCCTTTAATGTAATGCCTGATGTTGTTAAGAATGAATACAAATCCGAATTCATTTTTATAAATTGCTGGCCGGAGGAACCATCACTGAAGAGAAAATTCTGTATGGCAGGTAAGTGAACCAAAGCAGGGTTAATATTTTTTATCCCGATAAAAATAGGTTCTGCCCATAAATAGACAAAAGGATTTTTAAATAACGGGGAAACCATGAGCAGGATAAAAGTGGTAGCTAAACCAAATACGCTCATTACCCTCGGTTCAAGATCGCCGCGTTTTGAGGAATATGACTGTAAAATTAAACCGACAATCGATGTTAATACCAGCCAGAGCATAAAGCTTCCTTCTTGTCCCCCCCAGAATGAAGCCATTAAAATACCCGTAGGGAGCTCATTACTACTATACTCATAAACATATTTGAAACCGTATTGGTGGGTTATAAGTAAATATTCAAGCATTGCCGCAGCAACAAGTACCAGCATAGCCATAATATGGTAAGCAAGCCTGCCATAGTACAGGGCATTATTATAACCGCGGAAATTCATGTAATACATAATTGCAGCAACTATACTGCTGGCAAATGCAAATGTCAAAATTATACTCCCAATCATTTTTTCCTCACGTAATCAATTTATTATTACAAATATCAAGTTATAAATTAGAAGTTTTCATATTCTGAACATTTTGCCCTTCATATTTACTTGGGCATTTGGTTAAAATATTACTTGCACGGAAACAGCCATCCTTATATTCTCCTGTAACTACTACGCTTTTTGCGGATTCAAAGTTATTAGGCATAGTACCGTTATATACAACCCTCATTTCATGACCTTGCTTATCAGTCATGTAAAAAGAGAATATTCTATTCTTACTGTCAATTTGGTAACTTTTTTCTTTTACCCAGCTTCCCGTAGCTTTAACAATTTTATCCTGAACTTTTACTTTTTCAAAATCATTCTCATATTTAATATTGCTTTGAGTGAACAAGTAAGCCATAAATCCGAGGAAAATTACAATTATGAAACCGCCAAATAAGTATTTATTTTGCATTTTTATTTCCATTTATTTCTTTTTCAATATTTCTAATTCTTTTATCAAGGTTGTACAGGTATAAAAAAATACCGATCCAGACGATAAGAACAATTATCATCACAACGTAAATAGCGTTTTTATCTAAAAGTTGATATAAGCCTTGCAAGGGTTACTCCTTTATAGATTGTTTATTAATTTTGTCTCTTAATATTATCGATCTATAGCCTAAGCTCCACATCCAGAAATAAAGGATTGTAAAGCCTATTAAAGACAGGAAAAAAATCAATTGCATATTAGCATTCATTTTGAAATTAATGACAGGACCGGAATTAGTGTCATCGGCAGAACCGGGATGCAAACCGCTCATAATTCTCGGCATAATAAAAATAAAAAACGGAACAGTCAGGAAAGCTATTATAGCATATACCGCAGAGAGAGTTGCACGTTTTTCTTCGGATTCTATTGACGATCTTAATGCGAACCATGCGCCGTATATTAAAAGTAATGCAAAAATACTTGTCTGTCTTGGATCCCAGCTCCAAAAAGAACCCCATGCAAACCTTGCCCACACCGCCCCGGTAACAGTTGCTAAAACACAAAAAATTATTCCAAGCTGAGCGGCTGCATACGACTTTGCGTCATCATCCATATTCTTTTTTCTTAAATACCGGATGCTGTAGATAGTAGACATAAGAAAAGCAACTACAGATAGCCATGCAGTTGGTACATGAAAGAAAATTATTTTTGCATTCTCTTTTAGCCCAGGTATTAAAGGAAATTCATACCAGGCATGCGGGACGGGTACTACAGGGAATGCTACGCCGGCAATTGAAACAAAAGAGAGCAGAACAAACAAAAATATTTTCCAAACCATAATTTATAAACCTCTTAATTATTATAAATTACTAATCTTTCCACACAAAATCGAACAACATGTAAGAGCCTGTGAGCATAATAACATCATAGCAGAAAACAATTGCAAGTTCAAATTTTGCCTCGGCAAAGTCCGCACCTTGGTTGGATAGTAAAGTTAACTGGACACAAGTTAAAATTAAAGGCAGTAAAATTGGAAACGAAAGTACCGGATAAAGAGTCCCTTTGGCGCCTGCTTTCGATATAATTGCCGCTATTATAGTTGATGCCACTGCAAGACCTATATTTCCAAGAACAAAAGAAATTGCAAACAGAGCGAAATTTCTTATAATGAATGCCTCAAATAAAATTGAGAAAAGAACCGCGATAATTGTATTCATGCAGAATACTAAGATAAGATTAAATAAAAGTTTACCCGAAAAAACCGTAGACGGGGAAGCAATCAAATGCAGTGTTAAGCTCGTTCCTCTTTCTTCTTCGGCAACAAATGCCCTTGATAATCCCGACATTGCCGAGAAAAATATCACTACCCAGAATAACCCGCTGGTTAAGCTCTGGGTTATTTTTTCGTTGCCGATTGAAAACAATATTACACTAATTGCCACAATTATGAACATTGCTAATGAATTTGCAGCATACCTGGTTCTCAATTCTGAATTCAGGTCTTTCTTATATAGTGCATAAGCTTTGCCGTTCACATAATTTCTCAATTTTAAGAATTATTTATCATTATTTATAGAAAAAATAAGCACTCTGTCCCAAAGTTAGAAAATTAATTGTTAACATTTTTAAAAAAAGTAAATAAAAGTATATTTATCCGATTAAATCAGCGAATGTAATTATTGTCATTTAAAAAGAACAATATCTGTGCCGCCGGAAACTATTTGTGATTTTTATATTCTTCCAATTTTATTTCAACTGAACAAAGCGCCAAATCAGATTTCTCATTAGATGCAATAATAACTATACCGGATTTGCTTTCTTCTTCAATAATTTTATAAATTGAATCTTTGCCTTCCGTATCAAGATTTGAGGTGGGTTCATCAAGGATTATTAATTTAGGTGAATGCATCAAAGCAAAAATAAATTTTAACCGTTGTTTCATTCCTGAAGAGAAAGTCTTTACAAAATCATTTCTGCGGTCGAATAAAAGGAATTGATTAAGCAGGTATGTAATTTTTTCATTATCAAATTTTACATCTCTAATTCTGGCAAAATGGTTTAGATTTTCCCAGGCTGAAAATTCTTCATACAGGACAAGATATGGGGAGACGAATCCAATGTGATTATGCAGTTTATCCGGCAAAATTTCCTTACCATTTCCAATATGAATTACTTTACCGCTTGTAGGGGAATCAACTCCTGCAAGTATTTTAACAAGTGTGGATTTGCCTGAACCATTTGCGCCGGAAATGCCTGCAATACCGTAATCTTCAACTTTAAAAGTTAAATCTTTGAAGATGAGCCTTCTTCCAAATGTTTTATTAAGATTAATTGCCTGAAGCGAATAATTACTCATTAAAAATTACCCGGTAGAAATAAATTATAAAGAGAATCAAGATGGCTGCTTTTCAGGGTTTGTGCCGTTAAGGGAAGAGATAAAAATAATAAAAATATACCGGCAGCAAATTTTTTCATAGCTATAATTGCTTTATTGTTATACAGTTATTTATTTTATCGGTATAAACCAAATGATAATGTCGGGAACTCATTTTTTTTATAAAATAATATTCTATATTATCAGCTTCTGTTAAACGGGGAATTAAAATGTCTTTCCCTTTATTAATGAAATCTATCCTGCTGACCGAATTATTCTCAGGTGAGTATATAAATAGTTTTTTCAGCCCGTTATATCTTGTTTCACCTAAAAATAATTGTCTTGCATTATCAGCCATATTAACATCAGGTACCTCCCAGGTATTTATAATGTAACTGGACTTATAATTAGTAATAGTAATATAATTCTTATTTCCAGCTTGTATAAAACTTATAGATGCATCTTTATCGTTATTAAAAAGATCTCCCGTAAAAGAATAAATTGAGGATACTGTCCCTTCTGAAAAAGAAAATAATTTGTTTGAAGCAATAGAACCGTTAACAACGGAAACTTTATTTAAGGTCGCGCCGCTTTGCTCTTTTTTCCAATAGATTAATCCCGGCTCATTACTTAGGGTAATACCGGCGCTATAAACATCCGGTGCCAGGTCAAAATAATTTGCCGCAGCATACCTGTAATCTCTGTATTCCATAATGCATAGGCCAAGCATTGATTTTCTTTTAAACGCAATATAAATATTATCAAAATTATTTTTAGTTCTTTGAATCTTTAAATCTTCAATTGTCCCGGGAGAGTAGACGGAATTTTTTTCGACACTATTTTTGCTAAAATCAATTTTTAATATTTCTATTAGTTTCTTACCGCGGGTAAAGCAGTAAAATGATTTTACCCCGGATTCCACATTATCAACTAAGATGTCACTGTAATTATCAAATAGCGGGTAAGAATAAAAAGTGCTTGGAATGCCGTCGAAGTTTCTGACAATTAGGTCGAGGTTCGAATTGTAACTATCTATATAACAAATATCATTTATCCCGTTATTTCCGTTATCAAAAGAAGAAATAGCTGAAGGATTTGCTCCTATAGATATATCAACGTTGCTTGAGATAGATAACATATTCTTAACGATAAAAATATTCCCATTTAAACTTACTGATGCAATACCATTTATAAACTTGCTATAATATGGGATTATACTGTGCAAACCCGCTTTTTTAAGATAAATTGTTTCGGGATAAAAGCCCTCATCATTTTTAGCAAAAATGATTGATAAAATACCCTCTTTAAAATTCAGATACGCAATATCAATTTTACCGTCATGGTTAAAATCACCCGTAATAATTTGATCAGGGTAAAAACGTGTATTAATTGTGGCTTTAGTGTTGTAAGCAGATGCAAAATCACCGTAAATAATATTTATGGATTTCCCTTCAGCATAAATAATATCTGGATAGTTATCCAGGTTCATATCAACCGCATGAAGAGAATGTATCGGCTGATCCATCTTTATTGTTCTTACCTGCTTGAATTTGTTCCCTCCCTGATTATAAAAAAACACTAATGAATTTTTTATAATGTCGAAAGCTGCAATATCCGGGTAGCCGTCATTACTTAAATCAGTAAATACAGCTTCGGAATAACTTGTCCTACTGACGATTTTCTTTTCTTTTAATATTCCACCCGTTTGGGAGATGATGGATAACCCGTCAAATGATGAACCCGAAATTAAGAATTCATCATTCCCATTCCTATTAATATCGGCTGTACTTATATTCTCCGGGTATGAATTAAATTTTATTGAATTTGTTAAATATGCCCTGCCGCCGGTTGTAAAAGAATAAATACCTGCCCGCATATTTTGCCTGCTGATAAAAGCATAACGTTTTACTTTACTGTCTTTTTCGTTTAAACCTTTAATAGAAGTTATTTGATAAGGAACTTTATAAACTCCCGATTTAATAAAACTTCCGTTTTTTTCTCCGGCAAGAGAAACTATTTCCTTTTGATCAGGGCTATATAGGAGAAGGTCAGTGTATGAATCATTATTAAAATTCAGAGGGAAAATAGAACTAAATCCTTTATCAACATTAAAACTAGAGAATTGGCAGAAGCCGTTAATAGGAATTTGAGGGTAAATTTCTTTTGATAAGAAAAAAATAATAAACAATATACTAGTTTTCTTTAGACCGATTTTTAAGCCTGTCATCCCTTCTTTGCAAGGCTTGGATATAACGTCTTTTTTCATCTTCAGTTTCCGGAATTACTTCATTTGCTTTGATTGGCTTCCCGTTATTGTCTACGCAAACAAAGGTTAAATATGCTGTATTAGTGTGGGTTCTTGTTCCATCCTTCAAGGATTCTCCGTAAACTTTAACACCAATTTCCATAGAAGTGTTAAATACCCTGTTTACCGATGCAACCAAAGATACAGCATCGCCGAGATCTATTGAATGATGAAAATCTATTCTGTCTACGGAAGCAGTAACGCAAACCTTATTGCTGTGCTTAGCGGCACATATGGCGGCACATATGTCTATCCAATTCATCATTTGTCCGCCCAAAAGTTTACCTATATGATTTGTATTATTAGGGAGGACCAGTTCCGTTTTCGTTATAACCGATTCAATGACTTTTTTAGCGTTTGCCATTATTTAATAGTTGATAATTTATCTTCAATTGTTGTTTTAATTTTATCAAGTTCTTGTACATGTGCATCATCCGGATATTTTTCAATAAATTTTGCGATGCTTGCAAGAGCTTCATCATTCCGTTTTAACTGGACAAGTAATTTGATCTTATCATACAATGCTAATGAAGCATAAGGTGTGTCATGATAATTTTCGATAACATTATCATAAGAAATAATAGCAGCATTATAATAATCAAGTTTAGTATATATATATGCAGTATAGTACTCTTTGTGAGCTAATTTTTCATTCATTTCGGTAATTTTATGTTCAGATTCAGGAACCTTTGGATCTGTAGGGAAGAAGTCAATAAAAGCCTGCAATTCTTCAATCGCTTTTAGCGTATATTTTTGCTCCAGTGAATAATCGGGAGACAGCCTGTAATAACATTCAGCCAGCATATATTGAGCTTCCGGGACTAATTTGCTTGCGGGCATATTTTTGATTAATCTGCTGTATTCATATGCCGCCATAATATATTCATCCCGCTGAAATCTTGTCTGCCCTAAATAGAACTGTGAAGAATCGATGATAGCATTGCCGGGATACTGTAAAATTATAGCCTGGAATTCTTTTAATGCCTCCTCATAACTTTTATTGTTATATAATTTTAAAGCGAATTGATATCTCTGTTCCGGGTACATGGATGATGAATCATAAGAAGATGAACATCCCCAAAAACCGAGTGCAAAAATCAATACTAAAAAGAGATATTTCATTTGTAATCAGCTATTGTTTTGTAAAAGAATAAGTACAATAATAAATAAATTATTTTAGGCTTCAAAGGTAAATATTGTTACTTACTTCTAATTGTAAAGAACAAAATAACGGTTAAAGCGGCTGCCCCCACTGCAATAACAGGTTCATAAATACTTGAGAGGAAAGGTTCGGGCGGTATTTTGCCCTGCGTAAAAGGGAATGCAATATTTTCAATATTTTTAACTTCATTAATATTTATTGTATCTGTATAAGAATAATTAAAATTATGTGAGCTGATTCCCGGTAAAAATAAAAGATAGTTTCCCGAAAGTGATATTTCCCTATGTGCATAAAAATCACCAAAAAGTTTTTCCTGGAACAATTCTCCGTAATTGACGGTAGTTTTATCTATTCTGAAACTTACATCTGAAACAGTTGTGTCATTTCTTGGCTCTGTCAAAACGTTTTTACCTGCTTTTTGAAATGATTCCATTATCCGGTTATTAAAGATAGAATAAATATTACCTGCTCCTAAATCAAGTTTCACGTTCTTTTCATTCTGTGGAATATATTTAGCGGCATTTACTGCGGCAGAATCAACAAGGTTATAGAAGACTTCCAAATTAGTTTTTGTCTGACTCTGTAACTGCACTGAATAAAATAACAGAGAAAGAAAAAAAATGGCGCGGAGAGAAATGAAATTTCCTCCGGTATTAATTCCCTTACGGTTATTTTGCATAATTAGTTTTCTTTTAAAACATGATTATAATCATTTATTAATAATATTCCTATTTAAACCGTGCAAATCAATATATTATATCCGGTCTGCTGCCATTGCTCTTAGTCTGTTTATTCTTTTCTCAATCGGGGGATGAGTGGAAAACAATTTTGTTATTCCACCGCCTTTTAACGGATTTACAATAAACATGTGTGCTGTTGCCGGGCTTGCATTATCAACGGGTTTAATTTGGTTTGCTTGTGAGACCTTTTCAAGAGCGGAAGCCAAGGCTAACGGATTATGCGCTATTTGAGCGCCCGCCGCATCTGCGGCATATTCTCTTGATCTTGAAACAGCTAATTGAAGTAATGTTGCTGCAATAGGAGCAAGAATTAATAGAAATAGCGAGCCAAATCCTCCTTCATCGTCCCTTTTGTCGCCCCTTCCGCCGAACATTAAAGCCCAGCCGGCCATTTGTGCAATGAAAGTAATAGTACCTACAAAAGTTGCAGCTATTGTTCCCGTTAAAATATCCCTGTGCTTAACATGCGCAAGCTCATGCCCAAGTACACCTGATAGTTCTTCTTCCGAAAGAGTATTGATTATACCTGTAGTAGCCGCAACTGCTGCATGATAAGGACTTCTTCCGGTAGCAAATGCATTTGGTGTTTGATCATCTATTAAATATACTTTTGGCATAGGTAAGTCGGCATTTTGCGAAAGGCGTTCAACAATTGAGTATAACCGCGGTGCTGTTTCCTGAGTCACTTGCTTTGCTCTATATATGGCTAAGACAACTTTATCGGAGAACCAATAGGCGCTGAAATTCATAATAATAGCAAAAAGAAATGCTATCATCAATCCGCTTCTTCCTCCGACAAGACTGCCAACGAAAAGAAGTAAAACCATTATTAAGGTCATTAAAAATACTGTTTTAAGCGTATTCATTTTATTTTCGGAATTTTTTCAATTCAAAATTAATTAAAGCTGGATGCTTAAGCAAGGAACTATAAATTTCAGCGGCTTTCTTTTCTTTTTTCAGTACATTTATTAATAAAGGCAAATTTCACTAAAAAATAATTATTAATATTTAATATAGATTGACTTTTCAATCTGATTAATAGTATTTTAAAAAGAATTAAATAGAACTTGTCTGTAAAAATTTTATTAGCAGGTAAGTAATAACGGTTAAATTATTTTTTTTAATAGGTAAGGGTTAATTATGAAGTTATTTCTCAAATACTTTTTTATTGCAATTTTTATCTTGCCGGTTTCGGAAATATATGCACAAAATAATCTAAGCCAGACTTTATCAAATCTTTCAAGCGATGCGGCAAGTGCTTATCTCGGTCCGGCTGTTTCCGGTTTCGGGGCTGATATAAATTCCAACTGGTTCCATGAAATAGTTAAACCCAAATTAGTAGGGTTTGATTTGGAACTTTCATTTGTCGGTATGGGAACATTCTTTAATAATAACGATAAAACTTTTAGTTCAACGGGAAAATTCAGGTTTAATAGGGATCAGGCAAATACGTTAACATCGAGTATTACAAATCAAGATGACAGAACGGGAATTATTAATCAAATAATTACTCAGGATTTTCAGGTAGGGATTTCAGGTCCAACGGTTGTGGGAAGTAAAAATCAAGATGTGATTATTACATTTCCGGGTAAAACTTTCACTTACAACACTCAGCCATTTACTGTTCCACAACAAAGTATATCATTGGCCGTTAATGGTTATCTGAATAATCTGCCAATTCTTCCTGTTGCTGTTCCCCAACTTTCTATTGGTACTTTGGTAGGCACATCTGTAACATTAAGATATTTGCCAAGTATGAAACTTAATTCGGATTTAGATAATATTACTTATTATGGCATAGGAATTCAGCATAATCCTGCTTTATGGCTAAATGTACCGATGCCTGTAGATCTTTCATTAGGATTAGTAGCGCAGACTTTGACAGTCGGATCAGTTCTAAAAGCTACCGGGGAATCTTTATCTTTAAATGTGGGGAAAACTTTTGGATTTGGCCTTTTTTCTATATCACCTTATGCTAATATAGCTGTTGAAAAATCTACGATTAAAGTAAATTATAGTGAAACATTTAATACCGTAGTCGGTTTTGAGACTGATAATATTTCTTTTGATGAGGACGGTGCTAATACTGTAGAACTTGTTTTGGGTACTAATTTGAGGCTTGGAATAGTTAATATTAATGTTGATTACAGCATTTCACAATTTAATACATTAAGCGCCGGTTTAGGATTTGTTATTTTTTAATCTCTTTTGGGTTTAATTCCTTGCCACTTGTGGCGTATCTTGCTTGTGTGTTTAAGCTTTGATACTTCGTCCGCTTGCGATGGGGTAGTTCATTTTAGCGTTTGCAGGTGGGGCAGGTTTGCGGAAACCTGAATGAGAGGAACCGGGTAAGTTTTGGTATCAGAGTTTTGAAAAAGTTTCAAATTTAAAGTCTTTTAGAATCTGTATTAATATTTCCGGCAATTCAATTGGATATATCCTTTTAACATTTGTACTTGCTTATTGGTTAGATAATTTTCCATTTTATTTGCCCTTGCCATTCTTTCATAATCTTATTAAATATGAGCAAGAATTTTGGGAAATTTATGCAAAAATTATTATCCGTCTTTTATACCTTAATCTTTTTATTTATTTCATTTAATAGCGCTTTTTGCCAGGAAAGTACTTACCAGTTTTTACTATTAGATATGAGTCCAAGAGCCGCTTCGCTTGGGGGAAGCTTTGTTTCCAATAACGATGACCCGGATGTAATTTTTTATAACCCTGCCGGAATGGAATTTTTAGACAATACAGTCGTCTCATTTTCTTTTGTAAAATATCTTCTTGATATTAATTTTGCAAGTTTTTCGTATTCAACGGAAATAAACAACATCGGCAGATTTGGCGCTGCGATTAGGTATGCAAATTATGGCACTTTTACCGGTGCAGATGATTTCGGCAATCTTACAGGTGACTATACTGCGAGTGAAGGGGCGATTCTTTTAGGTTATTCAAATTTGCTTGATGAAAACTTTTCTTATGGAGCAAGTCTCGAATTAATTTATTCTACAATAGCAGGCAGGTCTTCAAGCGGGATAGCGATGGATTTGGGTTTGCACTATCAAATTCCTGCAAATCTTATCGATGTAGGCTTTTCAATTTTGAATGCGGGTACGCAGATGAAATCATATTATTCTACCAAAGAAAATCTTCCGGTTGCCATGGCCTTCGGTGTATCAAAAAAAATGGAACATATCCCGGTAAGAATATCGCTGGACTTTCATGATTTATATGAGCAGGATATAAGTTTTGTTCAGAGGTTAAATAACTTTAGTCTCGGCGCTGAATTCTTTTTGAGTAGAGTAATCCGCTTGCGATTTGGATATGACAATCAGAACAGGACTGATTTAACAATCGGGCAGTCTGCTGGTTTGGCAGGTATCAGCCTGGGTTTAGGTGTGGTGATTTCCGGTTACACATTTGATTACGGCTTCTCGTCACTTGGCCAGATTGGAGCCCTTCACAGGATTGGAGTTACTACAACGCTATAACTTTAAATTCATAGGGAAATTTATCTATGGTAGGGGGTTTTCAGATATCCTTCTGCAAGTGAATGTGAATTACCGTATTCTTTCAGATCAAGAAGCTTTTTATAATAAGCTACGGCTTCATTCCTGCTGCCAAGCTCGTCTGCAATCATTCCAAGATATAAGTAAGAATTTATTTGAAATCCCGAAGTTTCACTCTTGTCTATTTGCTGAGAATATTTAACGCACATTTCAAATAATATTTTCGCTGAATCAAGTTTATTGGACAGCCTGAATTGGTAGCCTATATAATATGCAGCTTCTCTTTTTGCATTGTAGTTATTATAACCGTAAAAACTTTTATCGGCTTTATATAAAACGTCTTTAAAAATTTCATTTGCATCAAAATAATCGCCGCTTTTAGCTGCAATTCTTCCCCGCCATCTTTCAAAAATCGGGTTGTTTGGGAAGTCATTGGTCAGCATTTTAGCCCATTCCTCTGCTTTGAACGGATTATCGTCATAACTGAAATTAAGAGTCATTAAAAAATAACGTGATTCGTATTTTGCATATTTGCCATGTAAAGCGACATTGGTTAATTCCTCAATTCCTTTCTTTTTGTCACCGGGAGGGAAAAAGATCATCAGGGGTCTAACGAGCGGGAACTGGTCGGGTATAACAGCAGCATAATAATCATAAATACCAAAGCCGAGCAGTACATCAATATTTTTAGGATCTATTTTATAAGCGTGTTCAACAATAGGTAGGGCAAGCCTTCCATCATCAGCGGCTTTAATCCAGCTATCTCTGAAAGCTCTAAGCCTTCCTCTGAACCCGATTGAACCCCCTTTAAAAAAGAGGGCGTCAACATTATCGGGGTCTTTGTCAAGAATCCCATCGCACTGGTAAATTACATCTTCAAGTTTTTGAAAAAATATATCATCATATGATTCTTTGTCCGGGTCCATCAAAATTTTCCACCAATCTATCATTGCAAGGAAAAATCTTCCCTGCGGCTTAACGGGATAGTTAGCGATTAAACCTTTAAATGTTATTTCAGCGCCGGCAAAATCAATATTATAAATTTGATTTATACCGCGGGAGATTGTGGAATCGAAGTCTGATGGTTTATTATAAGATTTTGCGGGCTGAGCAAATACAAATGAATAGAGGGGAAGAAATAATATAAAAACAACAAGCTTTTTCACTACGTTTCAATTATTATGGACAATTAAACTAATATGCAGGAAGAGTACCCGGCTCGTCCTGCATATTTAAGTAAAATAGATATCAATTTTTTATTAATTTTTCGAGAAGATAACCAAGTATTTTATCCGAAGAAACCCTCGTCTGTTCCATGGAATCGCGCTCTCTGACCGTAACGGATTGGTCAGCGAGCGTTTGTGTATCAATGGTGATACAGAAAGGTGTCCCGGCTTCATCCTGGCGTCTATACCTTCTGCCCACGGCGCCTTTATCATCATAAAATACTTTTAAATTTTTTCTTAAGTCCTGTTCAATCTTTTGGGCTACTTCCGGCATTCCGTCTTTATTTACAAGAGGGAAGATGGCAGCCTTTACCGGTGCAAGCCTCGGATGAAATCTTAGTACCGATCTCATTTCTCCTTTAACCTCTTCTTCGTAGTAAGCATCAACAAAAAAAGCCATGAATGACCTGCTTGCTCCTGCAGAAGTTTCAATAATAAAAGGAATATATTTCTCCTTAGATTCCTCATCAAAATATTTTAAAGATTTGCCTGAAAATTGCTCGTGCCTTGTTAAATCAAAATTAGTCCTGTTGTGGATGCCTTCAATTTCTCCCCAGCCAAAAGGGAATTCGTATTCTATGTCCGTAGCTTCTTTGGCATAGTGTGCAAGTTTGTTCGCTGGGTGATCGTGGAATCTTAACTTACCGTTTGTCATCCCAAGTGAATAGAACCATTGCAGGCGTTCGTTTTTCCAGTACTCATACCATTTCTTATCTTCACCGGGTTTGACGAAAAACTGCATTTCCATCTGTTCAAATTCGCGTGTTCTGAAAAGGAAATTCTTTGTATTAATTTCATTTCTAAAAGCCTTACCAATTTGCGCAATACCGAACGGAAGCTTTTGCCTTGAAGCGCCCTGTACGTTTAGGAAATTAACATAAATTCCCTGTGCGGTTTCCGGTCTTAAATACACTACCGCATTTGAATCCTCTAATGGCCCGATAAAAGTCTTAAACATTAAATTAAATTGCCTTGCGGGAGTAAAGGTATTTTTATTTCCGCACTGCGGGCAGGTAATCTCTTCAAGCAGAAGTTTGCTGAAATCAGGGCTCTCTAACAATGCAGAAAACATATCTTCTGCTTTTCCTGAAAGTAATTTATATTTTTCAGAGAGGCCGGGAACGTCTTTTATTTTTTCAAGAAGGGTATTAAGAGCTTTTTCTTTTTTCTTTTCATTTATGGAGTCGCCAAGTACATCAACCCTGAACCGTGCTTTACATTGTTTACAGTCAACCATTGGATCTGTAAAATTTTCCACATGTCCGGAGGCTTCCCAAACTTTTGGGTGCATAAGAATGGAGGCATCAATACCCTCGATGTTTTCGCGGTAAGTCATAAACTTCCACCATTCTTCTTTTACATTCTTTAAAAGTTCAACACCGAGCGGGCCATAGTCCCAGCATCCGTTTAAGCCGCCGTAAATTTCACTTGACTGAAATACAAATCCTCTCCTTTTTGCCAGGGAGACTATTTTTTCTATTCTATCATTCGGGTTGTTTTTCTGCTTTTCGATGACCTGCTCCTGCAAGATTTTTATTAAAAATAAAGACAAATATAGTAAAAATGAATGAAATTTTGAGGTGGGAAAATATCGGTGCAATACTAATTCCATTTTTTTATTTAATGATATTTTTTCCTAATCCATAGAAATAAAGAGGATTTTCGATAATAAAATTGGACTATTTGATAAAACGCATTTCTTTTTTTAATACTATCTTTATTTTTTCTTTTTCAGTAAAATGACTTCCATGCTTTTTTTCTGCAACCTCAAGCAATTTTAATGACTGAGCAATGTAACTAAACAGCAGGGAGTTATTATTCGTCTTCGATGCATCTTTTTTTAGAACTGCCAGGTGCTTTTTTATAGTTTGAATATCTCCTCGCTCAATAGGCCCTGATAAAGCATTTACGGCGCCCGTTTTTTTTATGTTGGCCAATGTTGAAAAGACAATTGGGGATATCATTTCAAAAAAATTTGTATTTATATTCCCTATTTTATTAAAGGCTGTTTCGGCGGCAAATAAATTCCCGGCTAAAAAGTTGGAAGCAAATACTCCTGCCAGATGGTAAAATGTTTTTGTATTGCTTTTCAGTTTGAATGGTTTTAATGAAATATCCTTTGCCAGATCAAACAATGTTTTTTCAGCCGTTTTGTTGTCCGTTTCAACAGCGGCATAACAGCCTATCAAAGGAACACGTCTTTTAGATGGGAATGTCTGCATTATATGCAATGATGCAGTTTGCCCTTTTCCCTTTTGCAACGAATCAAGACAGGAAATATCAAGCGCACCGGAAAGATGGACAAAAATAAATCTACTTAAGCGGAGCTTTAATTTAGATAATTCTTTTGTCGTAGCTTTTATTTGGTTATCAGGGACACATAAAAAAACAATTCCACCACCAATATCGATATCTCCAAGCTTATCCGAGTAATGCCGGGTTCCAAATTTCCCGGCAAGCCGTTTTGCAGATTCAATTTTTCTGCTGATTATAACAGCGATATTATAACCGGATTTTTGCAGAGCCGGAACTATGGAATAGGCAATTTTCCCCGCCCCTATTATAATCACATCTTTATTCTTTTCGTTCAATCAATCACCATAAATAGCGGCAGATAGATAGCCTACAACTTTCGTGTTATCACCCGATATATCGCCTGAATCGCTGCGATGTAATACTACCGCTTTTTTCTTGTTTAACATCGAGGCAGATTGCATCATTGCCACAATGGGACCGCCGCCGCAGGCTTCACAATTTCCTTTTTCAAGATCGTCACGGAGTTTTTCATATTCAAAGTTATTAATTCTTCTCTCAACAATTGAATCTAATTCGTGTGCTTTAGACTTTGAGTAATAGTGAGACAAATCCGAACTTGCAACTATTAAAGTTTTGTCATCAATAACCTCTGCCAATATTGATGATAATTCGGAAATGAAACGTTTACCCTGGTCACCCATAACTACCGGAACAATTTCAAATTCTTTTAGTACAACCTGCAGGAAAGGCAGTAGGATTTCTATCGCATGCTCTGTTTTATGTCCCAAAATTCCTTTGAAAATCAATTTACCGGTACCGGTCAGTTTTTCAGTCATTATTTTATTTAACTGAATTGTTCCTAAAGGAGTTTCATAAGCATCACCGTCAAAGATAGAGATACCGGGAAAATATTCACCATGGCTTGGTGAAATAATTACTACTGTTTCTATATTTTTCCCTTTAATAAGATTATAAGCATAAGCAGCAGTTTTGCCGGAATATAAATATCCCGCATGAGGCGAAACTATTCCGAAAATATTTTTAGCTTTTATAGGCGGCTCCGAATTAGTCAGGAGTGATTCTATCACACTCTTCAGCTCATCCGGATCTGAAGGATAAAAATACCCTGCAACCGCAGGCTTTCTAACCTTGAACATAAGTTCTTTTTCTATTGCCCGATTCTGAAAATACGGTTGCTGTAAAGGTTTTTATATTAAGCGGCTCGGTCTGCCAAATATTTGACGGTAAATTTGCTTTTTCACAAAGTGAAGTTAAAAATTGAGGAACATTGTAGTTGTTCTCAACGGCAACCTGCGGTAAAAGTATTGCCTTGTAATATTCCTTTTCCGTAGCAGGGGCAGCATCCCAAATTACCAATCCATGAACTCCGATTTGAATTTCATTATAGTTTGAAATTTCATAAAGGGGGGAAAGGATAGAAATTTCTATCTCTGAGTGAATAGCTTCTTCTTCTGTTAATGGGTAAAACCGGGGGTCATTAGTTGAAGCTTGTACTGCCGCATCGCAGATAGTGTCAAACAATGTCATGTCGGAAGTAACATACCCTATGCACCCTCTTAACTGCTTTTTAATTGTAATGGTAACAAACGCTCCCTTTCCTGTCTGCATAAGTTCCGGATAATTATTGAAGTCTATAACGGGAGGCTGTCTCTCTCCAAAAAGAGATTGAATAGAATCTCTTGCCGCAAGCATCAAGATGCCTTTTGTAGCTTCTGTAAGTTCCATAAACCTCTCACTTATATATTGATAATTATTTTTTTATAGAATAAACTTTAAACTTTATTTTTTCTATCAGCAAAAAAAGAAGCCCGTCTTTTGTAAAAAAACAATCCGGAATAAAAATTTCTGTCCGGCAGTTCAATATTTTTTCTAAAATAACCTTTTTAGACGAAAATTCAAAAGCTGTAAAAATATTTTTTAAGCTTCCGTCCGGCAGAACATTATGGCAGTTAAAAAGAATTATATCTTCAGCCTTTATAAATTCAATCTTTCCTGCTATTGTGTTTTTTGTTTTATATTGTTCAAAATATTTCCCAGTATCTTGGTCATTCATCGATTCACGGCAAAAAGGTTCCGGAAATAAGAAGCTGCCTGTGTTTACCAGGTTAAATGAATTTACCCGCAGTAAATTTACCCGGTTTGCATCATCCCCTAAACTTTCCTGAAGATTTCCTGTCCTATAGTCTACAATGAAAAATTCTCTTCCTTCAAATTTATTTTTGTAGCAGTATATTTTGTTTTCGCGGATGAAAAGGAAAATATATTCATTATTCTGCCATATTATTTTTTTTGAATTAATATCGAAAGCAATCATTTCATAATGTTCAGGCATATCGCGGCTTGCATATTTATGAAATATAATTATATCATTATATATTGTTTCAATGCCCGTCCAGTATTTTTCATCAAGCTGAAAATCGTAGAAGATTTTTTTCCCGGAATTTATATCGATGCAATTAAAAAATACTTCCTTTGTAGAAGTATCGCGTTCTTCAACAATAAGTTTATTGGTACCGGTAGGAAGCAAGCGCCATATCTGTCTGCCTCTTGAATAGTTGTATACTTTTTTTAATTTAGTCATTAAAACAGCGCCTTAGTTAAAAGGTTCAAATCTGGCAGTAAAGTGTCTAAGCATTGGAGCTTCATATACAATTTTATAACCTTTTAGCCGCCTTCTATTATTAAATACTTCAAGAATTATTTCGAGTACATAATCTATATGACTTTGGGTATATACTCTCCTTGGGATAGCCAGGCGTACAAGTTCCATCGGCGGTGGAATCAGGCTGCCGTTTTTATCATACTTACCGAACATAACGCTGCCTATTTCAACGCTCCTTATTCCTCCTACGGTGTATAATTCAGCTACAATGGATTGACCCGGGAATTGTTCCGGCGGAACATTGGAAAGAAATCTTTTTGCATCGAGGTAAATTGCATGGCCTCCGGGCGGTTCAATAATGGGAACTCCGGCTGCAACAAGTTTCTCACCTAAATATTCTATACTTCTGATCCTGTATTGCAGATAATGCTCATCCAGAATTTCTTCCAATCCCTGGGCAACCGCTTCAAGATCGCGCCCGGCTAAACCGCCGTACGTAGGAAATCCTTCCGTTACAATTAAAAGGTTTCTGCATTTCAATGCAAGGCTGCTGTTATTCATTGCAAGAAAACCGCCTATGTTTGCAAACGCATCTTTTTTTGCGCTCATTGTTACGCCGTCTGCGTAGGAAAACATTTCCTGCGCAATTTGAAGTACTGACTTATTTTCGAAGCCAGGTTCTCTCTTCTTTATGAACCAGGCATTTTCTGCAAAACGGCAGGCATCAATAAATAAAGGGATACCGTATTTATTACAAACTTCTTTCACTTCTCTTATATTCTGCATAGAGACCGGCTGGCCGCCGCCGGAATTATTAGTAATAGTAAGCATGCAAAGGGGAATGTTTTCTTTGCCTGTCTCATTAATGAACTCATCAAGTTTTTGAACATCCATATTACCTTTAAAATCTGCTCTAATTTCGGGATGCTTTCCCGTTTCATTCAGGATGTCCACTGCTTCAGCGCCGGTAAACTCAATATTAGCTCGTGTAGTATCAAAATGCGTATTATTGGGAAAGTATTTCCCTTTCCCGCCTTCGATTGTGAATAGAATTTTTTCTGCAGCCCTGCCCTGATGTGTTGGGATAATATACTGCATGTCTGTTATTTTTTTTACCGCTTCTTCAAACCTATAAAAGCTCTTTGACCCTGCATAGGACTCATCGCCGTCCATTATGCCTGCCCACTGTTTGGAACTCATTGCAGAGGTCCCGCTGTCCGTTAAGAGATCTATTAATACATCGTCTGCACGGAGCATGAAGGGGTTATAGCCGGCATCTTTTATTAATTTAGTTCTTTCTTCTTTAGTCGTGAACCTGATAGGCTCAACGGATTTTATTTTAAAAGGTTCAATTATTGTTTTCATAATTCCCTTCTTTAATTACGGAAGTTTTTCAAGCCTACATAGAAAATTCGGTTTTTGTCCGGAATTCCTAAATGTGATTATTTTTTTACTAAAACTCACTAAAAAATATGTACAAAACAATAGTATCATGTTAATTTACTATAAATAAAAATTGAGTTTTTAGTTCTTAAGCATTAATTTTATAATAAATGAGATTTTCTTTTCACTCTTACATAATTACTGGTGATGAGCAGCATTCAAGAGTTTGACTAATCTTAGCAAATGATACCTAATTCGGTGTCAAGGTTCATAATTGAAAGAGTATTGTATGAAAAGAACATTGATTGTTTTGGCTCTAATTCTTCTGACATCAGCCCGCCCGGTTTCATCACAGCAGCCCTCTAACATGTATGTTGATCAAATAACTTTAATTACATCTCAGCTCGGCTTTAGGGAACAAAGCCCTAAGACAGTTACACTTCTGCCGGCATCCCGCGATTCGCTGCTCCCGGACTAAAGGTATTCTTTTATCAATCTTCGGCGGAATCATCATGGGTTTTTTCTATAGATTTGTCGCCAACAGTATGACACTTAACTTTATCACACCGGAGGCAGGGAAACTTACTCCCTATTCAGCCGTTCTTGTTTTTTCCATCGGATTGTTCATCTCCAATTTTTTATGGAACACGTTCTTCATGTACAAACCGGTAGATGGGAACAAATCAACCTACGCCGGATTTGTGCAGAACGGGACGCTGAAGCTCCATCTTATTGGTCTTGCAGGAGGCTTGATTTTCAATATCGGCTTTTTGTTCAGTCTGATTGCCTCAGACAAGGCTGGCCCTGCAATCTCTTATGGGCTTGGGCAGGGTTCTACCATGATTGGGGCGGCATGGGGCATCTTTGTATTCAAAGAGTTTAAGGGCGCTCCCCCTTCAATTAGCCGTTACCTGGCAATCATGTTCATTACGTTTATTATTGGTCTGGGACTCATCATTGCCGCCAAACTATGATCACAAATTTAGGATTGATACATTACGAATAAGAAAATTGTTGTTATCGGGAGTTCCAATATCGACTTTATCATGAAGATGTCTCGGTTGCCCCGGGTGCAAACTACAAACTGACGTCAGAACATATTGACAAAGTGGATGAGTTAATCAGCACAGCCGCAATTGTTGTATTCCAGTATGAAATCCTGCCCGATACCTTGAAGTATGTTCTTAATGCCTGTGGCAGGCACAAGACGAGAGTTCTGTGGAATTGTGCGCCGGCAAGAGAATTCGACAGAACGTATCTCACGAAAGTGAATATTCTGGTGGTAAATGAAACCGAGGCAGGGATGTTATCCGGCATAATTGTCAATGAGAAAGAATCTGTGGAATTCGCTGCAAAAGAATTACTGAGGCTTGGATGTGAAACGGTCATCATCACGCTGGGTGCACGGGGTTCTTATATTACGGCTTCCGGTGTGTGTGAATGGATTCCGGCTTTCAAGGTCGATGTAGTGGATACTACAGCTGCCGATGATGTGTATTGCGGCTGCCTCGCGGTTGCGCTTGCTGAGGGGAAGACACTTGCCGAATCTGCACGATTTGCGTCGGCTGCGGCTGCAATTTCTGTAACCAGATTGGGAGCACAACCTTCTGTGCCTTTCAGGGATGAGGTTGACAGATTCCTAATCACATAATGCCGGTGCGATCTAATGAGCGTTCAATAACCGTATAAACATTGTGAATGTAAGATTACTTTTAATTGGATACAAAAAACACATTAAAAAAGCCTAATACAGCAGAAATATAATATATTAGGCATCATTAATAAAATAATAATGGAGAATAGATGAATTCCGAAATAACTCTTAAATCGCTATCGAAAATGATTGACCATTCACTGCTTCATCCTACAATGACCGATGCGGATATAATAAAAGGATGCGAAATTGCCAAAAAGTATAATGTCGCAACTGTATGCGTAAAACCCTACGCACTTGAAATGTGTAAAAATATTCTTGAAGGAACCGGCGTGGGAATTTGTTCTGTGGTAACATTTCCACATGGAAACAGTACAACGAGCATGAAGATTAAGGAAACGGAAGAGGCTATGCAGCTTGGTGCATCGGAAATCGATATGGTAGTAAATATCGGGAAAGTATTAGGAGGGGATTGGAATTATGTCTCTGATGAAATAAAACAAATTAACGATACTGTAATTGCGGAGAATAATATTCTCAAAGTCATATTTGAGACTGATTATCTTAATACCGGACAGATAATTAAACTTTGCAAAATCTGCTCGGCTCATTCGGTAGCATTTGTAAAAACATCGACCGGCTATGGATTTGTAAAGCAGTCTAATGGAATGTATTCATACAAAGGCGCGACAGATGAACACTTAAAATTAATGAAACAAAACTGTACCGGGAAAGTTCAGATAAAAGCTGCCGGAGGTGTTCGCACTCTGGATGATGTGCTGCGGGTTCGTTCGATAGGTGTTACACGAATCGGCGTCACGGCTACAGTTGATATATTGGAAACAGCCAGAGCAAGAGGAATTGTATAAAATTTAATAATTTTTTTATTGCGTTTTGTAAAAAGTATGGATAATTTTTTTGGTCATTTCTTTTAACATTATTATAAAGGAGACACTGCATGGATAATTTGACGGATTCAGTTTCTAACCCGTCGGTTGACAATCAACCCGAAGAGGAGTTAAGCCATTCTGATAAAATGATAGGTGTTTTCACAGAACCGGCTTCAACCTTTGATTTAATTGCAAAATTTCCTCTAAAAACAATTGATTGGCTTCTGCCTTTAATTCTTCTTTTTCTTGTTATTTGCATAACTCAGGTTTTTTTAAACACCAATAAAGCCATTCATTCGCAAATTGTAGATAAGCAGATGGCAAAAGTTGAAAAAGGTTTCGACCAGGCTGTTGCAAGCGGCAAAATGACTGCTGAACAAAAAACACAGCAGTTAGATACAATACAAAGCAATATGGAGAACTATGGCACTCTTCAAATAGTATTTACATTTGTCGGAGTTTTTGTGGGCGGCTTCATAATGTTTTTAATAATGAGCGGTATTTATTTCCTTTTTGTAAAATTTGCTTTGCAAGGGGAGGGGAGTTATAATTCTGTTCTTGTTGCAAGCGGGTTAAGCTGTTATATTGCAATAATAAATATGATTATAGCAACAATTTTATCCTTTGCTCTCAGCAGAATGATGCAGGATGCAAGTGTCGCTTCATTTTTAGATTCCGACCGCTCGACTATTGTGGGCTTTATTCTTGCTAAGTTAGATGTTTTTGCTATTTGGGGTTATATAGTTCTTAGTATCGGGCTGGCTAAATTATTCAAATCTTCAAATACCGCAAAGTATTACATTACAACTTTCGGGATCTGGATTCTTGGTGGACTTCTATTTTTCTTCCTCGCGAAAGCTGTTCCGTTCTTAAGTAATTTTGGAGCATAATTTTTTTTATGTGAGACTCACCTGTTAGGTGAGCCTCACGATTCAAAAAGATTCTTAAGACAATTACTGATGTTGCGTCGTTCTGTGGTTTTGGTATTAGCTTCGGAAATAATAATAATATTTTTCCATAGAAAATAAATCTCCATGAATTGCATAGGCGTCGACCTAACATTATTCGTTATGCGCGTAATATATTTAGATGTCATAGGTTACGATATTTATTAACGTTGATAATGAATATAGATAATAATGTGTCGCCTCGCTGAGGCTTCTTGATTTCTTTTATTTTTCTTTACCACTAATATGTCGTCCCGATTCATCGGGACTTTGTAAAGTCCTCCTTGGTTAATGTTCTAAGTTGCAGGGCAGTGATATACTTGTCCGCCGCTAGGCAGATTTGTAGCATTGTTTTTTATTTGTTAGAATGTAATAAGGTACTATAATTATTTCCACCTTTATCCGGTAAAGATAATAGCCGGCAACCGGAAATTTTAAATGCCGCTAACCGGGAAGGTCATTTCTTTATGTAAGCGTTCAGACCAATAACAACATTTTTGCCGTCAATGACACATTTTGTCGGCATGTTTCCGTGTGTAGTTGCTACCACTAATGTTTTCCCGGATGCACTGGGCGTTGGTTCCTGCAAGTCAATGATTATGATTAGCTTGCCATTTTCAATTTTAACTTCCATGTAATTTATCTCCTATTTTATAATTCCGAAACTTGGCTTAAAATTCCTCAAAAAACTGAATAGTAAGTTAGGGCAGAAAAATCTTAAATTACAATATATATGGATTATCTACTGAAACAATGCCACTAACCCACCCTTGATATGATACTGTAAAATATGGAATCACTATACCAAGACCTAATACGGTTTGAGGTACTGCAGCAAAAAAAGGTTCGCTGTAAAATCATATAAAGTGGCTGTTAAATAGTTCCCTGTTTGATAATTAATTAAAGCTTTATCCTGGTGAACTGCAACGCCAACAATTTTATCCCTTTGTGAAAGAGCAAAATCATTACCAAGTTGTACCATTATTATACCAATTAAACATGAAAAACAATAAGTAATGAAAATACTTATAATATAAACCTTGCACTGTTTTATAGATGAAAGAATAAGCATAAATAATTTATTCATATAATTCCCAATTCATTAAGGATTGCTTTTATATTGTTCTAACGGATTGCGGCTAAATTGCGGAAACGCACACTTCCAATTTCCACTTTCGTCGCGCGAGACTGATAACTTAAATTCATAAACTAAACTCTAAAATAAATTTGTGGTTTACCACAAAAGATGTGAAAATTAAATTGAAAAGATTAAATCCGTCAATTCATAACAAGGATTTTACTTTCCTGCATACCAATCTCTTGCTTTTGTGGTAACACCTTTTTATTATTCGCAGCGTATATAAAGCTTTTGCCTTATCACCGAAAGGATACGATTTGACGTATATTCTGGATTTAGAATTTATCCATTCTATGGCAATGGATATTATAGCTGTTATTTGGAATAGTAATACTAAAAGTTGTTGCTGCAGAACGATATTTCAAATATATTTTTAAAAAACATTCAATAAAAGTACATAACTGTATCATGAAATATATCAACCTTCTTTCTATATTCTTTCTTCTTCCCGTATCTCTTTTTTCTCAGAATAAAAATAACAATGATACGGTAAAAACATATAAGCTAGATCCGGTAACAGTAACAGCAACTCAGACGGAAATTCCGAGAAGCTTAGTTTCTCCGTCAATCAGTGTTGTTTCATTAGAGGATATCAAGGCAAATCCGGATAAGTCTATTTTTTCACTCATCAGCCAGGATGTACCGGGTGTGTTTGTGACAGAGCGGGATGTACTGGGATTCGGAATAAATTCTGCAGCAGGTCAAATTAATATTCGCGGAATTGGAGGCAGTCCTAACAATGAAGTGCTTGTTTTAATCGATGGTAGTCCGCAATATATGGGTTGGTATGGCCATCCAATAGATGACAGTTATTTAGCGACAAATATCGAGCGGGTGGAAGTGATTCGAGGTCCGGCGTCGATGTTGTATGGTTCCAATGCTATGGGCGGTGTCATTAACATTATTACACATACTTCGCAACAAGAGGGAATATCCGGTGATGCTTCAATTTCGTATGGAAGTTATGACGCGCAACAATATGGCGCGCACCTTGGATACCATGAAGACGGTTGGAATATACTGGGGTCATTCACTCATGAACATACCGACGGCTCACGCCCCTGGTCTGAATATACCGGCAATAGCGGCTATTTAAAAACTTCCTATCATATAGATGATCAATTTCAATTTTCACTTGATGGAAGTTTGACACAATTTGAAACCTATGATCCCGGAATGATTTCTTCCCCGGATACTAATGACTGGCAGCATATCAGCCGTGGGTACTTTGGTGCATCATTGGAAGACAATTTTGGTTTTTCTAAAGGCGGTATTCGAATGACATACAATTTTGGCCACAATGAACTATCTCCATACTATAATAACTTTAGTTGGGTATCGGATGATCATCTTGCAGCATTAAACTTATATCAAAAATTCATGCTATTCAAAGATAATACGATCGCCGCCGGGGTTGACGTTCAGGAAAATGGCGGTACGGCTTCCAATTCGTTTACGAATTTCGGAACACAGTCTATTCAGGATTATGCTGGGTATATCAGCATGCAGCAGTATTTCCTTGATAACCTTTTGGCAAATGCCGGTATCCGTTATGCCCACAATAGTTATTTTGGAGATATTGTGGTTCCCCAAGCCGGTGTAAATTATCAATTGGATCAGGAAACCTCTTTTCGTGCATCGATAGGAGAAGGATACAGGGCACCGCAGGTATTTGAGTTATTTCAACTTTCACCTGTTGATTCTAAATTGAACCCGGAAGAATTATGGAACTATGAAGTGGGTGCTTCCCATACATTCGGACAGACGGCTGTAGCGGATATTGCCGGATTCATAATTGATGTAAAAAACACAATTATCGATCAATGGTATTCAATGCATTCTTTTAATTCTGGCGGGTCCCATTATGGCGGAGTGGAGGGTTCTGTGCAATGGTTTATCACTAACGGTTTAAAAGCAAACGCAAATTATTCTTTAACCGGTAATGCTGAACAAACAGTCTCTGTTCCGAAACACAAAGCGTATATAGGCGCTGAATATCGTTGGGGTATTTTTACAGCATCTCTCAGCGCACAATATATTCGTTCGATCTATGGATTGAACAATACAGATTCGATTGAGAAGCTGCCGGATTACACCAATGTTGAAGCAAAAATCGGCGCACAAATTACGGATAAGTTTTCCCTATTGCTCAGTGTACGAAATTTACTAAATCAATCATATCAGACGATATATGGTTATCCTATGCCTGGAAGAACTGCCAATATCAATATGAATGTGCAATTATAAAAGAAAGGAAAACTACGAGGATATTTCTGTTTTGCGGCTCTATTTTTTTCTACAATCCTTTCTGCGATAGGCAGGCTTGCCTATCGGCAGGCAAGTCTCTCGTAATATTATAGCATGCTTTGTGGATCCACATCATATATTAATCTTACGTCTTTGTAACGTGACTTCTTGTTAAATTCTACGAACGAGTTTATTACCGCCTGACGTAAAATTTTACCGCCCGGATCTGTTTCCCTGTAGCTTTTTATTAAGATTTGAAACCTGTAATTTCCTTTTAACCGTGCAATCATTGCATAAGAAGGCTGGGTTATGTTTAACCACTTTTTATATGCTATAAGCTCTTTGTAAAAATCATTTATTGCTCCTTTTGCTTTTTCTTCTTCAGGATCTTTTGTTTCAATAAGGCATAATCTTACAAAGGGGGGATATCCTAATCTTTCGCGGTCTATAATCTCCTTTTGATAAAAACCTTCATAATCATTCTGCAAAACTTTTTGGAGTGCAAAATGTCTTTCATTTTGGGTTTGAATTATAACTTCTCCCTCAACTTTGCTTCTGCCTGCCCTGCCTGCAACCTGCGTCAGGAGCTGAAATGTACGCTCATCTGCACGGAAATCAGGAAGCCAAAGCGTTGTTTCAGCCGAGATAACTCCAACTAATGTCAAACGCGGAAAATCTAATCCTTTTGATACCATCTGTGTGCCGACAAGAACATCAATATCGCCCCTGCCGAATTCAAAGAGGATTTTCCCGAGGCTTGATTTTTTTGAAATGGAATCCGAATCAACTCTCTTTATTTTTATCCCGGGAAAGTAAAATGCGAGCTCATCTTCAACTCTTTCCGTACCCGTGCCGAAATACTTTATTGAAAGTGAACCGCAATGTGAGCAAGCGCCCGGTACTTTTTTTGTCAACCCGCAATAATGGCAGTGCAGAATATTCTGATTTATATGATATACCATAGGAACCGAGCAATTATCGCACGTTTCAATTTCATTGCAGTCTTCGCAATAAATTTGCGTGGAAAATCCCCGCCGGTTTTGAAGAATTATGACGCCTTCTTTTTTCTTTAAACGGTCTTCAATTTTATCAAGAAGAATTTTTGAAAATACATTCTCCATCTTTTTCTTTTTTCTCTCAATGGAGATATTCACAAGCTCTATTTTGGGCATCTTTGCGTTATCTATTCTTTCAGGCAGTGAAAGCAATATGTATTTGCCCGATTTTGCATTGTACATACTCTCTATAGACGGCGTTGCAGAGCCGGAAATTACGGGACAATTATTTATAAGCGCTAAAATAATTGCCGAATCCCGGGCGCTATATTTAGGTAGCGATTCAAACTGCTTGTAACTGGCGTCATGTTCCTCATCCACTACAATAATCCCGATATTTTTTAGAGGCGCAAATAAAGCCGATCTTGCGCCAATAACAACTTTCGATTTCCCTTTTAAGATTCTTCGCCATGAATCATATCTTTCACCAAGCGACATACGGCTGTGTATTACTGAAACCTGCTCTCCGAAGTTGTTGAATAGCCTCGATGTTATCTGAGGGGTCAGGGAAATTTCGGGAACGAGAAGCATTGCGGTCTTTTTTTGCTCAAGCGCTTTTGCAATAAGTTCTATGTATACCTGCGTTTTACCGCTTCCGGTTACCCCATGCAGTAAAAACGGCTGAAATTTTTCTTCTTCTATGTATTCTGCTACTTCGTCAACAATTGTTTGCTGTTGAGGAGTAAGAATTATTTTAACATGTTCTTCACTGTAGGCTCCCGAAAATGTCCTTTCTACTTCTTTTTCAAAGATATTTATTAGTCCCTTCTTTTCAAGCGATTCAATTGAAGCCTGCGAAGCCTCCGTCTTTTTTAGAAGGTCGGCAAGTGAAATGGATTTTTCTTTCTTATTGATAAGTTCCAAAATAATTTTCACTTGTTTAGGAGAGCGGCTTTCCAATTCAGGAAAGTATGCGTAAACTTCCGCAATAGTTTTATTGAGCTTAACATATTTTACTTTTTTTATCTTTACCTTTGCATCTTCAATCTCATCAAGAATATTAAGAGCACCTGTTTTTTCAAGACTCCTGAGTGATGAATAAATATTTTTTTTATTAAGCTGCTTTTGAAGGTAAGATAAATTAATCGTATCTCTTTCCGAAAGAATTTTTAATATGCCTGCTTTAACCGATTCTTTATTTTTCTCTTTTGATAAAAGTTCAGCGCATTGTTCTCGGTCGCTCAATATTTTTCTTTTTGACTCAACATCTAAACCGTAGGGAACAGCGAGCTTTAATGCTTCCCCGAGCGAAGATAAATAATAATCAGATAACCATTGATAAAATTCAAGATCCTTTTTATTGAAAATAGGAATTTTATCAAGTATATCGTTTATAGGTTTTATTTTTTCAGTAGATGGGGGAGTAGTGGGTAAGTTAACTATGAATCCGGTAAGTGTTCTTTTCCCAAACGGGACAATTGCGCGCACTCCAACTTCCGTATATTGTTCCAATTCCTCCGGTACAGAGTATGTAAAAGAATTTCGAAAGGGAAGAGGAAATACAATTTCTGCATACATAATTAAAAGAAGTTGCTAAATTGAAATTATTACAATATTATTTCATTTTGTAGTCATAAAAAGGCGCGAGGGATTTATAGCCGCTGCCGTTAAAATCATTGCTGAACATTGTGAACTTTAGTTCCTGGAAGGTACTATCCCAAATTATTCTTTTGTAGTCCTTCGAACGTATTATCTCGCCGTTTGTGGAGATAATGCTGTCGTCAAGTCCGAGATTTAAATAATGAAATCCGCCTTCATATTTTATTCCCTCAACAGCGCCTATATCATCAAATTTATATGAACCCTGTCCCATAAGCTTCTCATTTTCAACATACAACTTTCTATCCGTAATATATTTACCGCTTTCTTTTTGTTCCCGGATAAATTCATCGCTCTTTAGCATGTGCTGAAAAAGGTACTTTTTATCCTTTTCAAGATCTGCTTTTGATTTAGCGTCCGATCTCATATCGTCTGCAGAAACGAAGGTTGTGCCGGAAGTCGGAGTATCAAGTTTAACATCGTAAGAAATCCGGTGAAATATTATGCACCCGCTGAAAATCAATGATACTGTATTGACTATTATTAATGAAGAGTATAAATAAATATTTTTCATAATAAACCTTTGATATGGTATATAAAAATACTATTTGTTCTACAATAAATTTTCTTCATCATATAAAAGATGATCAAAATTCTCTCTGCTGCGGATTAGCTTATAATTATTGCCATCCACTAATATTTCCGGAGGGCGTCTTCTCATGTTATAATTGGATGACATTACCATACTGTATGCTCCGGCAGACATGACGGCTATATAATCATTACGTTTACACCCGGATATGATAATATTTTTAGCAAGAAAGTCCCCGCTTTCACAAACGGGACCAACTATGTCGGCAGTAATATCTGTTCTATCCTCTGAAATAATTAAAGGCTGGATATGATGATGAGCGCCGTAAAGACTTGGTCTGAGAAGATCATTCATAGCGCCGTCTATAATGATAAAATTTTTTCTGTTTGTCTTTTTTGTATAGAGTACCTGTACTGCAAGAATGCCGCTGTTTGCAGTAAAAAATCTCCCTGGTTCCAAAAATACGTCGCAACTTAACTTTTTAATAACAGGTATTAATGCATCTGCATACTCTTTTATAGTAAAAGTTTTTTCACTATTATAAACTGCTCCTATTCCCCCTCCCAGGTCCACATGCTTTAAATTAATTCCTTCTGATTTTAATTGCAGGAAAATTTCAGCAAGTCTTTCAGAGGCTTCGATAAATGGTTCAACCTTTGTTATTTGTGAACCGAGGTGCATATCTATCCCGGTATAAATTATATTTTTCAAGTTCTTCTGCATCCTGTATAATTCTAAAGCAGTAACACGGTCAACTCCAAACTTGTTTTCTGCTAGCCCGGTCGATATATACGGATGTGTTTCAGCGTCAACATCAGGATTAACTCTTATTGCTACCCTCGCTGTTTTATTCATAGAACCGGCAATCTCATTTATCAAAATGATTTCTTCTTCGGATTCCACTTTAATCATCAACAATTCATTTTTTAGTGCTAATCTAATTTCCTGCGAAGTCTTTCCGACACCGGACATGATCAGCTTCTCCGGTTTCGCACCTGCTTTCATCGCACGGTAAAGTTCCCCTTCGGAATTAACGTCTACACCGCTGCCGAGATTTACAAAAGTATTTATAACACTCAAGTTGAAGTTCGATTTACATGCAAAGAAAATAGTATGCTTTATATCTTTAAAAGCATTCTCTGCTTCTTTGTATCTGTCTATAAAATATTTTTTGCTGTATATGTAAGCAGGGGTGCCGAATTCTTCTGCAATTTTTAGAACCGGCGCTTCTTCACAGTACAAGTGTTTGTCTTTATATGTAAAATATTCCGAATCAAAGTACTTCATTGCCGCATCTTTTTTCTTTAAGGATATTTCAAAGATAATGAAAAAATTCGTTTTATATTAATATTGGCGGTAAACGCCTTTCCTAACGAAAAAAGGGGATTGAGGGAATAATTATTTCCAGGTATATGATAGAACTGTGATGCGCGCTTTTTAGCAGCTATTATCTATTGTGTATTATTCTTGACTTTGAACCGTTAAGTTTCTATTTTTTTAGGGTTTTCCACAGGGGAAAATCCATAATAGGTTTCCGGTTATCTGAAGTATGGTGTTTATCTTCATCCCGGGGTTTGCCGGAAGCAGGTCGGAATTAAAATTATTATTATGAAAATACTTTACTTATTAGTAGTTTCATTCTCGCTAATCTTAATAGGTTGTTCTTCAACCTATAAAGTAAGTGACTTTGCTTCAAGAGATAAGTTCTATGAAGATTTTAATAATTTCGCGAGAAGTAAAAGTGTTAAAATTACTCTGAACAATGACAGCTCATTTAATGCTGAAAGAGGCGCATATATATTAAATGATTCACTAATGTTTATTTCTATAGTTCAAAAAGAAGAAAAAATAGATAGGAATGAAATCAAGGATATTAAATACTCCGGTACTGATATAACAAATCTAACAGCTGCGATATTATTAAAAAACGGTAATTCGGTTATAGTGAGGAATATTAATCCACTTTCAGATTCATCTGTAATAGCCGTGGTTTCTGAAAGTAATAATGGATATTTACCCGTTATTAAGATAAAGAAAATAAGCTGTCAAAATAAATTATTAGGCGCTTTATTAGGTTTTGTTTATGGCATTCCGGCAGGGTATATAGCAGGTAATTCATTGTATTTTTTCTTTTCCAGTCCACCCGGTCGAGGTGGTGCAGGCTCAAACGTCGGAACCGACTTATTTTTATGCGGCCTCTTTTCAGCGCCCATAATCAGTATTATTATTGGATCGATAAACGGTTATACATATACCTATCTATTCAGTCAATAACTAAGAAAAGTTATATATGCTGTGAAACCCTGCCTGCGGCAGGCTGGTAGACAACAACTATGATGGCGCCTAAATATTTAACAAATATAACGCTATCTGTTAATTTCCTATTTTATAATTGTTCTAAAAATATTACTTTAACAACGCGGGAGTATTTTCATGGGAAAGCATTTCATTACGGTTTTCTTAATATTATTTGTCTGCTGTAATCAATTATTACCCCAGCAAACTGGACTATACATGCCAAGGAACATTAAGGACGCATACAAAAACAGCACCCGTTCATATGATGGGAAACCCGGAACAAAATACTGGGAAAATTATGCGGATTATAAAATAGCTGTTGAACTTGTGCCTTCAACCAAAATTGTTTATGGTAAAGAAGTAATTACTTTTACCAATAACAGCCCGGATACTTTAAAGCAGATCGTAATCAGGCTTTACCAGAATATTTACAAGAAGGGAAATCCCAGGGATTTTTTTGTAGACTCCACTGATTTAACTAACGGAGTCGATTTTACAAAATTAGTAATTAACGGTGCCGAAATAAGCTTTGCGCCCGACAAGGGTGATGTCTCTTATACAGCGACCAATATTTTGGTTAAGCCTGCTAATCCTATTTTACCATATTCCAAATCGGAAATACTTGCGGAATGGAATTTTAAAATGCCGTTTAAAACAAATATCAGAATGGGTATGATCGATTCAACCTCTTTTTATGTGGGTTATTGGTATCCTCAAATTTCTGTTTATGATGATATCGACGGCTGGGACAGGTTCGATTATTCCGGTCTTCAGGAATTTTATAATAACTTTGGACAATTTGAAGTCAATATAACCGTGCCGAAAAACTTTGTTGTTTGGGGAACAGGCATATTAATAAATCCGGAAGATGTCCTGGCAAAAGATTATTTAAATAGAATGAATGAGGCGGAAGTATCCGATTCCGTTATCAGAATTATTACTCCGGATGATTTAATAAAAGGCGGAATTACCGCTGGCAATGAAAAGAATATATGGAAATTTAAGGCTGACAATGTAACCGATTTTGCATTCGCTGCAAGCGATCATTTTTTATGGGATGGAGGCAGTGTTATTGCCGATAAATCCACAAAACGGAGAACTTTTGTAAGCGCTGCTTATCCCAAAAAAGCAAAGGACTTTCCGGAAGTTGCAGAAATTGGAATGAAAGCAGTTGATTATTATTCAAATGAAATTCCAGGAGTACCTTTCCCTTATCCCAAATTGACTATAATGAATTGTTCTTTAGGCGGGGGTATGGAATATCCCATGATTGTTAATGATTATTCTGCTGAAACCTATGTACGGACTGTCGGTGTAAACACACACGAAATCGCTCATACTTACTTCCCATTTTATATGGGAACAAATGAAAGAAAATATGCGTGGATGGATGAGGGATGGGCAACAGCTTTGCCGGTTGATCTGCAGAATAAACTTGCGCCGGTTGAAAATCAAAGAACAAGGATAACCTCAATGTACCAGCGTTATGCGGGTAATGAAATGGACATGCCTATGATGGTACCTTCTATTTTATTAAAAAGAGACGCTTATGTAATTGCATCTTATTATCGTTCGGCAGAAGCATACCTGTTTCTAAGGGATATGCTTGGCGATGAACTTTTTCTGAAAGCGCTTCATGAATATATAAATAGATGGAACGGTAAACATCCTATACCTTATGATTTCTTTTATGCATTCAACGATGCCGCAGGTCAAAACTTAGATTGGTTTTGGAAGCCGTGGTTTTTTGAAAGCGGTTTTCCTGATCTTAGAATTCATTCCGTGAAAAAATGGAATGATAAGATAGAAGTGACTGTTGAAAAAGCCGGGAATATACCTGTTCCTATTGATTTGAAAATTTTGTACAATGATGGAACAAGCGATTCCACCTATAAATCTGCTATGGTATGGAAAGATGGCAATAAAAAAGCCGTACTGACTTTTAACAGCAGTAAAAAAATTACAAAAATAGAGCTGGGCAGTTCCCAAATTCCGGATGTGAACCCGGATGATAATATTTATGTGCCGAAGGATTAGAATATTATTCAGATTGTAGTGACAGGTTCACATAGGGACAGGTCGCGACCTGTCCCTATGCCTGATCTGAACATCTATTGCCGGTCGAAACGTTTATAGAATAATTAAGGATCTTTAAAATAAAAATAGAATTTGAGTAAATATTTTGTCTCAAATCCTATTGATGAAAAAAAATTAAAAGTTAATAAGTAAATTCAGTTTTTTCGTAAAGTGCGATACTGTCTTCAATAATTTTATAAGCCTGTTCTTTTCCTAAAAAGCCGTCGACTATTACTTTCTTATTCTCGAGTTTTTTGTAATCCTCGAAAAATCTTCTCAGTTCAACAACAGTATGGGGAGGCAATTCCTCAATATTGTTGATATAATTAACCGATATATCATTATTTGCCACTGCAATTATTTTATCGTCATATTCATCTTCGTCGAGCATCCTCATTACACCGATTACTTTAGTTTCCACAATACACAAAGGCTCAACATCGATGAAACAAATAACGAGAATATCCAGCGGATCGCCGTCATCGCAAAAAGTTTGCGGAATGAAACCGTAATTAGCCGGATAATGAACAGCGGAAAAAAGCACCCGGTCCAGCTTTAACAATCCGCTTGCTTTATCCAATTTGTATTTCGCTTTAGAGTCCTTTGGAATCTCAATAATAGCATTCACTATTGAAGGTATATCCTCTCCAACATTAACCGAATGCCACGGATTATTCTGCGTAGACAATTAACCTCTCCATAAATAAATATCGAATCATCATTTAAAGTGAAAAACTACAACTGTTAAATAATTTGCAATCATTGCTATAAGAGCAATGGTCGTGGTAACTAATATTGTCCAGAAAAGAAATTTTACCCATGGAACTGTAAAATATTGTTTAAGGTTTATATTTCTAATCATAGTGTTTTCTCAAATTAATTAGTCAAAAGTTTTAAGCCTTTTTTGGCGTCTGCATTTTTAGGATCAAGAGATAAAACTTTTTTATATTCTCTTATTGCATCTTCATTTTTATTTGTAAATACATAAGCCTGTGCAAGCCATAAATGATACATTGAATCATCAGGCTTGTAAGTTAATGCTGACTTTAAGCTCTCAATAGCAGGGGCATATCGTTTCTTCAATAAATCGGTTATAGCAAAATAGCCGTAAGCTTCTGAAAGCTCATCTTTATGGCTGTCTTCAGTCCCTTTCGAAAGCGTGATAACTTTTCTAAAAGCAGCAGCTGCTTCATCGGAAGAATCCTTGATATTTCTGTAAGCTCTTGCAAGCCAAAGAACAGCAGGTATATAATCCGGCTTCAATTGAACTGCTTCTGCTAATGTAGTACTCGCTTCGTTGTAATTTTTAAGCTGAAACAGGCAAATTCCTTTATTAATATTCGCGCTAAAATTAGCGGGATCGGCTTTGATTTTATTATTATAGTAAACAATGGCTGAATCGTATGACCCTGTTCTGAAATATGATGTAGCTACAAGGTCGGCTATATTGTTTATAAGAGATGTATCTTTATCCATTGCTCTTTTCAAAAATATAACCGCTATAGAATCCTTATCAGCATTTAAAAGACTTATTCCTATGATATAGTCGTCTCTACCGGTGAAAAGTGAATCTGGAGTTGAACCGGCAATTTTTGCGGCAGCATCAGCTCTCTTTAAATTAGAAAGAGAAAGCGCATCCAGCCTTTTCAAATCGTTATTTTGCGGAAAATTCTGAAGCCCTTCTTCCGCAACGTTAGAGGCGCCATCGTAATTCTGCATTTTAAATAGCGAGTTGGCAGCGAAGTAATATACCTTACTGTTCTTTTGATCGTACTTTAAATATTTGGTAAGATAAAACGCTGCGTTAGGATATTCCGCCGCATAATAAAGCAATTCCCCAAGCTTATCATAAGCCTGAATATTGTTTGAATCTATTGCAATTACCTGCAGGTATTTGTTTGCTGCATCAGTATAACTTTTTTGCTTATATAAAGCTTCAGCTATTTTAAACTTTATTTGTATATCTAATGAATCGATTCTTTCTGCATGCCTGTAATCTTCCAATGCAAGTTCAAGTACGCTCATTTTGGAATATGCATCACCCAAACTGATATAACCTCCTTTATCAGTTGAATCATGTGAGGTCAGTTCTACAAGAATTTTAATTGCCTGGTCGGTAGAATCGTGGCTTAAAAGTCTCTGAGAAATTTGGAGCGCAGTATTGAAATCATTTTTCTTAATTGCATCGGAAGCAATTTCATATTGGTCCTGGGCAAAATTTAACCCGGTGAGCAGAACAAGAAGTATAAAAAATATGGTAGCTTTCATCTTTTATTCCCAAATTAGTGATAATCATTTATTTTAACTGGGACAGCAGCCGGCGCTAAGTTTTCCCCAAGCGCTATTTTCTGTCCTTCATAACTTGTTAAGAAGGTAGTAAATCCCGAAGCAGGCCCTATTCCAACGTCATAAAGATATACATAAACAATCTGCTTCAATGGATAATAGTTTTTTAATACAAAACCGGGATGAGGAATAACATAATCTACGTTTATGTTTTTATTCTCACCCTGACCCAATGTTTTTTGTAATTGTCCAACCTGGATGAATTTTATCTTTGAAGAGTCTTGGATTGTATTAAAACTTACTATGCCGATCAGGCTGCTGCTTTTTATTATTTTCTTAACAACTTCTTCATCGTTTAAAGCATATTCAGCATTTTTAGGATCCTGCCCGTCAAGTATATCTTCTTTAATATATTGAAAAGTCCCTGATGAGTTCTGGGGTAATACAAAAGTATAATGCAGGTCTTTGCCCAGCAATGCATCCTTAATTTCATCAACCCGGATTTTGTCAGTACTGTTATTTTTGGAGCATATAATTGCAACTGGATTATAACAAAATTTAAAAATATTCACATCGAGTTTCTGGCTGTCTATGAAATCTGATTGCTTTTTGCTAAAATAACGTGTGCTGACAAACATTTTACTTTTATTATTAAGTAAATTTACCATCCCTTCCATGGGAGTAGTCGCTTTCAGTTCAATTTTAACCTGTTTGTAAAGCGAATCAAAAGCAATAACTTCATTTTTGATAATGGGAAAAACAGCCTCATCTACTTCTACAGTTACATTGCCTACTGTGGGCGTAACCTGACCTTGGTTGCAGCCGTAAAATATTACCGTTGTTATTATAATAATTCCCAGCAGACGGTTCATTTTATATCCCGGATGTAGTATTTTTCTTAAATATTGTAATTATAATTCTAAAGGCTCCATAAAGAATTAAAACCATACCCGCAATAACTCTAAATTGAGTCGGAACGCCTTCTTTCATATAGTAACCGGAAAGAATTGCGATTCCCAGCACTATGAATAATGACGCAACTACGTATGCAACATATTTCATAATGTCCATTAATTTATCCTTATAATTTTAATTATTTACTCAAGTGTCGGGGTTATTTTAAATATTTTGTTACAGTATTTTTATTATTTTCCCATGGATACTAATATATCAAGATTTGCCGCACTACAAAAATTGTAAGTGCGGCAAATCTATAAACATATTATTCTAAATATTTACAACTTTGTCTTATTGTTGATTAAGTTTAAATTTAAAAGGAATAACAACCCAAACCATAACAGGTGATTTGTGCTGGATGGCAGGTGTGAAAACA
>Ga0182027_10001129_pt1 | contig 44845 bp, 33 predicted proteins | sample 712E1DmetaG_FD_121300 | JGI IMG/M metagenome (GOLD analysis project Ga0182027, IMG submission 121300) | Permafrost microbial communities from Stordalen Mire, Sweden - 712E1D metaG (Illumina Assembly) | ecosystem: Environmental > Terrestrial > Soil > Wetlands > Permafrost | place: Sweden...
GCGATGGAACTGGCGGTTTTCTGGGCTGACCATCCGGCTGAGCGCTCCCACCCGGTTTGTCTGCGGGTCGGGCGGCGTCCCTGCTGGCCCGCTGCAGCCAGAATTCACCCCATTCCTTGAGGAAATCCGAACTGCTCCAGAGTTTGGGCCGGCCAACCTGTGAAACCAGCTCGATCCCCAATTCCTGGCAGACCTGCCATTCGGGGATATTGGTGTTATCCACCCGATCGCCGCCCTTGGTAAAGACATGCGGCCTGAGCAGGCGCAGCGCCTGGCAGACGGTGGGATCGTTCTCGATCTCGAAGGGGATGACGAAATCCACGTCGCGCAGGCAGGCCACCAGGTTGCAGCGCGTCTGTAAATCCATGAACTGCTTGCCTTTCTTGCGCTGTAGGAAATTATCGCCATTAACCACCACGACCAGCGTGTCACCGTATTGTTTGGACTCGATGATACATGAAGCATGCCCCGGGTGGATCGGGTCAAAGCCGCCGGACGTGCATACGATCCTGCCCAGACCATCGCGGATCTGGTTGAATTCATCGAAATTCAAGATTTGGGCATATTTTTCCATTTTCGTTGTCTCCTTTATTAATGTCTGATCGGTAAATTATGGAAGAATCGCATTTTGAATGATTGCGGCGAACCCGCAATCATTCAAAATGCGAACTCCTCCTTAATCTTTTGACCATTGTTTTTTCCTCATGGCAGCACGAGCGACACAGGCGGGTTGCCATCATAATGCAGTGCATCCAGGTACTGCCCGTAACCGGAAGGACTGGTCCATTCCGTGGCACTCTCCACCGCTGTGCCCTCGCCCCACTCGTTGAAGGTGGTGATTAGCTCGAAATTCGCTTTCGAAGCCAGCATGGCCTGGATTTCTGCATCCCATTGCTGCAGGTTGCGCGCCAGGCGTGGCTGCGGTTCGCTAGCCTTGTAGAAACCCGGACTGATCGTGAAGCTGTCATTCCCCACTCCCTTTTCGGCACCGGCCGGGGCATACTCATGCCAGGCATCCGGCTGGTTGGGGCATTTCTGATAACCGGTGAATATTTTCAGGACCAGGTAGGCTTTGAGCGTATTTGCCTGGGTCCAGCGGTCGACCATACCGCAATTGTCACCCGGGTCGGCATAGACGAACACTACAAAGCGCCCACCCATCTTGAGGTAGGCAGGCGAGCTGGCATACTTGTCGTGGATGTACTGCAGGTCTGAGGTGATGGCTGCCACCGAAGGGTTGCCCTGGCCTTCGCTTTCCATGTAAACTGCCCAATAAAAGCCGACCTTCTCTCCAGCTTGCAGAAGCGTGGCAAAGCGCTGGTCGGTGTAGTGCCCCTGGCCCCACCACGAAGCAATGCCGAGCTGGATCTTGCCGTACTGCATGGCTGCGATCTGTTCTGGAATGACACCCGAATCATCTTGGCTGTAAAAACCCAGGCTGGGATGGTAGTGGGTGAACGGGTCCATGCCTTGTTGATTCCAGGAATTCGGGAACCAGGGATAATAAAAAGCCGCCCGGATGGGAAAAGTCAGGCCATTCATGGCCTGCAGAGGCTGGGGTAGGATCGCGGTGGGTGCTTGCCCGGCCGGCTGGGCGGGTGCATTGGCCGGATCGAGGGCAGTGGGCGTCACGCTGGCGGTGGCTGCCTGGGGCGCCCCGGCGGTTGGCCCACAACCGGCCAGGGCCAGGCATAGCATGGTGAAAAATACAAGCATCTTTTTCATTCCATGATTCCTTTTTTTGCTTTCATATTCCCTTTAGCGGGTTGTGACCACCAATTGCGAGGCGGCCCCGCCGGCTTCACGTGAACCTACGCTGATGGCGGTCGAACTGATGTTGGTCACACCAAAGCTATACGTGCCGTTCCCGGTCACGTAAGAGGTCACATCCAGGCTGACCCACACTCCGCTGGCAAATGAGCCGGATGTAGCCAGTTGGCTGCCCAGCACCGGGGCTTTGGAATAGGTGGTGGTCAGCTCGCCCCAGCTGTTATCAGCCACGCTCCAGGCCCGGATGCCAACGCTGTCACTGTTGGTAGAATACAACAATAGTTTTACCGATGTAATTGTTCCACTCAGACCGCTTACTGTAAAGCGCAGATAGGCGTGCACATCCGGCGAACTGTCTAAACGCAACGTGGTAGCGCTGCCATAGTTGGTACTCGCGCTGCTGGCGTTGACGTAGGTGTCTGCCACCGGGATGAAGGTCGCTGAGGCAACGGTCGGGGTGAATGTGAATGTAGTGACAGGCGTAAGTGTGGGGGGAAGTGTATCCGTGGGGGTATCGGTGGCGTTAAGCGTGCCGGTCGAAGTGGGTGTCTCCGTGTCGGCGAAAGTGGAAGTGGGCGTGGCGGAGGCAACCATCGTTCCAGTCTGAGTGGAAGTGCTGGTGAAGGTCGGGGTGTCCGTATCGGTGGCAGTCCAAATGGGTGTGCCGGATGTGCCGGCATGGCAGGCTTGCGAGCCTGAATCGGTGAATGTTGCACCTGCTTCCGGTACGAACTGCCAGTCATAACTGGCCGAGTGCAGGGTCAGCTTGAGAATCCCAAAGGTGGTGGTATTGCGCACCTGGCTGTTCGCAGCCACCGTAGTGATGGTGGTATGGTCAGCACCTCCAGTGCCTACGATGAATTCGCGGATGCCGTTCGCCTGATCCAATACGGCACTGGCCGTCTGGGGTGCAAAGCGTTCATAGATATGGTCATGCCCGTTCAGCACCAGATCGGCATGCGCGTTGTAGAGCAGTTGCCAGAGCGGCTTCGTCCCGGCATTGGCGCGCCCACCGGAACTGAATAACGGGATATGCCAGTATGCCAGCGTGCACTGGTTTGGATGAGCAGACAGGTCGGCCTGTAGCCACTGATATTGAGGCGAAGTGGATGTACATCCGCCCGATTCCGAACAATTCGAATTCAAGGCAATCAGGTGCCAGGCGCCGACGTCAAAGCTGTAGTAGCCCTGTCCCTTCGTGCCGGCCGCCGATCCAAAATACTGGAAGTATCCCGCCGCGCCGATGTTGCTTGAGTCACAGCCCGTCCCGCCGCTGGTCAGGTATTCGTGGTTGCCCACCACCGGATGGGTAATGGATTTCACCCGGCCCCAGCTTGGGTCATAGGATTCCAGGAAGGCCTGATAACCCCCGCAGTAATACTGGTTGTCGCCCAGGCTCAATATCGCCGCAAAGCCACCGTTTACAAGCAAATTGGAGGTGTATTCCTGCCGGCAGGAGCTGGAGGTGCCCTTGCCACCGTTAAAAGCGCTGGTACCTGGATCGCAGGCTATGTCACCTGCCGCAGCAATCACGGGGTCTGAGGCCGCGGCTGCCTTGAATAAACCTCCAGGCAGGTTGATACTCCCGCCCAGCAGTTCCGGCACGGGCCATAGCAAGACCAGGGCGAAAATTATTAATAGCAAAACCCTGAGCAGTTGCTTTATGGAAACGGAAAACTTGGGTCCTGTGTTCATTTGTGCTTACCTCCAATCTAGTGTACCGGTGAGATTGGGGAACGACCCATCTTTCCCCCCCAATGGCTGATTGAATCCGCCGGGCAGCAACTGGCCAGAACGCGGAAAAGAATTGGGATAAAATCGAGCAGCTTTTCCATGGCCGAATTCCTTTATCTACAATTTTTGACTTCCCTTGGAACAAATCAAAAAATTGGGGACAGGAACTTAATGGCAGGCCTGGCTGCCCGAATCGGTGAAGGTCTTACCGGGTTGGGGCACGAACTGCCAGGAATAACTGGTCGCGTGCAGCGTCAGCTTGAGGATCCCAAAGGTAGCCGCATTGCGTACCTGGCTGTTGGCAGCCACCGTAGTGATGCTAGTGTGGTCGGCGCCGCCGGTGCCCACAATAAATTCGCGGATTCCGTTGGTCGGGTCCGAAGTGCCGGTGGGAGTCTGCGGCGCAAAACGTTCATAGATATGGTCATGCCCGTTCAGTACCAGGTCGGCATGCGCATTGTAGAGTAGTTGCCATAATGGCCTGGTGCTGGAATTGGCGCGCCCGCCCGAACTGAATAACGGAATATGGTTGTAAGCCAGCGTGCATTTGTTCGGATGGGCGGCCAGGTCGGACTGAAGCCATTTATATTGTGCCGAAGAAGAGTTGCACCCACCTGCTTCCGAACAACTTGAATTCAATGCGATCAGGTGCCAGGCGCCTAAGTTAAAACTGTAATAGCCTTGCCCGGATTTGCCGGCCGCTGAACCAAAATATTTAAAATAACCCGCCGCGCCGGCATTGGATGAATTACAACCCGTACCTCCGCTGGTAAAGTACTCGTGGTCGCCCACCGCCGGATGGGTGATGGACTTCACCCTCCCCCAGCTGGGGGCGTAGGATTGCAGGAAAGCCTGGTAGCCGCCGCAGTAATACTGGGTGTCTCCCAGGGCCAATACCGCGGCAAAGCCTCCATTTACCAGTAAGTTGGAAGTGGATAGATCCTGGCAGGCAGTCGAGCTGCCCGCTCCGCCATGAAAAGCTGCATCGTCCGGATCACAGGCGATATCGCCGGCCGCAGCGATCACGGGGTCACCGGCAGCAGACACGGTGGATGAAACACCCGGCAGGTTGAGCGTGCCTGCCAGCAACCCGGGCAATAGCCAAAGTAAGGTCGCAACGATAAAGACGGCAAACAGCACACTGGCGAGTCTCTTTACGGGAAGTGCAAATTTTTGTTTTGTGTCCATTCGAGCTTTTCTCCATTATTAGCATTTTTACTGCTTGGTCCCAAGAGAAAGCAATTCCCAAAATCAGTCGGTGTGAATTGCCTGTTCGGACAGAAAAGTAGTTCATTATGGCGTGGGGGTTGGATTGATCTGTCCGGTCCACGGCGTCGAAATCGGTCGGGCCTGGGCTGACTGACCCAGGTCTGGCAGGTTCCAGGCCGTCAGGATCGTCTTCAGCAGGCTGTAATGCGAATAAGGCGTGTTGTCGGTCATGTCCGGAAGGGCCGTCGGCGAGATCAGCACCACCGCCACCTGTCCGCCGGCGGTTGTCGGCAACCCGCAGCAGCTGGAAGTATCTTTATTGCTGCCTTCGTCGAAGGCAACAACGATCAGGCTGTTGTTCCCCAACGCCGGGGAGCCTTGCAGCTTGGTGACCATCGCATTGACCCATGTGTCCGCCACCGTCGCCGAACAATCATGGCCGGAATTGCACAGGTTCGGCATGATAAATGAGAAGTTCGGCAAAGTTTTGTTCGCCAGGTCAGAATCCAGGCTGGTCAGTGGCAGGATGCTGCGGTCACAGCGGGTCGCATTCAGCCGGATCGAATCAAAATACAGCAGCGGGTTATGCTTCTGGGCATAACTGCCGGAATCTCCCACAAAACAGGGTGACGGCAAATCTTCCAGGTAGGCCTTCCAGGTGCGCCCGCTGGCCTCGATCTCATCGGCCAGGTTGGGCTGGTTCAAAAAACAAGTTGTGCAATCGCTGGTGATACTCTGGGTGCTGCCGCTCATCAAGGCGATGTAATTGGGCAGGCTGGGGTGGGCCACGGCATAATAGTTCGAGAGCAGCACATTTTGTTTGGCCAGAGTAGCCAACAGAGGCATTTGGGTGCCATCCATCACGGTCTGATAATCCTTGTTCTCCAGCATGATCAGGACGATATGATCAAAATTAGGAATGCCGCTCTTGCCGGAAGGAACAGGGGGCAGCGTGGCTATTGGTGTGGCAATGGCAGCCTGAGGATTCTGGGCATAGATGGCTGGCTTTGGCGTATCCGTGGCGGGTGCCACCTGGGCTGGGTCGGATGCAGCCTGGGGCAGCCTCCCGGTGACAGGGATAACCGGGGCCGCATTAGTAACCTGAACAACTGAAGGTGACTCGGCAGCAGTCTGATTGGCTGCCATATAGGAAAATATACCCTGGTAAGGCGCCGTGGCACAACTTGCCAGGATCAGGCAAATCGTGATGGACACAAGTATTTTTTTCATCGATGAAATCATCCTTTTTTGCAAGTTTTCTGTTTTATAGAAAAAACTTGGGAGAACTAACCCGGCGGTGCGGTCGGCGATGCCAAACCATTCTGTGGGTTGCGCTCCTGGAGGAAAATGCTATTTGAAAATGCTTGTAGAGGGGAGCTGATGACATATGTAAAACTGGCGGTCAGGCTGAGACCCGGAACCACCACGTAGGGAAGTCCATTCGAGTAAATCGTAGATCCGGTGATCCAGCTAAATATATCTGCGCCCAGGTTAACCGCATTCATCCCGGCCGCCGCCAGGACAGGTTGTCCAGAGCGATTTGCAAGGGAGGGTGCCATCGAGCTGGGTCTGGGGTGCCCGCATGGGATGCTACCCGAATCGAGGATCGCACCAGTGACACTTTGGTATGCAAAAGTGGCGCCGGTCTGGCCAAGTTGCAGCAGCAGGACGCCAAAAGTAGCCGGTTCAGTGTCATTGGCGTATGCGACCCGGCTATCACTCTTAACGAATTTCTGGATGCCATGACCGGCGCTCCCAACGACGAATTCGGTGATGCCGGTCTGGCTGGGCTGCCCGCTGCCATCCAGTGGCACCCAACGCTGGTAATCATGGTCATGGCCATTAAGGACTATACTCACCCCGTATTTCGCCATTAAAGACCACATGGGCATGAGTTCAGAAACAGTCCCCTCCGGGCCAATATTGAAGAGTGGCTCGTGGTAATAGACAATGGTGCAGGCCTGGGCATTGGCAGCCAGATCCTGCTGCAACCATTGGTATTGTGCGGAACCGGGACCGACTGGGATTCTTGGGGCGTTTGCGTTCAGGCTGATGAAGTGCCAACCGCCCGCATTAAAGCTGTAGTAGCTGGGGATATTGTCCCAATAATCGAAATAGCCTGAGGCATTGGGTGTAAGATACTCATGGTTTCCCACGGTTGGGTCGGTAATGGAGCGGAATTGTCCAAAAAAGGTTGAGGAGGTTCCATACCAGTTATAGAACTCTGACTTGCTGCCGTCTTCATACACGTCCCCCAGGTAAAGGAACAGGTTTGGGTTAAGCGAGGCGATCAATTTAACCACCGCACTCGAAGTTGGTTCGCCGCTAGCGCCGTCTCCGCCGGCCGCCACAAGGAAGGGTGCGCCGTTGGCTGTTGGCCGGCCGCTAGTAGCTGTGAAGTGGTTGGGATTAACCGGCTGGGCCGTAATGCCATTGTTAAAAACGACCGGTAGACTGGCCTGGCTGGAAACAAAATTATCCCGCATTACCGCTTCCACCGAAAGCGTATAATTGCCATCTTGCCATTTTGTGGTCGGCAGGATGAATGTATACGGGCTGGTATAACTGGTCAGCAAGTAGACCCCATTCAGATAAAAGATCAGGTCTTGCACTGAGCTGCGCGGCGAGCCGCTGATCTTAACCGCCGGTAAAATGCTCACATCCCCGTTCAGTGTGCTGCCCGAGGCCGGGCCGGCAAAACAAATCTTGACTGTGTAGGTTCCCGAAGTAGATTGACTGGAGACGCAATTGGCTGCCTGCGCCCCGTTAGGGATCCGATTGCCCGGCCCTGGGGTCGCAATTGGAATTGCTGCTACCGTTGGAATGCCGCTGGCGTTAGTCGCGCCAGGTGTTATGGTGGATGGTGTGTTTGGGTACGAATTTTGACTGACCTGCCCACCCCAAGGCGCGGTAATTGGCTGGGCCTGGGCGGTATTCCCCAGATCTGGCAATTTCCAGGCCGTCAGGATGGTCTTCAGCATGCTGTAATGGGAATAGGGTGTGTTGTCGGTGAACCCTTGCGTGGTCGATGGCGAGATCAACACCGGCGCAACCCGCCCGCCGGCCGGGGCTGGCAGTCCACAACAACTGGATGTTTCCTGGTTACTGCCCTCATCAAAATCGATGATGATCAGACTGTTATCCCCCAGCGCCTGGGAGCCTTGCAGCCTGGCAACCATGTCTCCAACCCACTTGTCCGCCACGGACGCAGAGCAGTCGTGTCCGGAATTGCACAGGTTCGGCATGATATAGGTGAAGTTCGGCAAGGTTTTGTTCGCCAGGTCAGAATCCAGGCTGGTCAGCGGCAGGATGCTGCTGTCGCAACGAACCGCATTCAAGCGGATCGAATCAAAGTAAAGGAGAGGGTTATGCTTCTGGGCATACTTGCCCGAGTTCCCCACGAAACACGGCGATGGCAGATCCTCCAGGAAGGCCTTCCAGGTGCGCCCGCTGGCTTCGATCTCGTCCGCCAGGTTGGGCTGGTTCAAAAAACAAGTCGTGCAGTCGCTGGTGATGCCCTGGGTGCTGCCGCTCATCAGGGCGATGTAATTGGGCAGGCTCGGATGGGTTACCGCGTAATAGTTTGTGAGCAGCACATATTTCTGTTCCAGAGCGGTCAGTTGGGGCATCTGCGTGCTGTTTGTAGCGGTGACGTAATCCTGGTTCTCCAGCATGATCAGGACAATATGATCGAAGTTGGGGATCCCCTTGGGCGCAGGAGCCGCCACATGCGTTTGGTTGGCTGGTTGAGGAGAAGAAATGGCCGCCTGGGGCACAGCCGTGCTGGAACCAATGCTCGCACCCGTCCCCGCAAAGTTGAGGATAGGTGAACAACTGGCCAGCGCCATGCATATAATGCTTGCAAATACAAGCAGTTTTTTCATTGTAATTTTTCCCTTCTGTAATTCTTCTCGCTCACATTTTTACCAGGATTATCATAAATAGCCAGTGGGCTAACTGGCGCCATGATATTAATGGTATGTAATCACAAGTTGTGGTGCATTTGCGCCAGATTCGCGTGAGGCCATGCTGATGGCGGTCGAACTCTGGTTGGTAATCCCAAAGCTGTAGGTGCCATTTGCAGTTACATATGAAGTCACATCCAGGCTGACCCAGACTCCGCTGGCGAAGGACCTGGAAGTGGCCAGCAGGCTGCCCAGGGCCGGGGCGTTGGTGTAATTGGTGGTTGATTCGCCCCAGCTGTTGTCTGCCACACCCCAGGCCTGGATGCCTTTGCTATTACTGTTGTTGGCATACAGCAACAGGCGCACCTGGCTGATTGTTCCACTGAAGCCTGCGACCGTGAAGCGCAGGTAAGCGTGTATATCCGGCGACCCATCCAGCCGCAATGTGGTCGCGCTTCCATAGTTCGAGCCGGTGCTGGAGGCATTGACATAAGTATCCGCCACTGGAGTAAATGTTAACGAGTTTGCTGCGATAGTGGGGGTAGGAGTCAGGCTCATCGTGGGAGTCGGTGTAGGCGTATCGGTATTAATTGGCGGATCGGTGGGAATAGATGTAGGCGTATTAGATGGTTGCGGCGTCGCGGTCGGTGTGGGCGTGGATGTTGGGGTATCGGATACAGTTGGCGTTGCGGTCACGGTAGGCGTCAGGGTGGGAGTGAACGTAGGAGTATTGGAAGCAGTTGGCGTTGCGGTCGCGGTAGGCGTCAAGGTGGGAGTGAACGTGGGAGTATTGGAAGCAGTTGACGTTGCAGTCGCTGTAGAAGTGCTGGTGGGGGTGGGTGTATTGGTAGGAGTGGCAGTAGCAGATGCGCCCGATACACATGGAATACTGCCCGAATCGAGGATGGAACCATTCGAGCTGTGGTAACTAAAATTGGCGCCGGTTGCGCTTAGCTGCAGCAGCAACACCCCGAAGGCAGTCGGGTTCAGGTCATTCGAATAGGCTACCCGGTTGTCGGTCGTGACAAAAGTTTGTAAGCCATGCCCGGCCCCGCCGGCCACGAACTCGGTGATTCCGCCTGCGGTTGGTTGCCCGCTGCCATTTAGCGGCACCCAGCGTTGGTAATCATGGTCGTGTCCGTTAAGCACAATCGGGACGTTGTATTGGGCAAGCAAAGCCCAGATGCTCGACATGGCTGTGGTTGCCCCCTCCGCGCCGATATTGAAGAGCGGCTGGTGGTAATACACAATGGTGCAGGTCTGGGCGTTGGCCGTCAGGTCTTGTTGCAGCCAGAGGTATTGTGCGGATGTGGGAGTAACGCTAATTTTCGTATAGTTCGAATTCAGGCTGATGAAATGCCAGCCGCCCGCATTAAAACTGTAATAGTTGGGGATATTGTTCCAGTAATCGAAATAACCCACTCCGTTAATCCCATTGGTGTATTCGTGGTTACCGATGGTCGGATCGGTGATAGCGCGCAAAGCTGAGAAGTTGGTTGACCCGGTGCCGTACCAGTTATAGAACTCGGCCATGCTGCCTCCTTCATAGACATCCCCCAGGTAGAGGAACAGGTTCGGGTTGAGCGAACTGATCGTGTTGATCACCTTGGCGGAAGTGGCTTCACCGCTTGCGCCATCGCCGGCCGCGGCCACTACAAATGGCTGGCCGGTGGCGGGTGTTCTCCCGCTGGAGGGGCTGAAATGGTTGGGGTTGACCGGGGCTGTGGCATTCCCGTTGCTAAACGTGATGGCAATCGAGGCTGGTGCGCTGGTAAAACCATCCCGCATCAATGCACTTGCATACAGTGTATAACTGCCGTCCGCCCATTTTTGGGTTGGCAGGGTGAAAGTATACGGACTGGAAAATGATGTCAGCAAATAGCTGCTGCCCAGGTTGAATATCATTCGCTGTACCCCGGGGTTTGTACCGCTGGTGATGGTGGCAGTGGCGCTGACGGTGGCGATGCCGGACAGGCTGGTGGCATTTGCCGGGCTGGTGATGCAGATATTCACCGTGTATTTACCAGAGGATGGACTGCTGGAAGCGCATCCCAGCGTGGCGGCATTTACCGGGAAAGGCGTATTTAAATTGCTCAGGCTCAGAGCCAGTATGATGATAAAGATGGAAAGAATATGTAATTTTTTCATTTCGGCTTTCCTTCTTCTAAATCCAAAGATCGAGGGCATGTTTGATAAGGCTAAAATAAAAATCAAAACCACCGGCAGGTAATAATAATGATGCCGGTCAGGATCTCATTGATTGCAAGACCGCCGAAGTTGGGTTCATAGCATTGGAATATGCCACCCGACTATCGCTGGTCATGGATTTCTGCAAGCCGTGCCCGGCGCCAACGCCCGCAAACACGGTAATGCCTTTCGGGCTGGGTTTCCCGCTTCCGTCCAGGGGTACCCACCGCTGGTAGTCATGGTCGAGCCCGTTCAGCACGAAAGGCACTTTGTAATTCGCCAGCACAGCCCAGAATCTCACCATGGCCAGGGGTGGTTCCTCCGCGCCAATATTATTAAAGAGCGATTGGTGATAAAAGGCGATAGTGCAGATCTGGGCATTGGCAACCAGGCCGGGCGGATTGCCTCCCAACTCGGCGAGTTTTGAGTTTAGGTTGATGCAGTGCCAGCCGCTCGCATTGAAGCTGTAATAATTGGGGATGTTGGTGGTTACCACCACTGGAACATCCCCGGTCAGGCTGGTGTCATCGTCCGACCTGATAAACCAGATCACAATGGAGCTGGTTTCCACAAAATTTACGGTTTTATCGCAATCGTGTGAATTTGTTGCCGAACTTACGGGAAAAATTTTCAGCGCCGAGGCAAACAATCCGTTTATCAAAAGGTTTGCACGCACCCGCGGAAATAACATAATAGCATCTCTCCTATTGCATCCTCAGGCATGCCGCCTGGCAACGACGATAATGCCACTCACGATCAGAGTAAAAATTCCTGCCAGGGCAACCCATCTGGAATAAGGTAAAACTTCTGTATAGGTGGTGGCAACCGGTTCACTGGAATCGAACTCTCCGATCGCCGGGGAAGGCAGGTGATTGATTTCACTGAGAATATTCAAATAGGTGTAACCATATTTCTGAGAAGGCTCGATGTACGAGTTTTCGCTGAACTCGTTCCAACTGATGATTCCCAGCGCGTCCGGTGCGGAAGCCATGGCGGTGGCGATCTGGGTGCGAAAGGTGGCCCCGTTGTTTCGATCCACCACGTTGGTGCCGCCGATCAACCTGGCGTCGAAGCCGGGCGCAGCCGGGGGAATCCATATCCCGCCATTTTGGTGAACGGCCTGGCCCATCTGGGATAATTTGTCCTGATAGCCGGCGTAGGTATCCGGGTTGACAGATGACCAGTAATAGGCGTTCCCATCCACCAGAGCGGAAAGGTTCTGGTATCCGGCCAGGTTGCGTTCGGAGGCCAGGATTAGCAGGGCATTCCGGCGGCTCTGGGTCACCTGGCCGATTTGCTGCGGCGTATACTTCCATGTGCCCGACCAGATCACCAACGGCTTCGCAAAGAGCTGGAAAGGTGTGCGGCTGGCAAAGTGCTGGATGAAATAATCCATGTCACTGGCAACGGTTTGAACCGGTAATGGGTTACGGCTGTAATCCAGGCCTTCATAGATCAAGGCCAGCTTGAAATTTTCCTGCTCCGCCACTTCGATCAATTGTTCCAGGCGGCGGTTGAGCACATCCGTACTCTTCCAACTGACAATAAACCCCTCGATCCCGGCTGCTTTTGCCCATTGCACCTGCTGGAGCATGACTGACCGGTCGTCGCTGCTATAGCGCCCCAGCAGCGGGGTATCGATCTTGGCATGGTCCCATGAACTCGGGTCAAACCAGATGTAATAATAGGCCAGGGTTGGAACCGGATTGGAAAGGCTCGCACTGCTGGAAGGAGTAGCCGGCGCGGCTGGCTGCGTGAGCACCGGTTGGTTTGTACCCGCCGGTAAAGCGGCGCTGCACGAGACAACGCCAAGACTGATGGCGAACAGCCAGGCAAGTAAAGTGCTTTTCCTGAAAAGCCGAAAGTGTTTCTGGTGGTACGGCATTATTTTTTCCTCGTAGTCCCTTAAGTTCGCTGCGAATTTATGGGGAGCCTGCATTTCGAGGGATTGCGCTTCAAATTGCAGGCTCATCCAGAATTTTCGCAGCACGTTTTAGATCAAAACCATTTAATGATCCCAGGGTTGGGCAGGTTGGGTTTTTCCTTGACTTTTTTCAACTCGTAAGAGTCCACTTCATACGGTTTTACCAGGGCGGTTTGCGGGTACTGGTGAACCGGGCGATTACCATTTGTGCGGGATCGTAACATGGGAAGACGAGGAAACACGATCAAACTCAGCCCGACCAATAAACCCAAACCGAGCACAACTCCCAGATCCAGGTTGGTTGGCACCTGGATGTCAACAGTCTGGCTGCGTGACAGGGCCACCGGGATGATTTGCTTCAAGCCCTTATCATTCAGAACCTGCACCGTATAATTGCCGCGTGCCAGGCCGTGGATCCCAACAGTTCCGTTTGTGTCGAGCGGATAATTCTGTGCATGGCCATCCGGGTAGATCAGGATGATCGATTTGCCCACCGATGAACCGAACAATCCATCATATGCACGGATGTTGAGCGTATACAGGATCAGTGCAATACTCCAGGTGTCATTTGGATGCGCAAAAAAACGCTGCTGTGACTGGTTAACCACGTTTGACCCATCCACCAGCATGCTGATCACAGAATACTCCAGGTTGGTAACGATCAAACCATTCTGGAAGCGGGCTACCCGGGTGGCAGGAATCCAGGCCGGGTCGCCGTTCGTAAAGGTAAACAAATCTCCCTGGGCGCTGCGGATCGTGAACTGCTTAATACGGGTGGGGCTCACCGGAAAACCGCTCAAATCCACAAAGGTTTCCCCCACTTGCTGGTAGGTGTTCAGGCCCACTTCGAGCATTGTATTGGAAGGGACTTTGATCGTTTCGAAGGGTGTATACACCTCGTCCAGCCAGCAGGCAAAAGTAATGCGCTGGTACGGGCTATTGTAAAGATTCGTCAAGACAGTCAGCTTATAGTAGCCGGGTACTCCGATATTGATATGCGCAACGCCATCCGGCCCGGAAACGAAATTTACCCCACCTACATTAAAGGTGGTGCCAGGTACGGCTGGAACAGTCTTCACCTGCACTTGAGCCGGCAGGATGACAAAGCTAGTCGAGCCTATTGCCGGCAGATATAAATGTTTGATTTTCGTAGTGGCAGTGACCGTATATTTGCCGGCAGTATATTTATTGTCCAGCTTGCGCTGAAAATAGCCGGCGGCATTTGTTTTAGCCTGTCCCACCGTGGTGCCATTGATGGAGAAATCGACGTCCAAAAAGGCCACCGGCGCCCCGGTGTTAGATTTAACATACCCGGACAAAGTAAATGCTGCACCCAGGTTTATATTCGGCACATTCGTAAAGGTGATGAAGGTCGGGAATTTAAACACGCGCCTGGCGGCATTGGCATGGATGGTAGAGCCGGCCAACAGACCAAGTGTCAGCATGCCAGCCAAAATAAAGGTGAGCAGAGAATGTTTCGGTTTCATGGGTCATTACTCCTTTACCGGTACGCGGGCCGTGCGCGTGCGCAAGGCCGCAAAGCCAATCGCCAGGATGGTCAACAACAAAGCCAGACCATAGGTTGAAAAAATCAGGATGGAAGGTGCCTTGTTTGGAGCCGATGCAACCCCATAGGTCATGGATAATAATGTTGCCTGACGCGGGGTTTGCGTAAAGTCAAACGCCTCCAGGAAATTACTGGCCTTGGCATCCCGGGTAGACAGGGATGCAACGCTCCAATTGGTTTCGATGAATTTAAGCACGGAGGTGAAGTCGAGCGTCGTGCTGTCGATATAGCCTTTCTTGGCGTAAGGGCTGACCAACAAACCCGGGACGCGCGCCCCGTAGCCATACTGATCCACCTGCGGCGGGATGACGTGGTCATACCAGCCGCCCCAATCGTCGTAAAGCAGCATGAAGGCAGAACTATTCCAGGAGCTGGAGCGCATCAGTTCCTGCAGCAGGCTTTTAACTTCCCGTTCCCCGCTGGCGGGGTACTCCGGTGGATGCTCGCTGGCGCCGGAAGGCACGATGTAGGAAACCGCCGGCAGGGTACCCTGCTGCAGATCCACATAATATTGGCTAAGGTTGACGATATGGCTGGAAAGATCCTTTTCGTCAAGGAAACGATTGAAGTTCAACAGGGGTACCCACACCACTTGCGATTCCCGGTTGTTCTGGGTGGACGGGCTGCGGTAGTTGATCTTCGGATCATAATTTTCCACGTAGAACTTCCACGAAACGCCGGCCGCCTGCAAACGGTCGAAGATGGTCGGGACATTGTCCAGCAGGGTGGAAAGGCTTTGCCCTTTTTTAACCTGCGGGTAGGTTCCCGCCACCCAGTAATAATGGTTTGCATCACTGCCGTCTTTGGCCGAACTGAAAAAGTGATCGAACAGCACATAGTTGTCGGCCAAATTCCAGTAATAAGGGATGTCACTGGAATCATAGTAGCCCATTGCGATCGTACCATTCTCGTTAAAACTGTTGATGGCCGATACAAAACCATCCATTTTCCCATTATCGTATTCCGCTGAGAATGTTGTCGCGGTATGGCTGAGGTCTGTGATGGTCGTTGTGCCAATATGCCAGGGGACAACGTAACCAGCCGAAGGATTGGCAGGATCGACCGGCATCTTCGTACCACTCGGTAAGCCATCCGCTCCGGGATAGGTTCCGAAGTAGTTGTCAAAAGTATGGTTCTCTTGCATCAGCACGATCAGGTGCTGGATCGGCGTTTTGGCCTGTGGGACATCCCCTGCCGGGCTGGCTTTGGCAACGCTGATCTGACTGGCTGCAAGTAAGGTTGTCAGGATAAATGCGAAAATCTTACGGCGAATCATGGATGCACCTCAAAAATGATAATGACTGGTTGGCTGACTGTGTTCCCCTGGCTGTCCTTGACCGGAATGGATTCGGTATGGACAACCCGCCCGTTATACTTTTTCACATACTCCAACAACTTGTTGGTGAAGAAGGGTGTGCGAAGAGAGGAAAAAGAATCCCAGACGATGTACTGTATAGAGGAATTACGCAATTGCCCATCAGGGTTCAGGATAGGATCGTAGGCGGGGTTGCGATGGAGCGGATTGGGATTGACCGACAGGCCATAGGCAGTCCGCTCGCCATAGAATTCAATAATATTCGCCATGGAAGGGCCGATCGCCATGAGATGCGCTCCCAGAGGGATATTTTTATTGATCCACAGGCCAGCCTCCCGGCCGCCCGGGATTCCACCCGTCCCGGCCAGGAACAACGAGGATGTCTCGGGTTGGATGCGCTGCCAACTGGCCTGGCCGAGCGAAAAAGCCAGCACTCCCACCACCGCCCACGAAAGCAGGGAAGGCACGGCCAGGGTGTTGATAGTTTTCCGGTCGGTCTGGCTATCCCGTTTGCGATCCACCAGTTTTCCCATTAAGCGTCCGGCCAACAACGCCACCGCCGGTGCGATGGGTAATAGGTATTGGTATCCTTTGACCGGCCAGATCTGGAAAAAGAGCACCGTCACCAGGATCCATGAAAGCAGCAGTGTTTCCCGCCAGGAGCGTTCGCTCCACAGGAAGATCAGGCCCACCACCCCCACCACCAGCACCATGATCCCCAATGCCTGTGGGACTGACTGCCAGTAGAACAGCGCCGGATGGTTGGGCCGCCGGAATAATTGATAGGTCAGGTAATTCTGGCCGGTGGAACCATGTTTGGCCAGTAACAACGTCAACGGCATCGGTGACACCACCACGGCCAACAGCACCAGCGCCAGGACCAGGTCCCAAAAACGCAATCGCAAGACCGGGGAAAGTGCCAGGAAAACGAAAACGGATGCCAGCAGGATGATGCCGGTCTCTTTGGCCAAAAAAGTCAGGCCCAGGGCGGCTGCCGCGGCAAAGAACCATGCCACCCTCTGCGTCTTGCCAAACCGGGCCAGCATATACAGGGTCAAGGTTCCAAAGAATACCATCGGCCCATCCAGCAGGAATTGCCGGGATACGACCACTTCATACGGCATCAGGGCCAGGAATAAAGCTGCCATTGCCCCTGGAAGCCGCCCGTAGAGGGTTTTGCCTGCCAGATAGGTCAGGTATATCGTGCCCAGGCCGAATGCCACCGCAAGGATTCGCCCGGCTACATCACTGAACTGGATCTTATAGATTAGCGCCAGTAAAAACTGAATCAACAGCGGGTGGGCCCGGAATATTGGAAATATATCCTTAAGCCCGGGTACGCCGGCGATCGCGGCGGCCTGCCCGGCATAAACGGCCTCGTCTGTGTTAAATCCCATAGCATTGATCTGCCAGAGCCGCAGGATCGAACCCGACACCAGCGAAATGGCCAGAACCAACCGGCTGATGGCAACTTCGTGAACCACCGATACCGTCGCCAGACTAGGGCGGGTATCTCTGGCGGAACTCATGGTTCTGGAACCGGCTGTCGCCGAGCCAGGCATGGTGGTTGAAATAGTTAATGTCTTCCCAGGTTTCGTATTCATGCTACTCACCGTATGCTGGCACGCTCGGGCTGGCGGCCAATATGATTGTTGTGTGGAACGGCTTCCAATTCGCTTGCCCGGGTGATATCGCTGGAGACCTGTTTGTCATTCACGAAGGTTGGGATCTGCGACCACCAATCCAAGCTGTTGGAACGGATCACCCTCGCCGGAAGCTTATCCATAGCCTGGCGGATAATAGACTGTTCGACAACATGCAGGTCAAGATCATCATGGCAGTACAGGAACTCTTTCACATCATCATAGGGCGGGAAACCATAGGCATCTTCGCAGTTCGCCAACAAAACTTGCATGGCTTCGCTATTCTGGATGGGCAGGATTTCGTCTGCCCCGCGCTCGATGATGAACATGCCAGTCAGGTTAGCACATTGGGTCAGTTTCACCTTGGGGACCAGCTTGTCAACAAAGTATTTGGGCGGAGGAACCACCATCTGGGTGATCATGTTGATGGTCGCAGCCGGCATATGCGTCTTACTGATCAGGAAAGCCAGGCGACGTCCGGAGCGGGAGTGGATGCGGCTCTGGAAAGGCAGCGACATTTTTTCTTTGAAATTCAGCGTGTCGGTGTTTACAGCCCGAAGGGTGTGATAGCTGATGGTCAGCGGTTTGGGATAGGTCATTGCCGTCCCATCCGGCGAAACAATTGTCATGTCGTCCGAAAGGAAGGCTGCCTGGTCGGTGTTGCGGCGCTGGTATGCCAGGATCTTCAGCAGAGTGGTGGTCTTACCGGTATCGGTGCGGGCAGTGATCATGTAGGCTGCATCGCCAAATGCGATGGTTGCCCCGTGCACCAGTGCATAGCCGCGTTTGACGAAGGTCCAGCGCAGCAGGGGTTCGATCACGTTGGTATAGAGTACGTGCGGCGAGTAGCGCAGCATGGGTGCAGCCACTACCTTTACCGTGGGTTCCCCCATCTCGATGCCGATCTCGAAACCAAGGTGGCCGAGGATCTCCCGGTAGCGCATGTAATGGCCGTTCTCTACGGGGGATTTCTGTGCCCGGGGTACCCCAATGCGAACGTCGATGGTTGGCACTTCGATATCATCCAAAACCCGGAAGGGCTCAAGTTCTGGCAATACCACATCTGACACAACCGTGACGATATTGTGCACGTTATATGCAAAAGCATTCTTACGGGGTAGTCTTCTTGCGACAAGGACAGGTTTCTCTGAGGTGTCTTTGACAGAAGTTTGTCCCCAGATCCAATTATCTGCCACCAGGAACCGTACGACCGTCAGGATCGCCAGCGATACCAGGTTTGAAATCACGTAGTATATTCCCATCACGCCGGTCATCAAATAAATGATTGGGGTTCGCAAGGCCAGTGCGATCAAATTCACCACAAAGAACCATCCCAGCCTTTTTGCGCGACCACGGGCCTGGACTTGTGCCCGATATACAATTCCTTCGGTCAGGCTGAAATTCCACAAGGTGGATGCGACCGTGGCAATCCCGGCGGAAACCAGGTAATAGATATGCAGTTTATCGGTTGCCAGGAACAGGAATAGGGAATTGACCAGGATACCCGTTACCCCGATCAGGGCGAATCCAATAAAGCGCAAGGAACCCTCGCCGAAGCGCAACGTCCAGAGTAGATTGAAATATTTAACGGCTTCCGAAGCCGAGGCTTTGCTCTGTCCGGCAAAGCGTTGCCCAAAGTGGAAGGGCACTTCGGCTTTGCGCAGATGAGGGTTACGAACAAGGATCTCCATCAGGATCTTGAAACCCTTGGGGTGCAGGGCTTCCAGGTCCAGTGCTTTTACCCGCACCAGGAAGAACCCTGTCAGCGGGTCACTGACTCCACGCAGGCGCTGGAAGAAGAAAGCTCGTGCGACCAGATCCAGTCCAATCGAAATCAGGTTGCGGGCAGTATTCAGACCGCTTATCCGGCTGTTTTCTGCGCGCCGGCTTGCCACCACCAGGTCAGCCTGCTGTTCAATGGCAGTATGCAATAGAACAGGGACCATCTCCGCGGGGTGCTGCAGGTCGCCATCCATCACACAGGCATAATCGGCGCGGGCTGCTTTAAGCCCTAAAATTACCGCCCCGCCCAGGCCGTCCGAACGGTCTTGCAGAGGCCGGTGGATCAGACGGACATTCTGCGCAGGGAAACGACTGGCGGCCGCTTCCACAACCTGCGGCGTATCGTCCGTGGAATCGTCCACGAAGATCACTTCAATTAACGTTCCATAAAATGCATTCTTGATACTGGTCAGCAATTTCTCTACGTTTTCCGATTCGTTCCGCGTCGGAACAACGACAGAGACGATGAGACCGCTTTGGTTTGCCTGTGTTTCCTGTGTAAAAATCTTACTCGAATCGATGGTTTTGGTTAACATATTCTCTCCTAATCAGAAACTTTTCCGCTTTTCAGATAAAATTATCCACTAGCTCTCGGAAAGGGAACCTTGAAATTTCCTTATAACTTCAAGGATTATTCAATCCGATGGTTGTTTTCGGTTAATTCATTCCAAACAAAGAACATCCAGCAAATCAGTTTGGCGAGTAACCAACTTATCTCTTTTGCTGAAGACATGCAGCCAGTTATTGCCTTCTCCTACCACGATCACCCGCAACGTCGGGAAACTCATCAGCAGTTGCCCCAGTGAATCTTTCGCGGCCAGTGGAGTAGATTCTCCCAGGATGACCACGTCCGGCTTAAGCTCCAAGGTTTCTGCGACCAAACCACCTATATCCTTTGACTTATAGGTGATTACCTTGAGCTCAGAATTGGAACTTATGAGAACACTCGTCAGCGCTCTACCGATCAACGAATCTTGTTGGACTGCCAGTACACAGGGTATGGTCATATTCATCCTATTTTTGTCTTATTTATCATATATATTAGATAATACAGGGTTAGACAAAAAATGTCCATTACCCATCTGGCATTAACCGGGATTAAAAAAGAGCCATCCTTGGATGGCTTTTTTATAAAAGTGTTAACCCAAACTTTAATCGGGTATTAACCCCCTATTAACAATATCTTCCAGTTACCCACTTTCCTCGGCTTCTGTCACAGCTGAAAAAAATATCCATGAAATCCTCACAATTCCACCGGAATAGCCTTGCAAAAACGCTTAATTTCCACAAAAATAGCGACTGAAATTCCAAAAAATACCCCCTTTTAAACTTGATTTTGATCTGAAATTCATTCCAAGATTCATTTGACAAATGGTTGGAGTTTGGCTGCCTTGCATTCCCATCTGAAAATCCCCAAAAAATGGCCAAAACGCCCTTTTCCACCCTGATTTCCTGGCTATTTTAATACTGGCTCAACTGCACCTTCCAACCTTAATTAATCTCTTCTCATTGTTCTTCATTGTTTTTGCACCACGATCGCACACGCTGTGCGTTTTTCCCTCACGGTTTACGCGTTACGTTTTATTGCCCGTTAATCACCTCCTCCCCCTACTTGCACCTCAGTGCGAGTAATCAGTTCAGCTCAGAGCTGGGAAGCTTTATTTCCTGGGGATTTTGGTGCGCCAGGGCAGCCGCTTCACGCCGGTTCTTTAAATTCAATTTACTGAGAATGTTCCGGATGTGATGCTTGACGGTATTCACCGATAAAAACAGGTGCTCTGCAATCTCAAGGTTGGAAGCGCCGGCTTCCAACTCACGCAATATATCCATTTCGCGTGAACTGAGTTTTGCCAATGGATTCTCCACGCTCTCCAGAGGCCGGGCAATCTGTGAAAATTCATTTATTACCGAACTCATCATTTTGCGTGAAACTGCCACTTCCCCCCGTTCCAACGCCCGCAGACTGGAAAGCAGGTCTGAACTGCTGACATTTTTGAGCATATATCCTTTTGCGCCCAGGCGCAGTGCCGCAAACAGGTTTTCGTCTGCCTCATAAACGGTCAGGAATACAATTTTACAATCTGGTAAGCGTGCCAGGATCGCCCGGGTGGCATCCAGACCGGTACCATCCGGCAGGGAAAAATCCATCAGGATGATATCGGGTTTGTGCACTGCCGCCAGTTCACTCCCCTCGAAAACACTGCCCGCACATCCAACCATGTCAGAATCGGGGGTTGAACGCAGCAGGCTCATCAGTCCCTCGCGAAACAGGATCTGGTCATCTATGATGAGAATCTTTTTAGGTGTTTTGGTTAAAACGTTTTGTTCATCCATAATAATCCGGTTCCTGGCATGACCAATATCATTATTATTTTGTCGGTTTAGAAACCAATAAAAGATTGACTGATATCGTTTCTATTGGTCAATTCCCATTCGCCCCTGGCTATGATTGGGTACGTCAATTTCCACAGTGGTGCCGGAATTTTCCACGGTGGTGAACTTTATAGTGCCATTGATTCCGACCATGCGTTCATTCAGAATTTCCAAACCAAAGTGTTGATCGGCAATTACAGCATCAGGTGCAAAGCCGATCCCATTATCGTGGATTGTCAGCGAGAAATTCTCCTGGCTCCATTCGGCCAGTACCCCAATTTTGTCCGCCCTGGCATGTTTTTCGATATTACTGAGCAACTCTTCAAATGCAAAGAAAATTGCACTTTGTACTTCTTGCGGAAGCAGAAAGGGTTTTCCTTTCGTTTGAAAATCCAGCTCGAAATTTGCGCGCGAAGAAATTTTCTTGGCGTGTTCCAGCAAAAAATTCGTTAAAGTCTGGCTTGTCTCCGGATGGAGTGTTTCGAGAATGCCACGCATGATCTTATAGGAATCGTTCGCAGCAGTGCGCATCATCTCGAGGTCGTGAACAACCTTCTCAAGGGAGAGTTGTTGCCCTTGAGTAATAAGCTGATCCAGTTTGATATGCAGGTAACCCAAATTCTGACCCAGGTGATCATGCAAGTATTGGGAAACGGTTCGCCTTTCGGCCAGGGCTGTTTCCGAAGCCATCATGTCATAAAAGATCTTGCGGTCCTGTCCGTTTTTCAGCGCGACCATAATCTCATCGCCGATATTGTTAAATATATCGAACTGTTCGGTGGTCAGGGTTGCCCCAGGCGTTAGCGCAAATTGTAAAACCCCCAGCAGCTTTTCGGAATCCTTGATCGGCAGGCAAAAAGTCTGGGACTGCGCGAACGTCTCACCCGCACCGGATTCCAGTTTGAGCTGGCTAAACTTTAAGTCGGTAATGGAGCCCTGGCCGATATATTCCTGGCAAGCCGCCTGAGGCAATTTCTTCATCAAATCAGTTCCATCCCTGCTCCATTGCGCAACCAGATCAATTTTGTTGGTAATCAGGTTGGATACATACAAACGGGATTGGCTGACATCTGCCAGGGTACGCGGGAGTCTGGCAATCTGGTCGACCAGCACATCCCAATCAATATACCCCGATAATTCCAGGCTTAGCTTGCCCTTGGCCTCCAATATCCGGATGATATGGTTCTGGTTACGAATCCCCTGCGATAAGGAAACCAGCAAGATTCCAATTACCAGCAAAAGAATTGAGAAAATGCCGAATTCGATATCATGAATTGGGTTGTTGATCTTGATGGTGAAATCATAGGCTTCAAAGGATAGTATCAGGAAAGCCGCCACAATCAGCATCCATCCTTGCCAGCTTGCAATCCAGCCTGGAATATGAGAAAGTTTACCGGACCCGCGCAAAGCAGATGAGGTTGATTTTCCTTTCGGAATGGACCTTTCTTTCATTTTGGCCTGCTTACTTAACAATTGAAATAAGTCCAAAAATCGGACAGCGAATTGCTATTTATTTTGTTTCTCTGATGTCTGATTTGTAATATAAACAATATTATCACATTTATCATAATTAATAATAGACTTGTACGGTACTTTTGGGTGATGAAGGCAGTGGATCTATTGCCCCCTGTTTTATGAAGCACAGGCGCGCGGCTTAAGAGAATGCCGGGCGCCTGTCTCAAATGGTCATCAAGCTAAGCTTGCTTCTGGATGTAATCTGCAAATACGTATGTTCCATCCTTCAATTGGGCCCAGCCGTTGGCGATGCTGACAACTTGCAGCACGTCCCCTTTCGCTGCAAAACGCACGAAAGCGGAATTGGAATCCGGCTTGGCTCGCACATTGATGCGCGCGTAGATCACCACGTATGGCACCGTTGTCGGCGGAGGGGGAGGTGGCGGAGGCGTGACCGGGGTAGTGGAGCTTTGCTGGCTGATGTAAGCCGCAAAAACATAGGTCCCATCCAACAGTTCGGCCCAGCCGTTGGAAATATTGACAACCTGCAATACCTCGCCCTGCGCTGCAAAACGCACAAAGGCCGCATTACCGGAGGGCTGTGCGCGCACATTAATGCGTGCGTACATTACCACGTAGGGAACTGTTGCGGGGGGAACAGGATTCGGGATGGGTGTAGGTGAAGGAGTACCCGGGTTGGTAGGCGACTGCAGGGTGATGTATGCTGCAAGGACATATGAACCATCCGTTAATTGTGCCCAGCCGTTGGTGATATTGACGACTTGCAGAATTTCATTCTGAACAGCATAGCGTATCCAGGTGGAGTTGCCATCCGGCAACGCCCGCACATTGATGCGTGGATAAATTACCACGTAGTTAACCGGTGAGGTCGGGGTTGGGCTGGGCGTACCAGAAACTGGATTAACGGTATTTGCCTTGATCGCATTGATGAACGCTTTTGAGAATTGGCTGACATCCAGGGGTAACTGAACATTATCCTTGCTATACGAACCTGGCAAAATAAAGGCATCGCCCGTGAACTGGTGTCCCATCATCAGTTGAGGTAGTTGCCCGGAGGCCAGGATAATATCATAATCCGGCAACCAGGTCGACACGAGCTGTGCCCAGGTTATTTGGGTGGCCTCTTTGGGTTGCTTTCCATATTGCGGCACCCATGAACGATACAGCGGCAGCCAGGTATTCATTCCGGTGGCCCAGGTACTGACGAAGCCGTTATTGGTGTACACGCCACTTTGGGGGAACTTACTGTGCAGCTCTTGAACAAATTTCTGGTTATGGTCGCTGATTAGGGCGGGGGTAGCGGTTGGAACGCTGCTCATGGGAATGGTGCCGGCGCGACCTTGCTGCCAGGCAGTCCAATCAGTCCACCATTGCTCCTGGTCAGCCCAGACCCACTTTACCGGCAGCCCTTCTGACTGGATAATTTGCGCCAACCAATCGGCCTGTTGGATGGGGTCCTGGGTAATATCATCCCAATAGTAGGCCTGCAAAACCATGGAACTTTTCGTGGCGACATCGAGGCATTGCTGGAGCGAAATAGGTGAAAGGATTTTCTTACCCGTACTATCAAAGGCCGGATATAGACCCACTACCACCGATACACATCCGCCATCTTCGAACTCTTTCGGGTTGATATGGTCGCACCAGATGGATACATCCGGCGCCAGCACAGGATCAAGAATTTTCATACTTTACTCTCCTTGTCAACCAATTTGCTCGGGGATCAATTGCGGTTCTTCTATAAATTCGGCCCGGTATTCAATCCGGGTTGGATGGGAAACCGTAATCCACAGAACCGGAATTTAATCAGGCAGGCGTAGCACTTGTGTCCATCATAATGCCAACTACAGCAGAATCGCCATGCAGGAAAGTGGAGGTTAATACCTATTCATTGGATATAAATATACCCAATATCCATATTTGATTGGCCACAATAGCATTGTTAAGGAACTTACAAAATTTTCCGAACATAGTGATTTTACTACACCCTGGCACAGGCTAGTATTCCCCCTTCGGTAACCCTCTTCACTGGCGAGGCAAGCAATCCTTATTCGTTTGTTCTCGACCACGTTTCATCACAAATCTATCCTAAAATTCAAGAGAAGTTCGCATTTTGAGCGTGTTCGGCTTCGCACCCTTCGAGTATGCTTCGCGACCGCACACACTCAAAATGCGGTTCTTCGCTAATATTCGGATCGATATTAACTCATTTTTCGCCATTCATCCTTTCCACGTCGCTGGCATGGTAAAATCACCTTCCCTGTCCAAAATGGAATACCGGGAAACCACCCAAATCATCCAACGCCATGTCTATCGCTGAATTCACTCTCGCCCGCCGCCACGCTTCCAACCGGCGCAACCATACCCGCTGGATAATTTCCTACGCTTTGCGTTATTGGTGGCTGCTACTAATCATGTTCATAGGCGCAGTCGGCAACGCCGGCCTGGCTGCCTATATCCCGGTATTAACCGGCGACGCCTTCAATGACATGCTCAAGGTCCCACCGGAAACCAAAGTGCTGCTTCCGCTGGCGCTGCTGATGGGCGGTTCGCAAATCGTGCGCGGGGTTCTGCAGTTATGCCGCAATTTTGGGGCAGAGTTCATGGCCCAGCGGGTGGAGCGGGATGTACGCGATGAATTATATGTCTCCCTGCTCGCCAAGAGCATGACCTTCCATAACCTCCAACCGGTCGGCGATACCATGGCGCGCGCCACCAATGACGTGCGCGAAGTCAATTATATGTTCAGCCCGGGAGTCAACCTGGTGGTTGGCTCGCTGGCCTTCCTGGTAATGCCGCTGTTCATTGCACCATACTACCATTGGTCGCTCCTGCTGGCCCCGGTCCTGTTTACCATATCCTATTTTTTTGCCCTGAATCGCTACCTGCGCACACTCGACCCAATTACAGAAGATGTGCGCTCCTCTTTCGGAGTGATGAACACGCATCTATCCGAAGCATTGGATGGCGTCGAGACCGTCAAAGGCGCCGCCCAGGAGGATGCCGAAGTGGGGCGCTTTGCAAACAACGCCGGCCAGTTGCGAAAAAATATGGTCCGGCAGGGGGACGTTGAAGCGCGATTTTTGCCGCTCTTGTTATTCTACATCACCTTGGCAATTGGCCTGCTGCACGCCATCCTGTTATTCCGGATGGGCATCCTGAACACCGGGGATGTGGTGGCCTACTTTGGCCTGCTGCTCTTGCTGGATTTCCCAACCTGGACCTCCATCTGGGCCTACTCGCAAATCTCCTCCGGCTTGGCCGGCGCCCGGCGTATTTTGGAATTGATCAACCGCGAGAATGATCTCGACCAAAACGCCCTTGGCTGTACACAGGCCATTCGCGGCGAGATCGAATTCCGCCATGTGAACTTTGCCTATCCCACCGGCGAAGCAGTACTCCAGGATATTTCCTTCAAGGTAAAACCTGGTCAGACCGTTGCAATTGTTGGGCAGACTGGCACAGGCAAGACATCGTTGATGAGGCTGGTCAACCGCACCTATGATACGAGTGGCGGACAGATCCTGGTGGATGGTGTGGATGTACGAGACTGGAACCTGGCCTCGTTGCGGTCACAGATATCCATTATTGAGCAGGATATCTTCCTGTTTTCGCGTTCGATTGCCGAAAATATCGCCTTCGGGAAACCAGATGCGACCCGCCAACAGGTGGAGGCGGCAGCCCAATCCGCCCAGGTGGATGATTTTATCCACGAGTTCGAAAAAGGGTACGATACCGTCATTGGCGAGCGGGGTGTCACCCTCTCCGGCGGACAGCGCCAGCGCCTGGCAATTGCACGCGCATTCCTGACCGATCCGCGCATCCTGATTCTGGATGATTCAACCAGCGCGATCGACTCTGCCACCGAAGACAAGATCCAGCGCGCCATTGCTGCGGCTGCCAGAGGCCGGACCACCCTCATCATCACCCATCGCCTGTCACAGATCCGCTGGGCAGACCTGATCATCGTGCTGCGCAAAGGCCACATTGCAGCCATTGGCAACCATGATGAGCTGATGAAAACTTCAGATGCTTATGCCCGTATATTTAGAGAATAGCCATGGGATTCTACGAAGGCCTCAACGAAGAGCAATACGACCGCCAGTATCCTGACCGCGAGCTGACCCGCCGCATCGTTGGATATTTCACTGCACAGCATGGCTGGGTGGCATTGGTAGCGATCCTGACCGTCCTGATGGCAGTTATTTCCGCAGCGGAACCGGTGGTGGTAAGCAAAGGTCTTGATGCACTGAAGGGCCAGCCCAGCCTGGCAGCCAGCTTGCTGATCGGGTTGATCGTGCTATTCATTGGTGTCTCCAACTGGGGTCTCAACTGGATCAGGCGCCGCCTTACCGTTCGCATCGTGGGAGATGTCATTCTCAACCTGCGCACACTGTCCTTCCGGGCCGCAGTTGAACACGATCTATCTTTTTACGATCAATTCTCTTCCGGCCGAATCGCATCGCGCATCAATTCCGATACCAACGATCTTGGCAATCTGGTTGTCATCATTACGGATGTATCTGCGCAGGTTTTCCAGGCGGTTCTGCTGGGGGTGGTCATTTTCGAAACCGAGTGGCACCTGGCCCTGTTGCTTTTTGCCTTCTTACCATTCATTTTTGGCCTGGCACTCGGCTTCCGCGGCCTGGCCCGCAAGGTCACCAAAAGCGGCATGGAAGCCATGGCAGATGTCAACTCGGCCATCAAGGAAACGGTCAGCGGGATCGCCATCGCCAAGAATTTCCGCCAGGAAAACAGTATCTTTGAGACCTTCAACAAGGCCAACCAGACTTCCTACCGGGTCAATGTGTGGCGCGGCTTCATCCTATCCCTGGTCTGGCCTTCATTAAATACATTGGCAGGGATCGGCACTGCCACCCTGGTTTTCGCGGGCGGCTTGAGCGCGGCGCAGGGGGCCGTTACCATCGGGGCATGGTACCTGTTCATCCTGAGCCTGGGGCGCTTCTTCGATCCGGTCATGAACCTTTCGGCCTTCTGGTCCAATATCCAGTCCGGGTTGAGCGCAGCCGAGCGCATCTTCGCCCTAATGGATGCCGAGCCGAACGTTGTTCAGACCGCAAAGCAGGATGTTCCGGCCCTGCAGGGCGCAATCCATTTCGATAATGTTTCCTTCCGCTATGCTGAGAATGAACCGGTATTAAGTGAATTCAGCCTGTCGATCCAACCTGGCGAAAACCTGGCCATCGTAGGACACACAGGCGCCGGGAAGTCCTCACTGGCCAAACTGATTGCGCGTTTTTATGAATTCCAATCCGGAAGAATATTGATTGACGGGACAGATATCCGAACATTAAACCTGCAGCAATATCGCCGGCAACTGGGGATTGTTTCACAAATACCCTTCCTTTTTTCCGGAACGGTGGCAGAAAACATTCGTTATGCCTGTCCGGATGCCAGCAATGCTGAAATCCTTAGCATGGCACGCCGAATCGGCGATGGAGACTGGTTGGAGACATTGCCAGATGGACTGGATACTCTGGTAGGAGAACGCGGCAGCATGCTCTCGATGGGGCAACGCCAATTGGTGGCCTTGCTGCGAGTGCTGATGCAAAAACCAGCCATCTTCATCCTTGATGAAGCCACTGCCAGTATCGATCCATTCACAGAATGGCAAATCCAGCAGGCCTTGAACATGATTCTGGTAAAATCAACCAGTATCCTGATTGCTCACCGCCTCTCCACGGTCAAAGCCGCCGACAGGATCATCGTGATCGAAAAAGGCATGATCATTGAGACAGGCACCCACACCGGGCTGCTGGCACAGGCCGGGCATTATGCCAATTTATACAATACCTACTTCCGGCACCAATCACTGGCCTACGTAGAGCAGGCAAAAGATCGGATGGACAATTTCAATAAATAGAGCGTTAATGGGATGACAGCCCCTTCGTCCCCAATGTATTGAACCGATACGATTTGATAGTAAAATAAGCGCCGAGGGCCTATCAATGACTTCATTCTTCCAATTGTTGCAAAGCTTTGTTGTTGCCATGAAAAGCGGGCACCTGCCCCAATTGGGCATTTGGACCTATCTGGTCCTGGCCTTTTTGGTAGCCATCGAAGGGCCTGTGGCAACCCTTCTGGGAGCTGCCGCCGCTTCGGCCGGCCTGATGCGGCCATGGCTCGTGTTTATTTTTGCCGCCGGTGGCAATCTCACAGCCGATTCGCTTTGGTACACCCTGGGTTATGCCGGAAAACTCGAATGGGCATTAAAGTTTGGGCGCAGGTTGGGTTTGCAACCCGAAGTGCTCGAACGGCTGGAACAGGGCATGCACAAACATGCCGCCAAGATCCTGTTTGTCGCCAAACTCACCGTTAGTTTCATGATACCATCGCTGATTGCAGCCGGACTGATCAAGGTTCCCTGGAAACGCTGGTTTCCCGCCTTGTTCGCAGGCGAAATGATCTGGACCGGGTCGCTGATACTGGTGGGGTTCTTTGCCACTGAAGCCATCAAACGCGTGCAACAGTGGGTGGAATATTTAGTCCTGGGATTATCGGTGGTTTTCATCATCTTCATTATCACGATCGGGCGGCGGATCTTACGCAAGGGTCTCAGCCTGGATGATGAAGAAGCCGGAGAACTGTCCAGCAAGTAAGGGAACCAGTCACTCCGATGCGAATTTTGATCGTAGAAACCCCTCAATATATTGCCTTCCACGGTCAGGCAATTTTCACCATCAACCTGGCCGAGGGCCTGGCAAAAAACGGTCATACCGTGCTTGCCCTGGTCGGTTCGGAGCGAGGACGCGGATACCAATCCGAAAGAAATGGTGTGCAAATCCAGGCCGTTGATGCTTTGGACTTAAATTTTTTACACCCCGATTCCTGCATTCCGCTCTTCTCTGCAAAGGCCGTCCGGCAAGTTTTCGAATCGTTCCAGCCGGATATTGTTCATATCCAGGATCATTATTTCTTATCTCGTAACGCTGCCATCACAGCGCAGCGCTTAGGCGTGAAATGCGTTGGTACCAATCACTTCATGCCCGAAAACCTGGCTCCATATGTGCCAGTGTTCTCCAGGATCAAACCGCTTTTTAATTGGGTGGGTTGGCATTGGATGCGGGAGACCTATGACCGCCTGGACGCCGTGGCCTGCCCATCCGGGACCGCTGCCAGGATGCTGCGATCCGTTAAGATTCGCCCGCCGGTCTTTCCGATCTCCTGTGGGGGCAATACCCACTTCTTCCACCCCGACCCGGATGTGGACCGCTTTGCCTGGCGGAAACGCTACGGGATCGACCTCAAAAAACCATCTTTTTCTTCGTGGGGCGCGTGGACCGGGAAAAACGCCTGGATGTGCTTCTGCACGCCATGGCATTGCTCAAGCGGGAGGATCTCCAACTGGTTATTGGCGGGAAGGGCGCAAACCAAAATAAATTGGCTGCGTTGGCAAACGGACTTGGGCTGGGGGCAAAGGTGCATTTCACCGGGTTTATCCCGCAGGAGGACCTGCCATCAGTGTTGAATAGCATCGATATCTTTGCCATGCCCAGTGAAGCCGAGTTGCTCAGCATCGCCACCTTGCAAGCCATGGGATGCGCCCGCCCGGTGCTGGCAGCCAATGCCGTTGCCCTGCCCGAACTGGTAACGGAAGGAATTAATGGGTTACTTTTCAAACCTGGCGATGCGACCGATGCCGCCCGCTGCATGGAATGGTTCGCAGATCATCCCGAACGCTGGTCAGGGATGGGCGCGGCCAGCTTGGAAAAAGTCCAGCCGCACAGCCTCGAAAACATTGTCCACGAATATGAGACACTTTACGAAAAGGTTTTATCCGGCAATCGTCTGGATCTCCCCGCGTAGATTGATCTACTCGAGCAAGGCCTCCACCACATGATTAGCATCGGCCAGCCGCTCGCTCAATAACTGTGCAATGAATTTGTGCAAAGCAGAAGCCAGGTTGGGGTCATTACTCTCCATCTGCAGCAATTTTTCGTTCGACAGGAAATAGATGACACCGGGCTGGTCGGCAATCACCGAAGCGGTGGCCGGATGGCCGGTATATTGACTCATTTCGCCGACGATCGTCCCGGTCATCTTGCGCAGACGCACCTGTTGGCCCGTGTCGAGCTCCAGCTGCACTTCCGCACCGCCAGTTTCGATGAAGAACAACCCGCTGGGAGGCTGGCCCTGCCGGATCAGGATCTGGCCTGCCTGTACCTGCATGCAGTCACAATAGGCCTGTAATTTCTGCGCGCCACCGTGGCCCGGGAGAACCTCTCTCAGGTGCTGGAATAGGGACGGAAATTCCTGCCCGGGCACGCGGCTGGTGGTAATGATCTGGTCTTCACACCATGCCACTCCGCGATTCAGATCAGGGAATGTGCGCCACAAAGCCGCGTCCGGCCGGGTGAGCATTTCCAATTCCAGTTTTGCCTGCATGGCGGAAGAAAGATGGGTCAGGACCAGCACAAAAGCATTGGTCTGGGCCAATTGTTTCATCTTGACGAAGCTCATTACCGCCGAGGAATCCAGCCCACTGACATGGCCAAAGTCAAGCACAATGAAACGCAGGCCGGCATGGCCCGGTTCACTGATACGTTTTTGCACCTGGTCGAGCAGTTTGTTGACTGTACCGAAGAAAATATATCCTTGCAATTCAAGGATGTAGATCAGATCGGCGTGGTCACGCAGATACTGATTATATGAAGGTGGACGATCCACATTACTGTGGAAACATTCCCCTGAAAGGGCATGCCTGCTCACGCTGGTGTGGCTGTAATCGTAGACAAACAATCCAATCGCCAGCAACAGGCCCAGGCCAACCCCCTGTAATACGCCGATGCCATTCATGGCAACCAGGATCAGCAGGATGATGATGTAATCCCGTTTGGACATCTTGAACCAGGCATCATAGACCCACTCCACCAGGAAAGACAATCCCAGGAAAAGCAGCAACCCGCCGATAACCGGCTTTGGCAATAAAGAAAGGATGGGAGCACCAAAGAATAATGTCAACGCGCACAGGCCGGCCGAAAAAACTCCGACCAAGCGGCCACTGGCTTTGAGCCGGTATCCCAGGGCTGAAAGGCTGAGGGCCTGGAAACCGGGCGTTCCGCCGCTCATCCCGGATAGGAGATTGGCCAGGCCAGCGGAGCGTAATTCGCGGTCCAGGTCAACATCCTGGCGAACGGTTAATTCCAGGCCGGTGGCGTTCAGAAGCAGGGCGACCGCGCTGACCAGCAGAATGGTGGCAATGCTGGCAGCGCTGCCTAAAATTGCCGGCCAATGGATCAAGCTGAGATCTGACAGGGTAAGCGGGTGCCAGAGATTACCCTGCGGAAAAGGTCCAAGAAACCACCCTCTGGCAGTCTCATAGGCTATCGAACTGTGAGTAACCCACAATACAATATAGAAGACCAGAGTGGCGGCCAGCACCAAGCCTGGGATAATCAGAAAATGGTTATAACGGCGCACAACCAGATAGAGCAGGATTGCGAAAATTAGACCCGGCAGCCAGCGGTCCAGAACGCCGGCTTGAAGTAAATGCGGCAGCCCGGTAAGGGTCAGGCTGGCGTTGGCCATTACACCAAAGGAACCTTTAACCAACAGCCAGCCTGTGCCAGCCAGGAAGCCGCCAATGACCGGGTAGGGAATAAAGCGGATCAGGCCGCCCAGCCGAAATGAACCCATCAGGAGAAAACCGATCCCGGTGACGAGCGAAGTGACTGCCATGACTGCCACTACAGTGGCATAGGTGGCTTCGGGTGAGGTGGAAGGAGCAAGGCTGGCGGCAATCCCGGCAACTAATGGAGCCAGGATGGCTGCCGGGGTATCCTGTCCGACTGCGATCGTGCCACGCATGGAACTGGTCAGCGCTACCACCACTCCAATTATCACAGAACTGAACAGGGTAATTCCGATGCCGTTAGAGACAAAACGCGCCAGATTCCCTGAGAAGATCAGCGCTGCCAGAGATATCTCGATTATTACCGTAAGGATACCGGAAATTACCCCGGCCATCAGGCTGGAAAAAAGATGCCGGGGTTGGAATTCATCTGCTAGTTGGCGAAGGTAAGTTTGTCCCATGAATTTTCCTCAGTTGGGGGTCGCGCGGAAATTATATACCATTTTCCTCTGACACATCTCTAATTTGACAATCCCTGCCTGCCCTGCTATACTGGCAGCATAATGTTGACTTTACCTGCCAAATTTGGCAGTTTGCAAGGTAACAATTTAGCTGTTCTTCCCATCCCCTTAACCAGCACGGGGAGTTTTGTATTATTTTAAGCAAAGACATGACCGGGTGGGACAGTATATTTCAATCAAATTATAAGGAAAACAATGAGTAAAGAAAAACTGCGCATCATCCCCATCGGCGGCCTGGGTGAGGTCGGCAAGAACATGATGGTGTACGAATACAACGGGCAAATCCTGATCGTAGATGCTGGGCTAATGTTCCCGGATAACGACATGCTCGGGGTGGACTATATCATCCCCGATTTTAAATATCTGCGGGACCACGCTGCCCAGGTTTTGGGAATCGTGATCACTCACGGGCACGAAGACCATATCGGCAGCATTCAGCACCTGCTGGGTGTAGTGATGGTACCGGTATATGCCACACCGCTCACGCGCGGCCTGATCGAGGTCAAGCTGGCACGCAACGGGCTGGCCGGTAAAGCCGACCTGCATACCATCCAGGCCGGGGAGACCTTCCGGGTCGGGCCGTTCCAGATCGAGACTTTCCACGTGTGCCATTCCATCCCGGATGCGATCGGGCTGGGAATTACCACGCCAGCCGGGTTGGTGATCCATACCGGAGACTACAAGTTCGACCAGACCCCGGTGGATAACTGGCCGACCGATTTCGCCAAGCTGGCCGAATTTTCTTCACGCGGCGTGGATGTTCTGCTGGCCGATTCGACCAACGCCGAACGCCCCGGCTGGACCCCCTCCGAACGCGTGATCGGCCCGGCCATGGACGAGGTTTTCCGCAACGCGCCCGGACGGATCATCATCGCCACTTTCGCTTCGCTAATCGCCCGCATGCAGCAGGTTGCAGATGCAGCGGTACAACACAATCGCAAGTTGGCCTTTGTGGGCATGAGCATGGTTGATAATGTGAAAATAGCCCAAAAGATGGGCTACTTGAATATCCCTGAATCAACCCTGGTCAGCCTGGACGAAGGTTTACACCTGCCGAAAAAGGAAGTGGTGCTGATGTGCACCGGCTCCCAGGGCGAACCCACCTCCATAATCGGAAGACTTTCCGCCGGTACTAACCGCCAGTTCGACATTGAAACCGGCGATACCATCGTTATTTCTTCCCACCCCATCCCTGGCAACGAGGAAGCCATTAACAAGACCATCAACCGTCTTTTGCGGCGCGGCGCTGAAGTGATCTACGAAGCCCTATCGGCAGTCCACGTTTCGGGCCATGCCAGTTCCGAGGAAATGAAACTCCTGCTGAACCTGGTCCGGCCAAAATTCTTCATGCCCATCCATGGCGAACTACACCAACTAAAACGGCATGCCGCATTGGGAAAACAGGTTGGTATCCCTGCGGAAAATATCGTTGTAGTTGAAAATGGGCAGGTGGTGGAACTGGCAGACGGCAAATTCACCCTGGCGGAACGGAATCCGGGCAACTATGTTTTCGTGGAAGGGGACAGTGTCGGAGATATCGACCTGGATGTGATGCGCGAACGCGAACAATTGGCCCGATCCGGAGTGGTGCTCATCAATATTCCGCTGGATAAATATTCCGGGCGGCTGCTCAAGGAACCCGAGGTCATTACGCGCGGCTTTATTTCCCCCGAAGATGCCGAAGCAATCATTCCGGCTGTTCGAAAGAAGGTCAGCGACCTGGTTAACAGCGCCGGCCTGGACGATGAAAAACTCATCACCGACGCGGTGCGGTCGCTTTTGCGCAACCAGACCGGTCGCAGGCCGATGGTTTTCACGGCAGTAACGAAAGCATAAAAAATCAGGGCGGGTTCAGAACCTGCCCTGATTTTTAATTAAATGAATTCATTCGGTAACAGTTCAGCCTATTGAGTTGAGGAATGAACGGTTGATTTATTTATAAATGGTAAAAACTATGACCAATAAGATCACGCCAATCACGAAGGCACCGGCACCCTGCCATTTGGCCAGCTTGGGTTTGGGGAAAGTCTCCGGCTTGAAAAAGGCCAGGTAGACGATGTACGGGCCGCCGAATAGACCGGCGGCCCCGATACCATATAACAGCATGCGAACAATGGTGCTCATAGGGTGCTCCTTTTATTCTTTCCAACCAAACTGCCCGCGCAGTCGGACAAAACAGACTTCCAAACCGAGGCGGCATTTGAATTCTTTACCGGTGCGCTTCCAGACTTCCAGATGCTGTACATTGCGGGCTCCCACAGGGATGACCAGTTGCCCTTCTTCGGCCAATTGATCGAGTAAAGGCTGAGGCGCCCGGGGAGCCGCGGCCGCTACCAGGATGCGGTTATAGGGTGCGGCATCCGGCCAGCCTAGGCTGCCATCGCCGGCGTGCACATGGACATGAGTATAACCCAATTCGGCCAGAGTCTTCCCTGCCTGCTGCGCCAGTTCCGGTATCAGCTCCACGGTGTGAACTTCATTTGCCAGCTCCCCCAGCACCGCGGCCTGGTAACCACAGCCGCCGCCGACTTCCAGCACACGGTCGGCTGGCTGCGGTCCCAGCAATTCGGTCATCAGGGCCACAATATACGGCTGCGAAATGGTCTGGCCGTAGCCGATTGGCAGTGGACCATCGGCATAGGCCCAAGCCAGGTCATCCGCAGGGATGAAGCATTGACGAAGTACGGATCCCATTACTGTCAAAACACGTGCATCGTGAATACCGCGCCCGGCAAGCTGTTCCACAACCATGCGTTCGCGCCTCAGGGCAAATTCATCTTTTGCCATAATATTTCGTGTCAATCAGAAAATGGAAGAAGAACCGCAATTTGAATTTATGGATAACATCTTCATTCATCGTCGCGCAGGATCAACCGCTGCGCAATCTGGCGGTCCACCTTTCCCATCGGGTAATACTGCAAATCGGCGGGATTGACCCAGGCCAATTCAGCCGCTTCGACTGGTTTCGGCTCTCCTTCAATCAATTTGCATAAGAAGGCATGCAGGGTAATGCTGAAATGGGTATAGGCGTGCTGGTACACTCCAAACGGTTTGCCCACCTGGATCAGCGAATCCAGCTCTTCCCGAATCTCGCGAGTGAGGCATTGCTCGAGAGATTCATCCTGCTCGATTTTTCCACCTGGGAATTCCCACATCCCGCCCAGCAGCCCCCTGGATGGGCGCTTGGCTAGTAAAAGCTTGCCTCCACGTTGGATCACAGCCGCGGTGACAGTGTAATGGGGCACATCCACCTTGGGCTTCAACACCGGGCGCTGATCCTGGATTCCAAGGTGATAGGCCTGGCACATTCCAGTCAACGGGCAAAGAAGGCAGCGGGGCTGTTTGGGCAGGCAAACGGTCGCGCCCAGGTCCATCAAAGCCTGGTTGTAATCCCCCGCCCGGCCGAGCGGTAAATGGGTTTCCGCCAGATTCCATAGGAACTCTTCTCCAGGAGCGGAATCGGCAGGCTGGGCGACATCGAAAACACGCGCAAAAACCCTCCGTATATTTGCATCCAGCGTGGCTACATCCTGCCGAAAAGCCATCGAGGCGATGGCTCCCACGGTATATCGTCCAATGCCTGGCAACTTGCGAAGCGCCTGTAAATCGGCCGGCAGTTCACCCCCATATTCTTCCATGACAATCCTGGCAGCCTTATACAAATTACGCGCCCGACTGTAATATCCCAGCCCCTCCCAGGCAGAGAGAACCGCCTGCTCGGAAGCGGCGGCCAGGGTGGCAATACTCGGAAAGCGCTCCATCCAGCGCTCGAAATATGGGATGACCGTCTCGACACGCGTCTGTTGGAGCATGATCTCAGAAACCCAGATTACATATGGATTTAACGAACCCCGCCAGGGCAATTTTCGGCCCTGGCGGGAATACCAGTTCAAGATCAATTCGGAGAATTCACCGGTAGTGTGGTTATCTCCGGTTGGCGTTTTTGCTTCGATAGACACTTTCTAGAATTGGAACCCGTTGCGCGCCGGAACAATCTTGTATGAAAAATTCTTTCCCAGGGTCAGCAATTTATCCTGCATCTGGACCCAGCCATCCGAGTGCAGAACTTGCTGTACCGCCGGTAAATCATCAGCCAGGATACCAACCTGGATCTGCGGGTAATCCCCGAAAATGGTTGCCCAGGCTTCCACCGGTTGGAATCCCAAGCGCTGCACATTGGGGATAAATTCCCCAATGACAAACTCGAAATATTCCTGTTCCTTTTCGGGAGCGATGTCCCAGGTCATCATTAATTTTACAGACATGGCAGCAGCCTTATTCGCGCTGATAATCCAGCACGACCAACTTCGTCTCATCCGGCAGGCTCGTTTTGGTCACTTTGAGACTCGGCAAGGTTTCGGCTTCGTGCATGCCCATTTCTTTCAGGAATTTATCCAGCTTGTCGAGGGGCACTTTGGTTGCCGGGGTAGAGTAGTGCATCGGGATGACGATGTTCGGCTCCAACAGGCTGACGATTTCAGCCGCTTTGGCCGCGTTCAAGCCGCTGCCCCCGCCGACTGGGATAAGCACAATGTGGACCGTCCCGAGGCTTTCGATTTCATTCTGAGGCGGTACCGAGCGCATGTCACCCAGGTGCGCCACCGTGATACCCATGTAATCGAAGACATATAGCGTATTGCGCGGTTTATCATCCGCCTTCTTGCCCTGCCCATCCATCTGGACACCGGTAATAAAAACGCTACCAATCTCGAATTCACCCGGCCCGGTGATGGCATGTGAATAGCCTTTGACCGCACTTAGGTAGTTATGCCCGGGTGCATCGTGGCTGGAGGTAACGATATCGGCTTTCAGTTTGAGCGGCGTATACCCCACTGCATCCGCATCGAACGGATCACAAACGACCGTGGCCATGCCACGCTCGGCTAAACGAAAACAAGAATGTCCGTACCAGGTAATTTCCATTAGTCCTCCGTGCGAGCCAATTATACACGGATAATGTTTCTTCTCAATAAATTGGAGAAGGGTGTTCTTACTGTTGGCAGGCAAAGCCTGCCAACACCACCCCAAACCCCGACAAGGTACCTTATAATTATGGGAATGGAATTCGAACTATCACCTCGACAGGCCGGTTCCGCAACCGTGCAGCGCACCAGCGCATGCTGGCGACTGGAAATACCGGCCGGGCCAGCGCGGAGCTATCGTTTAGCCCAGCTCGACGACTACGCCCGAACGCCGCGCAGCCGCTTGAGCCACACGCCGCCCTGGACCTTGCAAGTGCGCGCACGTGCTTCAAGCGTGGACCTGCCCGGCACCTGGGGTTTCGGCCTCTGGAACGACCCCTTCGGGCTCTCGCTGGGCTTTGGAGGCGGCAAACCCCTGCGCCTGCCAACCCTACCGCAGACCGCCTGGTTCATGCAAGCTTCCCGGCCGAACTGGCTTTCCCTGCGGGATGATCCTGAAAGAGTTCCCGCCAATGGTTTCTTTGCAGGAACCTTTCGCTCACCCACACTCCCAGCTCTTCTTCTGGCACCCGGGCTGCTGGCTTTACCACTATGCGCAATCCGCCCCATCTCGCGGGTGCTACGCCGGGTGGCCGCCCGTTTCATCCAACAGGATGCCGCCAGGGTTGATCTGGATGTGACGCAATGGCACGAATACTCCATCGAATGGATTCAAGAAAGCTGCAAATTCAGCGTGGACGGGAATGCGCTCCTGCATACAGACTTTTCGCCGGTTGCTCCGCTGGGAATGGTGCTTTGGATTGACAACCAGTACGCGGCCTGGACCACGGAAGGGCGACTGGGCTACGGCACTCTGGAAAATCCCGCCGCCTGGCTGGAAATTGAAGAAATGGAGATTTTTAATTGATGATTATTGATTGGAGATTGCTGATTGAAAATGAAGGCGCTTTGCAGGGTACTTGTTCCGCAGAACGAAGAGGAACGAACGGAGGGAGATGAGAAGAGGCAGGGGACAGGGGCGAGAAGAAGGGGGAAAGGGAGAACGGCAAGAAATTTTGGAGGATGATCAGGGATGGTGAAAAACCAGGAGTTTCCGGCATGGAGCAATTTTAGAACTTATGTTCTTATTCCGCAAGGATAAAGCCGATCAATTTTGCAGCAGGTGGATACAAATCCTATGGCATCGGGTTATTGGAACCCCAATCGGAGCCCTTTGCCAAAATAATAACTCATTTCTTTCCTTATCCCCCGGCAACTCCCATTGAACCCCGCCTGGGGTATAATCAGCAATATGTCTGTGGATGATTTGAAAGATACACAACCGACCGGACCCTTGCACGAAACCCAGTCGAATTCCCCCTCCCCTGAAAAAGAGAAACGATTCCCCCGCTGGCTGGTGGCGTTGTGCGTGCTGCTGTTGCTTGCCATTGGTCTGCTGGGTGGTTATGATTCAGGGATGACCAAACGCTATGCTGCGCAAGGTACCGTTGCGGCAGGCCAGATGAGCGAGCAATTCCAGCTGGGCACCAATGCGCTGGCATCCGGCAATTACGAGCTTGCCAAACAGTATTTGGAAGGCGTCCTGCGGGCCAACCCGAACTACCCCGGTATCCAGGCGGCTTATACTGATCTGCTGGTGCGCATGCAGGTAAATACCACGCCGCAGGATTCGCCCACGCCCGTCCTTTCCCCGACCCCGGATCTGCGCAGCGCAGATCAGATCTTCAATACAGCCAGCCAATTACTTAATTCCAGCAACTGGGACGGGGCGGTCACCAACCTGGATTCCCTGCGCAAGTCCTTCCCCACTTACCATACCGCCCAGGTGGATGGGATGTATTATATGGCCCTGCGCCAGCGCGGCGTGGCACAAATCACCGCTGGCTGCCAGAACGTCAACCTGGAAGGCGGCATCTATGACCTGACGCTGGCAGAGCAATTTGTTGGCACTGGTAAGCTGGATGACGTAGCTGAGAGTTTACGCACCTACGCGCGCCTGTACATCATCGGAGCCAGCTTCTGGGACCAGGACTGGGGGCAGGCGCAGAGTATTTTTGCACAGGTGATCACCGGCTATCCCAATATGGCGGATGGTTCCTGTTTGAGCGCCAACCAACGTTGGGCGGAGGCATCCATCCAGGTGGCCGATCAATTAATGGCGAAGGGGGATGTCTGCGGCGCGGAAGCGCAATATGCGGCTGCTTTCAAGGTGAATGACCCGCAGAATTCCGCGGCATTCCCGGATGCCACTGAAGTGGCGAACAAGTGCAACGGCAGCAAACCGGCCACGAAAACCCCCACCCTGGCAGGGACTCCATCGGAAACGTTGGCAGAAACCCCGACTGGCGGCCTTGTTGAAACGTCAACCGATACACTACCAGCAGCACCGACCGATACACCCACGCCCAAGCCTACCAAGACGCCCACGGAAGCCGCCACCTGCGCGGGCACTCCGTGCCCGTAAACCCATTATTGATCTGATTGAGCAGCTTAATTTCAGGCTGCATCAAGTTAATCCTTCATCCCCTATCACTCCATCCAAACCGTCCGGTCCTCAAACGATGGACGTTCCGCGATTGGTACTTCCGGATCCGGATAGCCGATATATACAAAACCGAGCAGCAATCGATCAGGAGCGAAGCCCAGAAAGTGCTTGACCTGCGGGTCACGCGCGGCCGGGCCGGTGCGCCACATGGCGCCCAGGCCTTCGGCATGGGCAGCGATCAGGATATTCTCCACCGCCGCTGCCACGGAACAAATGTTTTCGATCTCCAGGACTCTGGGATCTTCGGACTTATCGACGCCCACGGCGATGAGAACCGGGGCGCGCAAAGGCTTGATGCGTTCCTTTTCCATGCCCACTTCCGGCAAGTCCGGGTGCTGCTGCTTGAGCGATTGCGCCATCACATCCCCAAGTGCGGCGCGGCTCATGCCAGTCAGCACTACGAAGCGCCAGGGCCGCACCCGGTAGTGGTTGGGCGCCTGGACGGCCACTTGCAGCAATTTCTCGATGATCTTGCGCGGCAGCGGGTCGGGTTTGACGCGCGCGATCGAGTAACGGGTCAAGATGGCTTCCAGTGCTTCCATAACTACTCCCTCCCTTGAGTTCGAAAAACCCAATCCCAGATGGGCGTGCTGACCCCGAAGCGCGTGTTCGGGTCTTTGTAATGGTGCTGCATATGGTAGCGTTTGATGTATTTGGCGTAGCCTGAACGCATCGGAAAATGATGCTGGGCGTAATGGGTGAGATCATAAGCCAGGTAACCCGCCAGGAAGCCGGCCATCAGCGGCGCTACCCATTGCGGCGAATGGAGCAGGATTGCCAGAACCAGGTAATAGATCCCAAAGAATATGGCGGCCAGCGGGAAGCTGACGGCGGGAGGCAGCACCAGGCGCGTTTTAACCTGCGGTTGGGCGTGGTGGACGCCATGGAACAGGAAAAAGATGCGTTCCTGGCGAGGCGTGGTGGGATGATGGTGAAACAAAAAGCGATGCAGCAGGTATTCAACCAGGGTCCACAGGAATAAGCCGATCAAAACCCCCACCGGGATATACCAGGGGAAAGCTGCCACAGAAGCATTCAAAATGGCGTAAACAAGCAGGATGATCACGACCGGCAGCCAAAAACCGGCTATGGTAGCAGGGCTAATATGAGTGAACCGTTCAAGGAAATCGGATTTGAACAGGCGAATCGGTTCTGCGTCACGGCTGGGATCTGCTGGCAAATGATTCAAGGTGAACTCCTCCGGATTAATTGTACACCAGTATAGAGCAGGTGCGACTTCAGTCGCGATATTCTTCAGGGCTTTCACAAAGTAGGAAACCTGCGGCAGCCCCTCCCCCGACCCCGCCCCTATGCGGGAAGTAGGTAGCGAAATTGGGCAAGATGTCTGCAAAAATAGGAGCCGCGCCCTGGGGGGCGCGGCTCCTATTTACCGATTACTTCTTACTTCTTGCCAATTCTTTACTTATCTTCCGCAAGCTTCTTGCCGGCGTACTTGAGCGCATAGTGCGCAGCCGCCAGGCGGGCGATCGGGACACGGAAGTGCGAGCAGGAGACGTAGTTGTTACCGATCATGTGGCACCACTCGATTGACTCGGGATCGCCACCGTGCTCACCACAGATGCCCACTTCCAGGTCGGGGCGGGTCTTGCGTCCATCATTGATAGCCATCTGCATCAACTTGCCCACGCCTTCGCGATCGAGGGTCTGAAAGGGATTCTTAGGCAGGATGCCTTCGGCCACGTAGGTAACCAGGAAGTTGCGTTCGGCATCGTCACGGCTGTATCCAAAGGTCATCTGGGTCAGATCGTTGGTACCGAAGGAGAAGAATTGGGCCAGTTTGGCAATTTCGCCGGCGGTGACGGCGGCACGCGGTATCTCGATCATCGTGCCAAACTTGTAGGTGAACTGGACTTTCTTTTCACTCATGACAGCCGCGGCAATGCGCTCGAGGCGGGGCTGGATCCATTCCAGTTCCTTGACGGTGCCGGTCAGCGGGATCATTACTTCAGGATGTACCACGATACCGCGCAGGGTGCAGTCGGCGGCCGCTTCGAAAATAGCGCGCACTTGCATTTCGACGATTTCAGGCATTTGGATGCTAAGTCGAACGCCGCGCAAACCCATCATCGGGTTGGATTCATGCAGACCCTTGATGGCAGCCAGCAGGTCTTCCTTTTCCTTCAAGCCTTTGGTCTCACCCTTGACACGCATAGAGACGACTTCTTCGAAGAGCTTCTCTTCGTCGGGCATGAACTCATGCAGGGGCGGGTCGATCAGGCGGATGATGACCGGGTAACCGTTCATGGCCTCGAACAGGCCGTCGAAATCCTTGCGCTGGGTCGGCAGAAGCAGGTTGAGCTGCTTGGTGCGTTCGGCGCTGCTGTCGGCCAGGATCATCTTCTGGACGATGGGCAGGCGCTCGGTTTCGAAGAACATGTGCTCGGTGCGGCACAAGCCAATACCCTTGGCGCCGTAAGAGCGGGCGCGCTGGGCATCCTTGGGATAATCAGAGTTGGCCCAAACCTGGACACCAGGAGCCTTGCGACCATCCGGCAGGGTACGGATATCCTTGCGTGCGGCGATATCATCGGCCCAACCCAGCACGGTCAGGAGGTCAGTCTGTTCCTCGATCCTGGCTTCCACGGTAGGGATCTTGCCAATGAAAACCTTCCCGGTTGTGCCATCGACTGAAATCCATTCACCTTCCTTGACAATCTTGCCATCCGCTTCCATGACACGCTTCTCAAGGTCGATCTTCATAGCTGAAGCACCCACCACGCATGGAATGCCGAACTGGCGGGCGACCACGGCAGCGTGTGAGGATGCACCGCCTCGCTGGTCAACACACCCTGGGATGCAATCATGCCGTGCACATCATCCGGTTTGGTAAAGGGGCGAACCATAATAACTTTTTGCTTTTCTTCCTTCGCCATGCGCTCAGAAGTATTTGCATCAAAGTAAATCTGGCCGACCGCAGCACCCGGGGAGGCATTGACACCCTTGACAAAGAAACCGCCGGTCTTTTCGGCAGCTTTCAAAGCGGCATCATCGAACTGCGGGTGGAGCAGGGTGTCGACATCGGAGAAGGAAACACGCAGGACGGCATCTTCCTTCGAGATCAAGCCTTCGTTGGCCATGTCCATGGCGATCTTAATGGCGGCCTTGGCAGTGCGCTTGGCATTGCGGGTCTGGAGCATCCAGAGTTTGCCGCGTTCAATGGTGAACTCGACATCCTGCATATCCTTGTAATGCTTCTCCAGCTTGGCCGTGATATCCATGAACTGGTTGTAAGCCTCGGGCATCTTGCTTCCAAGCTGCTCGATCGGGTCGGCATTACGAATGCCGGCCACAACATCTTCACCCTGGGCATTGAGCAGGTACTCACCCATCATTTTCTTGTTTCCGGTGGAGGGATTGCGGGTAAAGGCCACGCCGGTACCGGAGTCTTCGCCCATGTTGCCGAAGACCATGGTTACGATGTTGACCGCGGTGCCCAGGTCATCGGAGATGGCGGTAGCCTTGCGGTAATCGACGGCCTTCTTGCCCATCCAGGATTCGAACACGGCCTTGGTGGCCAGTTCCATCTGCTTGTAAACATCCTGGGGAAAATCCGACTTGATATGCTGCTTGTAGATTTCTTTGAAGGTAGCTACGAGTGCTTTCCAATCCTCTGCGGTCATCTCGGTGTCGAGCTTGTAGCCTTTTTTGGCTTTGTACTCGGCCATCGGTTCTTCGAAGACCTCATCGTCCAGGTTAAAGACGGTGGTACCGAACATTTCAATCAAACGTCGATATGAATCCCACACGAAACGGGGATTCCCGGTCAGTTTGATCATGCCTTGCACGACTTCGTCGGTCAGGCCGATGTTGAGGATGGTGTTCATCATGCCAGGCATGGAGAACTTTGCACCCGAGCGGCAGGATACCAACAACGGGTTGGTTGGATCACCGAACGTTTTTCCGGCCTTTTTCTCGGTTACCTTGAGGGCTGCCAGCATCTGGTCCCACTGGCCTTCCGGGAAATTCCCGGTCTTGCGGAATTCATTACAGGCCTCGGTCGTCACGGTGAAGCCGGGCGGAACGGGTACTCCCGCTCTCGTCATATCGGCCAGACCAGAGCCTTTTCCGCCAAGCAGACCGCGTACGCCTTCCCAATTTCCGGCATACTTTTCTGCATCGGCGACTTCGTCGAACAGATAAACCCATTTCTTTGCCATCTTTATCTATCTCCTTGCGTATGGAATATCATATCAGGGATTCTCCTGGTATAGACGTGCCAATCGGCAAGTTTACCACAATCTTCCCGGCTACCAGGGGCAATTTGGGATCTCTTTCCTTTTTATGTTAGCTTCTGGTTTTTGCGTTTTTTTTGTAATGCGTTTGCAAAGGCAAAGCATTGTTCTTGATGATAAGATACTA